>Ga0308172_1000031_pt1 | contig 335188 bp, 297 predicted proteins | sample PhyGR2_FD_202134 | JGI IMG/M metagenome (GOLD analysis project Ga0308172, IMG submission 202134) | Phyllosphere microbial communities from UC Gill Tract Community Farm, Albany, California, United States - DLSLSG.R2 | ecosystem: Host-associated > Plants > Phyllosphere > Unclassified | place... | reverse complement strand
AACGCAGAAAAGCAAAAACCCAGCCATAAGCTGGGTTTTCAGAATGTTGGTGCCCGGACGCGGAATCGAACCACGGACACGGGGATTTTCAATCCCCTGCTCTACCGACTGAGCTATCCGGGCAACGGGGCGCATTAAACCTTAATGGCTTACAGCCGTCAACGGCTTTCGTCAAAAAAGCGGTGCAATCGTGATTGATTGCTTGCTTTTCAGACAAGGTGAACAAAAAGGCTACGCCAGCGCACCATTTTTACGGCACAGCGCGATACCAAGTACATCTTCCGCCAGACGGCGCGCCGTCGCGACATCCTGTACGTTGCGTTTCACCAGCAGTTTGCTCAGGCAACCTTCCAGAATCAGCTCCATCTGATCGGCCACCATGCTGGGATTATCCAGCGCTAAATCGACCAGAATTTCATGGGTGAATTGCCAGGAACTGCGCTTTTGCTGTTCGGCTAGCTGATGCACCGGCTGATCGGGTTGCGGATAGAAGCTGCAGGCGGCGATAAACAGGCAGCCGGGAAAACGGCCTTTGCTGACGTGCTCACTCAGCACTTCGTAGCGGGCTAACAACTTTTGTTCGGCGCTGAGGTGTTCATCAAGCTGCACCTGACGACGCCAGCTGTCAATCTGCTGGCCGTGATAGCGCAGCGCGTCATACAGCAAAGCATCACGATCGGGCCAGAAACGCGTGAGTTGTTCGGCTTCAAGACCGGTTGCACCAGCCAGCTGAGTTAGGGAAGTGGTGGCGGCCAGGCCACTTTGTTCGAGCACATTCAACGCATGCTCGAGTATTTGTTCACGTTGCAAGTGACTCTCCTCTGGAATGCGGGCCCGCTCGCGGACGAACGGGCAGTGTCCTGCTGACAGTGTCGTTTAACGTGACACATTCTGCAAATGCGCGCGGAAATCGGCGGCGTTGAGGAAGCCGGTGACGCGCGAATCGGGGATCTCTTTGCCTTGCGCATCGAAGAACAGAATGGTGGGCAAACCTAAAACCTGCAGATGCTGCAACAGCGCGTTGTCCTGCGCGTTATTGGCGGTGACATTGGCTTGCAGCAGTTGTACCTGACTTAGCGCGTTACGCACGCCCTCATCGCTGAAGGTGTATTTCTCGAACTCTTTGCAGGCCACACACCAGTCGGCGTAGAGATCGATCATGGTGATACGGCCTTGCGCCTGCTGCAGCGCGCTGTCGAGCTGCTCGCTGCTATTGATGGTGTGGAACGGCAGATGCGCCACGGCTTGCGCGCTGTTGCTGCTGCCAAACGCCCAATCCTGTAGCGGGCGCGCACTGACCAGCGCGGCGGCGAGCATGATGATTTGCAGCACGCGCCATTTGCCGCTGGCGCGCAGGCTGAGGCTGAATGCCCAGGCAAAAAACGCCACGCCGAGCAGGCTCCACAGACGGATGCCCCACAGATCGCCAATCACGCGTTCCAGCAGGAATACCGGCAGCGCCAGAATCACAAAGCCAAAACCCTCTTTGACGGTTTGCATCCACGGCCCACTTTTTGGCAGCAGCTTGTTGCCAAACATCGTCACGGCAATCAGCGGCAGGCCCATGCCGAAGGCATAGAGCCACAGCGTACCTGCTCCGGCCCACAGATTACCGCTCTGCGCGATGTACAGCAGAATGGCGCTAAGCGGTGCGGTGGTGCAGGGCGAGCAGATCAACCCGGCCAGTGCACCCATCATGAAGACGCCCGGCAGCGAGCCACCTTGCTGGCGATTACTCCACAGCGTGAGGCGCGTTTGCAGGCTGGCAGGCAATTGTAGCGAGAACAGGCCAAACATCGACAGCGCCAGCACGATAAACAGCGCCGACAAGCCAATCAGCACGTAAGGATGCTGCAGCGCCGCCTGGAAGCGTAATCCGGCCGCTGCCACAATCATGCCGAGCACGGTGTACGTCAATGCCATACCTTGCACATAGACCATCGCCAGCGCGAACAATCGCCCCATCGAATAGCGGCGCGGGCCTCCTAAAATGATGCTGGAGATCAGCGGATACATCGGCAGCACACACGGCGTGAAAGCGACGCCAATACCAATCAGCAGCGCCCAAAGCGGTGAAAACGGCAGCGGCGTGCTGTGATTGGCGGGCTGCGCGCTGACCGCAGGCGCAGCCTGATTGACGGTAACCGCGTTCAGCGGCACCACGCGGGTTTCCGGCGGATAGCAGAAGCCCGCAGCCGCACAGCCCTGATAGGTCACGGTGACGGTCGCGCCGGCAGCGGCCTGGTGCAGCGTGATCGGCAGTTGCAGATCCTGCGGATAGATTTCACTTTTGCCGTAGAACTCATCTTCATGCGGCTGGCCCGGCGGCAGCGTGAGTGGAGCAATTTGCGCTTTTTGCGGCGTGACGTGGATTTGCTGGCGATAGAGGTAGTAGCCATCCTTCACTTTCCAGCTGAGCGTCAGCTGATTGCCTTGCTGAGTGAAGTCGAAGCCAAACGCCTGATCAACCGGCACAAAGCGGCTGTTGTTGTTCGGGGAGAAGAGTGAGGCTTGTGCCGAAAGGCAGAAAACCAGCGCCAGGCAAAAGCCGGCAAGGCGAAAGAGTCGTGCAGCCATAGCGAATGAGTGAGCTCCGGTGGCGAATAGGCCGCGATAATAACACGACCGCTTCGCCACGAGGTTTTCAGGATGTAACCGCGCTACAGAATCAGGCTGCCAAACAGGAAGCCAAACGCCACCGAGAAGGCAATCGCCAACACGCCGGGAATAATAAAGGAGTGATTAAACACAAACTTGCCGATACGCGTTGAACCGGTGTCATCCATTTCCACCGCGGCCAGCAGCGTAGGATAGGTTGGCAGCACAAACAGCGCGGAAACCGCCGCAAAGGACGCGACGGCGGCCAGCGGCGAGACGCCCAGCATCAACGCGGCAGGCATCAACGCTTTGGTGGTGGCGGCTTGCGAATAGAGCAGCGTGGCGGCGAAGAACAGCACCAGCGCCAGCATCCACGGATAACCTTGCAGCATGTCACCGGCTAACGCCTGGATATCGTTGAGGTGCGCTTTGACAAAGGTATCGCCCAGCCACGCCACGCCCATCACGCAGATACAGGCGCTCATGCCCGATTTAAAGGTGCTGGCGCTGAGGATTTCACCGGTATCGACTTTACAGGTCAGGCAGATCAGCGTGGCAACGGTCAGCATAAACACCACGATAGCTTCGTTGCGCGGCAGCACGGGATTGCTGATCAGGCCAACGCTGTCGCTAATCGCGGTGGCGTAGAGCACCACGGCGGCGATGCCGATCAGGAACAGCAATACGGCACGCTTCGCGCCCGGTTTGATGTCATAAACCTGCTCACCGCGCAGTTTCACTTCACCTTTCGCTAAACGCGCCTGATATTTCTCATCATCCCTGAGCTCCTTGCCGAGAAAACTGGTGATGATGGCGGCGCAGAAGATCGCTGCCATGGTAGAGGGAATCGCCACACCCAGCAGCGCCAGATAACTCACGCCATGCGGTTCAAGGATTGAAGCGAAGAATACCACCGCCGCCGAGAGCGGCGAGGCGGTAATGGCAATCTGCGAGGCGACGACTGCAATCGACAACGGACGCGACGGGCGCACGCCTTGCTCTTTCGCCACTTCGGCAATCACCGGCAAGGTGGAGAAGGCGGTGTGGCCGGTGCCGGCCAGCAGCGTCATGACATAGGTGACCAGCGGCGCAAGGAAGGTGACATAGCGTGGATGGCGGCGCAGCAGGCGTTCTGCCAATCCCACCAGATAATCAAGACCGCCGGCGATCTGCATCGCGGCAATTGCGGCAATCACCGCCATGATAATTTCGATTACATCAAAGGGAATCGCGCCGGGTTTCAAGCCGCAAATCAGCGTCAACGCCAGCACACCTAAACCGCCCGCGAAACCAATACCGATGCCGCCCAGACGCGCACCGAGCCAGATCGCCAGCAGGACAATAACCAACTCCACTACTACCATTCGTTCCACTCCCTGAGCCGCGGAGAAATCCCGACTCTTAAAGTTGTAGCCGCCAAAATGAAAAAAGCACGCCGCATTGTATATGGGCGTGCTGTTGGCAACTTGATCCGGAACGGATTATTGTTCGTTTTCGTCGGTGTAGCGTTTGGCTTTGTACGCCGGATGCATCAGGTTCTGAATGGAGAAAATGTCATCCAGTTCGGTTTCCGTTAGCAGGCCACGCTCCAGCACCACTTCACGTACGCTCTTACCGGTTTCGGCGCAAATCTTACCGACGATATCGCCGTTGTGATGGCCGATGTACGGGTTGAGGTAAGTGACGATACCAATCGAGTTGAACACGTAAGCTTCACACACCGCTTTGTTGGCGGTGATGCCGTTGACGCATTTTTCCAGCAGGTTGAAGCAGGCGTTAGTCAGGATGCTGATCGATTCAAACAGCGCCTGGCCAATCACTGGCTCCATCACGTTTAGCTGCAGCTGACCCGCTTCTGACGCCATGGTGACGGTAATGTCATTGCCGATCACTTTGAAGCACACCTGATTCACCACTTCTGGCACCACCGGATTGACTTTGGCGGGCATGATTGATGAACCGGCCTGCAGTTCAGGCAGGTTGATCTCATTCAGGCCGGCGCGCGGACCGGAGGAGAGCAGGCGCAGGTCGTTACAGATTTTCGATAGTTTCACGGCCAGGCGTTTCAGCGCCGAGTGCACCATCACGTACGCGCCGCAGTCGGAGGTGGCTTCAATCAAATCTTCTGCAGGCACCACCGGCAGATTACTCACTTCCGCCAAACGCTGTACCGCCAGCTGCTGATAGCCATCCGGCGTATTGAGACGTGTGCCGATGGCGGTGGCGCCGAGGTTCACTTCCAGCAGCAGTTCAGCGGTGCGCAGAATGCTGCGAGTCTCTTCATTCAGCAGCACGTTAAACGCGTGGAACTCCTGGCCAAGCGTCATCGGCACCGCATCCTGCAGCTGAGTACGGCCCATTTTCAGAATGCTTTCGAATTCAACCGCTTTGCGCTGGAAACCTTCGCTCAGCTGATTGATGCCGTCGAGCAGTTTCAGGATCGAAGCGTAAACCGCGATACGAAAACCGGTTGGATAAGCATCGTTGGTGGACTGACACTTGTTCACGTGATCGTTGGGATTGAGGTACTGATATTCACCTTTCTGGTGACCCATCAGCTCCAGGCCGATGTTGGCCAGCACTTCATTGGTGTTCATGTTGACCGAGGTGCCCGCGCCGCCCTGATAGACGTCAACCGGGAACTGATCCATGCATTTACCGTTATTCAGCACTTCATCACAGGCCTGAATAATGGTGTTGGCGATATTGCGGGGAATGGTCTGCAACTCTTTGTTGGCGAGCGCGGCTGCTTTCTTCACCATCACCATACCGCGGACAAACTCCGGTATGTCGCTGATTTTATTGTTACTAATGTAGAAGTTTTCAATCGCACGCAGAGTATGAACACCGTAGTAAGCGTCTGCCGGAACTTCGCGCATGCCTAACAGGTCTTCTTCGATACGAATGTTGTTCGCCATGATTACCTTCTTGTTATTGCTGCCTGGTTACTGCCGGGCGTCGGGATGGACGGGCGGCAAACAACGTGCAGGTGAAGCGATTATATTGTCGTGGAATGTCAGCGCCGACATATTATCCATCTTCGCACTGACGGGCACGATCATATTCTGATGTTACAGAATTGTTTGTGCACAGATCACTTTACGGGCTTTTGCAGGCCCAGCGGTAATAACGATATGTGATGTACTTCGCAATTTTAAGTCAGTGGGAAAAAAATGGCAGGAGCGGTTGAAAATGCCGGTGCAAATGCCCATCTCTATCAATACGGTCATACAGACCCTCCCTTTCTGCTGCCTGGCCATTTGCGGGGCAGCTTCAACTCACAGGAGAACTCGGTGCGCTGGTTACCGTTCGTGATTTTTTTTGTTTTGGCCTGGATTGAGATCTCAATCTTCATTCAGGTCGCGCATGCGCTGGGCGTGCTGCTCACCATGCTATTGGTGATCTTCACCTCGTGTATTGGTGTGTCGCTGGTGAAAAATCAGGGCATGAAGAACTTCCGTTTGATGCAGGAGAAGCTGGCGCGTAACGAAAGCCCGGCGGCTGAGATGACCAAAAGCGTTTCGCTGATTATCTCCGGCTTCCTGCTGCTGTTGCCCGGTTTCTTCACCGACTTCCTCGGTTTACTGCTGCTGTTGCCGCCGGTGCAGAAGCATCTGACGTTGAAGCTGATGCCGCACTTGCGCGTATGGCGAGGTCCGGGCGCCGGTCCGGATGCGGGTTTCACCGTGGACGGTGAATATGAGCGCAAAGATCAGGACCAAATAGGTCATGACAAAGACCATTAGATAATCAAGGCGGCGCAAGCCGCCTTTTTGTTGCTTTTTTCGCCGTCTGTTGCAGAAACGAAAATATTTATATTTTTTGCCCTTGAAAGCCCACTTATTGCCCCTATCTCTTCCAGCACGAGGCTGGAAGCCCTGCTGTCCGGCTCAACCCCAAAAATGAATGATTGGACTTTCTAAAGGAGAGCTATCAAATGAAAATTCGTCCATTGCACGATCGCGTTATCGTCAAGCGTAAAGAAGTCGAAGCTAAATCAGCGGGCGGCATCGTGCTGACCGGTTCAGCTGCCGGTAAATCTACCCGCGGTGAAATCCTGGCTGTTGGCAAAGGCCGCATCCTGGAAAACGGTGAAGTTAAGCCACTGGACGTAAAAGTGGGTGATCTGGTGATTTTCAGCGAAGGCTACGGTGCCAAAACCGAGAAAATCGACAACGAAGAAGTTCTGATCATCTCCGAAAGCGACATCCTGGCAGTTGTTGAAGCGTAATTTACGCGCAATTCACTGAACGAAACGAATTTAAGGGATATTTGAAATGGCAGCTAAAGACGTAAAATTCGGTAATGACGCACGCGTAAAAATGCTGCGCGGCGTAAACGTACTGGCAGATGCAGTAAAAGTTACCCTGGGCCCGAAAGGCCGTAACGTGGTTCTGGATAAATCTTTTGGTGCACCGACCATCACCAAAGATGGTGTTTCTGTTGCGCGTGAAATCGAGCTGGAAGACAAGTTCGAAAACATGGGCGCACAGATGGTGAAAGAAGTGGCCTCTAAAGCGAACGACGCAGCAGGCGACGGCACCACCACCGCAACTGTACTGGCTCAGGCCATCATCACCGAAGGCCTGAAAGCCGTCGCTGCGGGCATGAACCCGATGGATCTGAAACGCGGTATCGATAAAGCCGTTATCGCCGCCGTTGAAGAACTGAAAACCCTGTCTGTGCCTTGCCAGGATTCACGCGCGATTGCACAGGTTGGTACCATCTCTGCTAACTCTGATGAAACCGTGGGCAAACTGATTGCAGACGCGATGGACAAAGTGGGCAAAGAAGGCGTTATCACCGTTGAAGAAGGCACCGGCCTGCAAGATGAGCTGGACGTGGTTGAAGGTATGCAGTTTGACCGTGGCTACCTGTCTCCGTACTTCATCAACAAGCCAGAAACAGGCGCAGTTGAGCTGGAAACCCCGTTCATCCTGCTGGCTGACAAGAAAATCTCTAACATCCGCGAAATGCTGCCAGTGCTGGAAGCCGTTGCGAAAGCCGGTAAGCCACTGCTGATCATTGCAGAAGACGTGGAAGGTGAAGCTCTGGCAACGCTGGTGGTGAACACCATGCGCGGTATCGTCAAAGTGGCTGCGGTTAAAGCACCTGGCTTCGGCGACCGTCGTAAAGCGATGCTGCAGGATATCGCTATCCTGACCGGCGGTACCGTGATCTCTGAAGAGATCGGTATGGAGCTGGAGAAAGCTACCCTGGAAGATCTGGGTCAGGCAAAACGCGTTGTGATCAACAAAGACACCACCACCATCATCGATGGCGTGGGTGATCAAGGCGCTATCTCTGGCCGCGTAACGCAGATTCGTCAGCAGATCGAAGAAGCAACCTCTGATTACGACAAAGAGAAACTGCAGGAGCGCGTAGCGAAACTGGCAGGCGGCGTAGCCGTGCTGAAAGTGGGCGCAGCAACTGAAGTTGAAATGAAAGAGAAGAAAGCACGCGTTGAAGATGCCCTGCACGCGACCCGTGCTGCGGTTGAAGAAGGCGTGGTTGCCGGTGGTGGTGTGGCGCTGGTTCGCGTTGCAGCGAAAATCGCCGCATCTGGCCTGAAAGGCGATAACGAAGATCAGAACGTGGGTATCAAAGTTGCGCTGCGCGCAATGGAAGCCCCGCTGCGTCAGATCGTTTCCAACGCCGGCGAAGAGCCTTCAGTTGTTGCTAACAACGTGAAAGCAGGCGACGGTAACTACGGCTACAACGCGCAGACTGAAGAGTACGGCAACATGATCGACTTCGGTATCCTGGATCCAACCAAAGTGACTCGTTCTGCGCTGCAGTACGCTTCATCGGTTGCGGGCCTGATGATCACCACCGAAGCGATGGTGACTGACCTGCCAAAAAGCGACGCACCTGATTTAGGCGGCGCTGGCGGTATGGGTGGCATGGGCGGAATGGGCGGCATGATGTAATTGCCCCTGACTGCTTAAGTCATCTGGAAAACCCCCGATCGGAAACGGTCGGGGGTTTTTCTTTTGCTGGGGAACAAGGTATAAGTAAGGGCGCAATACTTCGGCTTTACGGGTTTAGGGCAATGAATGTTCAGAAAAAAAGTGCGCTTTTCTGCTACGCTGCCGCCCGACACTGATGATAATAAATGGGGATTACAATGCGGATTAACCTCTTGCTCGGTCTGGCAGTTGGAACTTTACTGCTGGCGGGCTGTAGCAGCTCCAATCAATTGAGTGCTGGCGGCGAACGTGTGACCTTCGTCGACCAACAACCCGCAAGTCAATGTCAGCTGCTGGGAACGCTTACCGGCTCTCAGAGCAACTGGCTGAGCGGTTCAGGCGGTGAAGGCAGTTCACTGCGTGGCGCAGCTAACGACCTACGCAACCGCGCGGCAGAAATGGGCGGCAACGTGATTTATGGCGCCACCAGCCCGACGCAGAATCTGCTGTCAGCTTTCGCACCGCTCGACAGCAAAATGACCGGCCAGGTGTATAAGTGCCCGTAAGTTGCAGTTGTAAAAAAAGCCGCTGATGCGGCTTTTTTTATGCCTGACGCAGCTGCAAATCCAGCGGCGTCTTGCTTGGCTCGCCGCCAATCTCACGCGCCAGTTTCGGCACCATATAACCGGAAACCATCGGCAGCAGCTGGCGCATCAGCCCACGTGCTTCCTCATCTGACACAAAGAAGTGCGCCGCGCCTTGCACCTTATCCAGCACGTGCAGGTAGTAGGGCAGAATGCCAGCATCAAACAGCGCATTACTGAGATCCGCTAGCGTCTGCGCATCATCATTCACATCACGCAGCAACACGCTCTGATTGAGCAGCGTCACGCCGGCACGCTTCAGCATCTGCATGCCGTAACGCAGCTCATCATCAATTTCCTGCGCATGGTTGATATGGCTCACCATCAATACCTGCAGGCGCGTGTCCGCCAGAATCTGACACAAGCTTTCGGTGATACGCGACGGGATCACCACCGGCAAGCGGCTGTGAATACGCAGGCGTTTGAGATGCGGGATTTTCTCCAGCGCGCCCACCAGCCATGCCAGTTCATGATCTTTCGCCATCAGCGGATCGCCGCCGGAGAAGATGATCTCGTCCAGTTCCGGATGCGTGGCGATGTAGTCAATCGCTGCCTGCCAGTTGCGCTTGTTGCCCTGATTATCCTGATAGGGGAAATGGCGGCGGAAACAGTAGCGGCAGTTGACCGCACAGCCGCCTTTTACCAGCAGCAGCGCTCGGTTTCTATACTTATGCAGTAAACCCGGCACAACGCTGCTTTGTTCATCCAGCGGATCGGTGCTATAACCTGGCGCATCGATAAATTCCTGACGGCTGGTGAGCACTTGCAGCAGCAGCGGGTCGGTCGCATCGCCTTTTTTCATGCGTGCGATGAAGGCGCGCGGTACGCGCAGGGCAAAAAGCTTGCGCGCATCGGCGCCTGCAGCCAGATCAGCATGCTGATCAAGAGATAAAAGTTGCAGTAATTCAGCAGGTTCGGTGACAACATCAGCTAGTTGCTGCAACCAATCTTCTCTGACGGGGGGATTTAGGGTTACAATGTGTGCCATTTTTTTGGCTATTTACCAGTTCAATATTTACAGAGGGCCTTTATGGCGACTTATCTTAGCAACGATTTCCGTCCCGGTCTTAAAATCATGTTCGAAGGCGAGCCATATGCCATCGAAGCCAGTGAGTTCGTTAAGCCGGGTAAAGGCCAGGCATTTGCGCGCGTTAAAATGCGTCGTCTGCTGACCGGTTCTCGCGTTGAGAAGACCTTCAAATCTACTGACTCTGCCGAAGGCGCAGACGTTCGTGATATGACGCTGCAATACTCTTACAACGACGGCGACTTCTACTACTTCATGCACCCAGAGTCTTTCGAGCAGTATCAGATCGAATCTAAAGTGCTGGATGACGTGACCAAGTGGCTGCAGGACAATGCGGATTGTATCGTTACCCTGTGGAATGATAAAGCGATCGCTGTTCAGCCACCGAACTTCATCGAAGCGGAAGTTATCGAAACCGATCCAGGCCTGAAGGGTGATACCGCAGGTACCGGCGGTAAGCCCGCTACGCTGTCGACTGGCGCGGTAATCAAAGTGCCACTGTTCGTACAGATTGGCGAAGTAGTAAAAGTAGATACCCGCTCTGGCGAATACGTTTCTCGCGTAAAATAATCGTCAAATCAGGCGCATCATTGATGCGCCTTTTTTCTCACTGTGTGTTTCCCTTCTCTTTTTTCATCCGTCCAATCCGCAGTTTTACAGATCAAGACTATGCTTTAAGAGCTGTACTTTTACTGCAACCAAAAAGGATATGGCTATGTTAAAGAAAAGTATTGTCGCGATTTTTTCCGTGCTGGTGCTCTCATCCGTTCTGACCGCTTGTAACACCACGCGTGGTGTTGGCGAAGACGTTTCGGCGGGCGGCAAGGCAATCCAGCGCAGCGCACAGTAAGATAGTCCGGTGCGAAAGCGACTTTCGCACCGGTCCTCTCTATTTCTGCTCCACCCAAATCAGCTCATCCACCGGGAATCCGGCACTTCTGGCCTGTTCAACCAGGCGTTGCTTAACATTTTCATCCAGCTGCGGCGTACGTGACAGAATCCACAAGTAGCTACGATTCGGCCCGCACACCAGCGCATAGCGATAGTCAGGATCCAGTGCGATCACGTTGTAGCCGCCATAGAAAGGGCCAAAGAACGACACTTTCAGCGCGGCGCGTTGTTTATCGCCGGTGAAATAGGCTTTGCCAACGCTCTCTTGCCAGCGCTGTTTCTGCTGATTGTAGCCGCGGTTGATCACCGTCAAGCCGCCGTCCTCGCGCGGACTATAATTAGCGGTAACCTGTTGTAATCCTCGCTCAAAGCGGTGATCGAGTCGGGCGATTTCATACCATTGGCCGAGATAGCGCTGACTGTCGAAACCTTCTACTACCGTGACACCTTTAGGCGGCGCGGTTGAGCAGGCAACGGAGAGAAAAGCGCTCAGGCTGGCAAGCAGGGTTTTCCATGGGGACATTGTGGGATTCCTCTACGATTTTAATGGGTTAAGTATAGCTTCCCGCTAGCAAATTGCTGCCTGCGCCCGCTGCCGTTGTTTGCCATCGGCATTGCGGGTAGACTTCCACCCCTTATCTGTATGAGGAGTCATCAACATGAGCGAAACGGCAAGCTGGCAGCCGAGCGCACCCATTGCCAATTTGTTGAAACGCGCCGCTATCATGGCGGAAATACGTCGTTTCTTTGCCGATCGCGGCGTGCTGGAGGTCGATACCCCGGCGATGAGCCAGGCGACCATCACTGACATCCATCTGGTGCCGTTCCAGACGCGTTTTGTTGGGCCAGGCGCAGCCGAAGGGCGCGATCTGTGGCTGATGACCAGTCCGGAATATCACATGAAGCGCCTGCTGGCGGCCGGAAGTGGTCCGATTTACCAGATGGGTCGCAGCTTCCGTAATGAGGAGGCCGGGCGTCACCACAATCCCGAGTTCACCATGCTGGAGTGGTATCGTCCGCACTACGACATGTACCGCCTCATGAACGAGGTGGACGATTTGATGCAGCAGGTGCTGGAGTGCGACAGCGCGGAATCCCTGTCGTATCAGCAGGCGTTTATCCGCCATCTGGAAGTCGATCCGTTATCGGCTGATAAAGTGCAGCTACGCGAAGTGGCGGAGAAGCTGGGCGAGGGCGAGTTGGCCAATCGTGAAGAAGACCGCGATACGCTGCTGCAGCTGCTGTTTATGCTGGGCGTTGAGCCGAAGATTGGTAACGATAAGCCGTGCTTCGTCTACCATTTCCCTGCGACGCAGGCCGCGCTGGCGGAGATCAGTACAGAAGATCACCGCGTCGCCGAGCGCTTTGAGGTCTATTACAAAGGGATTGAGCTGGCGAACGGTTTCCGTGAATTAACCGATAGCCGCGAGCAGCGTCAGCGCTTTGAGCAGGACAATCGTCGTCGTGCTGCGCGTGGCCTGCCGCAACATCCTATCGATACCTATCTGCTGGATGCGCTGGCGCACGGTATGCCTGCCTGTTCTGGCGTGGCGTTGGGCGTGGATCGTTTGATCATGCTGGCGCTGAAAGCCAGCTCGCTAAGCGAAGTGATCGCCTTCCCGGTCGATCGCAGCTAAATCATCAGGGCGCGCAAGCGCCCTTATGGCGTGGTGGTGGCGGGCGCGGTCACTTCCGGGAATTCCTGAATCGTCACCGGCAAGGTCATTTTCTTTTCATTACGCAAGATCTGCACGTCAATCACCGAGCCCGGCCGAATTTCTGCCACCTGATCCATGGTTTCCTGCGCCGAGAGCGCCGGTTTACCATTCACTTCCAGCAGCACGTCATTGGCCTGAATGCCGGCGCTATCGGCGGGGCCGCCAGGCGTGACGTCGCTAACGATAATGCCCTGCACGCGATCAAGATTACTGCCCTGGCCGTGCAGCGGCGGCAGTTCGCGCCCGGTGATGCCGATGTAGCCGCGAATCACCCGACCATCACGAATCAGCTTATCCATGATTTTGCTCGCCAGCGCGGTGGGAATGGCGAAACCAATTCCTTCCGGCGTTTCGCCATCGCTGCTTTTATCAAACGTCAAGGTGTTAATGCCCATCAGTTCACCAAGCGAGTTAATCAATGCGCCGCCCGAGTTGCCCTGATTGATCGAGGCATCGGTCTGCAGGAAGTTTTGTCGTCCGGATGAGCTCAGGCCCACGCGTCCGGTGGCGCTGATAATGCCTTGCGTCACGGTTTGGCCGAGGTTGTATGGGTTGCCGATCGCCATGACGACGTCGCCGATGTGCGCGATACGTTTGGCGTTGATGGGGATAACCGGCAAGTTGGAGGCGCTGATTTTCAGCACCGCTAAATCGGTCATGGCATCGGAACCCACTAAGGTGGCTTCGAAGAAGCGTCCATCCTGCAGCGCGACGATGATTTGGTCGGCGTTATTAATCACGTGTTTGTTAGTGAGGATGTAGCCTTTGCCGTTCATGATCACGCCGGAACCCAGCGTGGTGATTCCGCGATTATTGTTGCCGTGGGCGCTGCGGTTATAGACGTTAACGACCGCGGGCACGGCACGTCGCACACCCTGATTAAAACTAACGGGTGCTTCATCGTCGCTGTTGTCATGATCAAAGGTGACGTTGCTGCCCATACGCAGCGCAGGGATCGCGACGAGCAGTAAGCCAGCCACGATCAGGCCCATCACCACAGAACGCAAAAGTTTAAGAAACATGGTGTTATTTCAAGCCAGGTGAGATCGCAGGGCAGAATAGCATGAGAAAGGCGGACAAACACCTGCTTGTCCGCCTGTTGCGAGGATTATCGCAGAAGCAGGTAAATCGTCTCTTCGCCGCGCACCACGTTCAGTGCCAGCACCGGCGGTTTGCCTTCCAGCACTTTGCGCATTTCGGCAATAGAAGCGACGCGATTGCGGTTTACGCCGATGATCACATCATCTTTCTGCAAACCGACTTGCTCCGCTGGCGTGCCTTTTTCAATGGCATCGACTTTCACGCCTTTATCACCGGTTTTGGTCGCGCCGTCGCTCAGCGTTGCGCCTTGCAGTGCAGGCGACATCAGCTGCGCGCTGGCGGTGGTTTGCGCGCTCTGTTCCAGCGTGACGGTGACGTTGACCGGTTTGCCTTCACGTAGCAGGCCGATTTTCACATCCTGGCCCGGCGGCGTGGTGCCGACTTTCACACGCAGCTCAGCAAAGCTGGTGATTGGCTTATCATTGATGGAGGTGATGATATCGCCAGCTTTGATGCCCGCTTTTTCGGCGGCTGACTTCGGCAGCACTTCCGAAACAAAGGCGCCGCGCTGCGCATCAACGTTAAACGCTTTGGCGATATCGGCGGTCATTTCCGTACCTTTGATACCAAGCTGACCGCGCTTCACTTCGCCGAACTGAATCAGCTGCTGCGCCAGGTTCATCGCCATATTGGCGGGAATGGCGAAGCCAATGCCGATGTTGCCGCCGCTTGACGCCAGAATCGCGGTGTTGATACCAATCAACTCACCATTCAGGTTCACCAGCGCACCACCGGAGTTACCGCGGTTAATCGCGGCATCGGTCTGAATGAAGTTTTCCAGTCCTTCCAGATTCAGGCCGCTACGACCGAGCGCAGAGATGATGCCCGAGGTGGCGGTTTGACCCAGACCAAACGGGTTACCGATGGCCACGGCAAAATCACCCACTTTCAGCGAATCAGAGTCGGCGATTTTCACCTGCGTCAGGTTTTTCGCGCCTTCAACCTGGATCAATGCGATGTCGGTTTGTTCATCGTGACCAATTAACTTAGCGTCATATTCGTTGCCGTCACCCAGCTGCACGCTGATTTTATCGGCGTTGCTGACCACATGGTTATTGGTGAGGATATAGCCTTTAGCGGCATCAATGATCACGCCAGAACCCAGACCTTCAAAAGGCTGCGGCTGCGATTGTCCCGGTGCCTGACCAAAAAAGCGTTTCAGTGGTTCAGGAATATCCTGCGCCTGCTGACCGCTGTCGGTACCTTCAACACGCACGCTCACTACTGCGGGCAGAACTTTTTCCAGCATCGGTGCCAGGCTTGGCAATGCTTGTCCCTGAATCTGGGCGGGAAGAGTTGCCAGCGCACTCGGCGCCGCAGCCAAACTCATCCCGATACCTAAGGCTAATGCGCTTAACAGACGTGCTTGTTTTTTCATTGCTACAACGCTCTCGCTGCGAAAGGGATAAAAGAAGTGTGACAGTAGTTTGTGGTTTGTGTTCGAAAACAAAAAGGGCACAGCTAAGCTGTGCCCCAAAAGGATTAATTACGCGGAGCGCGGTCGCTGCCACGTAACAGGCCGGATGCGCCTTCAGAGTAATCACGCGGCATCTGCACCGGCGCCTGATCGTTATCCGCTTCGGCTTCCGTTAACTGGTAGGCAAACGGATTTTTCTCGCCGGGCAGATTTGGCAGCAGGTCGTTAGACCCTTTCGCCATGTGCTGATACAGCTGGCGATAATCATGCGCCATATTGTCCAGCAGCTCGGCGCTGCGGGCGAAGTGGTTGGTGAGCTCCTCGCGGTAATCCGCCAGCTCAGCCTTCGATTTTTCCAGTTCATACTGCATGCTACGCTGCTCACGCAGCTTCTTGTTGCCAAAACGCATGACGACTGCGCCGACAATAATGCCAATCACTAAACCAATCAGCCCGTATTCCCAGGTCATAATGACTCCCGTGTAATTTCCGTTGTTTCGTAGGGCATTGCTTCTGTTGCAACATCAACTTCAATAGCAGCCACTATACCCAATAATCTATTGGAAGTGGAACTATCGGGCTGCATCGCTTAGTGTAGAGCGGCCTAATTTTCGTCAACCGACCCGTGAATCGGACTTTTTCAGGGATTCTGTGAGAACCATGCAAACCTCATCTCCGCTTGCACGCTACGAGCAGGCGCTGTCGCAGGGCGAATTTCGCCCGGATGACGTACAACGAGAAGCGATTACCCGCTTAGATACCATCCAGCAAGGATTGATTGCCCGCCAGCAACAGGTTGAACCGGCTGCCAAAGGTTTGTTTGGCCGCTTGTCCAAGATAATGAATAAAGAGAAAAGCACCCGCGAAGCGCCAGTGCGCGGCCTGTATATGTGGGGCGGTGTGGGACGCGGTAAAACCTGGGTGATGGATCTGTTTTTTCAGTCAATTCCTGGTGATCGTAAGCTGCGCCTGCATTTCCACCGCTTTATGCTGCGTGTCCATCAGGAACTGACGCAGCTGCAAGGCCACAGCGATCCGCTGCTAATTGTCGCCGATCGCTTTAAAGCGGAAACCGACATTCTCTGTTTCGATGAGTTTTTTGTCTCAGATATCACCGACGCCATGCTGCTGGGCACGCTGATGGAAGCGCTGTTTGCGCGCGGCATCTCGCTGGTAGCCACCTCGAACATTCCGCCGGATGAGCTCTATCGCAACGGCCTGCAGCGCCCGCGTTTCCTGCCTGCCATCGAACAAATCAAGCGTCATTGTGAAGTGATGAATGTGGACGCGGGTATCGATTACCGCTTGCGCACCCTAACGTCGGCGCATTTGTGGAACTTCCCGCTCAACGAGGCCACGCACAGCGAAATGGAGCGCATGTTCCGCGCGCTGTCCGGCAAAGCGCGTGAAGACGCGCCGGTGCTGGAAATCAACCATCGCCAGATGCCCACGCTGGGCGTGCATGAAGGCGTGCTGGCGATCAATTTCCTGACGCTGTGCGGCGAAGGGCGCAGTCAGCACGACTATATTGAGCTCTCGCGCCGTTTTCACAGCGTCTTGCTGTATGATGTGCCGGTGATGATTTATAAGACCGAAGATCAAGCGCGCCGCTTCCTTGCGTTGGTCGATGAGTTCTACGAACGCCACGTGAAACTGGTTGTCGCGGCTGAAACATCACTGTTTGAAATTTATCAGGGCACACGCTTGAAGTTTGAGTATCAGCGCTGCTTGTCGCGTTTGCAGGAGATGCAGAGCGAAGAGTATTTGCGTCTGCCGCATCTGCCCTGATGACGTGGCATAAATCGTAGGTTTTAGATGCAAAAAGGTTCGATCTTTGAGTTCGACTTCTCTATAATCTTGCGACCCCACGTTACAGCATCGGTTTTCTTTCCCAAGAACTCGATGTGATCCGGTAACTCACTTGAAGGGGTGGCTTGCTGGGCAAAATGGTCGTGTGAGCCTCAATCGTTTACTTAGCGTTTGGGATTTCACCAACGTGTAACTTTTTATTTGGGTAAGCTTTTCAATGAAAACTTTTACAGCTAAACCAGAAACCGTACAGCGTGACTGGTATGTTGTTGACGCAACGGGCAAAACCTTGGGTCGCCTGGCGACTGAACTGGCGCGCCGTCTGCGTGGTAAGCACAAAGCGGAATACACTCCGCACGTTGATACCGGTGATTACATCATCGTTCTGAACGCAGAAAAAGTTGCTGTAACCGGCAACAAGCGTACTGACAAGATTTACTATCACCACACTGGCCACATCGGTGGTATCAAGCAAGCGACCTTTGCAGAGATGATCGAGCGCCGTCCTGAGCGTGTGATTGAAATCGCGGTTAAAGGCATGCTGCCGAAAGGCCCACTGGGTCGTGCTATGTACCGTAAACTGAAAGTTTACGCAGGCAACGAGCACAACCACGCGGCGCAGCAACCGCAAGTTCTTGACATTTAATCGGGATTATAGGCAATGGCTGAAACTCAAAACTACGGCACTGGTCGCCGCAAAAGCTCTGCCGCTCGCGTCTTCATCAAGCCGGGTAGCGGTAACATCGTAATTAACCAGCGCTCTTTGGAGCAGTACTTCGGTCGCGAGACTGCACGCATGGTCGTGCGTCAGCCGCTGGAGCTGGTTGATATGGTTGGTAAATTTGACCTGTACATCACCGTTAAAGGTGGTGGTATTTCTGGTCAGGCTGGTGCGATCCGTCACGGTATCACACGCGCTCTGATGGAGTACGACGAGTCTCTGCGTTCTGAACTGCGTAAAGCGGGCTTCGTTACCCGTGATGCGCGTGAAGTTGAACGTAAGAAAGTCGGCCTGCGTAAAGCACGTCGTCGTCCGCAGTTCTCCAAGCGTTAATTGTTTGCTGCTTCGGCAGCGGCAGTTGGCTCAAAAAACCCGCTTCGGCGGGTTTTTTATTGCCTGCATTAATGATTTTTTCCCACGAAAAACGCGAGCTTTACCCGCATTTTGCCCGCAAATCATCACGCCCGCCCCACAAGCTGCTTAAAATCTGGTAAACTCACTGTCACTTTGCGCCTGCAAGACGCAGCGTTGTGCATGTCGTTCCTGTCCGGAAGACCGGTCGATGCTCCTGACGCTGACGGTAGGCGAATCTGATGAGCCGGTGAGTCGCCGCGTGGTTGGCTATTCGCAGTATCTTTTTGTGAACAAACTTGGAGGTTTTCATGGCTGTCGCTGCCAACAAACGTTCGGTAATGACGCTGTTTTCTGGTCCGACTGACATTTTCAGCCATCAGGTACGTATCGTACTGGCTGAGAAGGGCGTCAGCGTGGAGATCGAGCAGGTTGAAACGGATAACCTGCCGCAGGATCTGATTGACCTCAACCCGTATCGCACCGTACCGACGCTGGTCGACCGTGAACTGACGCTGTATGAATCACGCATCATCATGGAATACCTCGATGAGCGTTTCCCGCATCCACCGCTGATGCCGGTTTACCCGGTAGCGCGCGGTGAAAGCCGTCTGATGATGCACCGCATTGAGCAGGATTGGTACAGCCTGATGCGCACCATCGAAACCGCCAACGGTGTCGAAGCCGATGCAGCGCGTAAGCAACTGCGCGAAGAGCTGCTGGCGATTGCACCACTGTTCGCACGCACACCGTTCTTCATGAGCGAAGAGTTCAGCCTGGTGGATTGCTATCTGGCACCGCTGCTGTGGCGTCTGCCGCAGATGGGCGTTGACCTGTCTGGCGCCGGTTCTAAAGAGCTGAAAGGCTATATGACGCGTGTGTTTGAACGTGACTCTTTCCTTGCGTCACTGACGGAAGCAGAACGTGAAATGCGCCTGCAAGCTCGGGGCTAATGTATGGAAATGTCGCAACTAACGGCGCGTCGTCCTTACCTGTTGCGGGCGTTCTACGACTGGTTGCTGGATAACCAGTTGACGCCGCATTTGGTGGTCGACATCAATCTGCCTGGTGTGCAGGTGCCGCTGGAATATGCGCGTGATGGACAGATCGTTCTGAACATCGCGCCGCGTGCGGTAGGCAATCTTGACCTCGCCAATGATGAAGTGCGTTTCAACGCGCGTTTCGGTGGCGTACCGCGTCAGGTTTCTGTGCCGATGGCTGCAGTTCTGGCGATTTATGCCCGTGAAAACGGCGCTGGCACCATGTTCGAGCCGGAACCGGCTTACGAGCTGGCGACGGACGAGCAGGAAGGTAGCGGTCAGGAAGAGACAATGATGTCTGTGATTGATGGCGATCGTCCGGATGATGCGACTGACGACGATCATTCGCCAGATGATGAGCCGCCGCCGCGTGGCGGACGACCTTCACTGCGTGTGGTGAAGTAAAACGTGCAATAAAAAACGGGCCAATTGGCCCGTTTTTTTTATGCCTGCGCGTCTTAGTAGACGTCGCGCAGGTAGCGTTTATCTTTCTTCAGCTGATCAACGTAAGCCGCCGCGCGCTCGCTGGACAAGCCACCGAACTGACGAACCACTTCATACAGCGCCGCATCAACGTCTTTTGCCATGCGAGATGCGTCGCCACACACGTAGAAGTAAGCGCCATCCTGCAGCCAGGCGTAAAGCTCAGCGCCTTTCTCCAGCATGCGGTTCTGCACGTAGATCTTCTCTTCCTGATCGCGCGAGAAGGCCAGATCCAGATTAGTCAGCAGACCTTTCTCCTGCCATGCCTTCAACTCTTCTTCGTAGATGTAATCGTGTGCCTGATGCTGGTCACCGAAGAACAGCCAGTTTTTACCTTCTGCGCCCGTTGCCTGACGTTCCTGCAGGAAGGCGCGGAACGGTGCGATACCGGTGCCTGGTCCAACCATGATCAGCGGCGCATTGCCGTTTGACGGTACACGGAACGCTTTATTTGGTGAGATGAAGATCGCCGGCTTTTCGCCGCGACGTACACGTTCAGCCAGATAAGTTGAGCACACGCCTTTACGCTCGCGGCCGCTGCTGTGATAGCGCACGGAAGCAATGGTCAGATGTACCTGATTTGGGTGGGCTTTCGAGCTCGACGAGATGGAGTAAGCGCGATGCTGTAACGGACGCAGCATGGCAACGAATTCCGGCACCGACAGGCTGCGCGTCAGCTCGAGCTGCAGCAGATCCAGCGTGTCTTTGCCCCACAGCCAAACGGCAAGGGTATCTTTATCGTCGTGCTGCAGGACGTGACGCAGTTCCTGGTTGGTGGTGTGCTGGCCAACCCACTCAATCAGTTTGCGTGATGGCTCGGAAATTTCGAACTGATAAGTCAGCAGATCGCCGAGGTTGCGATCAAAGCTGGGAACTGGCGTTTCGTAATCTGCTTTGAGCTGAGTCAGCAGCAGTGAAACCAGTGCTGCGTCGTTCACCGGGATCACACCCAGCGCATCGCCCGCTTCATATTTCAAACCGCTGTCGGTGAGATCAAACTCGAAGTGACGAATATCTTTCGCCGACTCTTCTGCCGAAAGACGCTTGTTAGTCACCAACGCAGCCGCATAGGGGTTTTGCTTATTGCTGCCCGGAATGACGGGCGCTTCTGGCGCGCTTTCTAATGCTGTACCGCTGCTGCCTGCACTGGCGGCGAATTGCGGCATCGCCGTACCAATCCACGCGCTGGATGGCTCTTCGAAGTCGATATCGCAGTCGATACGATCGGCGACGCGTTTTGCACCGAGCTGCTCAAGACGCATATCGATGAATTTACCTGCCTGGCAGAAACCGTCGTAGCCGGTGTCGCCAATCGCCAATACCGCAAAGTGCATCTGCTCCAGACGCGGCGCGGTGCTGGCTGAAATCGCGTTCCAGAACAGCTGGGCGTTGTCCGGCATTTCGCCTTCGCCGTAGGTCGAGGTGACGATCAGCACGTGACGCATGGTAGCGAACACATCCAGATCCACTTCGCCCAGCGCTTGAACCACCGGCACCAAACCTTTGGCGCGTGCGGCTTTAGCGGCCGTTTGCGACAGCGCTTCAGCGTTGCCGGTCTGTGAACCGAACAGGATGTGCAGCTGCGTATTGGTGCTGGCACCTGCAGCCGGTGCGCTCTGCTTGTCTTCTAATACCAGCAGGCGCGAATGGAGGCCGGCGAGGAAGCCCGCCAGCCAGTATTTCTGCTCACCGTTAAACGGTGCATCTTCAGGAATGTAAGGAATTTTCATCGGTAAGGCTCAATCCTGTTCAAAATTTTATCCCTGTCATACTTCAGGTTACAGATGCGTTTGCCGCCTTTCTGCACCTTGAAGTAGTGAGGGAAAGGTCAAAATTACACTTGTTCATTGGCGCTGTAATCAGGAAAGTTTCCCGACCGCAGCAGCGATTTCTGGCAGTGCAGCACGCGCAAACAGCTCTTCAAAATCAGGTAGATGACCAAGCACTTCACGGTTGCAGGCATCCTGATAGATGATCCAGCCGTAAGTCGCCAGGCTGTCCATCGAGCGAATGTTGCGCTGCGTTAATGCCGCTTTGTAATCTGACATTCGTTTCGCGGCGATCAGGCTTGCCAGCTCGTCATCGCTGTAACTCTCAATCGCCGAGCGTGCATGACGTTGCAGCTTGCTGATGAGCGTGAAATCTTCGGTCATCAGCAGATTACGTACCGCTTTTTCTACTGCTGGATCTTCCACCCCCGTGCCTTTCGGCAGCTTGCCCAGCGCCAGCTGCTGCGCGAGGCTGAGAACGGTGTAGTTGTTCAGCAGAACAAACATCTCTAGCGTATCGGTCGCGCCATAAGCCGGAACTGCGCCGTTGGCAATGGTTTTACCGTCACGCCACGCTGATTTGAACTTCGCAACCTGATGCGCAGCCAGCGAGGTTGACAGCTCTTCAAGCAGGTCTTTACGTGATTTGGCTTTCAGGATTTCGGTGCCATCCTGATACAGCAGCAGCGAACGCGGCATCACATAAACAAAGTGGTGGCACTCGGTTTCCCAGTTATCCAGCAGCCAGGCCGCGCGTGGCGATTGGGTTGCTTCCAGATGCCAGTTCAGCATGGTCAGCACCGCTTGTTTGTGCACCTGCGCCATTTCATCTTCATCGGCGATAGAACCAAACAGCACCGAATCACCTGCTGCGTGGGCTGCCAGCGATCCATACGGATCGTACTGGTAAGCGAAACCGCCGCTCATGCCGTTGCCAAAGCCTTTACCAAAGGTGCCAAGGTTGAGGATGGCGCCGTTGGTCATGTATTCGCAGCAGAAGTCACCAACGCCTTCCACTACCGCGGTTGCGCCGGAGTTACGCACGGCGAAGCGGTCACCCGCCTGGCCCTGAACGAACAGACGGCCGCCGGTGGCGCCAAACAGCGCGAAGTTTCCGATCAACACGTTGCCATCGCTATCCTGTGCGCCGCCGCCTGGTGACATCACCACCAACTCGCCACCACACTGGCCTTTGCCGACACCGTCGTTACAGGTGCCGTAATGCTTCATCTGCATGCCGTCGTTGCAGAACGCGCCGAACGACTGGCCGGCAGAACCGCTGGTGTTAATCAGCACGGTGGCTGGCGCCAGATAGTGACGACCGCGATCGTCTTTCAGCACCGCTGGCAATGCAGCCAGCTGCTCTGTCGAGAGTTCATGGTTCAGCATGCGTTCGATATCGATCGCCAGCTGACCACCGACGCTTTTGTTACGGTTGTTCAGCGTGATGCCCGCGCCCAGCGCGATTTCACGGCTTGCCGCGCCAACCAGCTGCGTTTTCAGCTCGCTGACCCAGCCATCATCCAGCTCAAAGTCTTTTTCCAGATACACTGGCTTGGCAATTTTCTGCTCTGGCACCACGGTCAACATCGCACGCAGATCCAGTTTGCCGACTTCCAGCGGGTGATCCATCAAGTGCAGCAGATCCGAACGGCCACGCGCTTCACGCAGAGACCGCAGACCGAGGCGGGCGAGGAACTCACGCACTTCCTGCGCCACGTTGATGAAGTACTGCGCCAGCTGACGCGGATCACCATCAAAGGCTTCGGCGTTAGTGGTTAAACCGGCCGGGCATTTGACGTTACAGTTTTTCGCCATCACGCATTTCAGCATCATCAGCGCGGTGGTGCCGAACTCGAAGCTATCGCCGCCAAGTAGGGCAGATTTGATCACATCGCTGCCGGTTTGCTGCGCGCCGGAGCAGCGCAGCTGCACTTTGTCGCGCAGGCCGTTGGCACACAGCGCCTGATGCACTTCAGCGATGCCGATTTCCGCGACGCGGCCGGTATATTTCAGGCTGGTAACGGACGCTGCGCCGGTGCCGCCGGTGTTACCCGCGACGTTAATGACATCCGCGCCGGCTTTCGCCACGCCGACGGCGATGGTGCCGATACCTTCAGAGGAAACCAGTTTGACGATGACGCGCACGCGCGCGGCTTTACAGTCGTGGATCAGCTGCGCCAAATCCTCGATGGAGTAAGTGTCGTGGTGCGGCGGCGGTGAAACCAGCTCAACGCCCGGCGTACCGCCACGCGCTGCGGCAATCTCAACGGTCACTTTTGGTGCCGGCAGCTGGCCGCCTTCACCGGGCTTCGCGCCCTGACCGATTTTGATCTCCAGCTCTTCCAGCATTGGGTCAGCAAGATAAGCCGCCCACACGCCGAAACGCCCGGATGCCAACTGCTTGATACGTGACGCGCGGATGGTGCCGTGACGTGAATAGTGCTCGCCACCTTCACCACAGTTACTCATGCCGCCAACCATGTTCGTACCGTGCGCGACAGCTTCGTGCGCCGGCGCAACCAATGCACCGTGGCTCATCGCACCGGAAGCAAAGGTACGGGTGATTTCGTGGGCTGGCTGAATCTCTTCCAGCGGCAGCGATGGCAGCGCGGTGAAGATCAGCGACAGATAATCGGCCGCTTTGCCGTAAGCGGTGATGTGCAGCACGCCATCCGCTACGTTGCTGCTTTCGATATCGTCGGTGAAACGGGTTTTCAGTGCCCGTGCCAGCGCTTCCAGGCGCTCGCTTTCTGGTTTCAGGCCAGCAATGGCATCGATCAGACGCAGCTCGAACTGGTTCAGGCTGCCGTTCACTGCTTCACATTTCAGGCCACGCGTAGCGAAACCGTTGTTCACCAGCGAGTAGCGGCCCAGTTTACGGCCGAATTCGGCTTCGCTGTCCACATGGGTCAGATCGCACGGCAGCGCAAGGATGTCACGTAGCGCCGCAGGACGGCGTTTACGCTCGGCATGCATCAGGCTGGAGAACTGACGGTAATCTGGCGTGATGGCAAAGCTGTCGATCACCTCATTTGGGATGCGCTCGAAGCTGCTGTCTTTAAAGGCTTCGGCTTTGATGTTGAAAGCGTTATCCAGTTTGGCCAGCGTCATCAAACGAATAAAATTGTCCTCTTCGCGCTCTTTGTTAGCAAAGCGAATCGGTTGTTCCGTCATATCAATGAAGGTACGCACCGCGATGGTGCCGTATGAGTGGCCCGCGCCTTCAGCACGCTCTTTGAACAGGCCGAGCAACGGCACTTCCGCTTCGCCCTGAATTTTTAATGCGCTTTGATGCCAGTCTACCGCCATTTGGGCGATCGCCGGGAAGCCCGCGCCGCCGACCGGCGTTTTGATATTCGGGAAATACTTTTTCAATACCGGATCGTCGGTATTCAGGAAGTTCGGCTCGAAGAACTCGCCGCAGCTGTAGCTCTCAACGGTACAAAGGCCGACTTTACCCATGGTTTTCATCAGCGCTTTTTCGGCTGCTTTGGCATAGCGTTTAAAGGCTTTATTGCCTTCTTCGCCTTCACCGAATTTCTCTTCCGCACGCATCTGCACGCCGAGTGGGTAAACGGCAGAAGCACCGAAGCCCAGCGTCGCTGCGATATGGTGTGAAGAGATGCTTTGACCACTTTCGACCACCAGCGAAACATCCAGACGCAGACCTTCCTGCACCAGACGTTGGTTGATCGCCGACACCATCAGCAGCATCGGGATCGCTGCGTGAGTTGAAGAGATATGACGATCGGTGATCACCGCGATGCCGCCTTGCTGGCGTGCGAAATCGACAACCTGCTGGGCTAAGTCATCAATGGCTTTTTCCAGCGCGTTGGCGTTGGCCGCACGGCTGACGATATCTTTGCCGACCACCGGCTCATACAGCATCTCGAAACGCGCATAAGGAGCGACGGTTTGCTCGCGCAGGCGCAGCATGTCGAGGTGCGTCAGGATTGGCGTCGGAACAATGATTTGCTGACCTTTGCTGCGGCCGAGATGCGGCTTCGCACCCAGCGCCACACGCAGCGTCATGCCGTCCGCTTCACGAATGGAGTCGAGCGGCGGGTTGGTAACCTGGGCAAATCGTTGTGAGAAGTAGTGCGCCATGCCGCCTTCGTGGTCAGACAGGCCGTTGATGGCGTTGCCGTAACCCATGGCTGAGATCTTCTCAGCGCCGGTTTGCAGCATCGGATCCATCATGAATTTGAAGCTTTCCTGGTTGTAGTAGTAGGCGACAAAACGTTGATAGGTTTTGAGGTCACCACGATAACGCAGCGGCGAGCCGAGCTGCTCTGCCTGAATTTCTGGCAGGTCGGCGAGATCGATACGCGCTTTGCTCAGCAGTGACAGATAATCTTTTTCAGCGGCCAGTTTTTCCAGCGCTTCAACCGTGGTGTAAGAGCGTTTCTCTTTGTGATCGTAATAGAGCATGCCGCCCGCTTCGATACGGCCACGACGCAGCACGCTTTCCGGTGGGAAGGCGATCTGGCCCGCTTCAGACATCGCACCGATGTACTCCGCGGTTTCAACGGAACGCAGCGGACGCAGACCGAGGCGGTCAAGTCGCGCGCCGATCACTTCACCGTTACCGAAGATCAGCGCAGCTGGGCCATCGTTCTTCTCTTCATATAAAGAGAAGTACTCGAGCATGGCGCGCACTTCGTTCGAGAGCGAGGTATCGTTCTCCCACGCTGGCGGCATCATCGAAACTACGGCGTTGATCAGGTCGAGGTTATCTTCCATCAAACGGCTATGGATGCTCTGGTCGAGACGCGAACTGTCGGACTGACCTTTTGGACGCACGATTTTTTTACCGCGCGCCAGCATCAGTGCCGCTTCGGCAATGCGGTTTTTACGATCGGTGTTCAGCTCGCCGTTGTGCGCCATTAAGCGGAATGGCTGCGCCATGGTGGTATGCGGATCGGTGTTGGTCGAGAAACGGGTGTGGAAGAACAGCCCGCGCACCTGATGATCGGCATCGGTCAAATCTTTGAAGTAAGGAATCACTTCGTTGGAGTTCAGACGCGCTTTAAATACCTGCGTGCGCGAAGAGAGCGACAGCGGATAGAGGCCGCCGAATTCGCTTTCGGTAAAGGCGCGCGCTTCGATATCCAGCAGCGCGCGATAAATCTGGCGCTCGAATTCGAGTTGTTCAGTCACTTCCTGCGGCGCGGCAAAAATCCACTGCACAATCGGCAGCTGGAATTGCAGGGCGGCCGGGCGCGTCACGCTGCCGTCCAGCGGCATATCGCGTTTCACTAATACCGGGAAGTTATGCGCCGCCAGCGTTTCTTCAACCAGACGCTCAGCGTTTGCACGCAGCTCTGCGTCTTTTGGCACAAAGAAGTTACCGACGCCAAAACGTCCGGCTTCCAGCGCCAGACCGGTGACCTTGCGGAAGAAGTTCAGGGAGAGATCGACGTTCACACCCGCGCCATCGCCCACGCCTTCGGCAGACATGCCGCCACGATGCGGAACCGTGCACAGCGCGCTATGGGCCATCCGCAGAATCTCATGAGTCTGCTCGCCGTCCTTACGGGTAATGAAACCTACACCACAGCTGTCACTGCCAGCTGATGGGTCATACAAACCATAGGGATTCGGTTTTTGCGTGGACATTGAGAGTCTCCTTAAACTTCTTTTGACATTACCTGCATTATTTCGTGTACCGCAGCGTGACAATGTAAGCCAGCGCGGCGGTATCAATTCTTGTGCCGCTCAGTAAAGAGCAGGCGTCGCAGCACCGAGCAAGGGCTCTCAAGACACTGTTGTCACGTCCTTAATGAGCTGCTCTTTTTATTCCGGTCTCTTTCGGGAGATAGCTTGCATCCAGAGGGAGGCTTCTTGCTGCATAGATATGCCGAGACACAGGCCCACCAGGAAAGCTTCCAGTGGAATTCCAACTTATCGGGAAAGCGAACTCAGGTCAAATAGCCAGCTTTGATGCGGGTAATAGGCTTTCTTGTCACTTAATTAAATGATTAATAAGAATTTATTGCGTAAATTTATGTCAATATCCCGCTGCGCATTCCCCCAGGAAGTGTGAGCCGTCTCACTGTGACCCAGCCCTCTAATATCCAAACAATGCTGGCAGAAAGGGTTATAACAGCATTTAATGCTGTTAGGGGCAGTTGATACACAGCATGTATCTGTTTTTCTTATGGCGTCATATTTGAATCAAAATGGCGCTGCCATTAGTAAAATTAATCACACAAAGCATGCGTAGAAAGTCATTTAAATTGAATGGGTATGCAATAAAGAGGTGCAACCATCAGGATGAATGGCTGCCAGGGTGCTGATTAGCACCGGATGTTGAGGAAAGGTTCGCAAAAGCGCGGCCCTCCAGATTATTCAGTTGGCAGAATTAGTCAAGCGCTTTGCGCATATAGAAGGGAACGTCGGCGAAATCACGCTGCGATGCACCATTACAGGGCATAACCTGCGCGATATGGCCGGGTGAAGCGGGGCAGCGCAGCGATAATTACGCTATCATGAGCCAGATTTCGTTCAGGGAGCTCGTAATGAAACAGATTCGTCTTTTAGCGCAGTACTACGTTGATTTGATGGTCAAACTCGGCCTGGTACGCTTTTCGCTGCTGTTAGCCTCAGCGCTGGTGGTGCTGGCGATGGTGGTACAGATGGCCGTCACCATGGTATTGCGTGGGCATGTGGAGAGCATCGACGTCGTCCGCTCCATCTTCTTCGGTCTGTTGATTACGCCCTGGGCCGTCTATTTCCTCTCAGTGGTGGTCGATCAGCTGGAAGAGTCGCGCCAGCGCCTGTCGAAACTGGTAGATAAGCTGGAAGAGATGCGTACGCGCGATCTCGAGCTGAACCAGCAGATGAAAGAGACCATCACCCAGCTTAATCAGGAAATTAACGACCGTATCAAAGCCGAGCAGGCGCGCGAGCAGGTGATGGATAAGCTGCGCGAAGAGATGGCACGACGCGAGCAGGCGCAAATTGAGCTGGAACAGCAATCCTCCTTCCTGCGCTCATTCCTTGATGCGTCACCGGATTTGGTGTTCTACCGCAACATTGATAAGCAGTTCTCCGGCTGTAACCGCGCCATGGAACTGCTAACCGGCATGAGCGAAAAGCAGCTGATTGGCCTGACACCCCGCGATATCTACGATGACGAAGCCGCGACCAAAGTGCTGGAAACCGATGAGAAGGTGTTCCGCCACAATGTGTCGCTGACCTACGAACAGTGGCTGCAATATCCCGACGGGCGCAAAGCCTGTTTCGAAATCCGTAAAGTGCCCTATTACGACCGCGTCGGCAAACGCAGTGGCCTGATGGGCTTTGGCCGCGACATTACCGAGCGTAAGCGCTATCAGGACGCGCTGGAGAACGCCAGCCGTGAGAAGACAACCTTTATTTCGACTATCAGCCATGAGCTGCGTACGCCGCTGAATGGCATCGTCGGGCTGAGCCGCATCCTGCTGGATACCGATCTCAATCAGGAGCAGCTGAAGTACCTCAAAACCATCCACGTGTCGGCCATCACGCTGGGCAACATCTTCAATGATGTAATTGAAGTGGACAAAATCGAACGCCGCAAAGTGCAGCTGGATAATCAGCCGCTGGATTTCACCGGTTTCCTCGCCGATCTGGAAAACCTCTCCGGTCTGCTGGCGCAGCCAAAAGGACTGAAATTTGTCATGGCGCCGGAGCTGCCGCTGCCCCATAAAATTTCGGCGGATGGCACGCGTCTGCGTCAGATTCTGTGGAACCTGATCGGCAATGCCGTGAAATTTACTCAGCAGGGCGAGATTGTGGTGCGCGTTGCCTATCGTCAGGATGAAACGCTGCACTTTGAAGTGCAGGATTCCGGCATGGGCATTCCGCAGGAAGAGCAGGATAAGATCTTCGCCATGTATTACCAGGTGAAAGATCAGCACGGCGGCAAGCCGGCGACGGGCACCGGCATCGGTTTAGCGGTCTCGCGTCGTTTAGCCCAGGCGATGGGCGGCGATATTAGCGTGAGTAGCGTCGCGGGGCAGGGTTCCTGCTTCACCGTGGAGATCAACGCGCCACGCGTCGCTGAGGAAGTGGAAGACGACAATCTGGATGACAGTATGCCGTTGCCGGCGCTGCACGTATTACTGGTGGAAGATATTGAACTCAACGTGATTGTTGCGCGTTCGGTACTGGAGAAGCTGGGTTGCAGCGTCGAAGTCGCGATGACCGGTACGGACGCGCTGGCGATGTTTGATCCGCAGGAGTTCGATCTGGTGCTGCTCGATATTCAGCTTCCGGATATGACGGGCCTCGACGTGTCACGTGCCATCCATCAGCATTACGCAGATGTGGCGCTGCCGCCGCTGGTGGCATTGACCGCCAATGTGCTGAAAGACAAAAAAGAGTATCTCGATGCCGGCATGGATGATGTGTTGAGCAAACCGCTTGCTGTGCCAGCGCTTACGGCGGTGATCAAGAAGTTCTGGGATTATCAGCCGGAGCTGGAAGAGATCGCCACCGAATCATCAGACGCGCAGTCGCGCACGCTGTTAGATGTGGCGATGCTGGAGCAATACATTGAACTGGTTGGCCCAGGATTGATTACCCAAAGCCTGACCATGTTTGAGCAGATGATGCCGGGCTACCTCGAGGTGCTGGATTCCAACATGATGGCGCGCGATCAAAAAGGCATTGCTGAAGAAGGGCACAAGATCAAAGGTGCGGCAGGTTCGGTTGGCTTACTGCATATACAGCAGTTGGCGAAGCAGATTCAGTCGCCGGAATTGCCAGCGTGGTGGGACAACGTGCAAGAGTGGGTCGATGAGTTAAAACAAGAGTGGCTGAAAGACGTGAACGTGTTACGTGAATGGGTAGCGGAGCGGGAAAAATTACAGGACGTTAGAAAAAAATGACCCCAGTCGAAACTGGGGTGCGCGAATACTGCGCCAACACCAGGGAAATGGGCACTGCTGCTATTATTAGAAATCGAATAAGAAAGCAGCAGTTCGGTATTGGTTAACGCTTCCAAATCACCTTAACAAATTCGCCAATGCTTGTGACAAGATTCATTAAATTGTGTGATGTTGAGCAGCGATTAAATACAGAAAACATTAATTTGCTGACACAGTCAAGCAAGGAATTAATTTCTTTGCCATATTGCACCTTTTTTGACCAATTGTTCTGCTTTTTGCCTGGTTTTGCTTCAGTCGTTAGCAGGAAAAGCCTGACACGAGCATGGAAAATGTGATTCTGACAAAAAATTGAAGTTAAGTTAGATTAACATGCTGATATTTATGAATAAAGTCAGGTTTTCTGACGGCTTATCCAAAACGTTTTGGAAACCTTAAACGGAAAGTTCCAGTTTATAGTTTATTGAATGATGTAAACCAATTGTGCGGTAAATCGCTTTACCATCATTGAGGCCGAATGCAGGCAGGATCAGACAGATTTGGTCGCATTTTTCAGAATGGTCTCTGTAATCAATGAACAAGTTCGAACATCATAAAAAATGATAGTTAAGCTTCATGAAAGCTTTTGCGTGAGCGATATCACATTCAGTTAAGTGTTCATGCACGCAGCGCCTGGTGCATTTAACATCATGGAACCGATTCCTTTTTGGCGGAAGTGCTTGATGTGATTGGCTCTAATAGAGGAACGTTGATTGCGCAGGCAACAATTTCACTGACGTTTTTGCCAATCAGAGGATAAAATTTAGTGGTTAATCGTTGGTGTTAGCTATTGTGACTTGGGTGATTGATTAATACAGGGAACAGGTAAGAGAAAATTGCATGAGCAAGAGTAAAGGGACGCTGGGAAAACGTATTAAAGTACTGATTGCTAAAGTGCTGCTGGCCTGGCTCGGCATCTGGTTAGCGGGCATTCTGCTGTTTGCTTTTTTACCGGTACCGTTTTCGGCGGTAATGATGGAGCGGCAAATCGGTGCCTGGTTTACAGGGCGTTTTGATTATGTGGCGCACTCGGATTGGGTCGGCATGGATGAGATCTCGCCGTGGATGGCTTTAGCGGTTATCGCTTCTGAAGATCAAAAGTTTCCCGAGCATTGGGGCTTTGATGTTGATGCCATTCAATCAGTGCTGGATAACGATGGCAATGAACGCATGCGCGGAGCTTCAACCTTGTCTCAGCAGACGGCGAAAAACCTGTTTCTATGGGATGGCCGCAGCTGGGTACGTAAAGGGCTGGAAGCGGGACTCACGGTGGGAATCGAAACCGTGTGGACCAAGCGGCGCATCCTGACGGTTTATCTCAATATTGCAGAATTTGGCGATGGCGTATTTGGCGTGGAAGAGGCCTCACAGCGCTATTTCCATAAACCCGCCAGCCGCCTGACGATGTCTGAAGCCGCGTTACTGGCGGCGGTTCTACCCAATCCGATCCGCTTCCGTGCCGATGCGCCTTCAGGCTACACGCGACAGCGCCAGCAGTGGATTATGCGGCAGATGCGCCAGTTAGGCGGCGAAGGTTTCCTGAATCGCTACAAGCTGCATTGAAAGGCTTAATCTTCGTCAAAGCCCGCTTCAAACAGTTCGATGACCGCTGCCAGCGCCTGCTCTTCCTGCGGGCCGCTGGCTTCGATTTCAATATGACCGCCTTTCGCTGAGTCGAGCATCAGCAACGCAATCACGCTGCTGGCTTCCGCTTCGGTGCCCGATTCGTTACGCAGCAACACTTCAGCATCAAAACTCTGCACCAGCTCGAACAGCTTCATCGCTGGGCGCGCGTGCATGCCCAGCTTATTACGAATTTCAACGGTTTGCTTCACGGTCATGATTTGCGTTTTTCCAGAGTGCGATGACGAGACTGCACGTTTTTACCGCGTGAACGGAAATAATCCGCCAGTTGTTCCGCGATATACACCGAACGATGCTTACCGCCGGTACAGCCAATGGCGACGGTGAGATAGCTGCGGTTATTGGTTTCCAGCATCGGCAGCCACAGTTCCAGATAGCTGCGCGTTTGATAGATAAAATTGTGCACTTCGGTGTGACGATCGAGGAAGGCGGCCACTGGACGATCCAGACCGGTCATCGGACGCAGCTTAGGATCCCAGTGCGGGTTTGGCAGGAAGCGCACATCGAAAACATAATCGGCGTCGATCGGAATGCCGTGTTTGAAGCCGAATGACTCAAACACCATGGTCAGTTCACGCTCACGCTTGCCTAACAGGCGGGTACGCAGCATCTCCGCCAGCTCATGAACCGACATCTCAGAGGTATCGATAATCAGATCGGCGCGTGAGCGCAGTGGCTCCAGCAGATCGTTCTCTTCATCGATAGCACTCTCCAGCGACAAGTTTTTGCTGGAGAGCGGATGCAGGCGACGCGTATCGCTGTAGCGGCGAATCAACGTGTTGCGATCGGTATCAAGAAACAGCAGCTGCGGCGAAAAGGCATCGGGCAGATTGTTGAGCGCCGCTTCAAAGACTTCCGGTGATTCCGGCATGTTACGCACATCAATGCTGACTGCCGCAGAGATATTGCGTTCGGTTAAGGTATTCGCCAGCTCCGGTAGCAGCACCACCGGCAAGTTGTCGACACAGTAAAAGCCCATATCTTCGAGGGCACGCAGCGCGACTGATTTTCCTGAGCCTGACCGACCGCTAACGATCATCAGCACCATCACATTTCTCCCGTTTTAAACCGGCGAAAACGCCGGTAAAAGTGTTTCTCGCTTAAGAGTGTGCTTCCTGAGCTTCTGTGATAATGGCGTAGAGCTCTTGGTCGCTCTGTGCCGCGCGCAAACGACGACAGACGGTTTTATCTGCGAGGCGTTTTGCAACCAGCGAAAGCGTGTGTAAGTGGGTTTTACACTGGTCCGCAGGTACCAGCAGGGCAAACAGCAGGTCAACCGGCTGATTATCTACCGCATCAAAAGCGATAGGCTGATCGAGGCTGATAAACACGCCGACAGCGCGTAAGGTGTCCTCTTCCAGCTTGCCATGTGGAATGGCGATGCCGTTGCCAATACCGGTACTGCCCATGCGTTCGCGGGTCAGGATGGCTTCGAAAAGCGTCTGGTGCGGCAGATTGAGCTGCTTCGCTGCCAGCTCGCTGATAATCTCCAGCGCGCGTTTTTTACTCTGGCAGTGTACGCCGCTACGGGTACAGTCCAGTGAAAGGACCGAGCTCAATTCCAGTGTTAGATCGTTGTTCATCATCGTTTCACTTGCGAGTTCACATAGCCGCGAGTTTCAGGCAATTGATTTCATTACCGTTCGCCCGCTGGCGCTTGCGCAGATGACAAAACGGGGCGGTAAGTTCCGCCCCATTTATGCTCTAAGTGCCGAATCAGTCAGCACTCTGCAAGCGTGAAGGTTAGTGTTTTTTCAGTTTGTCTTTGTGCTTGGTCAGCTGACGGGAAAGCTTATCGATTAACCCGTCGATGGCCGCGTACATGTCTTCCGCTTCCGATGTGGCGTGCAGCTCTCCGCCGTTAACGTGCAGTGTTGCATCCGCAACCTGCGTCACCTTCTCTACCTTCAGAACAATATAAACCTGATTGATACGATCAAAATAGTGTTCCAGTTTGGCAAATTTGGTATTTACAAATTCACGCAGAGGTTCGGTAATTTCAACATTAAGTCCGGTAAGGTTTAGCTGCATAGGTCTTCCTTCTTCGTTCGGTCAAACCAATTGCTTGCGCTGGTTTGATGGCGGTATAGATAAAGACTCGCGATATTTAGCAACCGTACGTCGCGCAACCATGATGCCCTGTTCGGATAACATGGAGGTCAGTTTGCTGTCGCTCAAGGGTTTTGCGGGGTTTTCCGCCGAGATTAATTTTTTCACCAATGCACGAATCGCCGTGGAAGAGGCTTCGCCGCCGCCTTCGGTGTTGACGTGACTGGAGAAAAAATACTTCAGTTCAAAGATGCCACGCGGGCTGTGTAAATACTTTTGCGTGGTCACGCGGGAAATGGTGGATTCATGCATATCAACAGCCTGAGCGATATCCGCCAACACCATCGGACGCATGTACTCCTCACCCTGCTCAAAAAACGCCTGCTGCTGCTCAACGATACAGCGTGTCACTTTCAGCAGCGTGTCGTTGCGGCTCTCCAGGCTCTTAATCAGCCACTTGGCTTCCTGTAAATTGCTGCGAATAAACTGGTTATCGCTTTCATTACGGCCAGCTCCGCCCATCGCCGCATACTGCTGATTGATTTTCAGGCGCGGCATGCTGTCGGAATTGAGTTCAACCGTCCAGCGCTTGCTGATTTTGCGCACCAGCACATCGGGAATGACATATTCCGGTTCACTGGTATTAATCGACTGGCCTGGGCGCGGATCGAGTGACTGAATCAGCAGCATCGCCTCTTTCAGCACCTCTTCCTTCAGACGGGTCACGCGCATCAGGCTGCGGAAATCATGGTTGGCCAGCAGATCGAGATGTTCGCTAACAATCAGGCGTGCTTCCGCCAGCATGGGCGTGGCGGCAGCATATTGCGACAGCTGGACTAACAGGCAATCACGCAAATCACGTGCACCGACGCCGATCGGATCGAAACGCTGCACGCGCTTGAGCACGGCTTCGACTTCTTCCAGCGCCAACTCTTCATCACCAATACTGTCATAAATGTCTTGTAAGCTGACGGTGAGATAGCCGGTTTCATCAATGGCATCAACAATTGACGTGGCAATCGCGCGATCGGTATCAGTGAACGGCGTTAACTCAACCTGCCACATCAGGTAATCCTGCAGCGATTGGGTGGTTTCGCCTTGGTAAATCGGCAGTTCGTCATCCTGGTAATCGGTGCCGGTGCCTGACGGTGTGCCTGCGGTGTAGATTTCGTCCCAGGTAGCGTCGAGCGGAAGCTCTTCAGGCATATCTTTCTGTTCAAGCGCTTCGCGCGTGTCTAACGAATCACTTTCCTGATCCTGAAATTCACGTGCGTCAACTTCTTCGTGCAGTTCGGTTTGTTCAAGCAGCGGATTGCTTTCCAGCGCCAGTTGCAGTTCTTGCTGGAGTTCAAGCGTAGAGAGTTGCAGCAAGCGAATGGCTTGCTGCAACTGTGGAGTCATCGCCAGCTGTTGGCTGAGCCTGAGTTGCAAACCTTGCTTCATAATTCGGTAAGAATTTCCTAAGCAAACGTAGGGTGTTACAACACCTTATCAGAGTCTGAACTCTTCGCCCAAATAAACACGCTTAACTTGCTCATCTACAAGAATTTCATCAGGCGTGCCATGGGCAATTAAATGTCCCTGGCTGACGATATAAGCGCGTTCACACACCGCGAGGGTTTCACGCACGTTGTGGTCGGTAATCAGCACGCCAAGGCCGCTGTCACGCAAATGCTCGATGATTTTCTTGATGTCGATAACCGAGATCGGGTCAACACCGGCAAAAGGCTCATCCAGCAGGATGAATTTCGGATTAGCCGCCAGCGCGCGGGCAATTTCCACACGACGGCGTTCACCACCCGACAGCGCCTGGCCCATGCTGTCGCGCAGATGGCCAATATGGAACTCTTCCATCAGCTCGTTGGCCCGATCCTGACGCTGTTCTTCGGTTAAATCATCACGGATCTGCAGCACAGCCATCAGGTTGTCGTACACGCTCAGGCGACGGAAGATGGAGGCTTCCTGCGGCAGATAGCCGATGCCGCGACGCGCGCGCGCATGCAGCGGCAAAATGCTGATGTCTTCATCATCAATCACGATGCGGCCGGCATCGCGCGGCACAATGCCCACCACCATGTAGAAGGTGGTGGTTTTACCGGCACCGTTTGGGCCCAGCAGGCCGACAATCTCGCCGGATTTTACCTGCAGGCTAACATCTTCCACCACGCGGCGGCCTTTGTAGGCTTTCGCCAGGTTTTCAGCGATTAGTGTAGCCATAGCAATCAGTTACTCTTTTTAGGGCTCGCGGACGAACCGTTTTTGTCCTGCAGCTGCGACGGTACCAGAACGGTAGTCACGCGCTTGCTGTCGCCCTGGCTGAACGCCTGCATCTTCTGCTCTTTCACCAGGTAAGTGATGCGGTCGCCTTTGATGTTGCTGTCCTGCTGCTGAATGAAGGCATTGCCGGTCAGCTCAACAAAATCGTTCGCCAATTCATAGTGCAGTTTACTGGCGTGGCCTTGCACCGGCTTGCCGTTATCCTGCATCTGATAGAAGGTGGCTGGCGTGCCGTAAGCATCAACAATGGTTTTTTTGCTATCGCCGCCCGGACGAGTGACCACCACTTTATCGGCGGTAATCTTGATGGAACCCTGCGTCACAATTACGTTGCCGGTAAAGGTCGCGACGTTGCCCTGCAGATCCAGCGCCTGGTTAACGGAGTCGATATTTACCGGTTTGTCTGAGTCGCCGGTTAATGCCAGCGCAGGCAGGCTCGTTGCCAGCAGCGTACTCACCAGCAATAACTTAAGGCTATTTTTGTTCATTTTGAATTTCATAGGAAGTTTTGACCTTTTCAAGCAGCTCAGCATGTTTCGTCCGTAAATTGCCGCGCATTTTCATGCCAGTGGAATTAAAACTGCGGCCAAAAAGGGTGACTTGATCGTCAGATGTCACATCCTGGGTGACCAAATTAACCTGAGCGTTATCGGTAAGGATGCGCTCAAGCTGTGAATCCTGAGTCAAAGAATTGACAACAACGTTGCCGTAAAGATAAAGCATACGTTCTTTGGTCAGCTTTGCCTTATCGGCGCGCACCGACCATGTCGCCACTTTATTTACGTCATAGGTGGTCATCACCGGATTATCGAACCAACTTATCTCATCGGCAGCAAAGTAGGTCACTTTATCGGAGACCAGCTTATAGCCCAGCGCGCCTGTGGGGTTATACACCACCGTGTTCGATTTCTCGCTGGTGTAGGTTGGCGCTTGATCGTTGGTTGCCACCGGCGTTCTGTCGTCATCCTGGTTGGTGAGATTCCAGCCGATCAGCACTAAGGCGATCAAGGCCAGAATCAGCGTCATCCAACGCCTGCTCTTACTCATATTGATTGCCCTTTGGCATCCTCAAATTTGTTCTGCGCCATCAAAATCAGATCGCACAACTCACGTACCGCACCGCGGCCACCAGCAATGCGGGTCACATAATGCGCGCGCGGCAGTAAAATCGGGTGAGCATCAGCAACGGCAACGCTCAAACCCGCCTGCGCCATTACCGGCCAGTCGATCAGGTCATCGCCAATGTAGGCGACCTGATCGGCTGTTAATGACAGTTTATCCAGGAGTTCCCGCCAGGCCAAAAGCTTATCCGATTGTCCCTGGTAAAGATGCGTAATGCCGAGCGTCTTACAGCGATCTTCCAGCAGTTTTGCTTTGCGGCCGGTAATAATAGCCACTTCGACGCCGGAGGTCAGCAGGCAACGCACGCCATAACCATCACGCACGTTAAAAGCTTTCAGCTCTTCACCGCTGTTGCCCATATAAATGACGCCATCGGACATCACGCCATCAACGTCACAAATCAGCAGGCGAATCTTCGCAGCACGCGCCATGACGTCCGCGCTTACCGGACCGTAGCAAGTCTCGACCATCGCCGTTTCAGCACTCATTATTTCTTCCTGTTAGACCACGCCAGCGCGCAGCATGTCATGCATATGTACCACACCGAGCAGGCGATCGTCATCGGCCACCAGCAGGGCGGTGATGTTTTTGTTTTGCATCAAATTAAGGGCGTCAACAGCCAGCATATTGGGGCGCACGCGAATGCCGCCGCTGGTCATCACTTCCTGAATGGTGGCTTTCTGGAAATCGATGCCCATATCGAACACGCGACGCAAGTCACCATCGGTAAAGATGCCTTCGATTTTCATTAGGTCATCGACGATCACCGTCAAACCGAGATTCTTACGGGTAATTTCCAGCAGCGCATCACGCATCGACGCATCACGGCTAACGTGCGGGATCTCATCGCCGCTGTGCATGATATCGCTGACGTGCAGCAGCAGTTTGCGGCCCAGCGCACCGCCAGGATGCGACAGCGCAAAATCTTCCTGGGTAAATCCGCGCGCTTCCAATAACGCCACGGCCAGCGCATCGCCCATGACTAACGTCGCGGTGGTGCTGGTGGTCGGTGCCAGGCCGAGCGGACAAGCTTCCTGCGGCACTTTCACGCACAGATGCACATCTGCAGCGCGGCCCATCGCGCTCTCAGGACGGCCGGTGATACAAATCAGCTGCACTTTCTGGCGCTTTAACACCGGCACCAACGCAAGGATTTCTCCGGATTCACCGCTGTTAGAAATCGCGATCACCACATCATTGGTGCTGACCATGCCGAGATCGCCGTGGCTGGCTTCGCCGGGATGCACAAAGAACGAAGGTGTACCGGTGCTGGCAAAAGTCGCGGCCATTTTTTTCCCGATATGCCCGGATTTGCCCATGCCCATCACCACCACTTTGCCGCGACAGGCAAAGATCATCGCGCAGGCGCGATCGAAATCATCATTGATATATTGATCAAGCTGCTCCAGCCCTTCGCGTTCGATGCGCAGCACCGCTTTGCCTGCTTGCTGAAAATCGAAATCCGGTTGCTGATGTGACATGGTCAGTCCGTCCTTAATAGCTTGTGATAAGCATGGGGCTCAGCCATAGCCACAGCACCCACGCGATAAAACCACCTAATAATAGTGTGCCTGCGATACGACCAATACGGCGTTTGCGCAGCAGGCAGAGCAGGGCGAACAGTACGCTCACTGCCAGCATCACCCAGTAATCACGTGCGAAGGCATGCGCATCAACGCTGCCGGGATGAATCAGCGCCGGCAGGCCGAGAACAATCGCCAGATTGAAAATATTGGCGCCGATCAGGTTACCAATCGCGATATCGTCCTCACCTTTCAGCGCGCCAGCCACCACGGTGGCCAGTTCGGGCAAGCTGGTGCCGACGGCGATCAGCGTCAGGCCCATCACCAGTTCGCTCACACCAAAGTAGTCGGCAAAGACGGTAGCGTTGTCGATCACCATACGCGTCGACATCGGCAAAATAATCAGTGCAACCGCCAGCCACAGAAAGGCCACGGTGTTACCGGCCTCATCGCGCGGCAGCTCCGCCAGCTGTTCGCGGGTTAGCGTGTCGTTATTATCGCGTTCAGCACGGCGAGCAATGCGAATCACCACCAGCAGATAACTCAATGCAATCAGCAGTAACGCGATGCCGTCGAGTCGACTTAAATAGTTATCAAACAGCATGATGCCGCAGAGCAGTGAGACTAGCAGCATTAATGGCAATTCGCGCCGAATCAGATTGGAGTGTACTGTCAATGGGTGGAGCAACGCCGCGCCGCCCAGAATTAATAGAATATTGGTGATGTTCGAGCCCAGCGCGGTGCCAACCGCTAAATCCATCTGTCCATGCTGTGCGGCCGAAAACGAGACGATCAATTCCGGTAATGATGTGCCAATGCTCACCACCGTCATACCAATGATCAGCGGTGGGATGCCAAAGGATCGACAGAGGATCGCGGCGCTAAATACCAAACGGTCGGAACCGTAAACCAGTAAAATCAATCCGATAAACAGCAAGGCAGAGGCTACGAACATTAAAAATCCTTGATGGATGGAGGTGTCGGCGAACCTTGTCCGACGGGTAAAAACATTCTGCACGCACTAACAGGCGCTGATTTTGACTGTCTGAGAGGCAAAAGTAAATTTTAAGGCCGTTTTCGCCACACTAAGTGGGTAAGTTTCTGTAAAACTATCGTGCATTCGAGGCTACCAGGCTACCATCCACAGCTTTGATAGCGCCCGATCCGCATAAAGAGGTAAAGATGATCCAGCAGCAAACGAATCTGGTTGAGGTTCGTGGCGTCAGTTTCACGCGCGGAGATCGTACTATCTTCGACGACATCTCGTTAACGGTACCTGCCGGTAAAGTTACCGCGATTATGGGCCCGTCCGGAATTGGCAAAACCACATTATTGCGTCTGATCGGTGGGCAATTACAGCCCGATAAAGGCGAGATTTGGTTCCGCGATCAAAATATCCCGACGCTTTCCCGCACCAAATTGTACGAAGCGCGTAAAAAAATGAGCATGCTGTTTCAGTCCGGCGCGCTGTTTACCGATCTCAACGTGTATGAAAACGTTGCCTGGCCGTTGCGTGAACATACGCAACTGCCGCCAGAACTGTTGCACAGCACCGTATTGATGAAGCTGGAAGCGGTGGGTTTGCGCGGAGCCGCTAAACTAATGCCTGCCGAACTCTCTGGCGGTATGGCCCGCCGTGCGGCGCTGGCGCGTGCTATCGCGCTGGAACCCGAATTGATCATGTTCGATGAGCCTTTTGTCGGCCAGGATCCAATTACCATGGGCGTGCTGGTGAAGTTAATTGACGAACTGAATCATGCTCTGGGCCTGACCTGCATCGTGGTTTCACACGATGTGCCTGAGGTCTTGAGCATTGCCGATCATGCCTATATTGTTGCCGGACAAAAAATCATTGCTCAGGGTAGCGCGCCGGAACTGCGAGAAAATCCCGATCCGCGTGTGCGCCAGTTTATCGAGGGTCATGCGGATGGTCCGGTGCCTTTCCGCTTTGCCGCTGGCGATTATCTCAGCGACTTGACCCGCTCAGGGAGAACGTAAACTGATGTTGTTACAGGCGCTAGCGTCATTTGGACGTCAGGGAATCAATACCTGTGCCGCTTTTGGCCGCGCAGGCCTCATGTTATTTCATGCGTTAGTCGGTAAGCCGGCGTTTCGTCGCCATGCGCCGCTGCTGGTAAAACAGTTGTATAGCGTGGGCGTGTTATCGTTACTGATCATCGTGGTATCTGGCTTGTTTATTGGCATGGTGCTGGGTCTGCAAGGCTATCTGGTGCTCACCACTTACAATGCGGAAACCAGCCTTGGCATGCTGGTGGCGCTCTCGCTGCTGCGTGAGCTCGGTCCGGTCGTCACGGCGTTGCTGTTTGCAGGCCGTGCGGGTTCAGCGTTAACCGCTGAAATCGGGCTGATGAAAGCCACCGAACAGCTCTCCAGCATGGAGATGATGGCCGTCGATCCGCTACGACGCGTGGTCTCACCGCGCTTCTGGGCCGGATTTATCAGCATGCCGTTGCTGGCGTTGATCTTTACCGCCGTTGGTATTGCCGGTGGCGCGCTGGTTGGCGTGAGCTGGAAAGGGATCGATCCCGGTTTCTTCTGGTCGGCGATGCAGAACGCGGTAGATTTCCGCACTGATGTCGTTAACTGCATGATCAAAAGCGCAGTCTTCGCCGTCACGGTAACCTGGATTGCGCTCTTTAATGGCTATGATGCCATCCCGACCTCGGAAGGGATCAGTCGTGCGACAACGCGTACCGTGGTGCATGCTTCACTGGCGGTACTCGGTTTGGATTTTGTGCTGACAGCACTGATGTTTGGGAATTGATGCAATGCAAAGCAAGAAAAACGAAATCTGGGTTGGCGTCTTCATGCTGGCTGCGCTGCTGGCGCTGTTATTCCTCGGCCTGCGCGTTGCCGATCTCAAAACTATCGGCACCGAACCAACGTGGAAGATGTATGCCACCTTCGATAATATCGGCGGACTGAAAGTCAGTTCTCCGGTGAAAATTGGCGGCGTGTTAATTGGCCGGGTGTCAGATATTGCGCTGGATGAGAAAACCCTCTCACCGCGTGTGACCATGGATATTAGCGATAAATACGCTGATAAAATTCCCGACACCAGCTCATTAGCCATCCGCACTCAAGGCCTGCTCGGTGAGCAGTTCCTGGCGCTGAATTTAGGTTTTGACGATCCCGAGCTTGGCTCTTCTATGCTGAAAGATGGCGGCACGCTGCGTGACACCAAGTCGGCGCTGGTGCTGGAAGACCTGATCGGTCAATTCCTCTATAAAAGCGGCGATAACAAATCTGACGATAAATCACAGGGTGCGCAGAGTGCACCGGCAGCACCTGCAACAACGGAATAACCTACGAGGTAAAACATGATGTTTAAACGTTTACTGATGATTGCCCTGTTGGCAATCGCACCGCTGGCAGCCAACGCCGCAGCGGATCAAACTAATCCTTACAAGCTGATGAACGAAGCGGCGGAAAAGACCTTCACCCGCCTGAAAAACGAACAGCCGAAGATTAAGCAGGATCCGAACTATCTGCGCGAAGTGGTACGTCAGGAACTGATGCCGTACGTACAGATAAAATATGCCGGTGCGTTGGTTCTTGGTCGCTATTATCGCGATGCGACACCGGCGCAACGTGATGCCTACTTTGCCGCGTTCGGTGATTATCTGGCACAGGCTTACGGCCAGGCGCTGGCGCTGTACAACGGTCAAACCTACCAGATTCAGCCGGAGCAGCCGATTGGCGATGCCAATATCGTGGCGATTCGCGTTACCATCATCGATCCTAATGGGCGTCCGCCTGTGCGTCTCGATTTCCAGTGGCGTAAGAATAGCCAAACCGGCAACTGGCAGGCCTATGATATGGTGGCCGAAGGCATCAGCATGATCACCACGAAACAGAATGAGTGGGGCGATCTGCTGCGTACCAAAGGCATTGATGGCTTGACGGCTCAGCTGAAAACCTATGCCGCGCAGCCGATCACCCTGGATAAAAAGCAATAATGAGTGAACCGTTAAGCTGGCAGCGCACTGCCAGCACGCTGGCCTTAAGCGGCAAATTAGATCGTGATACTTTGCTGACCTTGTGGCAGGAACGTGACACTGCGGTGGCGGATATTACCACCATTGATGTCGCCGGGCTGGAAAGGGTGGATTCAGCGGGTTTAGCGCTGTTGGTGCATCTGCGTGAAATTGCGCGTGCTCAAGGCAGCGCACCACTTTTCTCTGGGATCTCCGATAAACTCCAGTCACTGATCACGCTGTATAACCTGCAGCAGATTATTGTTTCTGCGGAAAAAATCGCCTGATCAAATGATGTCGATGCTAAGCCCCTGATTTTTTCAGGGGCTTTTGCGTATTTAAGAGTCAGACGCTTTCCTCTAAGATGTCTGCCTTATTATTATTAAGCGAAGTAACGAGCGATGGAAAATAGTGAAGTTCAGGCCGTGCTGATGCAGGCGCTGGCATTAGAAGAAGTACACGTACTCAGCAACGATGGCAGCCATTTTCAGGTCATCGCGGTGGGCGAAATGTTCGGCGAACTGAGCCGCGTGAAGAAGCAGCAGGCTGTGTACGCGCCGCTGATGGAATATATTGCGGATAACCGTATTCATGCGGTTTCCATCAAAACTTATACCCCAGCCGAGTGGGCGCGCGACCGTAAACTCAACGGTTTTTAAGTGCCTCACCGGTTGTTTTATTGATAGATAATTGAGAGCGGTGTTAATGGACAAATTTCGTGTGCAAGGCCCCACCCGTTTAAGTGGTGAAGTGACCATTTCCGGGGCGAAGAATGCTGCGTTGCCGATTCTGTTTGCTGCGCTGCTGGCTGAAGAGCCGGTAGAGATTCAGAACGTACCGAAGCTGCGTGATATCGATACCACCATGAAGCTGCTGAATCTGCTGGGTGCGCGCGTTGAGCGCAATGGTTCGGTCCACGTTGATGCTCGCGAAGTTAATGTTTTCAGTGCGCCATACGATTTAGTGAAAACCATGCGTGCTTCGATTTGGGCGCTGGGTCCGCTGGTGGCGCGTTTTGGTCAGGGCCAGGTTTCACTGCCGGGCGGCTGCGCTATCGGTGCACGCCCGGTCGATCTGCACATTACTGGCCTGGAACAGCTGGGTGCGGAAATTAAGCTGGAAGAGGGCTACGTTAAAGCTTCTGTCAATGGCCGTCTGAAGGGCGCGCATATCGTGATGGATAAAGTGTCTGTCGGCGCTACCGTTACCATCATGAGCGCGGCCACGCTGGCCACCGGCATCACCATCATTGAGAACGCCGCGCGTGAGCCGGAGATTGTCGATACGGCAAACTTCCTCAACACGCTGGGTGCGAAAATCACCGGCGCGGGCACAGACAAAATCACCATTGAAGGTGTTGAGCGTCTGGGCGGCGGCGTTTATCGTGTGCTGCCAGATCGTATCGAAACCGGTACATTCCTGGTCGCAGCAGCCATTTCACGGGGCAAAGTTGTTTGCCACAACACGAAGCCAGATACGCTGGATGCCGTGCTGTCTAAATTGCGTGAGGCTGGTGCAGAGATCGAAGTGGGCGAAGATTGGATCAGCCTGGATATGCACGGTAAGCGTCCAAAAGCGGTGAATATCCGTACCGCGCCGCATCCTGGCTTCCCTACTGACATGCAGGCGCAGTTCACACTGTTGAACCTGGTGGCAGAAGGAACCGGTGTGATTACCGAAACCATCTTCGAAAACCGCTTTATGCATATCCCTGAGCTGATTCGTATGGGCGCGCACGCGGAAATTGAGAGCAATACAGCGATTTGTCATGGCGTAGAAACCTTGTCGGGCGCGCAGGTGATGGCCACCGATCTGCGTGCATCAGCGAGTCTGGTGCTGGCGGGTTGTATCGCGGAAGGCACCACGATAGTGGATCGTATCTATCACATCGACCGTGGCTACGAGCACATCGAAGATAAGTTGAAAGCGATGGGTGCAAATATCGAGCGCGTAAGCGGCGAATAATTTCTGCTTCGTAGATCAAAAAAACCAGTCACGGCAACGCGGCTGGTTTTTTTTCATTGGTATTACAGTCAGATCTTTTTACGATCCTTCGGCGATCGTATGCACTTCTTGCGATCCAATAACTGGCCGGTAACAGGATCGTAATATCGGCTTGGCCAGATGTCTGCCGGATGAACCTTGATCGCATTGGCGATTAGCCACTCACCTTTGGGCCAGGGACGCGACAGCGCATTGGCCAGCGTTGAGGAGCTGAGCCCTGATTCGCGTGACAGCGCTGCCAGTGATGTGCCTTTCTTACGTAATGCAGCAATGATATCTGCCGGGTGCCAATCCGCTTTCCTTGTGTACATAACTCTCTTCTCCATGTCCGTGTTATTACTTCATCTCCGCTGTAAAAAGGCGCTCCCGTGGCAGAGATATCTGGAAAAAACCCGCGTTTTTATAGCAAATGTTTCCCGTAATTTTCCAGTAAATGTTTGGCTGGCGCACGAAACTGCGTCGCTTTTCGCAAAAGCGATGCAAGAGATGTAAGTAAAAAGGGAGAAGAGTGAGGAAGGAAACGGGGCCAGAGAAGGCCCCGTTGTAATCAGAAATCGCGCTGTACTGACATGTGCGCCAGCGCTTCGAGGGCGCTGCGCCACGGGCTTTCGGGTAATACCTGCAGGGCTGCGATGGCTTTATCTGCCTCTTCTTCAGCGCGTTTGCGCGTCCACTCCAGCGAGCCAGTCTGTTGCATCGCAGCCAGCACCGGTTCCAGCAGATGACGACCGTTACCTTCTTCAATGGCTTTACGGATCATCTGCGCCTGCTCAAGCGTTCCGTTGTGCATCGCGTGCAGCAATGGCAGCGTCGGTTTACCTTCGCTCAGGTCATCACCGGTATTTTTGCCCAGCGTTTCACCATCTGCGCTGTAATCCAGCAAATCATCAATTAACTGGAAAGCGGTGCCAAGGTAGCGACCATAATCCTGTAACGCCTTTTCCTGCGCGGGCGTCGCCTCAGCTAAAATCGCCGACGCTTGCGAAGCAGCTTCGAACAGGCGAGCGGTTTTGCTGTAGATCACCCGCATGTAGCTCTCTTCAGTGATATCGGGATCGTTGCAGTTCATTAACTGCAGCACTTCTCCTTCGGCGATCACGTTGACCGCTTCCGACATCAGCGCAAGGATCTTTAAGGATCCCATGCTGGTCATCATCTGGAATGAGCGCGTATAGATAAAATCGCCCACCAGCACGCTTGCCGCATTACCGAACGCGGCGTTAGCGGTGGCTTTGCCACGGCGCATATCGGATTCATCCACCACATCATCGTGCAGCAGCGTCGCCGTATGGATAAATTCGATCAGCGCCGCATTAGTGATGTGCAACGATCCCTGATAATTCAGCGCGCGTGCCGACAGCACAGCGATCATCGGACGGATGCGTTTGCCCCCGCCGCTGATGATGTAATAGCCCAACTGGTTAATCAGTGAGACTTCTGAATTCAGCTGCTCGAGGATGGTCTGGTTGACGGCCGCCATGTCCTGCGCGGTTAATTCATTAATCTGTTCTAAGTTCATTCGTCTTTTCAGCTTTACTCGTTTTTTGCATGGTAAGCGCTTTACACAGCGTGAGTTCAGGTAATCTGTTACTGATTGTACTTGAAAAATCGGGTTGCGAAACGTTTGCATTCGCCTTGCGCTTTTTTTCTGCAAGAGAGTGCAAAGTGCTCTTGTCTTCTGCTGGAGTATTGCGTAGAATTCGCGCCCTATTGTGAATATTTATCGCGCCGCCTGATGAATAGAAAGGCACGCGCAGAAGCGGAGTTTTATATGTACGCGGTTTTCCAAAGTGGTGGTAAACAACACCGAGTAAGCGAAGGTCAGACCGTTCGCCTGGAAAAGCTGGACATCGCAACCGGTGAAACCATTGAGTTTGACCAGGTTCTGATGATCGCAAATGGCGAAGACGTGAAAATCGGCGCGCCACTGGTTTCAGGCGGTGTGATCAAGGCAGAAGTTGTTGCTCACGGTCGTGGCGAGAAAATTAAAATCGTTAAGTTTCGTCGTCGTAAACACTACCGTAAGCAAGCTGGTCACCGTCAGTGGTTCACAGATGTGAAAATCACTGTGATCGGCGCGTAAGAGGAGATCTGACAAATGGCACATAAGAAGGCTGGTGGCTCGACCCGTAACGGTCGCGACTCCAACGCAAAACGTCTGGGTGTAAAACGTTTCGGTGGCGAATCTGTTCTGGCAGGTAGCATCATCGTTCGTCAGCGTGGCACCAAATTCCACGCAGGTAGCAACGTAGGTTGTGGTCGTGACCACACCCTGTTTGCCACCGCAGACGGCAAAGTAAAATTCGAGATTAAAGGCCCGAACAACCGTAAATATATCAGCATCGTTGCTGAGTAAGGTTGTCGTGCTGCAGACGTCTAACGTCTGAATACACGAATGAAAGGCCCCGCAGCTTTGCGGGGCTTTTTACATTCTGCTACTGAGCTTGCTGGATAACAGTTACGCTTTAGCACAGTTGTTGTACAATTTATGTACTCCTGGCTTTGCCAGTCTTGTATTATCCGCCGTCGGTCAGCGCAGAAGACCCTGGCGGACCCGTTTGCGGCCTGCAAGCTGCCGTGAACGACAGCGTGACGGAGAAATAAAATGAAGTTTGTAGATGAAGCGACGATCCTTGCGGTCGCGGGTGATGGCGGCAATGGTTGCGTAAGCTTCCGCCGTGAAAAATATATTCCAAGAGGCGGCCCGGATGGCGGCGACGGCGGCGACGGCGGCGACGTGTATTTGTTGGCGGATGAAAACCTCAACACCCTGATCGATTATCGCTTTGAAAAGTCTTTCCGTGCCGAACGTGGCCAGAATGGCCAAAGCCGTGATTGCACCGGTAAACGTGGTAAAGACATCATCGTTAAAGTGCCCGTTGGTACCCGCGTAATTGACCAGGGTACCGGCGAAACGCTGGGCGACATGACGCGTCATGAGCAGAAGCTGATGGTGGCGAAAGGCGGCTGGCATGGCCTTGGTAACACGCGCTTTAAATCCTCAGTTAACCGTTCCCCGCGTCAAAAAACCATGGGAACACCGGGCGAGAAGCGCGACCTGCAACTGGAACTGATGCTGCTGGCTGACGTTGGTATGTTGGGTCTGCCGAATGCCGGTAAATCGACCTTTATTCGCTCGGTATCCGCAGCGAAACCCAAAGTTGCGGATTATCCGTTCACTACGCTGGTGCCAAGCCTTGGCGTGGTGCGTATGGACAACGAAAAGAGCTTTGTTGTCGCCGACATTCCGGGCCTGATTGAAGGCGCAGCGGATGGCGCAGGTCTGGGTATTCGCTTCCTGAAGCACCTTGAGCGCTGCCGCGTGCTGTTGCACCTGATCGATCTTGCCCCTATCGATGAATCTGATCCGGTAGAAAATGCCCGCATCATTCTCGGCGAACTGGAGAAATACAGCGATAAACTGTTCCAGAAGCCGCGCTGGTTAGTATTCAACAAATGTGACCTGCTGAGCCGCGAAGAAGCGGAAAGCCGTGCCAAAGCGGTAGTGGAAGCATTAGGCTGGGAAGAAAAATATTACCTAATCTCTGCGGCTAGCCATGATGGCGTGAAAGATCTTTGCTGGGATGTGATGAGCTTTATCATCGAAAATCCAAAAGAAGCCGAAGAAGAAACTAAAGAGCCAGAGAAAGTGGCCTTCATGTGGGATGATTATCACCGTGAAGCCATGGAAACGGCGCAGGAAGTGGAAGAAGACGACGATTGGGATGACGACTGGGACGAAGAGGACGACGAAGGCGTCGAAATCATTTACCAGCGTTAATCGTACAAAAAAGCGGCCCGAAGGCCGCTTTTTTTATGTCTTAACCCAGCACCGCCACCGTCAATCTCGAGGTGCAGCACAGCTGATTGCGGGCGTTACGAATCTCAATCTGCCAGCTTTGATTACGCGCACCAAGGTGCAGCGGGCGGCAAATACCGCGCACTTCACCGCTGCTTACTGCACGATGGTGGCTGGCGCTCACCTCAATCCCCACCACGCTTTTACCTTCTTCGATGCTGAGATAACCGGCGATCGATCCCATCGATTCCGCCAGCACTACAGAAGCGCCGCCGTGCAGCAGGCCAAACGGCTGCTGCGTGCGGGCATCCACCGGCATGGTGGCTTCGAGATAATCTTCACCGATGGTGGTAAACACAATGCCAACGTGTGCCACCAGCGAGTTTTCACCCATCTTATTCAACGTTTCAACATCGACCGAACGTTTCCAGATTGCCATAACTTAGGATCCCAGCGTTGCGCCACCGTCGACCACAATATCCTGCAGCACCACGTGGCTGGCAAGATCCGACGCGAGGAACATCACGTTAGCGACGATCTCCTGCGGTTTAGCGATCTTACGCAGCGGGATCCCCAGTTTGTACTGTTCCGGGAAACCATTGATCATCTCCTGCTCGGCTTCTGGCGTATGCCACAGACTGCGTTGCATATCGGTATCGGTGGAACCCGGAGAAACGATATTGCAGCGCACGCCGTAAGGCGCCATCTCTAAACCCACGGTCAGACACAAGCTGCGCAACGCCGCTTTGGAAGCGCCATAAGCGGACATACCAAGGCGCGGCGCATGTGCCGCATTAGAGGCGATAGTCACAATCGCACCCGCACGCTGCTGGCGAAACACCGGCAAGGTTTGCTGGAACAGGTTGAACGCGCCGCCGGCATTCACCGCCAGACACGCCTGCCAATCGTCGAACGACAGTTCATCGGTGCTGCCAATACGCAGGATGCCGGCACCGTTCACCAGCACATCGAGACGTGGCTGATCTGCCAGCAAACGCTGACAAACCGCTTTCACCTCGGCGGCGTTCGCCACATCCAGCACCTGCGTGGCGAAAGGATAGTCGGCCTGATCGAAACGCAGATCGAAGCCGACAACCTGCGCGCCCGCCTGATGGAAGCTCAGCGCGGTGTGGTAACCAATCCCTTTGCCTGCGCCGGTTACCCAGACGATTTTTCCACTGAAATCGAAAGTTGCACTCATTTAGCTGGCACCCTTGATAACAGCGCCCACCAGCCATCGATGGTCGGATTTTTTGCCAGACTGACGAAATCGATGTCGCTGTGCACCTGACGCCAGCGCGCCGCCAGCGCCATCACGCGTACTGAATCCAGACCGTAATCGATCAGGTTCTCGTCATCTGCAGGCACATCGTCATCTTCCAGCAGCGGCAGAATCAGCGCACGCAGATCGTCTTTGCTCAACGGCAGCGGCATCAGGTCGGCGGTCATCACTACTTTACCGCTGCGACCTGCGGTGTAAGTCAGCGCCATCATGTGCTCTTCGCGCGTGAAGTCGGCCAGCGCATCCGCCACCATAAACGGCTGGATATTACGCATAAAGGCGTCAGTCGCGGTGGTCAGGCAACCGATATGCGCGTACACGCCGGTGATGATCAACTGATCGCGGCCCATCTCCTGCAGGATCGATTCCAGCGGTGAGCGCACGAAGGCGCTGTATCGCCATTTGGTCAGTACCTGATCGTCCTGATCCGGCGCCAGCGCATCAACGATCTTCTGCTGATCCGGATGTTTGTTCAGGCCCGGTCCCCACATGTCGTTGAGGAGTGCGCGATCGGCATCGCTCTGTTCGTTCGGCTGAGCGGTATAGAACACCGGTATGCCCTGCGCTTTGCAGTAAGCACGCAGACGAGCGATGTTTTCCACCACCTGATTAACCAGCGGGCTGTTTTCGCCCCAGAAATTAAGGAAGTAAGCCTGCATATCGTGAATCAGCAGCGCGGCACGCTGAGGCTCAAGCGCCCACTTCACTTTATTGGTTGGCAGTTCAGTTGCTGCGGGTAGCGCGTAAGCGTTCAGTTTTGGAATAGCCATTACAATCTCCGGAACAGGTCAGGCTTGCGCTTGTTGGTCGGCAAGCTGTTGACGTAAACGTTTTTTATCCACCTTGCCGACAGGCGTCAGCGGCAGAGCATCGACGCAGGTAATACGGTCAGGTAATTTGAACTCGGCCACACCCAGTTCTCGCAGGTGACGACGCAACGCCACCGCTTTGATCGGTTGGCTAGCAACGATAAAGGCGCAGCTCTTTTCACCCATCAATTCGTCGTTCATCGACACCAGCGCGGCGTGGATCACATCCGGATGGCGTTGCAGCAGATTTTCGATCTCTTCCGCGGCGATCTTCTCGCCACCGCGATTGATCTGATCCTTTTCGCGCCCTTGCACGGTGATGTAGCCCTGCGCGTCGATCTCAATCAGATCGCCCGAACAGTAAAACCCGTTGGCGTCGAAGCTGGCGGCGTTATGTTCCGGGCTCTTGTAATAGCCACGGAAGGTGTAGGGGCCGCGCGTCATCAGGCGACCGATGGTGCCGGTTGGCAGCGCGTTGCCGTGCTCGTCAGCGACCCACACTTCGTCATCTTCAGAGATCGGGCGGCCTTGCGTGGTGAGAATGATGTTCTCATCGTCGCCAAAGCGCGTGTAGTTCACCAGACCTTCGGCCATGCCGAAAACCTGCTGCAGCTGACAGCCAATTTCACGCTGAATACGTGCCGCAAGGGTTTCGCCCAGCTTGGCGCCGCCCACCTGAATGCGTTGCAGCGAAGCCAGCTGTTTATTGCTGCCCCATTCCTGAATCGCCTGTAGCCACAAACTCACCGCCGGCGGCACCAAACCGGTATCGGTGACCTGATGCTTCTCAATCAGCGGGAAGCAGAGCGTGGCGCTGGGATCGGCAGCCAGAATTACCTGACCACCGGCATAAAACACACCGAGCGAACCCGGGGAGCTCATGGCAAAGTTATGCGGCGCGGGCAGGGCGATGAGATAACGCGTATCGGCGGTCACCTGACAAATCTCATCACTGGCGCGAATGCTGTAGTAATAGTCGTTGTGGGTGCGCGGAATCAGCTTCGGCGTGCCGGTGCTGCCGCCGGAGAGCTGGAAAAACGCCACTTCATCAGCGGCGGTTGGTGTGGCGAGGTAATCACCCGCGGCTTCCGCCATCAGCGCTTCCAGCGTATTTTCCGGCTGGTTGTCATTACGCAGAATCACCTGCTGCAGCGAAGGCTGCGCGGCGCACAGCGCGTTGATAAAGCTATCATCAGCAAACAGCGTGTGAGTGCGATCGGCAATCAGCAGTTTAGGTTCGATCTGCGCCGCATAGGCGCTTAGTTCGGTGCGCTGATGGCTGAACAGCGCAAATACTGACGCTACGCCGAGCTTAAACAGCGCAAATACCGTGACATAAAAATCGGCCACGTTGCCAAGCTGCACCAGCGCAGTATCGCCATTTTGCAGGCCACGGCGCTGCAGCGCGGCGGCCAGGTTGCTGCTCAGCACGTCCATTTCGCGATAGCTGATCTGGCGATCGCCATCAATCACCGCGATGGCATCATTATGCTGATGACGCGCCAGAATGTCGGTCATAGGCACATCCAGCCAGTAACCTTTTTCGCGATAGCGCGCAGCCAGGTCGTCCGGCCAGCGAGTATAGGGAATGCTCATGTTCTTTCCTTTATTGCAGTCCAAAGGCGCGCAACATGGTGTCCAGCTTCACGCCGGTTTCACGCCATTCTGATTCGGGTTGTGAGTCGGCCACGATGCCCGCGCCGGCAAACAGGCGCACCCGCGTGCCATGCACGGTGCCGCAGCGGATGGTGACCACCCATTCGCCATTGCCCTGGCTATCGCACCAGCCGACGATGCCGCCAAATAGTTGGCGATCAAAAGGTTCCAGCTGCTGAATAAGCTGCTGCGCGCGCTGATGGGGGAAACCGCTCAACGCAGGCGTCGGGTGCAGCAGGCAGGCCAGCGACAGCGCATTTTCGCGCTCATCCTGCACTTCGCCGTCGATTTGCGTGGCGAGATGCCACAGCGTGGCGGTGGTAATCAGCGACGGAATGGTCGGCACCGACAGCAAACGGCTGCGCGGCTGCAAGGTGTCGCGCATCGCGTCGGTCACCAGTTTGTGCTCATGACGATCTTTGCCGGAATCCATCAGCGTATCGCCAGCGGCACGATCCTGCTGGGCATCGTCGTGATTGCGCCGCGCTGAGCCCGCCAGCGGACAAGAGCTAAAATCGCGCCCCTGTTTGCGCAGCATCAGCTCCGGACTGGCACCAATCAGCGCACCGCCTTGCGGCAGCGGCAGATGGAAATGGTAGCTGTTGGGGTTCTGCGCAATCACGCGCTGCATCAGCGCTGCGGTATCAACCGGCTGTTCGCTAACGATATCCATCAGACGCGACAGCACCACTTTATCCAGATCGCCGCGCTGCGTGGCCGCCACCGCATCTGCCACCATCGTGGTAAACACATCGTGATCCGGCACTGCGGTGCGACGTCGCACCTGCGGCAGATCGCTGACGTTTTCCGGCAACGCGTTTTGCAGGTCAGCGCGATTAAACGTCTGATAGGATTCAGGAATAAACAGCGCGGCGGGCTGGCTGACGTCAAACGGGATCGCCCCGACCAGAATCGGATTGTCGATGCCCTGTTTTTTCGCCGCGGCAAAATGCTGACGTAACTGTTGTTGGAAATCACCGTCCAGCGACGCGGCGTCATCTACCGGCGCGGTAACGGTGGTATAGCATCCTTGCGTTGCCAAACTACGCCACGGCGAGGTAAAGAGGAAACCACGGCTTAGCGCGGAATAATCCTTCAGCCAGGCATTTTCAAACGTGGAAGATTCCACCATAATTTTCACCTATAAATGATAAGATTATTAAGAATGATTATCATTTTTATTATGGGCCTGTAACCTACGTCGATTGGGCAAAAGTGTCAATCCATTCGCGGGATTTCAGCTGCGTTTAGCCGTAATCAGGCGCTGACGCTCAGCAGGGCAATATGCTAAAAAGTGGACCAAAACTTATGAATAAATGCGGTTTTTGGGGCATTGCAGCCCTTATAGGTGTTTTCCAGATTTTCACCAGCGTCGCTTATGCCGAACAAGGTTGGCCGCGCACCGTTCAGGGTGCCAACGGATCGATCACGCTCAATCACGCGCCGCAGCGCATTGTCTCGACCAGCGTCACGCTGACCGGATCGCTGCTGGCCATTGATGCGCCGGTGATTGCTTCCGGCGCGACTGCGCCGAACAGTCGCCTGGCCGACGATCAGGGTTTCTTTCGCCAGTGGAGCGACGTTGCCAAAAAGCAGCATCTTCAACGTCTGTACATCGGTGAGCCGAATGCCGAAGCGGTTGCCGCGCAAGCGCCGGATCTGATTATCGTCAGCGCCACCGGCAACGATTCTGCCATCAAGCTCGCCGAACAGTTTTCGGCTATTGCACCGACGCTGGTGGTCAATTACGACGACAAAAGCTGGCAGGATGTCGTCACGCAGTTAGGCCAGGCGACCGGGCATGAAGCGCAGGCGGCGCAGCGCATTAAAGCTTTCGACGATCGTGAAGCGGCGCTGAAAAAAGCCATCACGCTGCCACCGCAGCCGGTCTCCGCCATGGTATGGAACGGCGGCGGACGCGCAGTCAATGTGTGGACCGCGGCTTCGGCGCAGGGCAAGCTGCTGGAACAACTTGGCTTCACCCTGGCAACGCCACCGGCGACGGTTGAGCAGGGACACAGCATGGGACAGCGCAAAGACATCATTCAGCTGTCGGGCGAAAACGTTGCCAGCGGCCTGACCGGTAAAACCTTCCTGCTGTTCGCCGCTGACGATAAAACCACGCAATCGGTGTTGAACAATCCGTTCCTTGCACAAAACGCGGCGGTGCAGGGCAAGCAGGTTTACGAGCTGGGCGTCGATTCCTTCCGTCTTGATTACTACAGCGCCAGCAATCTGCTGGCGCGTCTGGAGAAGCTGTTCGTTAAATCATGATGCCTGTTCCGTCAGCTCCGGTGCTGGCGGATGGTAACGACGTAAACGGCCCATCACCCACCACATCACGATGCCGAGCAGCGCCGCCGTAAAGCCAAATACCGCGGCGGCCTGCGGTGGCAGCAGCCATGAACCCATCGCACCAATCACCGCCGCACCAATCGCATCGCCGGTCACGTTCTGCGCGGTCCACAAGCCGTTGATGCGGCCTAACAGATGATCTGGCGTTAATGCCTGAATCATCGCGTACTGCACCAGGCTGTTGATGGCGCTGAAGTAACCGAAAGCGACTAAACAGGCTAACGCCAGCGGCAGGTTCGGCATCTGGCTAAACAAACCCAACGCGACAAACGCTGCAATCGCACTGCCGAGCACCAGCTGTCCGGGACGCGCGGCGTGTTTCAGTTTACCGCTGGTGAACGCGCCGATAGCTGCGCCGAGCGGCACGGCGGCATACATCAGGCCAAGCTGGTCAGCGCTCACTGACCAATGCGGCGCAAGCGACGGATAGAGCACGCGCACCGCGCTGGCCAGCGTGACTAATGCGCCAATCAGCGCCACCATGCCGACAATCGGGCTGGCGAAAAGAAACTGCACGCCAGCGGCGAGGGATTTCAGCGGATGTTCACGCGGTTGTGGCGGCGGCGGCAAAGTGGGCAATTTCAGCAGCGTTAACACGGTAAGTAAGGTGCCAAAGGCAGCGAGTGCGTAGTTCCACGTCACGCCGCCGTGAGCAATCACCAGACCAGCAATCGCGGGCGATAAAATGGAGCCGAAGCGCACCGTCAACATGGTGATAGCGCCCGCCTGCATAATGTTTTCCCTACCGACCAGCGCGGGCGTCGCCGCCAGCAGCGCGGTGACGCCAATCGCGCCGAAAAAACCATCCCAGAAACCCAGCAGATAAACCGCGATCAGAGAGGGTTCTGGCAGCGCGGCGTTAATCGCCAGCGCGATAAAACCTAAGCCGCAGGTGGATCGGGCAAACAAAATCAGCTTTTTGCGTTCATGGCGATCCGCCAAAACGCCGCCGGTGAGCAGGCCGATAAACATGCCGGCAGCGGCCAGCGTCACCGCCAAGCCCACCAGCAGCGGTGAATGGGTCATGTGCTGAATCTGCACCGGCACCGCCACAGCGAGCATGCCGAGCGCGACAATCGAGATAAAACGCGCGATAAACACCGCGCGAAAAGCCGGGTGAGTTTTCAGCAGCGAGAGATCGATAAAGTGGGAAGATTTGTTCATGTGTTCGCCTTATTGCACCAATTTTCCTCATCGTCCGCGAGGCGAGTCATGGTAACATAGCTGAACGCGAGTAATAACGATAACCATTATCAAGTTACATCGCGCATGCAACGACGTTGAACAGTGAAGGTTTAGAACGCTATGCGCCAGATTCGTGCATTAGCAGGCTCAGGGATTCTGCTCTTGCTCCTCATCGCGCTCAGCTTAATGCTGGGGGCAAAATCAATACCGCTTCCCGATGTTTATCATTCGCTTACCACCTCCTGTCACAGCGCGGAGTGCGTCATTGTGCGTGACGCGCGCCTGCCGCGTACGCTGGCCGGTTTGCTGGCGGGCGTGGCGCTCGGCCTCGCTGGTGCGTTGATGCAGAGCCTGACGCGCAATCCGCTGGCCGATCCCGGCATTCTTGGCGTCAACGCCGGAGCAGGTTTCGCGGTGGTAATTGGCATTGCGCTGTTCGGTGCTGACTCGCCGGTGGATTGGCTCGGCTTCGCCTTTGGCGGCGCGCTGCTGGCGTCCGTGCTGGTGGCGATGACCGGCGCGATTGGCGGCGGGCGTGTCAATCCGGTGCGTCTGACGCTGGCCGGCGTGGCGCTGGGCGCGGTGCTGGAAGGATTAACCTCTGGCCTGTCGCTGCTCAATCCCGACATCTACGATCATCTGCGCTTCTGGCACAGCGGCTCGCTGGATATTCGCAATTTCACCACGCTGCGCACGCTGTTCCCGGCGGTGCTGATCGGCAGCGTGGTGGCCATTGCGCTATCGCAGGCGCTGAACAGTTTGAGTATGGGTGGCGACATGGCGACCGCGCTCGGCACGCGGGTGGCGCGCACCCAACTGCTTGGCCTGTTGGCGATTGCGCTGCTGTGCGGCGCAGCCACCGCGGCGGTGGGCCCGATTGCCTTTGTCGGTTTAATGACGCCGCACTTTGCCCGCTGGCTGGTGGGCAACGATCACCGCTGGATGCTGCCTGCGACCGCGCTGATCACGCCGATTCTGCTGCTCGCCGCCGATATCCTTGGCCGCCTGCTGGTGGCGGGCGAGCTGCGGGTTTCCATCGTCACGGCGATGCTCGGTGCGCCGATGCTGATTGCGCTGGTGCGCCGTAAATTGGGCCGGGGTGCACTATGACGCGTCGTGTCGGGTTACATACGCTTTGGCTGCTGTGCGCCTGCGCTCTGCTGGCTTATATGGCGATGACGCGCGGTGCATTGCAGATCAGCAGTGATCAAATCTGGCAAATTCTGCTCGGGCAGGGCGCCAGCAACGTCAAACTGATCGTGCTGGAATGGCGCTTGCCGCGCGTGCTAATGGCGCTGCTGATTGGTGCGGCGTTAGGCATCAGCGGCGCGATTTTCCAGTCGCTGCTGCGTAATCCGCTTGGCAGCCCGGACATTCTCGGTTTCAACACCGGCGCTTACAGCGGCGTGCTGGTGGCGCTGGTGCTGTTTAATCAAAGCGTCACGGCGATGACCGGCGCAGCGTTGATTGGCGGCATCGCCACGGCGGCGCTGGTCTATCTGTTTGCCTGGCGCAACGGCGTAGAGACCTTCCGGCTGATTATCGTCGGCATCAGCGTGCGCGCGCTGCTGATGGCGTTGAATTCCTGGCTGATTATCAGCGCCTCGCTGGAGTCGGCGCTGAGTGCGGGTTTGTGGAGCGCCGGATCGCTCAACGGCATTACCTGGGCGAAAACGCCGCCGGTGATTGCGGTGCTGCTGCTGGCGTTACTGTTGATGGCGCTGCTGGCGCGGCGGATGCGTTTGCTGGAGATGGGCGACGATACCGCCTGCGCGCTTGGCGTGCCGGTGGAGCGCAGCCGCATGTGGCTGATGCTGATAGGCGTGGTGCTTACGGCGGCGTCAACCGCGCTGGTCGGGCCGATTTCGTTTGTCGCGCTGCTGGCGCCGCAGATTGCCCGTCGTCTCGGCGGCGGCGTTAAAGGTGCCTTGCCGCTGGCGGCGCTGTGCGGCGCGCTGTTGCTGATTGCCGCAGACTTCGCCGCACAGCATCTGTTCCTGCCATATCAATTACCGGTTGGCGTGATAACCGTCATTCTCGGTGGACTTTATCTGATCGCTTTACTGGTGCGGGAGGCGCGACGCCAATGACCGATATCCCTTCACGTCTGCGCGGCGATAGCCTGACGCTGGGCTATGACAAAAAGGTGGTGGCAGAGAATCTGTCAGTGACGATTCCGCAAGGTGAGCTGACGGTGATTATCGGTCCTAACGCCTGCGGAAAATCGACGCTGCTGCGCACGTTGAGTCGCCTGCATACGCCGTTAAAAGGTGAGGTGTTGCTGGATGGCGCGGCCATTGCCAGCTATCCCACCAAAGAGGTGGCGCGGCGTTTGGGTTTGCTGCCGCAAAGTTCCAACGCGCCGGCGGGCATCAGCGTCACCGAGCTGGTGGCGCGCGGACGTTATCCGCATCAGGCGCTGTTTGGACGCTGGCGTGCGGAAGATGAAGCGGCGGTGCAGAACGCGATGCGCGCCACCGGCGTGGCCGATTTGGCCCAGCAGTCAGTGGATACGTTATCGGGCGGTCAGCGTCAGCGCGTGTGGATTGCCATGGTGCTGGCGCAGGAAACGCCGCTGCTGCTGCTGGACGAACCGACCACCTGGCTGGATATCACCCATCAAATTGAGCTGCTGGAATTGATGCAGGAGCTGAATCAACAGCATGGGCGAACGCTGGTGGTGGTGCTGCACGATCTTAATCACGCTTGTCGCTATGCCACGCATTTGATTGCGATGCGTGACGGCAGGATTGTCGCCGAAGGGAAGCCGTCGGAGATCGTGACGCCCGCGTTGATCGAGCAGGTGTATGGCTTGCGCTGCGTGATTGTGGACGATCCGGTGGCGCATACGCCAATGATTGTGCCGCTGGGGCGCGGGGGATAATTAAACGCGGTGCGCGCGGGCCCTCATCCCAGCCTTCTCACGCAAGCGGGAGAAGGGGCCGACCCAGCTTGTATGTTACACCCGTTACCACACCTAAACATTCCCTCTCCCGTCAGCGGCTCCTGATTGTTCCCTCTCCCGCTTGCGGGAGAGGGTTAGGGTGAGGGAAAGATCGCTATCCCAACAACCGCTGCAACAACGGTCCAATCTGCTCAAACATCTGCGGTGAAATGATCTCCACGTGGGCGCAATCCATCGGCCACACTTCCAGTTCACCAACATAGGGTGCCCAGGCGCGGCGCGCATCTTGTCCTGGCTGCTGCGTCTGTTCGGCGAGGAACAGCGTGGCGCGACCGTTGAAACGCGCGCTGCGTGCGGTCGCCAGCAGGCGCACCGAACTGGCGTAGTTGGCCTCGATGGTATCGAACATCGCACGCATCTCTTCGCCGGCCTGATGGCGCTGCGCGGCGATAAACTGCTCGCGCTCGCGGTTCACCTCTTCCAGCACCGCCGGATCCAGCACGTTCTCGCCGCGTTTCTCATCCCAGTTTTGCGTTTCTGGTGGCCAGGTATCCAGCAGGCCGAGGAACGCCACCTCTTCACCGGCCGCTTCCAGCCGGGCCGCAATGCCTTGCGCCAGGGTGCCGCCAAGCGAATAGCCGAGGAAATAGTAAGGTCCGTGCGGCTGCACGTCGCGCAGGGTTTGCAGATGGGCGTCGCACACGTCATCCAGATGCGCGCTTTGGTTCAGCGGGCTGCTGATATCCGGCGACTGAATGCCGACCAGCGACCAGCGCGCATCGAGATAACGCTGCAGGATGCTGAATTGCCAGGCAAACCCTGACGCCGGATGGAAGCAGAACAGCGTTGGTCCGTTGCCCTGACGCAGCGGCAGCACCGCTTCGAAACCGGCTTGCTGATGGGATTGCGTATCACTGAGCAGCGTTGCCAGCTTCTCCACCGTGGAGGCCACCATGATTTGTCCCACCGACACCGGCTGTTGCAGCTCACGGCGCAGCTGCGCCGCTAAGCGCATCGCCAGCAGCGAATGGCCGCCGAGGGAGAAAAAGTCATCCTGCGCGCTGATTTCCTCGCGCGCCAGCAGCTGACAGAAAGCATTAGCTAAGGTGGTTTCCAGCCCGGCGTGCGGTGCACGTCCCGCACTGGCGCCGGCGGATGCGGGCAACGGCAGCGCTTTGCGATCCAGCTTGCCATTGCTGCTGAGCGGGAAGGCGTCGAGCTGCACAATGGCTACCGGCACCATATGCGCGGGCAAGCGTTGCGCCAGCGCCTGACGCAGCGCGTCGCGATCAACCGGCTGCCCGGCAATCACGTAGCCAACCAGCTGACGCGCATCACCTTGCGCTGCCGTGCCGCCAAGCACCACCGCGTGTGTGACCGCCTGCTCAATGCCGGGCTGCGCGCTGAGCACATGATCGATCTCATTCAGTTCGATACGCTGACCGCGAATCTTCAGCTGATCGTCGCTGCGACCGAGATATTCCACCGCACCGTTATCCAGCCAGCGCGCCACGTCGCCGGTGAGATACATGCGCTCGCCAGGCATGAAAGGATCGGCGATAAAGCGGCTGGCAGTAAGATCGGGACGGCCGAGATAGCCATGCGCCAGCTGCACGCCGGTTAAGTAGAGATCGCCCGCCACGCCCGGCGGCACCGGCTGCATGCGGGTATCAAGGATGCGCAGGCCGGTATTCCACACCGGGAAACCAATCGGCACGCTGGCACCTTCGACGGCGGCCAGGGCAGCACCAAACGCCGGATACCAGCTGACATCCACCGCCGCTTCGGTTGGGCCATACAGATTGTGCAGCGGCACGCGCGTCAGTTTTTCCCACTCGCGCGATAAATCCGTCGGCAGCGCTTCACCGCTGCAGAACACGTTACGCAGGCTGGCGCAGCGGGCAATCGCCGCTTGATCGTCCAGCGCCGCGACAAAGGCCGCCAGCATCGAGGGAACGAAATGCGTGGTGGTGACTTGGTAGCGGGCAAACAGCTGCTGCAGCGCTTCCGGGTCGCGATGGGCTTCTGGCGGTGCCATCACCAACTGCGCACCGACCAGCAGCGGCCAGAAGAATTCCCACACCGAAACGTCGAAGCTGCTCGGGGTTTTTTGCAGCACCACGTCATCGGCTTGCAGCGGATAGCGATCCTGCATCCACAACAGGCGATTGACGATGGCTTCATGCCCCACCAGCACGCCTTTAGGGCGACCGGTCGAACCTGAGGTGTAAATGATGTAGGCGCCATCCTGCGGCGTCGGCGCGCTGGCCGGCTGCGGTGCATGGGCATTGTGATACAGCACATCAAAATGCAGCTGATTGACCGACGCGATGGCGCTGAAGCGCGCGCTGAGCGCTGCGCAGGTGATCAGCGTTTTTGGCGCGGCGTCTTCCAGCATCAGCTGTAAGCGGTCATCCGGATAACCGGTGTCGAGCGGTAAATAGGCAGCGCCGAGCGAAACAATCGCCTGCAGCGCCAGGGAGAGCTGCACTGAACGCGGCAGCGCCACGGCGACAATATCGCCACGCTGCACGCCGGCGGCGCTGAGATCGGCGGCCAGCGCAAACACCTGCTGTTGCATCGCGCGATAGCTAAGCTGATGCTGCGCATCGGCCAGCGCCGGTGCATCGGGGGTGCGTGCCGCCTGCTGCGCTAACAGTGACGCCAGCGTTTCTGCTGGCAGCGGATAGGCGGTTTGGTTGATTGCGGCAATCTGCGCATGCTCTTCGGCAGTGAGCAGATCGAGTTCGCCGCACGGCCGCTGCGGCTGTTGCGCCAGCTGATCGAGCAGCAGGGCAAAGCGGCTGGCATGACGCTGCAAGGTTTGTTCGCTATAGCGTTCGGCATTGGCCAGCAGCTCCAGCGTCAGTTCACCGTGCTCGCTGATGTAAATGGCGATCTCCAGATCGCGCACCGGCCCGGACGCCAGTTGATGGGTGATGCCTTCCACGCCAGCGAAATCGAGCTGGTAGTCAAACATCTTCAGGTTGATCACCGGACCGTACAGCGGGTCGCCATCGCCGAGGCGGCCGAGATCGCGCTGCACCTGTTCGGCGTCATAGCGCTGATGACGACGCATCTTTTTCACTTCACCCGCCAGCTGGGCGGCGAGCGCGCCGATCGGCTGCGTCGGATCGTAATGGATTGCCATCGGCAATACGTTGATCACCGGACCGGTGGCGCACAAGGCGGCCGAGCCGATGCGGCGCATAAAGATGAAGCCAGCGGCAAAGTCGTTTTGCCCGCTGAGACGTGCCAGCCACAGCGCCACCAGCGCAAAGGCGAGATCGGCCGCGCTGGCGTGCGGATGCTGCTGCACCAGCGTCTGGAAGGTGCTGCGATCCAGCGTAACGCTATGGCGCAGCAGATCGGTGCTGGCGTGTTGACCGGCGAGCGGCAGCGGCGAGAGCGAAGCCGGTGAGGGCAGCGCCGCGCCTTTTTCGCGCCAGAACTGGCTGTCACGCGCAAAAGAGGAGGATTCGCGGTAGCGCTGATACTCGTCCACCACTTCGCTAAACGGAATAAACGGCGTCGGTTCAGCGGCTTGCTGGCGTACGGCCGCGCTGTAGAGATTGGCGATGCGGCGCGTCAGCGCGGTAAAGCTGAAGCCATCCACCACCAAATGATGATAGCGCTGATACCAAAACCAATGCTGATCGTCGAGACGGAACAGGCGGTGATGCCACAGCTTTGCGCCGCTCAATACGCGCAGATCGCCATTCATGTCGTCACGCATCAGCGCGCGCGCTTTGGCGGCCGCATCGGCCTCCGCGCGCAAATCGACAATCTGCGGCAGGCTAAAGGCGTGTGGCTGCGGCCACTGCAACGCTTCGCCTTCCACCTCACCAAAGGCCATATTCAGCGTGTCGGCTTCCTGCATGCCCGCAACGATCGCCTTCGCCAACAGGGCGCTATCAATCTCACCGCGCAGTTCGACAAAGTGCGCCACCGCGTAAGCGTTGTGGTGAGGTGACAGCTGATCGGCAATCCAGATGCCGGGCTGTGCCGCGACTAACGGCAAGGTTTGTTGGTCGGTCATAGGCTTATTCATCAGGGATTCGGACATGGATGCTCCGGTTTGCTCCACAGCGCTTGCAGGCCATTCAGCAGGCCGCCGCGCCAACAGAGCGCGTCATGGCCGCCTTCCACCGGCAGGTAATTCACCTGATAGCCGGCAGCGCTAAGCTGCTGTTGAAGTTGTTGATTAGCTTGCAGAATCAAGCCTTCGCGTTTGCCCGCTTCGAGCCAGAAACGCAGCGGTTGACGCGGTGCAAGACCGTTATCCAGCGCCTGTAGCAGCCAGCCGTGCGGATTGCCGCGTTCCGGCCACCAGAAGGAGCCCGATAAGCTGAGCGCGTTGCCAAAGGTTTCCGGCCAGTGCAGCGCGGCAAACACCGACGCCAGGCCGCCAAAGCTTTGTCCGGCGACGATGGTACTGTCCGCCTGCTGGCGATAAGGCGTTGATTGTGCAATTTGCGGTAACAGTTCTTGCTGAATGGCTTGCCAAAACTGCGCGTTACACGGCAGCTCGCGGCTGCGATGTTCGCGGTCAATGATGTCGATAAACAGATACACCGCTGGCGGCAAAGAACCGGCATCAGTGAGCTGCTGCAGCGGTCCGGCAATCGGCATGCTGTGCGCCCAGAATTGCCCGTCAAGCATGATGGCCAGCGGACGCTGTGCGGGATTGGCTGCGCCGGTGGTGTAAATCCACACCTTGCGGCTGTTGCCTAATAGCGCGCTATCCCATTGTTGCTGTTGCAGTTCAATGGTTGGCGCTGTGCCGTTATCCACCGCGTGCCACAGCTGTTGATCGGGTGCGTGAGGCAGATGCAGCGGCGAGACGCCCATGCCGCGACCACCGGACCAGCCACGTAAGCTGTTCAAAGGATCGGCCTGCGCCGTCGGGAATTTGTCGCGCCACCAGTTGCGCAGCGTGGACATGTCGGCAACGCCAGTGAAGTCCGTGGCCTGTTCATCGGGCATCAAACAGTAACTGCCGCGCCAGTTGGCGGGCAGCGAGGTCTGCCAATACCAGACGTTGGTGCCCGCCACACGCATTAACGACTGCGGCGGGCGGCGCTGGTGGTGATCGGTCACGCCGGTAATGTTAATCCACACGCGCTGGGTCGATGATTGCGTCTCATCGCCTTGCGGATCACGCCAGAAGAAGGTGACCTGACATTGGCCATCGTCTGCTAACTCAATGCGGGGAATGCCTTGGGATTGTTGCGCCTGCCACCAGGCTGCACTGCCGGTTACATCATTTCGCCAGGTCATAGGGCTGCCAGTCGGTGTTTACGCGGAGATTTACATAAGCTTGATGAATAATACTATTGATAATAATTTGCATTTGCAATAGGGTGACTGCGCTCAAAAATGAGCACGCCTGTTCCGCCAGAGGCTTACCGTTCGGTAAGGTTGCGCTACGGATGGTTTGAAGGGTCTGGAACTGGGCGCGATATGGACAGGGATCTTCTCACCGGCTCGCCAGTTAAGCATTCAACGGCTTTTTGCTGGCCATCCAGGAACGTATAAAATGAAAAATTACTCACGGTTATCGTTAGCCATTCTGATTGAACTGGGGCTCAGCGCCTCACTGCTTTCCAGCAGCGCCTGGGCAGCAGAGACTTCCTCCAGCAAAACCTCTGCCAGCACGACTGACGCACAATCAATGGACGGCGGCACCTTGATGGTCACCGCGCAGCAGCAGAACCTGCAAGCGCCGGGCGTCTCAACCATTACCGCCGACGAAATCAAAAAACATCCGCCCGCGCGTGATGTGTCTGAAATTATCCGTACCATGCCAGGCGTTAACCTGACAGGCAACTCCACCAGCGGCCAGCGCGGTAACAATCGCCAGATCGATATTCGTGGTATGGGCCCGGAAAACACCTTGATCATGGTGGACGGCATGCCGATCACCAGCCGCAACTCGGTGCGCCTTGGCTGGCGCGGCGAGCGTGATACGCGTGGCGACACCAACTGGGTGCCGCCGGAGATGATCGATCACATCGACGTGATTCGCGGACCTGCTGCGGTGCGTTACGGTAACGGCGCGGCGGGCGGTGTGGTGAATATCATCACCAAAAAACAGACCGATCAGCAGTGGCACGGTTCCTGGAACACCTATTACAACGTGCCGGAACATAAAGCGGAAGGCGCCACTAAGCGCACTAACTTCAGTCTCGAAGGGCCGCTGGGCGATGATTTCAACTTCCGTTTGTACGGTGGTTTAGCCAAAACCCAGGCCGATGCCTATGACATCAACGAAGGGCATGCGGCGGCGCGCACCGGCAGCTATGCGGGCAGCTATCCGGCGGGTCGTGAAGGTTCGGTTAATAAAGATATCAATGCCTTGCTGAGCTGGGCGTTTGCACCGATGCAGACGCTGGAGCTGCAGGCCGGTTACAGCCGTCAGGGCAACCTGTATGCGGGTGATACGCAGAACACCAACACCAGCGCGCTGGTGAAAAGCCTGTACGGTGATGAAACTAACCGCCTGTATCGCCAGAACGTCTCATTAAAATGGACCGGCGCATGGGATAACGGCGTCAGCACCAATACCTACGCGCGCTACGAGAAAACCCGCAACTCGCGCATCAATGAAGGTTTGGCCGGCGGCACCGAAGGCATCTTCTCTAACAGCGGTTTCAACACCATTCAGCTGGATGACGTGCTGCTGCATAGCGAAGTCAGCATTCCGTTTGAGCTGCTGTTTAACCAAACGGCGACGCTGGGTACCGAATGGAACCAGCAGCGCATGAAAGATGGCTCTTCCAACACGCAGGCGGCGAGCTACGGTGCGGTGCCGGGCATCGATAACAGCGGTCGCAGCCCGTATTCCCAGGCAGAGATTTTCTCGCTGTTTGCGGAAGACAACATGGAGCTGACCGACAGCACCATGCTGACGCCAAGCCTGCGTTTCGATCATCACTCGATTGTTGGTAATAACTGGAGTCCGTCGCTCAACCTGTCACAAGGTTTGGGCGATGACTTCACGCTGAAGATGGGGATTGGTCGCGCCTATAAAGCGCCGAGCCTGTATCAGACCAACCCGAACTACTTGTTGTACAGCAACGGTCAGGGTTGTGCGGCCAGCACCGGCGCCTGTTATCTGCAGGGTAACAGCGACCTGAAAGCGGAAAACAGCATCAACAAAGAGATTGGTCTGGAGTGGAAACACGAAGGTTATCAGGCCGGTTTAACCTGGTTCCGCAACGATTATCGCAACAAGATCGAAGCCGGTTACTCGCCAGTGAGCAAAGCATCCAATGGCACCACAGATATTTATAAGTGGGAAAACGTACCGAAAGCGGTGGTGGAAGGGCTGGAAGGCACCGTCAACGTGCCGTTCTCCGACAGCGTGATGTGGAATAACAACTTCACCTATATGCTGCAGAGTAAGAACAAAGAGACCGGCGATCGTTTATCGGTGATTCCGGAATACACGCTGAATTCGACGCTGAGCTGGCAGGCGACGCAGGATCTGTCGCTGCAAACTACGCTGACCTGGTACGGCACACAGACGCCGAAGAAGTATGATTACAAAGGGAATCTTTCGACCGGCAGCGCAACGGATAAAGTGAGTCCTTACTCAATTATCGGTATGAGCGGTACCTACGATATCAACAAGTACGCCAGCGTCACGGTGGGCATCGATAACCTGTTCGATAAACGTCACTATCGCGAAGGTAATGCGCAAACCACCGGTAACGCCAACACCAACTCTTATCTGTATGGAGCGGGTGCGAATACCTACAACGAATCTGGTCGTACTTACTTTATGAGCCTGAATACCCACTTCTAACGGCGCTTAGCCAATCAGTTGATGCGGTAAATAGCAGCGGGCAATCAGCCCGCTGCGATCTTCACGGTTCACCAGCTCCAGCCTGCCGCGATGCATCTGCACGATGCGCAGCACGATATTCAAACCCAAACCGCTGCCGCCATAACGCTGATCGCGACGACGAAACGCCTGCGTCAGCTCTTCCGCAGCGGCGGCTTCAATGCCGGGACCCTGATCCCACACTTCAATGATCACCTGCTGCTGGTCCTGCTGCATCTTCACCACGACTTCGCTGCCAGCCGGGCTGTAGCGCGAGGCGTTTTCCAGCAGATTGCGCAGCATCAGGCGCAGCAGTACCGCTTCACCTTGCTGCGGCACATCGTCGTTCTGCGGCCAGTGCAGGATTTGTTGACGCTGTTGATACAGCTCGGTCATTTCTGGCTCCAGCGGCTGCATGATGTCCTGTTGCCACTGCAACTGCTGATAGTGACCGCCCGCCAGCGCTTGCCCGGCGCGCGATAACATCAACAGCTGTTCCACGGTATGCATCAACTGATCGATACGTTCAATTAGCATCTCGCTCTGCGGCACGTTCTGCTGGTGGAGCAGCTCGAGATGCAGGCGCAATCCGGCCAGCGGCGTGCGCAGCTCGTGCGCCGCATCGGCGGTGAACAGGCGCTCCTGCTGCAACGTGTGATCGAGGCGTGAAAACAGTTGGTTGATCGAGGTCGTTACTGCCACGATTTCATCCATTTCGGAGTAGATCGGCAACGGTGTCAGATTATCCGCTGAACGATGCGCAAGGCTGTCCTGCAGCGATTTCAGCGGACGAATAATCCAGTTAATCGCCCAAAACGACAGCAGCAAGGTAAGGGCGACCATGACTAACGAAGGCAGCAGCAACGAGGCAATGGCTTCACGGATCTCGTTTTCTACCCGATCGTTACGCGCCTGCGCGGAGAGCGTTTCGTTGACTAAAAAACTGATCTGCTCGCGGCTTTCATGCCACAGCCAGATGGCGCTCATCACCTGACAGGTGAGGAGAATCAGCGCCAGCATAATCAATAACCGCTGACGCATGCTGTTCATTCGCGGATTTCCAGACGGTAACCGACGCCGCGCACGGTTTTGATGCGATCTTTCCCGAGCTTGCGACGCAAATTGTGGATGTGAACTTCGAGAGTGTTGGAGCCGGGATCGTCATTCCAGCTGTAGAGATCCTGCTGCAGCGTTTCGCGGTGTACGTTTTGCCCCACGCGCATCAGTAAGCGGGTGAGCAGTGCGAACTCTTTGGGCGTGATCTCCAGCGGCTGATCTTCCAGCAGAACCTGTTGTGAACTGAGATTGAGCGTCAGATCGCCCTGTTGCAGCAGGTTATCGCTGTGGCCCTGATAACGGCGGATGAGCGCCCGCACGCGTGCCTGCAGTTCAACCAACGCAAACGGCTTCACCAGGTAATCGTCAGCGCCGGCATCCAGACCATCAACGCGATCCTCCAGCGCATCGCGCGCCGTGAGGATCAGTACCGGCACCGCAATGCCGTCGCGTCGCCATTGTCGCAGCAGTGATGCGCCATCGCGATCCGGCAAGCCGAGATCGAGCACGATCAGGCTGTACTGACCGCTACGCAGCAGCGCGTTGCTCTCTGCGGCGGTACTGGCGCAGTCGATGGCGTAGCCTTGCGAGCTTAATGCCTGCGCGAGGCCCGATTGCAACAGCGCATCATCTTCAACGATTAGCAGTTTCATCAGTTGTTCTTGTTGATATCCGTATAGAGGCGGCTCTCAAAACGTACCAGCGGAATGCGGCGCGTTTTCTGATTTTCCGGCGGTACCGCGTAACCGGACAGGAACTGGACAAAGGCGACGCGCGCGCCGCTGGAGGTGGTGATGAATCCTGCCAGATTATAGACGCCCTGCAGCGAACCGGTTTTCGCCGAGACTTTGCCATCCAGCCCTGCTTCATGCAGACCGCCGCGATATTGCAGCGTGCCGTCGTAACCGGCCAGCGGCAGCATCGAAATGTAATTCAGCGTGGAATCATTTTTCGCAATGTATTGCAGCACTTGCATCATGGTCTCTGGCGCGATCAGGTCATGACGCGACAGCCCGGAACCATCAACCTGAATGCTGTTGCCGAGATCGACCCCGGCTTTTTCGCGCAGAATACGACGTACCGCATCTGAACCCGCACGGAAGGTGCCCGGCACGTTGAAGTAATGATGGCCGATGGTGCGGAACACGGTGTCGGCAATCATGTTGTCCGACTTCTTCAGCATGGTGTGCAGCAGCGTGTGCAGCGGCGCTGATTGCGTTGAAGCCAACACGGTACCCGGCGACGTCACTTGCGCCTGGCGAACCAGATGACCGCTGTAATCAATATCGGCGGCGCGCAGCTCGGCTTTAAGTATCTCACCGGCCCACGCAGCACCATCCTGCACGGCAAAGGCCAGCGGCAGCGGCTCTGAACGTTGACGCATGCAGCCGGTTAAGGTGTAACGATTGAGCTCGCCTGGCACCACATCCAGCTCGCAATATTGTCCGTCACCGCTGTTGCGGCCAATGGTGCGCACCTGACTGAACATATGGGCCGGATAATAGGAGGCGATACGCACAAAGGCGTTTTCGCCCGGTGTATTGGCGCTATACAGCGATACTGAGAAACAGTTTTTATCGACGATGGCCGCTGCCGGTGGCGCACTGAAGCACTGCGTCAAATCGTTCCACGGCCAGCCTGGCGCCATATCGTGGCTGGCGAACACCGAGGTGTCGATCACCAGATTGCCCTTAATATGGGTGATGCCCTGCTTTTTCAGCGCTGTGACCATGTTGCGCAGATCCTGGCGGCTCAGCGTAGGATCGCCGCCAAATCGTGCCACTAAATCGCCATTCAGGGTGCCGTCATTGACCGCTCCTTTGGTTTCCATGGTGGTCTGGAAACGAAAATCGGGCCCGAGCTCTAATAAAGCCGCCAGCGCTGTCATCACTTTCATGGTGCTGGCCGGTAACGCCATCTGTTTGCCGTGATAATCGATTATCGGGGTGGATGCGCCCACTTTTTGTACCATCAGCGCCAGGTTTGCGCCGTCTGGCAAATACTGCATGTATTCTTCAACGGGAGCTGCTTGTGCCTGCAGCATAAACGCACAGGTTAATCCGGTAACAAGTCGTGAAAATCGCATAATCTCGCGGTAACTGACGGGTGAGGGCGTCAATACTACGTCCCCGGACGGTGCAAAGTAAACGATGACCCACAGGGAACTCTGGGGTAAAATACGTATCAAAATGCAAAACCGAACCTGACCCGGAAAGCTTTCCGGGTCAGGCTTCTTTTGCTTGTGAAAAGAGGTAACGCGCTGCAGAAGCTATTTTCTGCTGTCACCGGTCAGGATGACGCCGTTAACCAGGATAGATGACGAGGAGCCAAAATGAATCAGATTCCGATGACGTTGAAAGGCGCTGAGAAGCTGCGCGAAGAGCTGAACGAACTGAAAACTGTGAAGCGTCCGCGCATCATCGCCTCCATCGCCACAGCCCGTGAGCACGGCGATTTGAAAGAGAATGCCGAATATCATGCGGCTCGCGAAGAACAGGGTTTCTGCGAGGGGCGTATTCAGGAGATTGAAGCCAAGCTTTCCAATGCGCAAGTCATTGATGTGACTGCCATGCCGAAAACCGGTCGCGTAATTTTTGGCGCTACCGTGACCATCCTCAATGTGGATACGGAAGAAGAGTTCACCTATCGCATCGTGGGTGACGATGAAGCTGACTTCAAGCAGAACCTGATTTCAGTGAATTCGCCGATGGCGCGTGGATTGGTTGGAAAATCAGCCGACGATGTCGCGATTGTGAAAACCCCAGGCGGGGATGTGGAATATGAAGTTCTGAAGGTGGAATACCTTTAAGATATTGCTACGCTTTGCAATATGTCGCTGCATTTTGTAAAGAAAGGAAAAAGGCCGCATTGCGGCCTTTTATCACATGCAGGAGCGTGGCACTTTCTTTGCCCGTCGCCGCCTTTAAAGGCATGATTAACGCGGAAGAGTAATTTTACGCTCTTTGGCAGGGCGATACAGCACCAGCGTGTTGCCGATTACCTGTACGTTGCCTGCTTTAGTTTCACGCACGATAGCGTCCACGATCAGCTGCTTAGTTTCACGATCTTCCGAGGCAATTTTTACCTTGATCAATTCGTGATGCTCGAGCGCCAGTTCGATTTCGGCAAGCACGCCTTCGGTCAGGCCATTTCCGCCCAGCATGACAACCGGCTTAAGCGGATGGGCAAGGCCTTTCAGGTGCTGTTTTTGTTTGGTACTCAGATTCATCGTATTTTTTGCTTACTCAGGGATTGAAAACGGTTCATTCTACCGCCATCTCGGGTATATCGCCAAATCAACGCGACCATTGCGTGCTGATTTATCGCTACGATGACGATTTAATTGGAAAAATTATGACGGGTAAAAAGCGTTCGGCCAGTTCCAGTCGCTGGCTACAGGAACACTTTAGCGATAAATATGTGCTGCAGGCACAGAAAAAAGGGTTACGTTCGCGTGCCTGGTTTAAACTTGAAGAAATTCAGCAGGGTGACAAGATTTTCAAACCCGGGATGACGGTTGTTGATCTCGGTGCGGCACCCGGCGGTTGGTCGCAATACGTGGTTCAGCTTATCGGATCAAGTGGTCGTATCATCGCCTGCGATCTGTTACCAATGGATCCGATTGTCGGCGTTGATTTTTTGCAGGGCGATTTTCGTGATGAGGCGGTACTTAACGCCTTACTGGAGCGCGTTGGCGACCAAAAGGTGCAGGTGGTGATGTCTGATATGGCACCCAACATGAGCGGTACACCTGCGGTTGATATTCCACGTTCGATGTATTTGGTAGAATTGGCGCTGGAAATGTGTCGGGATATCCTGGCCCCAGGCGGCAGTTTTGTCGTGAAAGTGTTTCAGGGAGATGGCTTCGATGAATACCTGCGGGAAATTCGCTCCCTGTTTACGAAAGTAAAAATTCGTAAGCCGGACGCTTCGCGATTACGTTCGCGCGAAGTGTACATTGTGGCGACGGGGCGCAAACTTTAGCCCGAATTGCCGGAATCAAAGCAAGACGACCAATGCGTTTACTCTGATGTGTAATTCTGAGTTTCAGGGTAAACAAGCAAAATCATCCGCACTGCGATTCCAGGTATGAAGGATCTATAGTACCCTACGCTGTCTGTTAACATCGTTGTAATATGAGGTTAATCCCTTGAGTGACATGGCGAAAAACCTGATTCTCTGGTTAGTCATCGCGGTCGTGCTGATGTCTGTATTCCAGAGCTTTGGGCCCAGCGAGTCGAATGGCCGTAGGGTTGATTATTCAACTTTCCTATCGGAAGTGAACCAAGATCAGGTCCGCGAGGCACGAATTAACGGGCGTGAGATTAACGTTGTCAAAAAAGACAGCAATAAATACACCACCTATATCCCCGTCAACGATCCTAAGTTACTCGATAACCTGTTGACCAAAAACGTCAAAGTCGTTGGCGAACCGCCTGAAGAACCAAGCCTGCTGGCTTCCATCTTCATCTCATGGTTCCCAATGCTGCTGCTGATTGGCGTGTGGATCTTCTTTATGCGGCAGATGCAGGGCGGCGGCGGCAAGGGCGCGATGTCCTTCGGCAAGAGCAAAGCCCGCATGCTGACCGAAGATCAGATCAAAACCACTTTTGCTGACGTGGCCGGTTGTGATGAGGCCAAAGAAGAAGTCGGTGAGCTGGTTGAGTATCTGCGTGAGCCGAGCCGTTTCCAGAAGCTGGGCGGTAAAATTCCGAAAGGCGTCCTGATGGTCGGCCCTCCGGGTACCGGTAAAACGCTGCTGGCGAAAGCGATTGCTGGTGAAGCCAAAGTCCCGTTCTTTACCATTTCCGGTTCTGACTTCGTGGAAATGTTTGTCGGTGTAGGTGCATCTCGTGTGCGTGACATGTTCGAACAAGCGAAGAAAGCGGCACCGTGCATCATCTTTATCGATGAAATCGATGCGGTTGGCCGTCAGCGTGGCGCCGGTTTAGGCGGTGGTCACGATGAACGTGAACAAACGCTGAACCAGATGCTGGTTGAGATGGATGGCTTTGAAGGTAATGAAGGCATCATCGTTATCGCGGCAACTAACCGTCCAGATGTACTTGACCCGGCGCTGCTGCGTCCAGGCCGCTTCGACCGTCAGGTTGTGGTGGGTCTGCCAGACGTGCGTGGTCGTGAGCAGATTCTGAAAGTCCATATGCGTCGCGTGCCGCTGGCAACCGATATGGATCCATCAGTTATCGCACGTGGTACGCCTGGTTTCTCCGGTGCGGATTTGGCTAACCTGGTCAACGAAGCTGCGCTGTTTGCTGCTCGCGGCAACAAGCGTGTTGTTTCGATGGTTGAGTTTGAAAAAGCCAAAGACAAAATCATGATGGGTGCGGAACGTCGCTCCATGGTGATGACCGAAGAGCAGAAAGAATCGACGGCTTATCATGAAGCGGGTCACGCGATCGTGGGTACGCTGGTTCCGGGTTACGATCCGGTGCACAAGGTCACCATCATTCCGCGTGGTCGTGCTCTGGGTGTGGCTTTCTTCTTGCCAGTAGGCGATGAGATCAGCGCCAACCGTCAGAAGCTGGAAAGCCGTATTTCTGTGGCTTACGGCGGACGTCTGGCGGAAGAGATCATTTATGGTCCGGACTATGTTTCTACCGGTGCTTCATCTGACATCAAAATGGCGACCAGCGTAGCACGCAACATGGTTACGCAGTGGGGCTTCTCTGAGAAGCTGGGTCCATTGCTTTACGCTGAAGAAGAGGGCGAAGTGTTCCTCGGTCGCTCAGTGGCGAAAGCAAAACACATGTCAGATGAAACGGCGCGCATTATCGATCAGGAAGTTAAACACCTTATCGATACCAACTACCAGCGTGCACGCCGTATTCTTAATGAAAACATGGACATCCTTCACGCGATGAAAGACGCGCTGATGAAGTATGAGACCATCGATGCACCGCAGATCAGCGATCTGATGGCACGCCGCGAAGTGCGTCCACCAGCAGGTTGGGAAGAGGCGAAAGTTGCTGTGGGTAACGGCGACTCTACGCAGGCTCCACGTCCTGTTGATGACCCGAAAACGCCGGGTTCAGACAAGATCATGTGATGGCATTCTGGCGGGAGGCGTTGCTCACCGCCAGTTCTCCCTCCCGCAATACTTGTTACAATGCAAACCCCGGCCAGTCCGGGGTTTTTTACATTCCGTGATTCAGTGATTCCTCAAGGAGATTCTCGCCATGAAGTTGTTCGCCCGTGATTCCCATCTCGATCTCTCTTTTCCCCATGTGATGGGTATTTTGAATGTCACGCCGGACTCTTTCTCTGATGGTGGAAGTCACAACACGCTGGTCGATGCGCTGACGCACACCAATGAAATGGTGAATGCCGGTGCCACCATTATTGATGTGGGCGGTGAATCAACGCGTCCGGGCGCTGATGAAGTTAGCGTGGAAGAGGAGCTGGCACGCGTTATTCCGGTGGTGGAAGCCATTGCGCAGCGTTTTGAGGTGTGGATTTCGGTCGATACTTCCAAGCCAGAAGTGATCCGTGAAGCGGCGCGAGTGGGTGCTCACATTATCAATGACATTCGTTCTTTGTCCGAACCGGGCGCGCTGGCGGCGGCGGCAGAAACAGGCTTGCCGGTGTGTCTGATGCATATGCAAGGAGAACCGCGCACCATGCAGCAGGCACCGGAATATAGCCACATCGTGAGCGAAGTGGATGCTTACTTCGCTGCACAGATTGCGCGATGTGAAGCCGCCGGCATCAAAAAAGATAACCTGATGCTCGATCCTGGCTTCGGTTTCGGTAAGAATCTCAGCCACAACTATGAACTGCTGGCCAACCTCAGCCATTTCCACCACTACGGCTTACCGCTGTTGGTAGGAATGTCACGCAAGTCGATGGTTGGGCAGTTGCTAAATGTCGGTCCGGCCCAGCGTCTGACCGGAAGCCTCAGCTGTGCGGTGATTGCCGCCATGCAAGGGGCGCAAATTATTCGCGTGCATGATGTGAAAGAGACTGTCGAAGCGATGCGCGTCGTCGAAGCGACACGGAGAGCAAAAGGATAAAGCATGAGTAATCGTAAATATTTCGGTACAGATGGGATTCGCGGCAAAGTCGGTGAAGCACCGATTACCCCTGATTTTGTCCTCAAGTTGGGCTGGGCGGCGGGTAAGGTGCTGGCGCGCCAGGGTTCACGCAAAGTATTGATTGGTAAAGATACGCGTATTTCAGGCTATATGCTGGAATCGGCACTGGAAGCGGGCCTGGCGGCGGCGGGATTGTCAGCGGCCTTCACCGGCCCGATGCCGACACCTGCAATTGCTTATCTGACCCGCACTTTCCGCGCGGAAGCGGGTATTGTCATTTCAGCTTCTCATAATCCCTTTGACGACAATGGCATCAAATTCTTCTCGGCTGAAGGTACCAAGCTGCCGGATGAAGTTGAAGAAGCCATCGAACTGGAGATGGAAAAGCCGATCACCTGCGTAGAGTCGGCTGAACTGGGCCGCGCCAGTCGCATTGTCGATGCTGCTGGTCGTTACATCGAATTCTGCAAAGGGACTTTCCCAAGCGAGCTGAGCCTGAATGGGCTAAAGATTGTGGTCGATTGTGCGAATGGCGCGACGTATCACATTGCGCCTAATGTGCTGCGTGAGCTGGGTGCGAATGTGATTGCTATCGGCGTGCAGCCGGATGGCATGAACATCAACAAAGATTGCGGTGCGACCGATCTGCGTTTGCTGCAGCATCGCGTATTGGAAGAGAAGGCCGATCTCGGACTGGCGTACGACGGTGATGGCGACCGCATCATGATGGTTGACCATTTAGGTCACAAAGTCGATGGCGATCAAATTCTCTACATCATTGCGCGTGAAGGGCTGCGTCAGGGCCAGCTGCGCGGTGGCGTGGTGGGCACGTTAATGAGCAACATGGGTCTGGAACTGGCACTGAAACAGCTGGGTATTCCGTTTACCCGTGCGAAAGTGGGCGACCGCTATGTGCTGGAAAAAATGCAGGAGAAGGGCTGGCGTCTAGGAGCCGAAAACTCCGGTCACGTCATTCTGCTTGATAAAACCACCACCGGCGACGGCATCGTAGCAAGTTTGCAAGTGCTCACTGCAATCGTACGCAACCATATGACGCTACATGACCTGTGCAGCGGCATGAAAATGCTGCCGCAGATTCTGGTCAATGTGCGCTTCGCTGGCGAGCACGATCCGCTGGAAAGCGAAAGCGTGAAAGCTGTGACTTCGGAAGCTGAAAAAACGCTGGCGGGACGCGGTCGCGTGTTGCTGCGCAAATCCGGCACTGAACCCCTGATTCGTGTGATGGTGGAAGGTGAAGATGAGGCGCAGGTCAGTGCGCTGGCGCATAAAATCGCGGATGCAGTAAAAGCGGTGTAAGTTTTCAGGCGGGGAGTTTTTAAACTTTCCGCCTGCAAAATCACCGGGATGGTGCTTTTTTCCGCAATCGAAAGCGATGGTGAAAATTGCACTTGCAGAGGTATGTGCCTTTGGTTAGTATTCACACCCGCTTCTGATGGGTGATGACGAGACTCCCCATCGATATTGGTTGAAGCTTTAACTGTGCAGATACGCGCAAGGAAACAGGTTGATTATGTACGAAGCTCTGTTAGTTGTTTTCCTTATTGTAGCGATTGGCCTCGTGGGTTTGATCATGCTGCAGCAAGGCAAAGGCGCTGATATGGGAGCCTCATTCGGTGCAGGCGCTTCTGGTACGCTGTTTGGTTCAAATGGGTCTGGCAACTTTATGACTCGTATGACCGCGGTACTGGCTACGCTGTTCTTCATCATCAGCCTGGTTCTGGGTAACCTGAACAGTAATAAAACAGCCAAAGGTAGCGAGTGGGATAACCTCACTGCGCCGGCGCAGTCTGAACAGCAGACTCAGCCAGCTAAACCGGCAACACCGGGCAATGATATCCCGCAGTAAGATCGTCAACGCTGTAGTGCGATAAAACAACGTCGCAGTCTAGTGATGTACCGAGGTGGTGAAATTGGTAGACACGCTACCTTGAGGTGGTAGTGCTCGAAAGGGCTTACGGGTTCAAGTCCCGTCCTCGGTACCAAATCTCAGTTTAACTTGCATTTTTTGCAAGGTCGGCGTATTATTCGCCACGTTTTCGGACGCGGGGTGGAGCAGCCTGGTAGCTCGTCGGGCTCATAACCCGAAGGTCGTCGGTTCAAATCCGGCCCCCGCAACCACTTTCCCTTAGAGTTCTTTTTCAAATATACTGTATGCATCGACGGACGCAATCTCAGTGATTTTTGAAAAAAATTCTTTTGGATTGTGCTCCGAAGCCGCTATGCGGCGTACAGGGTCCAGTCACAAAAAGCCCCGAATATTCGGGGTTTTTTGTTATCAGGAAATCGAAACACTGGGCTATAGGCCCTTTTTTTATGTCTTGGGGGTGGGCTTGTCCACATTAGAGCAAAAATTGACAGAGTTGATCTCTGCTCCAGTAGAAGCGCTTGGCTACGAATTAGTCGGTATTGAGTTTATTCGTGGTCGCACATCAACCCTGCGCATCTATATTGATAGTGAAGAGGGTATCAATGTTGATGATTGCGCCGATGTTAGCCACCAGGTTAGCGCAGTAATGGATGTGGAAGATCCAATTACCGTGGCTTACAACCTTGAAGTTTCCTCGCCGGGTCTCGAACGTCCTCTTTTCACTGCTGAACACTATGCACGTTTTGTCGGTGACGAGGTGAGCCTGGTACTACGCATGGCCGTACAAAACCGCCGTAAATGGCAGGGTATCATCAAGTCTGTTGAAGGCGAGATGATCACGGTGACCGTTGAGGGTAACGATGAAGTGTTCGCGCTGAGCAACATTCAGAAAGCGAACCTGGTCCCCCACTTTTAAAAGTCCGGATTGAGGCTAACCAGGATGAACAAAGAGATCTTAGCTGTAGTAGAAGCCGTTTCTAACGAAAAAGCCCTGCCGCGTGAGAAAATCTTCGAAGCGCTGGAGAGCGCTTTGGCCACTGCGACCAAAAAGAAGTATGAGCAAGAGATCGAAGTGCGTGTCAGCATCGATCGCCGCAGCGGCGATTTCGACACCTTTCGTCGCTGGCAGATTGTAGAAGAAGTCACGCAGCCGACTCGCGAGATCACGCTGGATGCAGCCCGTTATGAAGACGAAGCGTTCAATCTGGGCGAATTTGTCGAAGATCAGATTGAATCTGTCACCTTTGACCGTATCACCACCCAAACTGCTAAGCAGGTTATCGTACAAAAAGTACGTGAAGCTGAGCGCGCAATGGTGGTTGATCAGTTCCGTCAGCACGAAGGCGAAATCATCACCGGCGTGGTGAAGAAAGTGAACCGTGACAACATTTCACTGGACCTCGGCAGCAATGCTGAAGCCGTGATTTTGCGTGAAGACATGCTGCCGCGTGAAAACTTCCGTCCAGGTGATCGTATCCGCGGTGTGCTGTATGCCGTTCGCCCTGAAGCGCGTGGCGCGCAGCTGTTCGTCACCCGTTCTAAACCAGAAATGCTGATCGAGTTGTTCCGCATTGAGGTGCCAGAAATTGGCGAAGAAGTTATCGAGATCAAAGCGGCAGCGCGCGATCCGGGCTCACGCGCCAAAATCGCGGTGAAGACCAACGATAAACGTATTGATCCAGTGGGCGCTTGCGTCGGTATGCGCGGTGCGCGTGTCCAGGCGGTTTCGAGCGAGCTGGGTGGCGAGCGTATCGACATTGTGCTGTGGGACGACAACCCGGCGCAGTTCGTTATCAACGCTATGGCGCCAGCCGATGTGGCGTCAATTGTGGTGGATGAAGATAATCACACCATGGATATCGCTGTTGAAGCCGGCAATCTGGCTCAGGCGATCGGCCGTAACGGCCAAAACGTGCGTCTGGCTTCCCAACTGAGCGGTTGGGAACTAAACGTGATGACCGTCGATGATCTGCAGGCTAAGCACCAAGCTGAAGCCCATGCAGCGATCGATATGTTCACCAAACATCTCGACATCGACGAAGAGTTCGCCACCATTCTGGTGGAAGAGGGCTTCTCTTCGCTGGAAGAATTGGCTTATGTGCCAATCAACGAGCTGCTGGAAATCGACGGCCTCGATGAAGAGACCATTGAAGCCCTGCGTGAACGAGCAAAAAATGCGTTAACCACCCTGGCATTAGCGAAAGAAGAGAGCCTTGGTAATCAGGAGCCCGCTGAGGATCTTCTGAATCTTGAGGGCTTGGATCGTGCGCTGGCGTATCGCCTGGCGTCGAAAGGCGTTTGCACGCTGGAAGATCTCGCTGAGCAAGGTGTTGACGATCTGACAGATATTGAAGGGCTGGATGACGAGAAAGCCGGTGCGCTGATTATGGCTGCACGTAATATCTGCTGGTTCGGCGATGACGCGTAATAACAGGAAGGAACAGCATGACAGATGTAACCGTAAAATCGCTGGCCGCCGAAATTCAGACCCCGGTCGATCGCCTGGTACAGCAATTTGCTGATGCAGGGATCCGTAAGTCTGAAAACGATGCGGTATCCCAGCAAGAGAAAGAAACCTTACTGTCTCACCTGAATCGTGAGCACGGTCAGACCGGTTCAAGCAAGCTGACTTTGCAGCGCAAGACGCGCAGCACCTTGAATATTCCCGTCACCGGGGGTAAAAGTAAGTCGGTACAAATCGAAGTCCGCAAAAAGCGCACATACGTGAAAGGCGATGCAGAGTCTGAGCAAGCTCAGGCAGAAGCGGAAGCCGAGGCGCAGCGTGAAGCGGAAGAGCAGGCGCGTCGCGAGGCGGAAGAACAAGCCCGTCGCGAAGCTGAACAGAAAGCGCAACGTGAAGCCGAAGACAAAGCCAAGCGCGAAGCCGCTGACAAGGCTAAACGTGAAGCAGCGGAAAAAGAGAAATTGACTAATCAACCTACCGATGTAGTAGCCAAGGCTGCGCAATCTGATAAAGCCCGTCGTGAAGCAGAAGCTGCCGAACTGAAACGTAAAGCAGAAGAAGAAGCACGCCGTAAGCTGGAAGAAGATGCGCGCCGCGTGGCTGAAGAAGCCCGCCGCCTGGCTGAAGAGAAAGGCGCTGAATGGGCAAAACCTGAAGAAGAGGATAAAGGCGATTATCACGTCACTACCTCTACTCACGCCCGCCAGGCAGAAGACGAGAACGATCGCCAGGTAGAAGCTGGCCGTGCACGTGCCCGCACCACCAAAGCGGCTCGTCCGGTTAAGAAAGGCAACAAGCACTCTGAAGCTAAAACCGATCGCGAAGAAGCGCGTGCTCAGGTGCGTGGCGGCAAAGGCGGTAAGCATCGTAAGCCAAGCACCCTGCAGCAGGGCTTTAACAAGCCAGCTCAGGCGGTTAACCGCGATGTTGTAATCGGTGAAACCATCACCGTTGCTGAACTGGCTAACAAAATGGCGATCAAAGGTTCTCTGGTCGTTAAAGCGATGATGAAGATGGGCGCCATGGCGACCATTAACCAGGTTATCGATCAAGAAACCGCTCAGATGGTTGCGGAAGAGATGGGTCACAAAGTGATCCTGCGCCGCGAGAATGAGCTGGAAGAAGCGGTAATGGACGATCGTGACACCGATGCTGCGCAGGAAAGCCGTGCGCCAGTCGTCACCATCATGGGTCACGTTGACCACGGTAAAACCTCGCTGCTTGACTACATTCGTTCAACGAAAGTGGCATCAGGCGAAGCGGGCGGTATTACCCAGCATATTGGTGCTTACCACGTTGAAACTGACAACGGTATGATCACCTTCCTCGATACCCCGGGACACGCCGCGTTTACCGCAATGCGTGCTCGTGGTGCGCAGGCCACGGATATCGTTATCCTGGTTGTGGCTGCTGACGATGGCGTGATGCCTCAGACCGTTGAAGCTATCCAGCATGCGAAAGCAGCCGGTGTGCCAGTGGTTGTTGCGGTTAACAAAATTGATAAGCCAGATGCTGATCCAGACCGCGTTAAGAACGAACTGACCCAATACGGAATTCTTCCGGAAGAGTGGGGCGGTGAGAACATGTTCGTTAACGTCTCTGCGAAAGCCGGTACCGGTATCGACGACCTGCTGAATGCGATTCTGCTGCAAGCTGAAGTTCTGGAACTGTCTGCTATCCGTGAAGGTATGGCGAGCGGCGTGGTGATTGAATCGTTCCTCGACAAAGGTCGTGGCCCGGTTGCTACCGTGCTGGTACGTGAAGGTACGCTGAACAAAGGCGATATCGTGCTGTGCGGCTTCGAATATGGCCGTGTACGTGCGATGCGTGACGAACTGGGTCGTGAAGTACTGGAAGCGGGTCCATCCATTCCAGTCGAAATCCTCGGTCTGTCCGGTGTGCCGGCTGCGGGTGATGAAGCGACTGTAGTACGTGATGAGAAGAAAGCGCGTGAAGTTGCACTGTATCGTCAGGGCAAATTCCGCGAAGTTAAGCTGGCGCGTCAGCAGAAGTCTAAGTTGGAGAACATGTTCGCCAACATGACTGAAGGCGAAGTGTCTGAGCTGAACATCGTACTGAAATCTGACGTACAGGGTTCTGTTGAAGCCATCTCTGATTCGTTGCTGAAACTCTCTACCGACGAAGTGAAAGTACGCATTATCGGTTCAGGCGTGGGTGGTATCACCGAAACCGACGCCACGCTGGCTGCAGCATCCAACGCCATCATTCTCGGCTTCAACGTGCGTGCTGATGCATCTGCTCGCCGCGTGATTGACGCTGAAAACGTTGACCTGCGTTATTACTCCGTCATCTATAATCTGATCGACGAAGTGAAAGCTGCGATGAGCGGTATGCTGGCTCCAGAGTTCAAACAGCAGATTATCGGTCTGGCTGCGGTACGTGACGTGTTCAAATCACCGAAGTTTGGTGCCATCGCGGGCTGTATGGTCACTGAAGGTATCATCAAACGTCACAACCCAATCCGTGTACTGCGTGACAACGTGGTTATCTATGAAGGCGAACTGGAATCACTGCGTCGCTTCAAAGATGACGTCAACGAAGTTCGTAACGGCATGGAATGTGGTATTGGCGTGAAGAACTATAACGACGTTCGCGTTGGCGATATGATCGAAGTGTTCGAAGTGATTGAAATTAAACGCACCATCGATTGATCATCATTTGATGTGTTGCAATTTGGGAGGCCTCTGGCCTCCCGAATTATTTGGGAGAAAGAATAATGGCAAAAGAATTTGGCCGCCAACAGCGCGTTTCTCAGGAGTTGCAGAAAGAGATCGCAATTATCCTGCAGCGCGAAATTAAAGATCCACGTCTCGGTATGATGGTGACGGTTTCGGGCGTCGAAGTGTCGCGTGATCTTGCCTATGCCAAGGTGTTTGTGACCTTTTTGAATGATAAAGATGAAGAAGCAGTGCAAAACGGCCTGAAGGCGCTGAAAGAAGCCTCTGGCTATATCCGTACGCTGGTAGGTAAAGCGATGCGCCTGCGCATCGTGCCGGAGCTAACCTTCTTCTACGACAACTCGCTGATCGAAGGTATGCGCATGTCGAACCTGGTCAGCAACGTTATTAAGAGCGATGTTGAGCGTCGTGGCGATAGCCCGGCGGAAGATGACAAGGAGGACTAATGAGTCGTCCTCGTCGTCGCGGTCGCGACGTCCACGGTGTGTTTCTGCTGGATAAGCACCAAGGCGCATCTTCCAATGATGTGCTGCAGAAAGTAAAACGTCTGTTCAACGCGAACAAAGCGGGCCACACCGGCGCCCTCGATCCCCTGGCGACCGGCATGCTGCCGGTTTGCCTCGGCGAAGCCACCAAGTTTTCGCAGTATCTGCTCGATTCGGACAAGCGTTATCGCGTCATTGCTCGGCTGGGTGAACGCACCGATACGTCTGATGCCGACGGTAATATTGTTGAGACGCGTCCGATTACTTTTGATCAGGCGGCACTGGATGCAGCGCTGGACTATTTTCGTGGCGACACCATGCAGGTGCCGACCATGTTCTCCGCGCTGAAGTATCAGGGACGCAAGCTGTACGAGTACGCACGTGAAGGCATAACCGTGCCGCGTGAAGCGCGCCCGATCAAAGTGTTTGAGCTGCAGTTTATTCGCTGGGAAGGTGATGAACTGGAGCTGGAGATTCACGTCTCTAAAGGCACTTACATCCGCACTATCATCGACGATCTCGGTGAACGGCTTGGCTGCGGTGCGCACGTTATCATGCTGCGTCGTCTGCAGGTGGCGCGTTATCCGATCGAAAGAATGGTGACGCTGGAGCAGCTGCAGGAAGTGGCGGCCACCGTCAACATGGCGGAAACGCCGGATTACAGTGCGCTCGATGCGTTATTGCTGCCGATGGATAGTCCGGCAGAAGAGTTCCCGATGGTGAATTTGCTGCCTACGGTGGCGGCTTATTTCAAACAAGGTATGCCGGTTCAGGTGGCGGATGCGCCGGAACAGGGATTGGTGCGCGTGACGGAAGGTGATGAGCACAAATTCATTGGTATGGCCGAAATTGCCGACGATGGGCGCGTGGCGCCGCGTCGTCTGGTGGTAGAATTTCCTGCGTAATCAAGCCTTTCGCATTTGACCTAACGGCGCATTTGCGTTGCTATCAGGCGAAGAGTAGAATGGCGCGGCTTTAAAAGCGGGCTGCTGAATTAGAGATCGGCACCCATACATTCATTATCCAACGGAGTTTATTATGTCTCTAAGCGTAGAAGCTAAAGCAGAGATCGTTGCTAAATACGGTCGTGGTACCAACGACAGCGGTTCAACTGAAGTTCAGGTTGCTCTGCTGACTGCTCAGATTAACCACCTGCAGGGTCACTTCTCTGAGCACAAGAAAGATCACCACAGCCGTCGCGGTCTGCTGCGCATGGTATCTCAGCGTCGTAAGCTGCTGGACTACCTGAAGCGTAAAGACGTTGCTCGCTACACCGGTCTGATCGAAAGCCTGGGTCTGCGTCGCTAAGTCTGAAGAATCTGATCAAGGATGTAGCGCATGCACCATGCAAAAAAACGCATCTGACGATCAGATTTGTGCGAGTTTCGCGAAAAGGGGGCCTTTATGGCCCCTTTTTTCGAGCAATCCGCAGCAATCCGGACCAAACTCATGTATTGTTGCAGAGAGTGATCTTTGCTTGCAGAGGTTCGCGCGGCTAATGAGAGGCTTTACCGCATGGGCGGTTAAGGTTGTCATTAGTCGCGAGGATGCAACTGAAGATCGGTAATCCCCGGCGCGCCAGAATGGGCTGCGCCTCTGAATTTAAGGACTTAAATTTTGCTGAACCCGATCGTACGCAAATTCCAATATGGTCAGCATACCGTCACGCTGGAAACCGGCATGATGGCGCGCCAGGCTACCGCTGCAGTAATGGTGAGCATGGATGACACTGCTGTATTCGTTACCGTTGTTGGCCAGAAAAAAACTAAACCAGGTCAGGATTTCTTCCCGCTGACGGTTAACTATCAGGAGCGTACTTACGCTGCTGGTCGTATCCCGGGTAGCTTCTTCCGTCGTGAAGGCCGTCCAAGCGAAGGCGAAACCCTGATCTCACGCCTGATTGACCGTCCAGTTCGTCCGCTGTTCCCGGAAGGCTTCATTAACGAAGTGCAGGTTATTGCAACCGTTGTTTCTGTTAACCCACAGGTTAACCCAGACATCGTTGCGATGATCGGTGCCTCTGCTGCGCTGGCTCTGTCAGGTCTGCCGTTCAATGGCCCAATCGGCGCAGCGCGCGTGGGTTATATCAACGATCAGTACGTACTGAACCCAACTGCGGATGAAATCAACGAATCACGTCTGAACCTGGTTGTTGCCGGTACCCAGAACGCGGTGCTGATGGTGGAATCAGAAGCTGACATCCTGACCGAAGAACAGATGCTGGGCGCTGTGGTATACGGCCACGACCAGCAGCAGATCGTTATCGAAAACATCAACGCGCTGGTTGCCGAAGCGGGTAAACCACGTTGGGATTGGCAGCCACTGCCAACTAACGATGCACTGATCGCACGCGTTACTGCACTGGCAGAAGCGGGCATCAGCGACGCTTACCGCATCACTGATAAGCAAGAGCGTTACACTCAGGTTGGCGCAGTGAAAGACGCGACCATCGCTGCACTGCAGGCTGAAGATGAAACGCTGGATGCTGGCGATATCGCTGACATCGTGCACGATCTCGAGAAGAGCGTTGTTCGTAGCCGCATCATCCGTGGCGAACCGCGTATCGATGGCCGTGAGAAAGATATGATTCGTGGCCTGGATGTGCGCACTGGCGTACTGCCACGCACGCACGGTTCTTCACTGTTTACCCGTGGTGAAACGCAGGCGCTGGTTACCGCAACATTGGGTACCGCACGTGATGCGCAGAATCTGGATGAGTTGATGGGCGAGCGTACCGATAGCTTCCTGTTCCACTACAACTTCCCTCCATACTGCGTGGGCGAAACCGGTATGGTTGGCTCACCGAAGCGTCGTGAAATTGGTCACGGTCGTCTGGCGAAGCGCGGCGTGCTGGCAGTAATGCCTAAGCAAGCGGATTTCCCCTACACCGTGCGTGTGGTTTCAGAAATCACCGAATCTAACGGTTCTTCTTCAATGGCTTCCGTGTGCGGTGCTTCTCTGGCACTGATGGATGCTGGCGTACCGATCAAAGCAGCCGTAGCCGGTATTGCGATGGGTCTGGTTAAAGAAGCCGACAACTTTGTGGTTCTGTCTGATATCCTGGGTGACGAAGATCACCTCGGCGATATGGACTTTAAAGTAGCGGGTAGCCGCGATGGTATCACTGCGCTGCAGATGGATATCAAAATTGAAGGCATCACCCGCGAAATCATGCAGGTTGCTCTGAACCAAGCGAAGGGTGCGCGTCTGCACATTCTGAGCGTGATGGAACAGGCAATCAGCACGCCGCGTCAGGAAATTTCTGAGTTCGCGCCGCGCATTTACACCATCAAAATCAGTTCAGACAAGATCAAAGATGTCATCGGTAAAGGCGGCTCAGTGATCCGTGCGCTGACCGAAGAAACCGGCACCACCATCGAAATCGAAGATGACGGTACCGTGAAGATTGCTGCTACTGATGGCCTGAAAGCCAAAGAAGCCATTCGTCGTATCGAAGAGATCACTGCTGAGATCGAAGTTGGTCGCGTTTACTCTGGTAAAGTGACACGTATCGTTGATTTCGGTGCCTTCGTGGCAATCGGCGGCGGTAAAGAAGGTTTGGTGCACATCTCTCAGATCGCCGACAAGCGCGTAGAGAAAGTGACCGATTACCTGCAGATGGGCCAGGAAGTTCCAGTGAAAGTCATGGAAGTGGACCGTCAGGGCCGTGTACGCCTGAGCATCAAAGAAGCGACAGAGCAGAAACCAGCGGAAGAAGTTGCTACCGCTGCATCTGATGCATCTGACGCCGAGTAAGCGTTTACCGATTTACCTCTCCCTGCTTTGCGGGGAGAGGTGTTTAGATCATCGCGAGGGCGGGAATCCTTGTGCACAGCAGGAGGATGACAGGATGGTTGTCCCAATGTTTGTATTCGGGAGTGGGAAATGAAGCCTTTTTTGCGCTGGTGTTTTGTTGCGACAGCTATCACGCTGGCAGGATGCAGCAACTCCAATTGGCGTAAGAACGAAGTTCTGGCAGTACCTTTGCAGCCCACACTGCAGCAAGAGGTGATCCTGGCGCGAATGGAACAAATTCTTGCCAGTCGTGCCCTGACCGATGATGAACGCGCACAGCTATTATATGAGCGCGGAGTGTTGTATGATAGTTTGGGTCTGAGGGCATTAGCGCGGAACGATTTTTCGCAAGCGCTGTCTATAAGACCAGATATGCCTGAGGTATTCAACTATCTCGGTATATACTTAACGCAGGCAGGTAACTTTGATGCTGCCTATGAAGCGTTTGATTCTGTACTTGAGCTTGATCCAACTTACAACTATGCGCATTTAAACCGTGGTATCGCCCTCTATTACGGCGGTCGATACAAGTTAGCGCAAGATGATCTGCTGGCGTTTTATCAAGACGATCCTAACGATCCATTCCGCAGCCTTTGGCTCTATCTCGTTGAAAGCGATATGGATGCCGACAAGGCAAAAGTTACGCTGAGACAGCGTCATGACAAAGCGGTTCGCGATCAATGGGGATGGAATATTGTCGAGTTCTACCTTGGCGACATCAGTGAAAAAACGCTGATGGAACGTCTCAAGGCGGACGCAACGGATAACACCTCGCTCGCTGAACATCTCAGTGAAACCAACTTCTATTTAGGTAAGTATTACCTAAGTCTGGGGGAGAAGGACGACGCGAAAGCGTTGTTCAAACTGGCGGTGGCCAACAACGTTAATAACTTTGTTGAGCACCGATACGCATTGTTGGAACTGGCGCAACTCGGCCAGACACAAGACGATTTATCAGAATCTGACCAGCAATAGCTGACGAACTTTTATTGCCTGAATACCTGTAAAGTCATCATCTTCAGAGATGAGGGCTTTTCTGTTCGTCAAAACTTCTAATTTGAGCCGGTTCACACTTTTTGATGAAAATGACTGAAAGTTTTCACGACGAGTTATGTAGACTGGCCGCCGCAATCTAAGAGGCACGTGTACTACATGACTGATATTCAAACCACTTTTGCTGACCTTGGCCTGAACGCCGACATCCTCGAATCACTGAACGGTATGGGCTACGTAAAGCCTTCTCCAATCCAGGCTGAGTGTATTCCTCACCTGCTGGCTGGCCGTGACGTGTTGGGTATGGCGCAGACCGGTAGTGGTAAAACTGCGGCATTCTCACTGCCGCTGCTAAACAACATTGATCCTACTGTTAAAGCACCGCAAATTTTGGTGCTGGCACCTACCCGCGAATTGGCGGTACAGGTTGCTGAAGCCGTCACAGAATTCTCTAAACACATGCGTGGCATTAACGTGGTAGCCCTGTACGGCGGCCAACGTTATGACGTACAGCTGCGCGCACTGCGTCAGGGACCACAAGTTGTTGTCGGTACCCCTGGTCGTCTGCTGGATCACCTGAAGCGTGGCACGTTAGATCTGTCTAACCTGCGCGGTCTGGTGCTGGACGAAGCGGATGAAATGCTGCGTATGGGCTTCATCGAAGACGTTGAAACCATCATGGCGCAGATTCCAGACGGTCATCAGACCGCGCTGTTCTCAGCCACCATGCCAGAAGCGATTCGTCGTATTACCAAGCGCTTCATGAAAGATCCACAGGAAGTGCGCATCCAGTCAAGCCTGACTACGCGCCCGGACATTTCTCAGTCTTACTGGACCGCTTACGGCCGTAAAACTGATGCGCTGGTTCGTTTCCTGGAAGCGGAAGATTTCGATGCAGCCATCATCTTCGTGCGTACCAAAAATGCCACGCTGGAAGTGGCCGAAGCGCTGGAGCGCAGCGGTTATAACAGCGCAGCACTGAACGGCGACATGAACCAGGCACTGCGTGAGCAGACGCTGGAGCGTTTGAAAGATGGTCGTCTCGACATCCTGATCGCAACCGACGTTGCAGCACGTGGTCTGGACGTTGAGCGTATCAGTCTGGTCGTAAACTTTGATATCCCAATGGATGCAGAGTCTTACGTTCACCGTATCGGCCGTACCGGCCGTGCTGGTCGTGCAGGTCGTGCGTTGCTGTTCGTCGAGAACCGCGAGCGTCGTCTGCTGCGCAACATCGAACGCACCATGAAGCTGACTATTCCAGAAGTTGAGCTGCCGAACGCAGAACTGCTGGGTGAGCGTCGTCTGGCTAAGTTCGCGGCTAAAGTACAGCAGCAGCTGGAAAGCAGCGATCTGGACCAGTACCGCGCACTGCTGAGCAAAATGCAGCCGGGCGAAGATCTGGATATCGAAACGCTGGCCGCAGCACTGCTGAAAATGGCTCAGGGCGAACGTCCACTGATTCTGCCACCAGAAGCACCGCGTCCAGCGCGTCGCGAGTTCAGCGATCGTCCTGACCGTGGTGAGCGTCGCGATTCACGTGATTCTCGTGGTCCACGCGAAAGCCGTGACAGCCGTGATGGTGATCGTCCACGTCGTGAACGTCGTGACGTTGGCGAAATGCAGCTGTACCGCATTGAAGTGGGCCGTGATGATGGTGTTGAAGTTCGTCACATCGTTGGCGCGATCGCTAACGAAGGTGACATCAGCAGCCGTTACATCGGTAACATCAAGCTGTTTGGTACTCACTCAACCATCGAACTGCCGAAAGGCATGCCGGGCGAAGTGCTGCAGCACTTCACTCGTACGCGTATTCTGAACAAACCGATGAATATGCAGCTGATGGGTGATGCGCCAGTGCACGAGCGTAGCGAACGTCGTCCATCTGCTGGCGGCGAACGTCGTGGCAATGGCGCACCGCGCGGTGATGGTGCTCCACGTGGCGAAGGCGCTCCACGTCGCTTCTCCGAACGTCGTGAAGGTGGCCGTGAAGGCGGACGCTTCAGCCGTGAAGGTGGTCGTGGCCCGCGTCCAGAAGGCGCTGCTGCACCACGTCGTCGTGACGCATAAGCGATAAACGCGAAAAGTAAAAAGGGACGCTAATGCGTCCCTTTTTTTATGCCTGTGGAAAGTAAATTTTACACGCCACCAGCAATCAGCACGCGTTCACCGCTAACGTAAGCTGACTCTTCTGACGCCAGAAACAGCGCCACCTGCGCCACATCTTCCGGCAAGCCAAAGCGTCCGAGCGGCGTTGCCGCTATCAGCTGTGCTTTCAACTCCGGGTGCATCTTCTTCGCCGCCAGCAAACCTTCAGTCAAAATAATGCCGGGTGCTAACGCATTGACGCGAATATTACGTGGCCCAAGCTCGCGTGCGAGGCCCTGCGTTAAGGTATCGATCGCGCCTTTGGTTGCTGCCCAAAGCACCGAGCCGGGCGTGCTGCGTTGGCTATTTAAAGCGCTAAGGTTGATGATGGAACCGCCGCGTGCGGGGAAATGTTTTGCCGCCTGCTGACACACCAGCAAGGTACCCAGCAGATTCACATTCAGCTGCTGCTGCATCTCGCTGAGGCTAAGCTCGGCAAAGTCACCGTGGTGAAAAATGCCGGCGTTATTCACCACAATATCGGGCGCGCCAAACTGCTCAATGCTGCTAGCGAACAAGCGCTGCACATCGGCCTCGCGTGAGATATCAGCCTGTACGGCGATGGCGTCGCTACCCAGCGCCTGAATGTCGGTCACCACATCCGCCGCACCCACTTCGTCCTGAAGATAATTCACCACTACCCGAGCACCGGCCGCCGCGAAAGTCATGGCGATGGCGGCACCAATGCCTTTCGAAGCGCCCGTCACCAGCGCAATTTTACCTTTAAGTGTTTTCATCGTGTCTCTCCACCTGAGATTTCGGGGAAAATAAAGCATGCGCTGTCCATACAATCGGGTGGTAGCGCAATCCTGCAAGCTTCTTGCACGATCCTGCAAATCTGCTGTTCAAGGACTAGTCGCAGCGCCAACCACAAGCGAGAATATTAAATCAGTGATTTCTTACCGCGGAGCACCGAGCGCATGATTCATCAGGAACAATGGCAGCAGTTGGTGACAATTATTGCTCGCCACGCACCGCAGGATGGTCGTCACTATTGCCCAATCGATTTTCTCTCTTTCGGCCGCAGTTCTCAGCCCACCAGTTTGGCGCATGTGGCGACCTGGGCGAGCTTTGCCCTGATCGCGCAGGGGCAAAAAGCGCTGCGCATGGGTGATGAAGTGATGCATTACGGGCCGGGCGATTTACTGTTGGTGACGCTTGATATGCCGGTGCAATCCTGCGTGGTCATGGCAACGCCAGAGAAACCGAATCTTGGTGTGGGCATCACCATCAACGAAACGCGTCTGATGCGTTATCTGGAACACTTTCCGCACCATCAACTCGGCAGCACGGCGGTGAGCGAGCGCGGTATCGCCGTGCATAAAGTCGCGCCCCCGTTGGTGGATGCGGTGATGCGTTTGGTCGAGTTGCTGGATCACCCGCAGGACATTGCTGCGCTGGCACCGTTGATTGAGCAGGAGATTTTCTATCGTTTGCTGACTGGACCCGAAGGGCCGCGCATTCTCAACATGGCGTTGACGGAACGGCCAGGCAACAAAGTGGCGCGCGCCGCGCGTTGGCTACGCGAAAACTTTCATCAGCCGTTGAAAATGGATTTTCTGGCGAGCAGCGTAGGGATGAGTATTTCGTCGCTGCATCATCACTTTAAAGCGGTAACGGCGATGACGCCGATGCAGTATCAAAAGCAGCTGCGGCTCAACGAGGCGCGGCGTTTGATGTTGATTGAGAAGCTGGATGCCGGCACGGCGGGTTATCGGGTGGGTTATCAAAGTGCTTCGCAGTTCAGTCGCGAATACAGCCGTTTTCACGGTCAGTCACCGGCGCGAGACGTGCGAACCATTGCGGTGGGCCCAGAGTGGTTAAACCCACCGCAATGAGGTTTACAGCGTGCGCGCTGCTTCCATTGCCAGCGCGAAGGAGCGCAGACGCGCCTGCGAATCGTAAATCTGGCCGTTAACCATAATCTCGTCCGCCTGGGTTTCACGCATCAGCGCGGCGAGGCCGCTGCGGACTTTATCGCTATCGCCGACAATCGACATGCTGAGTGCCTGCTGCACGCCATATTGCTCGGACGGCGACCACAGATTATCCATGTTCTCCACCGGCGCAGGTAGCGGACCCGGTTTGCCGCGACGCAGGTTAATAAACTGCTGCTGCATCGAGGTGAACAGGAAGCGGGCGTCACGTTCGCTATCGGCTGCGACGACGTTGACGCACACCATCGCATACGGCTTCGCCAGACGTGTGGAAGGTTTGAATTTCTCACGATAGAGATGCAGCGCCTGGAACAGCAGATCCGGCGCGAAATGCGAGGCAAATGCAAACGGCAAACCCAGCTGAGCGGCCAGTTGCGCGCTGTACAGGCTGGAACCGAGCAGCCACACCGGAATTTTCAATCCTAAACCTGGAACCGGTTGTACTGGTGGATGTTCTCCCTCTTCGGCGTCAAACCAGCGAATCAGTTCAGAGACATCTTCCGGAAAACTATCTGCCTGGCCGCTGGAAAGATGACGACGCAACGCCAGCATGGTGCGTTGGTCGGAACCCGGCGCGCGGCCCAGTCCCAAATCGATGCGCCCAGGATAGAGTGACTCGAGGGTACCAAACTGTTCGGCGATCACCAGCGGCGCGTGATTGGGCAGCATAATGCCGCCTGAACCGAGGCGCAGCGTTTCGGTATTGGCCGCTAAATAGCCAATCAGCACTGACGTCGCGGCGCTGGCAATCCCCGTCATATTATGGTGTTCCGCCAGCCAGTAGCGGTGAAAGCCCAATGCTTCGGACTGACGGGCCAGTGCCAGCGAATTATGGAACGCGTCGCGTGCAGTGGAACCTTGTGGAATAGGGGCCAGATCCAACACGGACAGGCGAACAGTTTTTTTCTCAGACATGGGCACTCCAAATAGGGATGGCGCAGGTGTTTAGTCGGACCTGCGCTTGTGAGTATTACTCATCGTTACCTATATTAAAACTGCTAATAACAGCAGGAATATAGCCGGAATGTGCCTTTACCTGCCGCCTTCCAGTGCCATTCCCGCCAGGCGACGCCAATAACCATTACAATCACTGCCGCGCGCCATCATTAGCGGTGCCTGACCGCCTTCGTTGGCGCGGAAGCGATCCACTTCGGCGAGCGTACTTTCGCCCTGGGGCGACAAACGCACAATGTCGATCCAGTTATGCATGCCGCTCAGGTCATTGCCGAGGTTGTAGCAATAGCCGCTCATGGTCTGAATGCCGTTGAGCACAAACACCTGCTGGCCTTCCTGCGAGAGCACGCGACGGCCGGTTGGGTAATTGATGCAGCAGGTTTGGCAATCATCTTTGCCACGATTCTCGGCGCGTGCGGTAAAGCAGCGTGCTGACAGCGCCAGCGGCAGATGACCATAGCCAAGCACTTCCACCTCAAATTGTTCGCGCACACCCGCCGCATCGCACTGTTGCAGCAGTTGAATCAGCCAGTCGCGGGACATCTCCACCGGAATGCACCAGCGCGTCATGCCTTCTTTCAGCAACAGTTGCAGCGTCTGCGCGTTATACACATTCAGCGTTGGGCCGGCGACAAACGGCAATTTGCGCTCCGCCGCCATGTTCACGGTGCCGATATCATTGGCTTCCAGCAGGAACTCTCCGTTCTCGACATAGCGGCGCAGCTCTTTGACTTCCGATGGCGACTGCAGCAGTGCCAACGTACTCAGCACCACTTGCTTGCCCTGAAGCGCCAGCATGCGCGCGATGTCCATCCATTGATGGAACGAGGTAGCGCGTCTTTTACTGCAGACGGCTTCGCCGAGATAAATGATCTCCGCGCTGCTCTCGGCGGCGCGTTGATAAAAGGTTTCCAGCGTTGCAGTTGGCCAGTACCACAGCACCGGCCCGATGGCGTATTTCATGCGATCTCCTTATTGCCAGTCACGGTGATAAGCACCGAGCGTGGTTTGGCTGCCTTCTGATAACTCGCCCAACGCCTGCATCCAGGGTTCCTGCACGGCATACTGTTCCGGCGATGCCATGCAGCGATCAATGGCCTGACGCCACACTTTCGCTACCTGCGCCACATAGGCCGGGCTGCGCTGACGTCCTTCAATTTTCACCGAGGCAATGTTGGCGCGCAGCAGTTCAGGCAGCAGCGACAAGGTGTTCAGGCTGGTGGGCTCCTCCAGTACGTGATAGAGCTGGTTATCCACTTCGTAACGGCCTTTGCACAAGGTGGGATAGCCAGCGCTCTCGTCGGGTGCGTAACGGTCAATCAGCACCTCATTCAGGCGCGATTCCATGCCTTTTGGCGTCTGCTGCCAACGCACAAATTTCGCCGGCGAGCAGGCTCCCGCGCTGTTAGGCGACTCGCCGGTCAGCCAGGAAGAGAGGTAGCAGCGGCCTTCAGCCATAATGCACAGGCTACCGAAAGCGAACACTTCCAGCGGTACCGGCGTTTCACGCGCCAGCTGTTTGACCTGATGCATCGACAGCACGCGCGGCAGCACCACGCGGCTGAGTTGAAAATGACGATGGTAAAAATGGATGGCCTGCAGATTGGTGGCGGAGGCCTGTACCGAAAGGTGACGCTCAACCTGCGGATAGTGTTTTGCCGCGTACTCCAGCGTGGCAATATCGGCCAGAATCAACGCATCCGCGCCGTTCTGAGCGGCAACATCAATCGCGCTTTGCCAGCGATTGATGCCATCAGGATGGGCGAAGGTGTTGATTGCCACATGCAGTTTGCGCCGATGCTGATGCAGATAGCGTGCGGCTTCAGCCAGTTTCTTATCGGTAAAATTGAGGCCAGCAAAGTGGCGGGCATTGGTATCGTCTTTCAGGCCGACATACACCGCGTCAGCACCATGCTCCACCGCCGATTTCAGCGCAGGCAAATTCCCCGCCGGACACAGCAGTTCCATACATTTTCCTCCCCGGATTCTGAAGCCGAAGAGTGTAAATAACTGACCCGACAGCAATGTTGATTTAAGGCAGTGAAAGCGGCATTGATGATCGGGAGTGAAGGTTTTTCGTCCAGCCAGGCGGCGATTTCCTTGATCTCAGTGGAGGCGAAGCCGGTCAGATGTGGCAAAATAGATGAAATTTTCTGAAGGGAATGACGATGATGTTTGCGCGCTTACGCGGTCTGATTGTTAAAAAAGGGCCAGAATTCCTTGCTTTACCTGTTTCCATTACCCCTTTCCCGCTAAAAAAAGCTATTCTGCAACAACTCCTAAACTGGCAATTTCGTCATGCTTTGTCTGAAGGTGAGTTAGACTTTCTGGAAGGGCGTTATCTGGGGATTGAGGTTGCCGATGTGAATCTGCGCTGGATCACCACCCTGCAAGCAGGGCGCCTGACCGTTTCGCGCGACACCGAGGCTGATGTCTGGTTTCGCGGTGAAGCCAACGATCTGTTGCTGGTGGCAGCACGCAAAGCGGATCCCGATATGTTGTTCTTTCAACGCCGTCTGGTGATTGAAGGTGACACTGAGCTGGGACTTGAGGTGAAAAACCTGATGGATGCCATTGAACTGGATGCCATGCCCACGCCATTACGCACGGGATTGCAGCAGCTCGCTGCTTTTATTGAGACAGGAATGAAACAGGACGCGAAGGCCGCTGAGGCGCGCGCGGGGATCTCATGTTGATTCGTACTGAAATTGGCGTTGATGCAGCAGGCATCGATAGCCTGTTAAAGCGCAGTTTTGCTACCGCTGCCGAAGCGGAACTGATACAGCAACTGCGCGAAGATGGCTTACTGACTCTCGGTGTAGTTGCCACGGATGATGAAGGTCAGGTGCTGGGTTATGCCGCTTTCAGTCCGGTGACCCTGCAGGGAGAAGACCGCAACTGGGTCGCGTTGGCGCCGCTCGCCGTGGATGAATCGGTGCGCAAACAGGGCCTTGCTAAACGGCTGGTGTATGAAGGATTGGATTCACTGAATGAGTTCAGCTACAGCGCCGTGGTGGTGCTGGGCGATCCTGAGTTCTACAATCCACTCGGCTTTGAACCGGCGGCACGTCATGGTTTGCACTGTCGCTGGTTAGGCAGTGAAGCGGCCTTTCAGGTTTACAAACTGGCCGACGATGCGTTTGTCGGCGCAGAAGGGCTGATCGAATTCGCGCTGCCGTTTAACCGTTTCGACTAAACCAAGCCACTAAGCAGGGCGGCTGCTGTGCAACCAGCAGCAGCTTTTGCGCGCGGCTCAGCTGCTTCACCTGATATTCCAGGCGTGACGCCGCCGCCCGATCGCCCGCATCGCAGTGAAACACCAGCGTCAGCGGGCCCTTGCCACGTAGCGAACGCGCGCCGCGTCCCTGCTGATGCTGTTGCAGCCGACGATTAACATCGGTGGTGATGCCGGTATATAGCATCCCTGCGGCGGTTTGTAGCAGATAAAGCTGCCAGCCTTGTTCCATCATACTTATCCCGAAAATTAGCTGGCAGGCAGTGTAGCGCGCTTCAGGCCGCATCGCTATTCGCCGCACGGAGTCCAATTTTGTCCGACCATGCTCATCTGATTCGCTACTTAAAAAAACAGCACGTGCTGTCGTTATCTGCCAGCCACGGCGACGATCTGTGGTGTGCCAACTGCTTTTATGTATTTGATGCCGCGAACATGGCGTTCTGGCTGATGACTGAACCGGACACGCGCCATGGCGCATTAATCCAGTCAAATCCGCGCGTGGCGGGCACGGTGAATGGCCAGCCCAAAAGTGTGCTGCTGATTAAAGGCGTGCAGTATCGCGGCGTGATTCAGCTGCTAAGCGGAGACAGGGAAGTTATTGCGCGTCACGCCTATCAGAAGCGTTTTCCAGTGGCAAAGAAGGTCACCGCACCATTGTGGGAAATCGTGCTCGACGAAGTGAAGATGACCGACAATGCGCTGGGCTTTGGCAAAAAGATTATCTGGACCCGGCCTTAGGGCCGCCATTCACGGCGACCCCAATGCAGGAAAAACTATCAGGCCGCGTTCAAAATCCGCAGCGACTCGCGATTAAACGCGGGCAGGTCTTCAGGCGTGCGGCTGGTAACTAACTTGTCATCATCCACCACCACTTCTTTATCGTAAAAATCCGCACCGGCATTACGCAGATCGATGGCGATGGCTTTTACGCTGGTCATTTTGCGGCCGCGCACGCCGTTCGCGCTGATCAGCAGCTGCGGGCCATGGCAAATGGCAAACACCGGCTTGCCGCTGGCGACAAACTCCCTGGTGAAGTTGACGAAACGATCGTCACCGCGCAGGGCATCGGGCGAGTGTCCGCCGGGCAGCAGCAGCGCATCGAACTCGGCTGCATTCACATCATCAATAGCCTTGTCGATGTTGACCTCAGCTTTACCCTGCTTCCCTTTAACGATGTTGCCGGCCTTAAACTCGATGGTAACCACTTCATGGCCCGCCTGAGTGTAAGCCTCCGCCGGTGAGGTAAACTCTGAGTCTTCAAATTCATCGGTAATCAGTACCGCTATTTTCTTGCTCATCTTTTTTCCTCCTTGTTGATCACGAACCTTATGTTCGTTGCACTTCTAACCCAACAAGCCTGGTAGCCATGTCGCAAAAAGCAAGCCAGCCGGCAATTCTTCCGGGAGGTAAATTTCCGCGCCGGATCAAGTTTAGGCGATTTCCACATGGCGCAATGAAATGACCTGAATGACACTAAGGCCTTTCCGCCGCGTATCCTAACGCGGCATCGTTATTCAGTTGAATACGGAATTCCGTGATGACCCAACTCCCTTCTCATGCCCCGGCGACACGCTTCGCCTGGTGGAAACCGCTGCTGTTCCTCGCCGTGGTAGTAATCGGCCTGTGGTATGTCAAATGGCAGCCTTATTACGGCAAAGCCTTTACTGCTGCCGAAACGCATTCGATCGGTAAATCGATTCTGGCCAATGCGGCGGACTCACCGTGGCGCGCGGCGCTTGATTACGCCATGGTCTATTTCCTCGCCGTGTGGAAAGCGGCCGTGCTCGGGGTGATCCTCGGATCGTTGGTGCAGGTGCTGATTCCGCGCGCCTGGCTGCTGCGTCTGATGGGCAGCTCACGCTTTGGCTCGACGCTGATGGGCACTGGATTAGGTTTGCCGGGCATGATGTGCAGCTGCTGTGCGGCACCAGTGACCGCTGGCTTACGTCAGTCACAGGTTTCCAGCGGTGCGGCGATGGCGTTCTGGCTGGCGAATCCGCTGCTCAATCCTGCCACGCTGATTTTTATGGGCTTTGTGCTCGGCTGGCATTTTGCGGCGATTCGGCTGGTGGCAGGTTTGATGATGGTGTTGGGCATCGCGTGGCTGGTGCAGCGCAGCGTGCCGGATCAAGCCGTTACCGCGCCCGTTATCCCGGCCCGCGATGAACAGCCGTTTCTGTCACGCTGGCTGCGGGTGATGTGGCGACTGTTCTGCAACACCATTCCGCTGTATATCGTCGCGGTATTGTTGCTCGGCGCCGCGCGCGTGTGGCTGTTCCCGCACGCGGATGGCGCGGTGGGTAATACGCTGTTTTGGGTGATGTTGATGGCAATCGCCGGCTGCCTGTTTGTGATTCCTACCGCCGCGGAAATCCCGATTGTGCAGACCATGATGCTGGCGGGCATGGGCATTGCGCCCGCGCTGGCGTTACTAGTCACGCTGCCCGCCGTGAGTGTGCCGTCGTTATTGATGCTGCATCGCGCCTTTCCCGCACGGGCGCTGTGGATCGCGCTGATCGGCGTGGCAGGCAGCGGCATGCTGCTCGGCGTGCTCGCTTTGTGGCTGGCGTAACCACCAAATCTTCTGATTGCGGCTGCCGCGCCACAGCAGCCGCGCATCTTTCTCCGCTTCGATAAAGCGTCCATCAATCAGCACATCAATTTCCTCCACCACTTCGCGCTGCGCCGCGCTGAGTTCCGCCATTTCATATCCGGTCCACAGCCAGATATCCTTATCCGGACACTCACGCCGCACGCGTTTCACCAGACGACGTATATGCGGCACGTTGTGCGGATGCAGCGGATCGCCGCCGCTCAGCGACAAGCCCTGGCGCACAATGCGCCGATCGTTAAGATCGGCGATCAGCTGCTCTTCCATCTCCAGCGTAAACGGCACGCCGGAATCCAGCCGCCACGTGCTTTGGTTGTAGCAGCCGCGACATTGATGTTCGCAGCCCGCGACAAACAGCGTGCAGCGCGTGCCGGGCCCGTTAACGATATCAACCGGATAATAGCCGTGGATGCGCATCATCCCAGTTTTCCTGTCTCCAGATGTTTAACGCGCCGCTGTACTTCTTGCTGCTTACCGGCGTTAAACGGACGCGCATCCGGGCTGCCGAGATAGCCGCACACGCGGCGCGTCACCGACACGCGCGCCGGATCGTGATTACCACAGCATGGGCAGGTAAACCCTTTGCTGGTGCAGCTAAACTCGCCGCTAAAGCCGCATTCGTAGCACTCATCAATCGGCGTATTGGTGCCGTAATAGGGCACGCGGTGATAGCTGTAATCCCAGACATCTTCGAGCGCTTTGAGGTTGTGCTGGATGTTGGGATATTCGCCGTAACAGATGAATCCGCCATTAGCGATGGCGGGATAGGGCGCTTCAAAGTCGATCTTGTCGTACGGATTGACCTTCTTCTCCACGTCGAGATGGAAGCTATTGGTGTAATACCCTTTGTCGGTAACGCCGGCCACCACGCCAAATTCGGCGGCATCGAGGCGACAGAAGCGGTCGCACAGATTCTCGCTCGGCGTGCTGTACAAGCTGAAGCCGTAGCCGGTTTCCGCTTTCCACGCATCCACCGCGCGGCGCAGGTGCGTGACAATCGCCACGCCTTTTTCCCGCAGGTAATTGGCGTCATACGGATGCACTTGGTTGCCGCTCAGCGCATTCAGCGTTTCATGCAAGCCGATGTAGCCAAGGGAAATTGAGGCGCGGCCGTTGCGGAAAATGGCGCCCACTTCGTCATCCGCTTTCAGGCGCACGCCGCAGGCACCTTCCATATAGAGAATCGGCGCTACGCGCGCTTTGGTTTTTTCCAACCGGGCGATACGCGTCATTAAGGCACGTTTCGCCAGCGCCAGACGTTCATCGAGCAAGCGCCAGAACTGCGCTTCATCGCCTTTGGCTTGCAGGGCGATACGCGGCAGATTGAGGCTAATGACGCCAATATTGTTGCGGCCTTCGTGAATCTGCTCGCCGTTCTCCTCGTAGACGCCAAGGAAGCTACGGCAGCCCATCGGGGTTTTAAACGAGCCGGTCACTTCCACCACTTTTTCGTAGTTGAGGATATCCGGATACATACGCTTGCTGGCGCACTCTAGCGCCAGCTGCTTGATATCGTAATTAACATCGCCAGGCCGATGATTCACGCCTTCGCGGATAGCAAACACCAGTTTCGGGAATACCGCGGTTTTGTGATTTTTGCCCAATCCGGCAATGCGGTTGCGCAGAATGGATTGCTGGATCAGGCGCGCGGCCCAGTCGGTGCCGAGGCCAAAGCCAAAGGTGACAAACGGCGTCTGGCCGTTGGCGGTGTGCAGCGTATTCACTTCATATTCCAGCGACTGAAACGCGTCGTAGCACTCTTTCTCGGTGCGAACGCGCGCATAGGCTTCGGCATCCGCAATCTGCCATTCCAGCGCCACCGCGCGGTGTTTTTCCAGACTGAGCGTAACGAACGGTGCCAGCACTTCATCAATGCGATTGATGGTGGTGCCGCCGTAAATGTGGCTGGCGACCTGCGCGATGATCTGTGCGGTCACCGCCGTGGCGGTGGCGATTGATTTGGGCGGCTCGATCTCGGCGTTGCCCATCTTAAAACCGTGGGTCAGCATGCCGTGCAGATCGATTAGCATGCAGTTAAACATCGGGAAGAACGGGGAATAGTCGAGATCGTGATAGTGGATGTCACCACGTTCATGCGCCAGCACCACATCGCGTGGCAAGAGTTGCTGCTGAGCGTAATGTTTGGCGACGATGCCAGCCAGCAGATCGCGCTGGGTGGGAATCACTTTGCTGTCTTTATTGGCGTTTTCATTGAGCAGCGCGGCGTTGGTTTGCTCCACTAAACCGCGAATAGCGTGATGCAGTTTACCGCGCTGCTCGCGTGCTAAATCGCGGTCATGGCGATATTCGATGTAGGCACGCGCCAGCTGCGGCCAGCGCCCGCTCATCAGCGTCTCTTCCACCGCACACTGGATGTCGCGGATATCCACTTCAGCCTTGTCAGCCAGCTGTTGACTGACCTGCGCCGCCACTTGCGCGCACCACGCCGTATCATCGATTTGTGCCGCAGCTGCAGCCGCGTTGACTGCCGCCTCGATCCGCTGCGCATCAAACGGCACTCTGCAGCCGTCACGCTTAATCACCACCGTCGCCATTTCTTCTCCATGAAACTATATGTAGATAATTTTAAGGAGTTTAATCGCTATATGTGGTGTTTGCGCTGAGATTAATCGCCGGCGGTTTGACCTACAACAAAGAAGCCACAACCAGGAATGAAAGCCGCGCAATGGTTAATCTGGCTAAAATACAAAAGTATTAACCCGCCTTGATTTCAGTTTGTCGCCACTTGCTTTGCAAAGCGAAACAGGTTTAATGGGCCTTTTGCCCATTTTGGTCCGTTGTTTCATTTACAAGGATGCCCAGATGCCATTGCAAAGAACTCTGCTTGCCTGTTGTTTATCCATGACTTTTTCCGCCTTCGCCGCGCCGACTGGAGATTTACCGCTGATGCCGTGGCCACAAAGCGTTGTCCAGCCAGGCGGCGGCGGGGCGTATGCGTTAACACCGCAGCTCACGTTGCATATCTCGGGCGATCATCTGGAAGGTGCTGAATCGCGCTGGCGCGCGCGCATTGCGCGGCAAACCGGCTGGCCGCTGCTGCCGGCCAGCGCATCCAGCGATCATCCCAGCATTCAGGTACAAATCGCGCAGGCGGTTGATCCGCTTCCCCAACCAGACAGCGACGAAAGTTATCATCTGCTGGTTAACAGCGATGGCGTCTTGCTGAAAGCCAACACGCGCTTTGGCGCGATGCGCGGCATGGAAACCGTGCTGCAGCTGATTGAAAACACCGAAAATGGCACCGAAATTCCCTACGTCACCATTGACGACAAACCGCGCTTTCCGTGGCGCGGCGTGCTGATCGATTCGGCGCGCCACTTCCTGCCAATTGAAACCGTGAAACGACAAATCGACGGCATCGCCGCCGCGCGTATGAACGTGTTTCACTGGCACTTAACCGACGATCAAGGTTGGCGATTTGCCTCCAGCCACTATCCGCAGCTGCAGGAGAAAGCCAGTGACGGCTTGTACTACACGCAGCAGCAGATGCGCGATGTGGTGCGCTACGCCACGCAGCGCGGCGTACGCGTGGTACCGGAAATCGATCTGCCCGGTCATGCGTCGGCGATAGCAGTAGCGATGCCGGAGTTAATGAGCGCGCCGGGACCGTATCAGATGGAGCGCGGCTGGGGCGTGTTTAAGCCGTTGCTCGATCCCAGCAACGAAGCGGTATTTCGCTTTATCGACACCTTAATGGGCGAAGTGACGGCGATCTTCCCCGATCCCTACATCCACATTGGCGGTGATGAGGTTGATCCAACCCAGTGGAATGATTCCACACGCATTCAGCAGTTTATGCGCGACCACGGTTTAAAGGATACGCATGCGCTGCAAGCCTGGTTTAATCAGCGCGTTGAGAAAATCCTTGAAGCGCATCAGCGCCGCATGATCGGCTGGGATGAGGTTTACCATCCTGATCTGCCTAAAAGCATTCTGATTCAATCGTGGCAAGGACAGGATGCGTTGGGCACGGTGGCGAAAAACGACTTCCGCGGCATCCTCTCCACCGGTTTCTATCTCGATCAGCCGCAAACCGCCGCTTACCACTATCGCAATGAACCCTGGCCGCAGGGGCTCAACGGCGCGGATCAGGTGCAGGCTGGTGAGCAGGCGCAGAGCTGGCAATTCACCATGCCGCGTTTGAAAGGCAGCGCGCTGAAAGGCAGCTTAACCCTCATAGAAGGGAAAAAAGGCTGGCGCGGCTTTATCGATTTCAGCGGCAAAGCGCGTCGCATGATCAGTGATATCCGCTGGCTGTCGCCCACACAGCTGACGTTCAGCGTCGATACGTGGATGGGGCCATTCCAGCCGATGGTGACGCTAACGCAAGACAAGCTGACCGGTTATATGCTGGTGGGCAACGTGCGCTATCCCGCAGAAGGCAGCAAGTTGCCGCAGGTGCCAGCCGGCATTGCGCCATCGCTGCCGACGCCGCAACAGATGCAGAACAACCTGATTGGCGGCGAAGCGGCGCTGTGGGCGGAGAATGTTAACAGCCGGGTAATCGATACACGCCTGTGGCCGCGCGCCTTTGTGGTGGCGGAGCGGTTATGGTCGGCGCAGGATGTCACCGACAGCGATAACATGTATCAGCGCCTGAGCGCGGTGGATCGCTGGAGCACTGTTTCTGTCGGCTTGCAGCAGCATCAGCAGGCTGAAGTGCAGATGATGCGACTGGCGAACAGCAGTGACATCACGCCGCTGCGCATATTGGCCGAAGTGCTGGAGCCAGCGCAATACTACACGCGCCAGCATCTGAAATTTCAGGCGGGACATTATGACTATTTTGAACCGCTCAATCGTTTGGCGGATGTGTTGCCGGCCGAGAGCAACGCGGTGCGTGTGCTGGATAAGCAGGTGGATCGCTTGATCGCCAATCGCGCCGATCATGCGGCGGCGCATGCCATCCGTCAGCAATTGCAGCGCTGGCAGAACAACAGCGATGCGGTGATGCCGCTAATTCTGCGCAGCTATCAGCTCAAGCCGCTGCAGCAGCAAGTACAGCAAGTAGCAGAGTTGAGCCGGATGGGACTGGATTTGGTCAATGCGCTGGAACGTAATCAGGCGTATGGCGCAGGTGAGGTGGCGCAGATGCATTCACAACTGGATGCGGCAGCGCAGGTGCAGGACGAAACAGTGCTGGCGCTGGTGCGGCCGCTGGAGAAGTTGCTGCGATCGTTTAAATAAATATTGTGCTGGCTGTCCCCCTCCTCGGTCCTCCCCCATAAATGGGGGAGGAAGAGGCTGCCATATGTCAGTGATGAAGCTGCATGTGGCAGCATCTCCTTCCCCCGCTTGCGGGGGAAGGCCGGGATGGGGGACAGCCAGCACCAACCAACCAAATCAACGACGTACCGCAATCGCCTCGATCTCAATCTTCACATCTTTCGGCAGGCGCGCCACTTCCACGCACGAACGCGCTGGGAAGCTGGCGTTGTGCTCGGTGAAGAACGCTTCATAAGTCGCGTTCACGGTGGCGAAGTCATTCAAATCCTTCACAAACACGGTGGTTTTCACGATATCGCCCACTTTCAGGCCGGCGGCTTCGACAATCGCCTTCACATTTTCCAGTGATTGACGTGCCTGCGCGGAAACATCGTCGGCCACGGCGCCAGTGGCCGGATCAACCGGGATCTGGCCTGAAGTGATGATCATGCTGCCGAGATCCACGCCCTGCACGTAAGGGCCAATCGCTGCGGGTGCGTTTGAAGTACTGATTTCGCGAGACATTGTTTCTCCTTGAAAGTGCGCGGCCGACCGATGTCCGCCGCGAAATGAATCGTCCCATTATAGGGACGACGCGGGCGATTACCAGTGACCGAGCACCACGTGGCGCGCGAACTCTTTCTCGCAATATTTGCACTTCAGATGGACATCATCTTCGCGCTTTTTCACCGCAAAACTGGTGAATACCGGCTCGTTACGGCTGATGCAGTTGCTGTTCGGGCAGGTCAGCACGCGGTCAATACGATCCGGCAAGGTGGGGGCGATCTTCGCCACCACTTCGTATTCGTCAATGCGGTTTACCGTGGCGAGCGGCGCATAAACCGCCAACTGATTGATCTGATCGTCGGTCAGGAAGGTATTTTCGATCTTGATCAGATCTTTACGGCCCATCTCGCCCGACGGCAAGTTGAGGCCGATGGTGATGCGCTGATCGGTTTCGGTCAGACGAAACAGCGAAAGTAACTTAAAGCCGACCTGCGCCGGGATATGGTCAATCACCGTGCCGCGTTTGATGGCTTCAACCTGCAATTTATTATCGTGAGTCATCGCTTTCTCCTTACAGTGCCAGTTCGCGATTCAGTACCAGCGCCAGCAGCGCCTGGCGAGCGAAGATGCCATTTCCAGCCTGCTGAAAATACCAGGCGTGCGGCGTGCTATCCACGTCGGTGGTGATCTCGTCGATACGCGGCAGCGGATGCAGCACTTTCATGTTGTCGCGCGCACCGGCTAAATCAGCGGCACGCAGAATGAACTGTGCTTTAACGTTGGCGTATTCCGACGGATCGAGGCGCTCTTTCTGCACGCGCGTCATATACAGAATATCGAGTTCTGGCATCACTTCTTCGATGGTGTCGTGGCGTGACCAGGCAATGTTCTGCTCATCCAGCATATCGGTGATGTACGCAGGCATCGCCAGCGCATCCGGCGCGATAAAGAAGAAGCGGTTGCCATCAAACTTCGCCAGCGCCTGCGTCAGTGAATGCACGGTGCGGCCATATTTCAGGTCGCCGACCATTGCCACATTCAGGTTATCCAGGCGATTTTGCGTTTCGCGGATGGTGAAGAGATCGAGCAGCGTTTGCGTTGGATGCTGGTTGGCGCCATCACCGGCGTTGAGAATCGGAATGCCGCCGGAGAATTCCGTCGCCAGACGCGCGGCGCCTTCCTGCGGATGACGCATCACGATGGCATCAACGTAAGTCCCAATCACCGAAATGGTATCGGCGAGGGTTTCGCCTTTCTTGCCGAGCGAGGTGTTGCTACCGTCGGCGAAGCCCACCACTGACGCGCCGAGACGATGCATCGCGGTTTCAAACGACAAACGCGTACGCGTTGAAGCCTCAAAGAAGCAGCTGGCGATCACATTGTGTTTCAGCAGCTCCGGCTGGGGATTGGCTTTCAGCTGGGCAGCGGTATGCAGCACCAGCTCCAGCTCGTCGCGGTTGAGATCGTTGATGGAAATAATGTGCTTGCGATATAGCGGGTTGGCCATAGCGTTCTCCTCTGCGCTGCCGGATTGCGGACAAAAAAAAGCCCCTGCTTAAGGGGCTTTTTTTACGATCGATTGATGACGGAAAGAAACAGATGCGCCGCCCGCTGTCAGGCGTCGTTGAGCGTCAAATTGTGCGCTGCGCTGTTGCATGTTTCCTCCGGCAAATTGGGCCGCATTATACGCATTCACTGATTTGCATCAAGCAAATATCGCGCGCGAGGTAAACGTTTGCGGCGCCACCAATCATAGCTTGCCGAGTGTCGCGACCATCACCGCTTTAATGGTGTGCATGCGGTTTTCAGCCTGATCGAACACAATGCTGTGCGCAGATTCAAACACCTCATTACTTACTTCCATGCCATCGTGCAAACCGTGCTGCTCGGCCATTTGACGGCCCAGCGTGGTTTTGTCGTCATGGAAGGCCGGTAAGCAGTGCAGGAACTTCACCTGCGGATTGCCGGTCAGCGCCAGCATCGCGCTATTAACCTGATAAGGACGCAGCAGGGCGATGCGATCTTCCCACACTGATTTGGCTTCGCCCATCGACACCCACACATCCGTGTAGATGAAGTCGGCACCTTGCACGCCTTCGGCGATATCTTCGGTCAGGGTGATTTTGCCTCCGGTTTGCTGTGCGGCCACGCGGCACTGCTCCACCAGTTCCGCTTCCGGCCAGCAGCCTTTTGGCGCCACCAGACGCAGATCCATGCCGACCAGCGCAGCGGCTTCCAGCATGCTGTTGCCCATGTTGTTGCGTGCATCGCCGACGTAAACCAGCGTCATTTCATTCAGCGATTTACCCGGCAGATGCTCCTGCATTGTCAGCAGATCGGCCAGCAGCTGCGTGGGGTGGAATTCGGTGGTCAGACCGTTCCACACTGGCACGCCAGCGAATTCCGCTAAGGTTTCCACCAGTTCCTGGCCGTAGCCGCGATACTGAATACCGTCATACATGCGTCCCAGCACGCGCGCGGTGTCTTTCATCGACTCTTTATGGCCAATTTGGCTGCCGCTTGGGCCGAGATAGGTGACGTTAGCGCCCTGATCGTAAGCGGCAACTTCGAAAGAGCATCGGGTACGAGTCGAGTCTTTTTCGAAGATGAGCGCGATGTTTTTGCCTTTCAGGTACTGCGTTTCGCTGGCATTTTTCTTTGCGTGTTTTAATTCACCTGCCAGACTCAGCAGAGAATCGATTTGGGCTGGGGTGAAATCCAGCAATCTCAGGAAATGTCTTTGATGTAGCTGACTCATACAGCGCTCCGGATGACTACATTAAATGAATTAAAATTCAATCTAACCGTATGAATATGCATTTTCAACCCCGGCGTTAAGAAACTTGTTGTTTTGTGTAGTGGCGCGCGAGGCAGTGTGGGAAAATAATTGAATTCAGCCGAATATTTGAGGACACGCCCATGGCATATGAAGCATTGCTGGAAGAACAGCGCGAAGAGACGCGACTGATCATTGAAGAGTTGCTGGAAGACGGCAGCGATCCAGATGCGCTTTACACTATTGAGCATCATCTCTCCTGCAACAACTTTGACTCGCTGGAGAAGGTCGCGGTTGATGCCTTCAAGCTGGGCTACGAAGTGAGCGAGCCAGAAGAGCTGGAGCTGGAAGACGGCACCACCGTAATGTGTGTGGATATCCTGAGTGAAGGCGCGTTGAAGCCAGAGCTGATTGATGCGCAGGTTGAGCAGCTGGTGAATCTGGCAGGCAGCTACAACGTCGATTACGACGGGTGGGGCACCTACTTTGAAGATCCTGATGCCGAAGATGAAGACGACGATGGCGAGTTCATCGACGACGAAGAAGACAACGGTGTGCGTCACTAAGCATTAATGGGCGGCACTCGCCGCCCTGAACACGTTTCCCCGTAAGACAAAAGACTGCCCATGAATTACGCTCCGCTATTAGAACCGATCTATCAATTCCTGCATTGCCGCACGCCACAAGCGTGGATTGATGAAGCGCGCAAGCCGGAAAATCTGACGTTGCTGCTCACCGATCACATGGTTTGTGAATTGAAAGCCGCGCAAACCGCGGTGTTCATCATCCGTAAATACGTGGCGGATAAGCCAAGTGGTGATGCCATTCTGGCATGGCTCAAGCCGTATGAAGATTTTATCTACCGCGACGAGCAGGACGGCAACTTTATCAATGCCCACAAGAATCTGACCAAAAGCATTATCGTGCGCAACGAGCTGCCGTGGGCCGATGATTTGGTGGAGATGATGGTGCTGCTGGTGAAAGAGGAGCTGCACCACTTCTATCAGGTGTGGGAAATCATGCAGTCGCGCGGTTTGCCGTATCGCAAAATCACTGCCAGCCGCTATGCCAAAGGTTTGATTCGCGAGATTCGCACATACGAGCCGGAAGCGCTGGTGGATAAGCTGATTTGCGGGGCGTACATCGAAGCGCGATCCTGCGAACGTTTCGCCAGCCTGGCGCCGTATCTGGATGAGCAACTGGAGAAGTTCTATATTTCGCTGCTGCGCTCGGAAGCGCGTCACTATCAGGATTACCTGAAGCTGGCGCAGCAGATTTCGCCGAAGGAGATTGCGCCGCGCGTGCAGGTGTTTGGCGAGGCAGAAGCGCGCTTAATCAGCGAGCCGGATGGCGAACTGCGGTTTCATAGTGGAGTGCCGGCGGTTTAGGTTTGTGCTCGCTGTCCCCCTCCTCGGTCCTCCCCCATAAATGGGGGAGGAAGATGCTGCCACATGCCAGTGATGAAGCTGCATGTGGCAGCATCTCCTTCCCCCGCTAGCGGGGGAAGGCCGGGATGGGGGACAGCGAGCACACACAGCGAGCAAATCACAACACCTTCAGCATCCGCACTTCACAATCCACATGCCCGGTACAACCCATCGCGCTCTCAATCAGCTCAAACCCCAACGACTCATACAACTTAATCGCACGCGTCAAACTGCCGGTGGTTTCCAGATAGCAGCGCTGAAAGCCCTGCTGACGGGCGAATTCCATCGCACGCAGCGCCAGATCGCGCGCCAGACCTAAGCCGCGCACCTGCGGCAGGAAATACATTTTCTGCAGCTCACAGATATCCGGCGCGCTACAGGCCAGCGGTGCAACGCCGCCGCCGCCCACCACCACACCATCATGTTCCACAATCCAGTAAGCGCTGTTGGCTTCGCTGTAGAGTTCGAACAGGCGATCGAGATGGGGATCGGACACGGTGTAGCCTTTATCCGCCGTCAGGCCAAATTCGGCTGACACATCACGGATCACCTGTGCAATCAGCGGGTTATCGGCGGCTGTAATGGGGCGCACCTTTAAATTGATGGGAGCGTCGGTGGTCATCATTATCTTCCGGTATAAAAAAGCCGGGCAGTGCCCGGCTTCGATTAAGCAGTTGGACTGAAGCGCTTACAATGCCGCAATCACGCCCTGCTGTTCAAACAGTTTTGCTTTTGATTGCTCAAGCTCAGCCACGCGCTCACGCTCTTTGGCGACAACCGCTTCCGGCGCACGTGAGACAAAGCCTTCATTCGCCAGCTTGGTCTGGATCTTCTCAATTTCGACATCAAGTTTCACCAGCTCTTTCGCCAGACGCTCCAGCTCGGCTTCTTTGTTGACCAGATCCGCCATCGGAATCAGCAACTCAGCGCCTTCAACAATCTTGGTGACCGAAACCGGGCCTTTCTCGCCTGCAGGCAGAATGGTCAGGCTTTCCAGACGCGCCAGACGCGACAGGAAGGTGCGGTTCTCTTCGACGCGACGCTGCGCGGCGGCAGAGCAGTCACGCAGCAGCACGTCGAGCGGCTTGCTTGGTGCGATGTTCATCTCAGCACGGATATTACGTACCGCGACGATCGCCTGCTTCATCCACTCGATATCGGCTTGCGCTTCGGCATCCTCTTTCGCCGCGTCATACTGCGGGAACGGCTGCAGCATGATGGTATCGTGATCGATGTTTTTCAGGCCTTTCACACGCTGCCAGATGGTTTCGGTGATGTAAGGAATGATCGGGTGCGCCAGACGCAGCAGCGCTTCCAGCACGGTGACCAGCGTATTACGCGTACCGCGCAGTTCCGCTTCGCTACCGCTGGTCATCACCGGCTTGGTCAACTCCAGATACCAGTCACAGAACTGGTTCCAGGTGAAGTCGTACAGAATGTTGGCCGCGATATCAAAGCGATAGTTATCCAGCGCTTCACGGTAGGCTTTTACGCTGCGGTTGAATTCGCTCAGAATCCAGCGATCCGCCAGCGACAGCTTCATTTCGCCGCCGTTTTGTCCGCAATCCTGCTCTTCGGTATTCATCAGCACGAAGCGGCTGGCGTTCCACAACTTGTTGCAGAAGTTGCGGTAGCCTTCGAGGCGCTTCATATCCCAGTTGATGTCACGACCGGTAGAAGCCAGCGCGGCAAGGGTGAAGCGCAGCGCATCGGTACCTGAAGGCACGATGCCGTCCGGGAACTGCTTTTCGGTACGTTTGCGGATCTTCTCAGCCAGCTGCGGCTGCATCATGTTGCCGGTACGTTTCTCCAGCAGATCTTCCAGCGAAATGCCGTCAATCATATCCAGCGGATCGATGACGTTGCCTTTCGACTTGGACATCTTCTGGCCTTCTTCATCGCGTATCAAACCGGTCATATAAACGGTTTTGAACGGCACCTGCGGCTTGCCGTTTTCATCTTTGATAAAGTGCATGGTCAGCATGATCATGCGCGCAATCCAGAAGAAGATGATGTCGAAGCCGCTCACCAGCACGCTGGTTGGATGGAAGGTACGCAGCGCTTCGGTGTTCTCCGGCCAGCCCAGCGTCGAGAAGGTCCACAGACCGGACGAGAACCAGGTATCCAGCACGTCGTCATCCTGGCGCAGCGCCACATCGGCAGCCAGATTGTTTTCCTGACGCACTTCGTCCTCGGTGCGGCCAACATAGACGTTGCCGTCGTTGTCGTACCATGCTGGGATGCGGTGTCCCCACCACAGCTGACGTGAAATGCACCAATCCTGAATGTCACGCATCCATGAGAAGTACATGTTTTCGTACTGCTTCGGCACGAACTGGATATCGCCATTTTCTACCGCTTCAACCGCGACTTTCGCCAGCGGTGCGGTGCGCACATACCATTGGTCGGTCAGCATTGGCTCGATCACCACGCCGCCGCGATCGCCGTAAGGCACGGTGAGGTCGTGCGGTTTGATCTCTTCCAGCAGGCCAATCTCATCAATGGCGGCAACCATCGCTTTACGCGCGGCGAAACGCTCCATTTTCTGGAACTGTGCCGGGATGTCGTCCGCGCACGCATCGCTGACTTCGCCATTGGTATCGAACACTTCCGCGCGCTCGCGGATGTCGCCATCAAAGGTCAGAATGTTGATCATCGGCAGCTTATGACGACGACCCACTTCGTAGTCGTTGAAGTCATGCGCAGGCGTGATCTTCACGCAGCCGGTGCCTTTTTCCATATCAGCGTGTTCATCGCCAACGATCGGAATACGACGGTTCACCAGCGGCAGGATCAGCTCTTTGCCGATCAGATCTTTATAACGCGGATCTTCCGGGTTAACCGCGACGCCGGTATCGCCCAGCAGGGTTTCCGGACGCGTGGTCGCCACCACCAGATAATCTTTGCCTTCAGCGGTTTTCACGCCGTCAGCCAGCGGATAGCGGATGTGCCACATCGAGCCTTTGCTCTCGCGGTTTTCCACTTCCAGATCGGAGATTGCGGTACGCAGTTTTGGATCCCAGTTTACCAGGCGTTTGCCACGGTAAATCAGGTTCTCTTTGTACAGGCGGACAAACACTTCGCGCACGGCGTTGGACAGACCTTCGTCCATGGTGAAGCGCTCGCGCTCCCAGTCAACCGAGTTGCCGAGACGACGCATCTGGCGAGTAATGGTGCCGCCGGATTCCGCTTTCCACTGCCAGATTTTGTCGATGAATGCATCGCGGCCATAATCCTGGCGCGTTTTGCCCTCTTCAGCGGCGATTTTGCGTTCTACCACCATCTGTGTAGCGATACCGGCGTGATCGGTACCGGCCTGCCACAAGGTATTTTTACCCTGCATGCGCTGGTAGCGAATCATGGTATCCATGATGGTCTGCTGGAAAGCGTGACCCATATGCAAGCTGCCGGTGACGTTCGGCGGCGGGATCATGATGCAAAAGCTTTCCTGGCTGGTATCGCCATTCGGTTTAAAGTAGCCCTGCTGTTCCCAGTGCTCGTAGAGCGGCTGCTCGATATCTTGCGGGTTATATGTCTTTTCCATTTCTACACTGTCGTTTGCGGCGAGGGTGGCGTCGCCGTATTCAATTGGAAACCAACGCTGCGATAGGCTTTGTAGCGATCGCGCGCCAGTTGTTTTAGGGATTCTTCATAAGGAACGAAGTCTATCACTTCATGGAAACCAGTAGCAAAATCTGCGAACTGTGGCAGAAGGCTGATCAGCAGATCGCGCGGTGAACTGCCGCGACGCTGTGGCCAGGCCAGCTCAACCGGAGCGCCGTAGCGCGGGCCTTCTCCAGCCAGATTGTGCGGCACAAAAGCGTTTGCCGGAAGTTGCCAGAGCGCTTCATCCAGCCGATTGGCTTGTTCTTCGTTTTCGCAGGCAATCAGGATGCGTTTGCCGTCACGCCAGCGTGTTTCGGCAAGAGAGCACACCAACGCTTCGATGGCGGTTAGGCCGTCGTCGGCGCTCTCAGACTCCATCACATAGAAAGTGGCGTTTTTCATGGGATCCTTTGGATGAGAGGGGGGCTGGGTGCTTGCTGTCCCCCACCTCGGTCCTCCCCCACAAGTGGGGGAGGAAGATGCTGCCCTATGTTAGTTGTGAATTCGCATGTAGCAGCGTCTCCTTCCCCCACTTGTGGGGGAAGGCCGGGATGGGGGACAGCCATCACCAAATCAATCGTCGCCGTTCAACCCTGCGCGATTCAGCAGGAACTGCGACAGCAGCGGTACCGGACGACCGGTTGCGCCTTTGGCTTTACCGGAACGCCATGCGGTACCGGCGATATCCAGGTGCGCCCAGTTAAACTTACGCGCAAAGCGCGCGAGGAAGCAGGCGGCGGTAATCGCACCGCCAGGACGGCCGCCAATGTTTGCCATATCAGCAAAGTTGGATTCCAGCTGCTCCTGATACTCATCCGCCATCGGCAGACGCCAGGCGCGGTCGCCGGACTGCTCAGATGCGCTGATCAGCTCGTGCGCCAGCGGATTGTGGTTTGACATTAAACCGCTAACGTGATGACCCAGCGCAATCACGCAGGCACCGGTCAGCGTGGCTACGTCAATCACCACTTCTGGCTCGAAGCGTTCAACGTAGGTCAGTGCATCGCACAGCACCAGACGGCCTTCGGCATCGGTATTCAGCACTTCAACGGTTTGACCTGACATAGTGGTCAGCACGTCGCCCGGACGCATCGATTTGCCATCAGGCATGTTTTCACAGCCCACCAGCACGCCCACCACGTTCAGCGGTAAATTCAGTTCCGCCACCATGCGCATCACGCCGTAAACGGACGCCGCACCGCACATGTCGTACTTCATCTCATCCATGGAATCGGCGGGTTTGATCGAGATACCGCCGGAATCAAAGGTTAAGCCTTTGCCAACCAGCACGATGGGGCGCGCTTCTGGATCGTGATTGCCTTTGTACTCAATCACCGACATCAGCGATTCATTGTGCGAACCTGCGCCAACCGCCAGATAGGCGTTCATCCCCAACTCTTTCATCTGCTGTTCGCCGATGACGCGGGTGGTGACATTTTTGCTGTACGCATCCGCCAGCTGACGCGCCTGCGACGCCAGATACGCGGCGTTACAAATATTTGGCGGCATATTGCTGAGATCTTTGGCGGCTTTAACACCGGCAGCTACGGCCAAACCGTGCTGAATGGCACGCTCGCCGCTGGTAAGTTCACGGCGGGTCGGCACGTTGAACACCAGTTTACGCAGCGGACGGCGCGGCTCGACTTTGTTGCTTTTCAGCTGATCAAAGTTGTAGAGCGCTTCTTTAGAGGTTTCGACCGCCTGACGCACTTTCCAGTAAGTATTGCGACCTTTGACGTGCAGTTCAGTCAGGAAGCACACCGCTTCCATTGAGCCGGTGTCGTTCAAAGTATTGATTGTCTTCTGAATGACCTGCTTATACTGGCGCTCATCAAGCTCGCGCTCTTTACCGCAGCCGATCAGCAGGATGCGTTCGGAGAGGATATTCGGCACATGGTGCAGCAGCAGCGTTTGGCCCACTTTTCCTTCCAGTTCACCGCGGCGCAGCAGGGCGCTGATGTAGCCATCGCTGATTTTATCCAGCTGCTCAGCAATGGGTGACAAACGGCGCGGTTCGAAAACGCCAACAACAATGCAGGCGCTACGCTGTTTTTCCGGGCTACCGCTTTTTACACTGAACTCCATGCACTCTCCTGAATCTTAAAGACAACGGCCTTGGCTGTCGTTAGAATGTAGCGCGCTCGTAACTCATTAATTCGTTGCGACGCCATGACAATTCAACGCCGGTAGTCATAATGAGTGGTGGTGACAAGTATGTTGTTTTTTCACCACACTAACGCGTTCGTCATACTATTTTAGCTACGATGACGGCCATTGATGAAGAAAAATGGCTGATAAGCGTTGAAACTAGCGATTTTCCTGCAAAAAGACAAGTTATCACAGGCGTACTAAGCGTGATCATCATTAGATATCTGGTTCGGGAAACGCTCAAAAGCCAGCTGGCTATCCTCTTCATCCTGCTGCTGATCTTCTTTTGTCAGAAGTTAGTGCGGATTTTGGGAGCTGCGGTGGATGGCGAAATCCCAACAAACTTAGTTCTGACATTGTTAGGACTCGGCGTGCCTGAAATGGCACAACTTATCCTGCCCCTAAGCCTGTTTCTGGCGATTTTAATGACCCTTGGGCGGCTGTACACCGAAAGTGAAATCACGGTGATGCATGCCTGCGGCCTGGGCAAAAGTGTGCTGATTAAAGCCGCGATGATCCTGATGCTGTTCACCTCGCTTGTGGCGGCGGTCAACGTCATTTGGTTAGGGCCATGGTCATCACGTTATCAGCAGGAAGTGACGCAAAACGCCAAATCTAACCCAGGCGCGGCGGCGCTGGCGGCTGGGCAGTTCCAGACCTCTAGCGACGGCAATGCGGTGCTGTTTGTTGAAGATGTGAAGGGCAATACCTTCGGCAACGTGTTCCTGGCGCAGCTGCGTCCGAAAGGCAACGCGCGTCCCTCGGTGGTGCTGGCTGATAGCGGCCACATGGAGCAACACAAAGATGGCTCGCAGGTGGTGACGCTGGATAAAGGCACGCGTTTTGAAGGCACCGCCTTGCTGCGTGACTTCCGTATTACGGACTTCGTCAACTATCAGGCGGTGATAGGCTACAAAGAAGCCACGCTCGATCCGAACGATGCCGATCAGGCGGATATTAGCACGCTGCTCAAGACCAAAACCCCGCAGTTCCAGGCGGAGTTGCACTGGCGCTTGACGCTGATCTTTGCCGTCCTGGTTATGGCGTTGATGGTGGTGCCGCTTAGCGTGGTGAACCCGCGTCAGGGCCGCGTGCTGTCGATGCTGCCTGCCATGCTGCTGTATCTGATCTTCTTCTTACTGCAAAGTTCTCTGCGTTCCAACGCCGCGAAAGGCCGCTTCGATCCGGCCATCTGGATGTGGGTGGTGAACTTCTCCTATCTGGCGCTGGCGGTGCTGCTGAACATGTGGGATACCGTGCCGATGCGTCGCATCCGCGCGCGCTTTAGCCGTGGAGGATCGGTCTGATGTTTAAGGTTCTTGACCGCTATATCGGCAAAACTATCTTTAACACCATCATGCTGACGCTGTTCATGCTGGTGTCGCTGTCGGGCATTATCAAATTCGTCGATCAGCTGCGTAAAACCGGGCAGGGCGCTTATACCGCCCTCGACGCCGGTTACTACACGCTGCTCAGCGTACCGAAAGATATCGAAATCTTCTTCCCGATGGCGGCGCTGCTGGGCGCATTGCTCGGTTTGGGCACGCTGGCGCAGCGTAGCGAACTGGTGGTGATGCAGGCATCGGGCTTTACCCGCATGCAGGTAGCGCTGGCAGTGATGAAAACGGCGATTCCGCTGGTGCTGTTGACCATGGCGGTGGGCGAATTCGTTGCACCGCAGGGTGAGCAGATGGCGCGTAACTATCGTGCGCAGCAGCTGTACGGCGGCTCGCTGGTTTCAACGCAAAACGGCCTGTGGGCGAAGGACGGCAACGACTTCATCTACATCGAGCGCATCAAAGGCGATAACGAGATTGATGGCGTCAGCATCTATAAGTTCAGCGATCAGCGCCGTTTACTCAGCGTACGCTATGCGGCGAGTGCCGCCTGGAATGCGGATAAAAAGGTCTGGGCGCTGTCGCAGGTCGATGAATCGGATCTGCAAGATGCCAAACAAATTACCGGCTCGCAAAGCCTGAGTGGCGAATGGAAAACCAACCTGACGCCTGACAAGCTCGGCGTAGTGGCGCTGGACCCGGACGCGCTCTCTATCACCGGCCTGTATAACTACAGCAAATACCTCAAGCAGAGCGGCCAGGTTGCAGGGCGCTACCAGCTGAATATGTGGAGCAAAATCTTCCAGCCGCTCTCTGTGGCGGTGATGATGCTGATGGCGCTGTCGTTTATCTTTGGTCCGCTGCGAAGCGTATCGATGGGCGTGCGCGTGGTGACGGGGATTAGCTTTGGCTTCCTGTTCTACGTATTAGATCAGATTTTTGGCCCGCTAAGTTTGGTATACGGTTTGCCGCCGATTCTGGGTGCGATTCTGCCGAGCGGTGCATTCTTCGCCATCAGCTTGTTCCTGCTGATGAAACGCCGGTAATGTTGGATGGTCGCCGCCAAAGGCGACCTGTTTATTGAAGGTGCTGAACCCACCCCGGCACCTGCGACAACACATACAAAATCAGCCCAATCGTCCCGCCAACCAGCGTGCCGTTAATGCGGATAAACTGCAGGTCGCGGCCGATATTCAGCTCAATTTGCTGCGACATATCGCGCGCATCCCAGCTTTTCACCGTATCGCTAATATGGCGCGTCAGGAAGGCAGCAAACTCCGGCGCCACGCTGCGTGCGGCATCTTCCAGATGCTGATTCATTGAGGCGCGCAGCGCTTCGTCAGCCGCCAGCGTCTCGCCCAGCCACAGCGCGGCCAGTCTGACGCGCTCCTGCACCCGTGAATCCTCACTACTTAGATCGTCTTTCAGCCAGCCACGTAAATCCTGCCACAGCTCGCCAATGTAGCGATTGAACGACTCATCTTCCTTCAGCCAGCTCTTGATGTTTTCAGCACGTTCCGCCATTTCAGGATCGCTTTTCAGCCGCTCAATCAGCCGCTGCACCGCGCGGTCGAAGCCCAGGCGCAACTCATGCCCCTGATCGAGCGCGACCTGATCGAGTATCGAATCCACCGCATTCGCAACCAAATCGGCGCTGTGTTCGCCCAGCCATTCGGTTGGTAGCATTTTGGCTTTGATCGGATGTTCGCGCTTGAGCCAGCGCACAATCTGCGCGGCGATAAACTCGCGCGTACCGGGCTTGTGCAGCAAGCGCAGCAGCTGTTGTACCGCCGCATCCAGCAGCTCCTGATGGCGATTATTTTTCGTCAGGCTATCCAGCAACAGCGCGCTGGATTGGGTAAGATCAACCTTATCCAGCGCACGATGCACCGCACGGCGCAGAAAGCGCTGAATGCGCTGATCATCGGTGAGATCGAGAAAACCGCGCATCACCTGTAACAGATGACGACCAATGCGATCGGCGTTGCCCGGCGTGTTCAGCCACTGCGCCAGCATCTGCGACGGATCGTGGCGGCGAATCAGCGCCAGCAGCGAATCGGTATCGAGGAATTTCTCCTGCACGAAGCGACCCAGATTCTCGCCAATGCGATCTTTATTGCGCGGAATAATTGCTGTATGACGCGAGATAAACGGCACCGGCACGCGCCGGAACAGCGCCACCACGGCGAACCAGTCGGCTAATGCGCCGACCATCGCCGCTTCTGCGATTGCCTTCAGCCCAAGCACCCAAAAGTTGGCTGGCAGAAACAGCGTCACAATAAAGGTGGCTGCCGCAATCAGCAGCAGTGACAGCGCCAGACGTTTGCTGCGCTTAAGTTGTTGGAATTTATCCATAGTTCCTTAAATACCCTAAACAATTCGAGTTGCAGGAAGACATACAGCTAACGCACCTGCGGCTTGAAGTATGCCGGGTATTAGCGACGGCGGCCGCCAAGAAGGCTTCCTAATACACCTCGAATGATCTGATTGGTGACCTGGCGCGCGGCACTCTTCGCCACGCTCTGCACCACGCCGTCGCGCTTGCCGCCGCGTGGGCCAGTGGTGCCGAACAGAATGTCCTTCAGACCGCCGAGAATACCGTCATCAACGGCGACCTTGTTGCCTTTGGCTTCCGGCGCATTGGCTTGCTGCGTGGTGGCCTGCACGCCTTTTTGCAGCATTTCGAACGCCGACTCGCGATCGACTTCGCTATCGTATTTACCGTACAGCGGCGAATTGTTGATCAGGCCATTGCGTTCATCCTGCGTAACCGGCCCCATGCGCGATCCGGGCGCAATCACCATCGCCCGCTGCACCATCGATGGACTGCCTTTTTCATCGAGAAAGGAGATCAGCGCTTCGCCGGTGCCGAGCGCCTGAATCGCCTCGACGGTATCAAACGCCGGATTGGCGCGCATGGTTTCGGCGGCACTTTTTACCGCTTTCTGATCTTTCGGGGTAAAGGCGCGCAGCGCATGCTGAACGCGGTTGCCGAGCTGGCCCAGCACGTTATCGGGAATATCGGCGGGATTCTGCGTGACGAAATAGACGCCAACGCCTTTCGAACGGATCAGGCGAATCACCTGCTCAACTTTCTCCAGCAGCACCGGTGGCGCGTCGGTAAACAGCAGATGCGCTTCGTCGAAGAAAAACACCATTTTCGGCTTATCGAGATCGCCGGCTTCGGGCAAGTGCTCATACAGCTCGGCCAGCAGCCACAGCAGGCTGGTGGCGTAGAGTTTTGGCATTTGATAAAGCTTTTCTGCCGAGAGGATGTTGATAAAGCCTTTGCCGTTGCTATCGCAGCGCATCCAGTCGCGGATATCCAGCATCGGCTCGCCAAAGAAGTGCTCAGCACCTTGCTGCTCCAGCGCCAGTAATCCGCGCTGAATCGCCCCAACGGACGCGCTGTTGATGTTGCCGTATTGCGTCTGGAAGGCTTTGGCGTTGTCGCCGATGTATTGCGTCATGGCGCGCAGATCTTTGAAATCCAGCAGCAACAAGCCCTGATCGTCGGCGATGCGGAAGATGATTTGCAGCACGCCCGATTGCACGTCGTTAAGGTTGAGCAGCCGCGCCAGCAGCAACGGGCCGAGATCGGATACCGTGGCACGCACTGGATGGCCTTGCTGACCAAAAATATCCCACACCATCACCGGATTTTTCTGCGCCTGCCAGTCGCTGACGCCAATCTTCGCCAGACGCGCCAGCAGCTTCTCGGATCCTTCGCCTGCGGCGGAAATGCCGGTGAGATCGCCTTTCACATCGGCCATAAACACCGGCACGCCGATATCGGAGAAGGATTCCGCCAGCTTTTGCAGCGTAACGGTTTTGCCGGTGCCGGTAGCGCCGGTGATCAAACCGTGGCGGTTCGCCATGTTGGAGAGAAGATGCAGTTGAACGTCAGGCGTTTGGGCAATCAGTAACGGAGTGGTCATGATTTTTTCGCTCTCAGGCAATAGGTTATGCCAGAAGGATAGCAAGCGGCGCGCGAGGAGGGAGGAGGATTGTGCCGAAAAAGGCGTAATTATGTGCCTGCTGTCCCCCATCCCGGCCTTCCCCCGTGAACGGGGGAAGGAGGTTAGGTGCGCGCTGCCCCCCATCCCGGCCTTCCCCCGTAAACGGGGGAAGGAGATGCTGCCACATGCAGCTTCTGAACGAACATATGGCAGCATCTTCCTCCCCCATTTATGGGGGAGGACCGAGGAGGGGGAAAGCGAGCACAATTTTGGTGGGAGGACCGAGGAGGGGGAAAGCGAGCACAATCCAAAACTATTTCTGCACCGTATCAAAAAACAGCAAACTCACACCAATCCCTTGCTGCACATGATTCACGTTGTTCCGCACCGCAACCTGCTGCGCGCCCTGCAGCGTCACCACGAACGGTGAGTTCTGCTGCACGGTTTTCTGCAAATCGGTATAGAGCGCACGGCGCTTAACCGCATCGCTTTCACCGGCCGCTGCGCGGGTTTTCGCACTCAGATCCGGAATATCCCAGCCGACGCGCCACGCCAGGGTTTTGGAACCGCCCGGCACGTTATAGGCAAAGGCGCTGGCGTTGGTGTTTGGATCGACATAGTCTGCGCCCCAGTAAATGAAGATCGACTGGAAATCGCGACCGCGCATTTTGCTCCACAGCTCCGATTCCGCCACCGGCTGTAACTCAATCTGCACATCCGCTTGGGCGAAGCTGGCCTGCAGCGCCTGCGCCACGTCAATATAGGGCGGCTGATTGATCACCGTCAGCGCAAACTTCGTCCCCGGCTTGATGCCGCCTTTGGCTAAAATCTCTTTGGCTTTCGCCACATCGTAGTGGAACGGCTGATCGTCCAGCGCGCCGTCAAAGCCCTGCGGCAGGAAGCTCTGATGAATGCGGTACTGACCTTTCAGCAAATCCTTCGAGAGGGTGTTGTAGTCCACCAACCAGCGCGCGGCTTGCCACAGCGCCGGATTGCCCAAGGCCGGTTGCGCTTTATCTTTGGTATTGAAACCGAGGTAGTAAACCAGGCTGGAAGGGAAGGCTTCAATGCGCAGATTCTTGTCGCTCTTCAGCGCATCAATCTGATCCGGGCCAAGCTGATACGCCACATCAACATCGCCTTGCTGAATCAGCAGACGACGCGCACTGGCATCCGCCACGCCTTTAAGCAGAATGCGTTTCAGCTTCGGCTGCGGATTCGCTTGTTGGTTAGCGCTCAGCACCAGCGCCTGCTGCGGCACATATTGCTGAAGGATAAATGCGCCGCTGCCGGCGGAATGGGTATGCAGCCAGCCGTTGCCGAGATCGTTATTGGCGACGTGTTGCTGCACGGTTTTGCTATCCACCACCGAGGCCACCGGCGCGGTCAGCAGGCGCAGCGCCAGATTCTGACCAATCTGCGCTGGCCACTGAATCTCCAGCTGATGGTCATTCAGCACTTTGAACTGGCTGGCGATGTTTTCATTGGTCCAGCCAAATTCGGCGAGGATGAAAGAGGGCGCTTTGTTCAGCTGCACCGCGCGCGTCAGTGAGAAGATCACATCCTGCGCCGTCACCGGATTGCCGCTGGAGAAGTGTGCGTTGGGTTTGATGTTGAACACTAAGCTGTGCGGCGTGCTGCCCTGTTGCCAGTGGGTGGCCAGCAGCGGTGCCAGCTTCTGCGGATCATGACGATCTGCCTCCACTAATGTTTGGTAGATGTTGCGCTGCACGCTGTTACTGACGGTTTCGAAGCTTTCAGCGGGATCGAAGCTAATAATGCCGTCGAGCGGGACGGCGACGACAAGGGTATCTTTCGGTGTGGCGGCGTGCAGTGCAAAACTGCTGCCCCATAAAGCGACGAGCAAAATCAGTGAGCGCATTATTATTGTCCTGAGTGATAGATAAATTCACTCTATCTCTGCCGTCGCTTTGGCAAAATGCCGGTTTGTTCTGAGCTGTGCCGGAATATTACAATTGATTACCTGGGGGAATTATTGCGTTTATTTTGTGCGCGACTTGTCATTTCCGCGAAATAGATCGTTCATCTGCTGGTCAATAAAGTAAATAAGATGTTATAAATGAGAATAATTCTCTGGTATGGAAGTATGATTTTTTTTCATTGATTCATTTCTGCGATTATTTCTTTGCGCGATAATCCCTGGTCAAATGCCCACTGATTCGTGCCACTTTCCCATCAAATGTACGGTTAAACCCTGTTTTTTCGCCTCGAAAGCCTTTTACCAAGCCTTAACCTAAATTCAACATGATGACTGAATTTCATCAAAACACATCCATAATTGAATTTTTACATTCTGAAATACCTATATCCCTAAGATTGCCAGGTTATTTACCGATTTATAAAGCTATTAACAAAAATAATTATCTTTCTTAGCAAGTGAGAGTCGTCGCGCCATGCTTCTAAATAAACCGACCACCAGACGTAAGTTTTTACTTGGGTCGCTTTTGGCTTTGCCATTAAGTGACCTGGTATTTAAGGGATTGACTGCGGCGCAAGCTGCGGAAATGGCAGCACCCGAGCTCGCCGACTATAAACCGATCTTTTTCAGTGCCGATGAGTGGCAATTTATTCTGGCCGCAACCGATCGCCTGATTCCAGCCGGCGGCAAAGGTAAAGCGCCAGGTGCACTGGAAACCAACGTGCCGATCTTTATCGATCAGCAACTGCACAGCCCAGAGTTCGGGGCAGAGATCTACATGCAGGGTCCGTTCAACGTGCATGCACCTGCCACCATGGGTTATCAAATCCCGTTCACGCCACAGCAGATGTACCAAACCGGTATCAAGCTGGTGAATCAGTGGACGCAAAGCAACTTCCAGAAACCGTTCCATGAGCTGTCACTGGAAGAGAAAGATGCGGTGCTCACCAAAGTGAACAAAAACGACGGCATTGACTTCGCCGCCCTGGGCGAAGAGAACCTGAAGGCCTCGCAGTTCTTCGGCCAACTGCTCTCAGATACCAAACATGGCTACCTCGCTGACCCGATGTACGGCGGCAACAAAGGCATGAAAGCCTGGATCGCCATCGGCTTCCCGGGCGCGCGCGCCAGCTTTACCGAATGGGTTAAGCAGCACAACGTGCCGTACCCGCTGGGACCGGTCAGCCTCCTGGGTGAAAGCGCGTAAGCACACCCCCGTTTTTGGTATGTGAGACAGGATTAACATGGCACAGATTACAAAGAAAGAAGTCGACGTCGTCGTTTGCGGCCTCGGCTGGGCCGGCTCGTTGATGAGTATTGAACTGGCGATGGCGGGACTCGACGTGCGCGCATTAGAGCGTGGTGGCGAGCGTGATTACCCGGATTTCGCTTATCCGAAACCGGCTGATGAATACGCCTACAACGTGCGTAACAAAGTGTTCGCTACGCCAAAAGAAGTGGCGGTCACGGTGCGTTACAACAGCAGCCAGACGGCGTTGCCGACCCGTAAATGGGGCGCGTTTGCGCCGGGAACCGGCGTGGGCGGCGCGGGCATGCACTGGACGGCGGTGCTGATTCGTCCAACCCCAACCGACCTGAAGCTGAAAACCTACGTCGATGAGGCCTACAAGCCGGGCATCCTGCAGGAAGATATGCGCGTGATGGACTTCCCGTTCACCTGGGAAGAGATCGAGCCGTATTACTACAAGTTTGAGCTGATCTGCGGTCAATCCGGCACCACCGGTAACCTGCGCGGCCAGATTTTGCCGGGCGGCGATCCGTTTGAAGGTCCGCGTTCTGAACCTTATCCGTTGCCTGCGCTGGAAGATACGCTGAACAACGTGATGTTCAAAGAGGCGGCCACCAAACTCGGCTACCATCCGTTCCCGAACCCCTCTGCGTGCGTATCACGCGCGTGGAAAAACCCGTACGGCAACCAGATCGCGCCGTGTAACTACTGCGGCTACTGCTCGAAATATCCGTGCCTCAACTACTCAAAAGCCTCACCACAAACGGCGGTGATGGATGCGTTGAAACGTATGCCGAACTTCTCATACGAAGTGCATGCGGAAGTGGTGAAAGTGGTACTGCATGACGACCAGAAAACTGCCAAGGGCGTGATTTACTACGATGTGAACGGCAACGAAGTGTTCCAGCCGGCGAAGATCGTGGTGCTCTCCAGCTTCCAGCTTTATAACGTACGCCTGATGCTGCTCTCCGGTATCGGCAAGCCGTATAACCCAATCACCGAAGAAGGTGTGGTGGGGCGTAACTATGCGTTCCTGTCAAACGGCGGCGCAACCCTGTTCTTCAAAGACAAAAACTTCAACTCTTACGCCACCGCCGGCGCCACCGGCCAGATGTTCAACGACATCTCACCAGGCAACTTCGATGGTCCGGGCCTTGGCTTCCTTGGCGGCGCCAAGATCCACAGCTCGCAAGCCACCGGCACGCCAATGGCTGCTGCGCTGCCGAAAGGCACACCATCGTGGGGCATGGGTTACAAAGAAGGTCTGGAGGAGTGGTACAACCACTCCATGAAGATCAGCATCACCACTACCTGCCAGTCGTATCGCGATATCTATCTGGATCTGGATCCGAATTACACCGACCATCGCGGTCAGCCGTTGCTGCGCATGACGTTCAACTGGAAAGAGAATGAACTGAAGCTGCAACAGCACCTGAAAGGCATCGTCGGCAACATCGCCAAAGAGCTGAACCCAGACAGCATGAGCATGAGCTTCCTGCCAATGGGCGCGGACTTTGACCTCACCAAATACGTTTCGACCCACAACGTGGGCGGCGCGGTGATGGGCGATAACCCGAAAACTTCTGCACTGAACAAGTACCTGCAGAGCTGGGATGTTCATAACGTGTTTGTACCGGGCGGCAACGCCTTCCCGCAAAACTTCCAGGCGAACCCGACCGATACCATCGGCGCGATCACCTTGATGGCGGCACAAGCCATTAAAGAACATTATCTGAAAAATCCCGGTCCACTGGTACAGGCATAAGCGCATGAAATTAAAATCATTGTTAATCGCCAACGCCGTGCTGCTGGGCAGCTTTGCACTGCAGGCACACGCGGAAGATGAAGCTCAATTGATCAAGCAGGGTGAATACCTGTCGCGTCTCGGCGACTGTATGGCGTGCCATACCGTTTCCGGCAAAGGGGATTACGCTGGTGGTTTGGCGATTGAGTCGAATCTCGGCACCATTTACTCCACCAACATCACGCCGGACAAAGAGCACGGCATCGGCAACTACAGCGAGCAGCAGTTCTCGGATGCGGTGCGCAAAGGCGTGTTGCCGAACGGCTCGCGTCTCTATCCAGCGATGCCGTATCCGGATTACGCCAAAATCTCCGATGCCGATATGCACGCGCTTTACGTCTACTTCATGAAAGGCGTGAAGCCGAGCAGCGAGCAGCCGCCGGAAACCGATCTGAGCTTCCCGTTCAGCCAGCGTTGGGGCATGCGCTTCTGGAACTGGGCGTTTACCTCTGACAAGCCATTCCAGCCGATTGGCGGCGCGTCAGAAGAGGTTAATCGCGGTGCTTACATCGTCGAAAGCCTGGGGCACTGCGGCAGCTGCCATACGCCACGCGGCCTCGGCATGAATGAGAAAGCGCTGGATAGCGGCGACGATCAGTTCCTTGCCGGTGGCAGCCTGAACAGCTGGGATGTGCCGTCACTGCGCGGTCTGCCGCGCTGGAGCGAGCAGGAGATTGTCGATTACCTGCAAACTGGTCGTAACGATAAAGCGGCGGTGGGCGGTGAGATGAAGTCAGTGATTGAGCACTCGAGCTCGCACATGACAGATGCCGACTTGAAAGCGATTGCCTCCTATCTGAAGTTCCTTGGCGGCAACCCGGCGCTGCAGGCGTATGACGTGAAGAAACAGCAGGCGACGGAAGCGAAACTGACCGCTGCGAAAGGCTTGTCGGAAGGTGAGCGTCTGTATATCGACAACTGCGGCGCCTGCCACTTTGTCACCGGTAAAGGTGCGCCGGGGATCTTCCCGGAGCTGGATCAGGCGACCATCGTCAATGCCAGGGATCCAGGTGGTTTAATCCACACCATTCTGGCCGGTGCGCAGCAGCCATCCACCGAGAAAGCACCATCAACGCTGGCGATGCCGGGTTTTGCTAAGCGTCTGGATGATGATCAAGTGGCTAAACTGGCGACCTTCATTCGTCAGGGCTGGAGCAACAGTGCGCCAGCGGTGACGAAAGATCAGGTAGCAGAAGTGCGTAAAACGTTGAAAGGCGAGTAAATCGCTTAAAACTGTGCGATAAACCGCGCCGCTACGGATAGGCGCAAATACCGTAGCGGCGCAATTCATTGCGCGTCTTTTAACGTGGTCTCAATGATAATTGTGAATCACTTCTAACACGCCGTTAATCACGAACTGCACGCCCATACACACCAACAAAAAGCCCATCAGACGTGAAATCGCTTCGATGCCACCTTTACCAACCAGCTTCATGATGGCGCCCGAACTGCGCAGCGAAATCCACAAAATCACCGACACGGCCAAAAACGTCAGCACCGGCGCGACGGCAACCACCCATGCCGGGAAATCTACGCCCGATTTAACCGTCGACGCGGAACTGATGATCATCGCAATGGTGCCCGGCCCCGCGGTGCTCGGCATCGCCAGCGGCACAAACGCGATGTTGACGGTTTCACGGTTGCTGTCGGTCGCGTCCAGTTCATCCTGCTTGTGCTCGGCTTCGACCGAATGCCCGACCGGTTTCGCCGGAAATAGCATGCGAAAACCGATAAACGCCACAATCAATCCGCCCGCCATGCGCAGGCCGGGAATGGAGATGCCAAAGGTGTGCAACACCGCGCTGCCGGCATACCACGCCACCATCATGATCAGGAACACGTAGATCGAGGCCTGCATCGCCTGGCGATTACGTTCCTGGAAATTCATCTCTCCGGCCAGGCCGAGAAACAGCGCCACCGTGGTCAGCGGATTGGCGAGCGGCAAAATCACCACCAATCCCAGCCCGATGGCTTTAAACAACTCCAGCATGAAATGTCCCATTTGAAAAATTATTCGATAATCGCACGGCTCGTAGCGGCGCAATTTATTGCGCGTTAAGAGGATGGAGAGTCGGTCAAAACCGCGCGATAAATCGCGCCGCTACGGTGTGTGCGTTCATTGATTAGTGCTTCGGCGTATCCAGCGCCTCGATCAGCTCAGGGAAGAAATCCTGCAGCAGCTCAGGCGTCATCAGTTCGGGATAATTGATTAAATGCTCGCGAATGCGCTCATTCACATCCGGCAGCAGGCGTTGGGCGGCGTCTTGCGCACTGATCTTCTTCTGCTTCATCAGGCGCAGCACGTCATCCGGCAGATTGTCTTCATCTTCAACTTCATCCACACCTTCGAGATCGTCCAGCTCATCCAGCAGATCCATCAACGCTTCAATCTGCGGCGTGCGTGACTGGTATTCGGATGGCTGCTCGTTCTCCAGATAACGCAGCAACGCGCGCACCGGTGAACCATCGGGTTCGGCAGGCGGTTCGTTGGCGAACCAGGTCAAGAGATCGTGCTGCGTCACCTGATGGACGTGATAACCGTTATCCACCAACTCATCGGCAAGGATATCGGCGGTATCGTGCTCAATCAGGCAAATGTGGGTGCGATTAGGCGTGAACTGCTCCAGCCACTGATAGATCTCTTCAATTACGCTGTCGTCGTAAATAAAGTGTTGGCTGAGATAGCTGTCATCCTGCTGGTGAACGCAGATGTGAATCTGGTCGGGATCGAAGTAAATCGCAATGTTGATGCCTTTCATGTGCGCTGTCCTGTGTGGTGCAAAATCTCACTATAGCCTCAGGCAGCGCAGATGAACATGGTGCCGCCAGCAGCATGAGCGACTGGCGGTAAAAATTAACGTAAATCAGCACGATCCAACCCATAAGCGCTGTCCAGTGCACCCGGCGTCATCTGCGATAGCACCATCAGGCGATTCCAGGTGTTGATCACCGCGATACAGAACGTCAGCTCGCTGGTCTCCACTTCGGAGAAGTGCGCGCGCACCTCGCTGTACAGCGCTTCGTCGATGCCGTGATCGCCCAGACGCGTCAGCGCTTCGGTCAGCGCCAGCGCCGCTTTCTCTTTGACGGTGAACAGCGGGGATTCGCGCCAGATCGCCACATGATGCAGACGCAGCTCGCGCTCGCCGTGCAGTTTGGCCTCTTTCACATGCATGTCGACGCAGAACGCGCATTGATTGAGCTGCGAGGCGCGCAGATCGACCAGATGCTTCAGTGAGGTTTCTAATGAAACGTTACTGACGTTCATGGAGAGATCGGACATGGCTTTGACCAGTGTCGGAACGGTTTTGAAGTGGTTAACGCGTGCAGTCATGTTTTTATCCTCAGGTCAGTCGTTTTTCAATGCGAAGGTGATGCGGGCATCTTAAACTTCCATGTCTGAGTGAAAAGGGTCAAAAAACGTAAAAACAGGTAGGGCATGGCGTGGGTTATAAAGAGATTTATGCGCGATATCGCCAGCAGATTCTTGCAGGGCAGCTGAAGCCGGGCGACCGCGTACCGGCGATCCGTACGCTGGCGAGTGAGTTGCAAGTGGCGCGAAAAACGGTGGAAGCCGCTTATGAAATCCTGATCGGCGAAGGCTATTTTGTCAGTCAGGGCGCGAAGGGCACGCGCGTTAATCCTGAACTGATTCTGCCGGAAACAACCGGGAAAACGGCAGTGCCTGCGCCGCCAGTGAGCGCGTTAACCCAGCGTGAGAGCAAAGGCGAGCTGCGGCTTGGCATCCCGGCGCTGGATGCGTTTCCGCACAAAAAATGGCTGCTGATTTCCGGCAAAGCGGCGCGCAGCCTGCGCGCCGATGAGATGATTTTGCCGCCGGTCATGGGTTATCAGCCGCTGCGGGAAGCCATCGCCAGCTACCTGAATATTTCGCGTGGGCTTAACTGCCAGCCGGAACAGATTTTCATCACCAGCGGCTATCGCGCCAACCTGCGACTGATTCTGGCGGTGCTGGCGCAGCCAAGCGACAAGGTGTTGTTTGAAGATCCCGGCTATTTCTTCGGGCAAAAACTGCTGAAGCGCATCGCGCCGAATCTGCATTACGTGCCGGTCGATCGGCAAGGCATGGATGTGGATTATCTGCTGCGCTATCACGCCGATGCGCGTTTCGCCATCGTCACGCCTACGCATCACAGCCCGCTGGCGGTAACCTTATCGCTGCCGCGCAAACATCAACTGCTGGAGTGGGCACAGCACAATGACAGCTGGATTATTGAAGATGATTACGACGGCGAGTTTCACTACACGCGCAAAGTGATTCCGGCGCTGAAAAGCCTGGATGTGCACGATCGGGTGATTTACACCGGCACCTTCAGCAAAACCATGATGCCGGCGATGCGCGTGGGTTATCTGGTGATGCCGAAAGAGACCATCGCGCGCTTCAGCGAGTTGGGGGAAATTCTTGAAACCGGTATGTCGCTGCTGCCGCAAAAGATTCTGGCGCAGTTCCTGAGCGAAGGGCATTTCTATCGCCACATCAAAAAGATGCGCACGCTTTATCAGCAGCGACGCCGCATGATGCTGGATGCCTTGCAGGCATGTTTCCCGGATGTGTTTGATTTTGAACTGACGGATGGCGGCATGCACATTGTCGCCTTCCTGCCGCGCGGCACGCAGGACACGGCGCTGGCGGAGATTTGGCAGCGGCATCAGCTGCGCGTATTGCCGCTTTCTGGCTGGTATATGCAGACACAGAAACGCTATGGCCTGGTGATTGGCTATACCAACATTCGGTCGCTGGACCAGGCGCGGGAGTTGTTGCAGAGAACGGTGCTGGAGACGCGAGCGTTACTGGACTAAAGAAAAGGCGCGAGGGATAGCTCGCGCCTTGATATCGGCGCGTCCTTACATGCCGATATATTTTTTGCCTTGCTTCAGAACCACATCGCAGGCTTTGGTTTTCAGCTTCTCACCCATCGGCGAGTTGCTCAGACTTTGCAAATTCAGTTGCTGACCGTTGCCAGTGTTAAGCAAGCCTTGCAAACCCTGCTGGTAATCGGTTTTCTGCTCTTGCGCGGTGGTGCTGTTCAGGCCGAGTTTGCTCAGCACCTGATCTTTTACCGACTTCACGTTGTTATCCACCACGTTGTGCTGCACGCAGTAGGACATCACGCCTGCGGCGTTGGTCATGCTGTTGGAACTCACCGCTTTATCGCCGCCGTTGAGCAGGCCGGTAAGCGATGAGAGCGACATGCCGCCATTCTGCGTGGTGCTGGTGTTGCTGGTGCTGTTGTTTTGCTGTGACAGCTGCGATGCCGCGCTGCTCAGCTGATCCTGCCAGCTTGCTGCAGATGCGCTCCCCGCAACCATGGCTGCCGCGATGCCCCATCCCCAAATCATGCGTTGTACTTTCATCTCAACCTCGTTGTCTTTTATGTTCTGACTGCGTCAGTTTTGGTTAAGAGAGGTTTGAATTCGGAAAGTTCCAGTTAACCGGGCTGATTGGGGAAAATTGGGAGCGTTCTGGATTTAGGTTTTTGGGATTCGTTTGATGGGATCGATGTTATAACAAGCAGTTATCCGCGAAATGCTGTTTTTTTCAACGCTTAGCGCACATCCCTAACGATTCCGGTTGCGCACGCTGTTCGTAACGGTATAATCGCCAACGTTTTCCGCATCCTCTTCAGTGCCGAAGTGGCGAAATCGGTAGACGCAGTTGATTCAAAATCAACCGTAGAGATACGTGCCGGTTCGAGTCCGGCCTTCGGCACCATTTAAAGATACGAGAACTTCCGTAACAGTCCGCAAGTTACTAAAATTAAAGCCGAAAGGCTTTTTTTTTGGTCCAAATCCGTCCGAGCACATCCGTTGCAATCCGGGGATCGGTGGGGGCATAATAAGGGGCACTTACTCTTCGATTGAAAATGTGCCCCCAAAATGAAGCTCAACGCCCGCCAGGTCGAAACCGCCAAGCCCAAAGACAAAACCTATAAAATTGCTGATGGCGGCGGGCTGTATCTCGAGATCACGCCTAAAGGCGCCAAATACTGGCGTATGAAATATCGCCGTCCCGCTGACAAAAAAGAAGATCGCCTGGCTTTTGGCGTCTGGCCTGCGGTCAAACTAGCTGAAGCAAGAGCTAAGCGCGACGACGCGAAAAAGCTCTTAGGGCAGGGGATTGATCCCAAGGCTGAGCAGAAAGAAGCGCAGGCAGTAATGTCCGGTGCCTACTCCTTCGAAACTGTCGCTCGCGAATGGCACACCAGTAACAAACGCTGGAGTGATGATCATCGTTCACGCGTTATGCGCTATCTTGAGCTCTACATCTTTCCCCATATCGGAACGGCTGATATTCGTCAGCTCAAAACCAGCCACCTCTTAGCCCCGATCAAGAAAATAGATGCCGCTGGCAAACACGACGTAGCACAGCGCCTGCAGCAGCGGGTAACTGCAATCATGCGATATGCCGTTCAGAATGATTACATCGAATCTAATCCGGCCATGGATATGGCAGGAGCTCTCTCTACAACTAAAGCACGTCACTATCCTGCTTTACCATTTAGCCGCTTTCCAGAGTTTTTGGAGCGGCTAAATGCTTATCGCGGGCGAGCTATGACTCGCATCGCTGTTGAGCTTTCCTTACTCACCTTTGTGCGTTCAAGCGAGCTTCGTTTTGCACGGTGGGATGAATTTGATTTTGATAAAGCTTGCTGGCGAATTCCGGCTAGGCGTGAAGAAATTGAGGGCGTTCGATACTCACATCGTGGCATGAAGATGAAAGAGGAGCATATCGTTCCGCTGAGCCGTCAATCGTTGAGTTTACTACATGAGTTGAAACAGCTTAGCGGCGATAACCTGCGATTATTTCCGGGTGATCACGATCCTAAAAAAGTGATGAGCGAAAATACCGTTAATAATGCGTTACGTACGATGGGTTATGACACTAAGACAGAGGTCTGCGGACATGGGTTCAGAACAATGGCGCGTGGTGCTCTAGGTGAATCTGGATTATGGACTGAGGACGCCATAGAACGACAGATGAGTCATTCAGAGAGAAATAATGTTCGTGCTGCATATATTCATACATCAGAGCATCTTGATGAGCGGAGATTAATGGTGCAATGGTGGGCAGATTTTCTAGAGGCTAATGGCAATAATTGTATTTCACCCTACGATTTTGCCAGAGTTAAGACGTAGAAATTGACTAGAAAAACCCTGTGTTTAATTTTAATAATATGACAGGGTTTTCAAATTTTTTACCAAGATATTGGGCGTCCAACATAACCTTTCTTAGGGTGAGTTAGGAGCCAATGACGCATGTTGTTTACAAGTAACTGACTAAAGTTTGTTCTGTAACCTCTGCCCGTTGGATGCGCATTTTCATTTACTCCTTCAAAGGTGGGAGAGGGTATGCTGTCATAACCAAAATAAATAAAATTTTGGCTAACCAAAACATCATGGCTCGAGGTGTCTCTGTCTAAGTTATCTTGGTTCAAAACTCCATCTTCAAAGCTATGATGCGAATCTTCCTGTATCCAGTTATTAAATTCGTCCTGATGATAGATATTATCTCCATAGGCGTTGATTTTATTACTGTAAAGATTAGGTATTTTTTTAATAAAACGGATGTCATCCCAATATTGTTGATATGTGACTTTTTCATCGACTTGCATAATGTAAACTAACTCTTCATTATGCCCCATGCCTTTGCTGCCATAGCCTAATATTAAATCTCCAGGCTTTGCATGCATGCGGATTTGAGGCTTACATGTGGCCAATGTACAATATCCATGGAATGGATTAGGTGCAAAGCCATAATCTCGTACTATTTTGTATGAGAACATTCTAATATTCATTGGCACTTCACCCGATCGATTTTTCTTATCGGTAGTTTATTTCCATCTGAATCCTCCCATATGCTTTCACCTTTAACTGCATTTTGAAAATTATGACTTTGAATAGAAATTACTGAATTTGCTTTTTCATCAATTATTATAGGCAACTTCACTTTTTTTTCTATGACTCCAATTATATTTTTCCCACTCGCGACCGCGCATCCCACAGCTCCGCCAAATGACGGATATTCATTACATTTATCGTCTAATAGAAAGATACAAATCTCAGCATTACTCTGACAATCCACCACCGCTGGAGTTGATTTTTCTTCACTCCATGACTCTTCTAATTTTACAGAGCAAATACTAAAACCATTATCTCGGAGTTTCTGCTCAGTCGCAGGCAGCATATGCTCAGTCTCTTTAATAAAAATTACGCATGCTTTTCTCATTAGTGACCTCTACTTAAATAAAGTTTAATTATTTATTGATAAGTCTTAATAGTATTAAGTAAGAATGTTTTTTTCCTAAACTCATCCTGACCGCCATAACTTGGATGTCTAATTTTTTCGTGAGTTATTCCTAAATCAGATAATCTCTTGGATGCATCATTTCCAAGGGCGAGTATTTTTTCGAAATCGTAGATTTTTAATAAGTTTTGGATGAAACAAGCAGAAACAAGGAATTCTTTATTAGTATGGCATCTGTTTGACATTTGATTTCCTATTTCATACGGGTGAAATGGAAATATGTTCCATAGAAAGGGTACGTGTTCAATATGACTGATTGCATTCCATATTTCTGTTGCTGTCCTCTCTTTAACACTCGCGGTGTAAGTACTTTTACTAAAAAATTTTGATCCGATAATCTCAGAGGCACGTTGTAGATGATGTTCATCTGTTAGAGCTAAACCAGTCCTTCTGCCTCCTCTATAGCCAAGATCCCTACCAACCCATAATTGTTTAGGTTTTATGCTGGTATGAGCCGATAAATACAATTCAAGATTAAGTAATCTCAATGTCGGTGAGTCCGGAGTATCATGATGCTGGCATATGTCTTTGTATGGATTGAATACATTTTCAGATGAAAAGCTTCTAATTTCATTTATGAAACTAATAATCATTTCTGATTTATCGTTATCTTTCACTTTAAAGCTCTTCGAAGGTGACTGAGTGAGAGACGAAATCGGCTACTATTTTTCCCTTTCTTGATTTTTTCATCTGCCGAAATACTTTGTAGCCATCAAGAATGGCTTTTTCCCATTGCCAGAGGTTACACTTCTCAACTTCATATCCTTTGACAAATTCTTGAATGAATTTTAACAGGTCGTAATCAAGTCTTTCAATGTTTTCAAAAAGAGACTGATTTAATGCTCTACTAAAAACAAAGGTTGATACACCTTCTTCAATTATAATAGCTCTTGCGCCATCTTGATTTTCATCTGTAGATGAAATGTTTTTTCGTTTTAAGCGCAACAATGCTCTTAACACAGGTGACCAACCTAGATGTACCGCAAAGCAAATGTGAAAAACATCATGGAATCTATAATCATCTTTATCTTTTTTGTTGTCTGTTAATCGATCACCAATGTTGACACCTTGGCATTGCTGTATCACAAATTTTTTCTCACCGAGATCAATCTCTCTAAAAATGAAATTGACCTTATCAGGGAATCGCTCATATTCTTCATGAGCCTTATCAAAAGGTTCTGGATATACTTCTTTTTCGGGCCATCTACTTTCAATTTTTTTTAGATTGCGACTAATAGCTTTTGAGATGACCATTCTCTTAGATAGGCTAAATATTATAAGCTTGCCAAGAAAGTTTGAAATTACACTGGATTTATCTTGATGTGTTTCAACTTGTCTGCCTGAATAAAGAGTTAAAAGTAATGATAAGGAAGTTGCGACTTCTAAGGCACTTTCTAAAATGTCTAGGTTAAGATTATGAGATGCTGACAAAGCATCTAACTCATTAAGACTTTTCAATAATAATGGATCGAATTCTGAATGTTCATCTTTAATTAATACGAATGAGTTTCTAACGACTTCTCTAATATCATATCCCTCTCTATTAATGAGGGATGTGACATACCAAAGTACATCACCTAATTCTTCGTGTAAGTGTTCTTCGAGAGAACCAATTACGAAAAGGTCTCTTTGCTCTTTTTTTATTAAACTGAGTAAATCACCGACTTCACCGACTAAACCTAATGCAATAAAACCAGAACTTTTAGAAGTCAGTTTATCAGTTTCGGCTACTTTTTTTTGATATTCATCATAAGTAATCATCTGATCATCCATAATCTAAATTTGATAATGTTTAGATATATATGTTACGAGGTTCATTTGCAACAGTTCTGTTTTTTAGCATAAATAATTGAATTAAATGTATTTTGTTGATTAGTTCAGTTTGTGTGACTATTTTTATAGATTAAGTTAGGTTTATGTTTTTCTTTCAGTAATTGAAGGTGAGCTATATGACTGAAACTTTTTTTAGCTTGGGTTACTGTCTTTTCACCACTCGATTCTTAAATGTTTATTTTAATGTTTGCGAGATAAAATTTTCCTACCTGCTCACTTTTTTTAATTTTGCGAAAGGATTAAACATATATCCCGTTGCGCGCGCTCGTACCCCCGCCACGCCTGCCCGCTTTATGTAGCAGTTTTCATGCGGCTGCATGAGTCCCTTCAGGCCGCGCCACTGCTGGCCTGAATTGCATAAACTCAGCTGCATTTATTCATGCGCTTTCATGCAGCATAGGCATGCACTCATGCGATTCAGGCTGGCCAGAGAAAGGGATGTAAAAAAACCGGCACGATGGCCGGTAAAGTGTGGCTGATAAAACTCAGCAGGAGGCGTTCTGGCGGTTCGAAAGCCTGCTGGCTGATCCATAACGGTTTAGCGTCTGCCGTGGTGGCGGCGATTCTTTCTCAGGGACGTCTTCATCTACCTTCTGCGGTTTCATGATAATGGTGTCCAGGCTCTCAAGCGTTGTGAACGTGCAGGAGCAGTCGATATTACGACACTGATACCACGTCTTTTTTAACGTACCTGTCTGATATTCGCTGGTACGCGTGTGTGCGGTCATGCTGCATTCAGGGCATTTCATTGCCATCACGTTTTATCCTTCTGTTTAACGCCAGTCACCGTCCAGGCTGGAGTTAACGGTTTATAAAAGCCGTTATCGTTAGCTCTCTTTGAAGAGGGAGAGCCGTTAGCGCCTCCGGTGAATGCATTGTGCCGTTGCTGGCACAGGCGAGCTATCGGATGGCGTTGTGTGATGGCCCAGACAAAATGACCTTCATCTGGCTGGCGGCATTGGGGCTGGTTCCTGACTCAGCTTTTAAATTTATATATACCCTTCACCATTCTTCACCTTAATAAAAAAGAGAGTAAATACAGTATATTAAAGGGTGAACAATTAATGGTTATCCCTTCACCCAGTGTTCACCATGCTTCACCTGGCTTTTTATGCAGATAAACCTTTTCGAGTGTTTATTTCGATTGATTCAACAAGGATTAATCATTAAAAGCGACTTGCATAATTCATCTCGGCACTATTGGTCTATATTGCCCTATATTTACCTGTGCAAAAAACAGTCGGCTAATTTTTGCGCGCTTGTGCCAGCCGCAGCAACCTTTCGCCTTGTTGCTTTGGCAGTAAATATGCTGAGAATAAAGAGCTACCCGACTCCGGACGTATCTGTCCGTATCACCACGGACTCAATAAGAGGTAGCTCATGCACACCGTATTATCCGCAAACTCTTCCGCTCCTGCGGCTCCGGCTTTACCCGTAAACCCGGCGCTGAACGATCGCTTCCTGCGACTGCCGGAAGTCATGCACGTCTGCGGCCTGTCCCGCTCCACCATTTACGACCTTATCAGCCGCGGCGCCTTTCCGGCGCAGGTGTCGCTTGGCGGCAAGAACGTGGCATGGCTCGCCAGCGAAATCAGCGTCTGGATGAGCGATCGCATTGCAGCACGCGGTCAGGAGCGCACCGCATGAGGTTTTTAAACCGGGCCGGTAAATCACGCCAACCCTTTGTCGCGCATACAATGCCGCCTGTGCATGCGACTGGCGCCGGGAAGGGTAAACCGCTACAGCCGCAGCGCTTTCTCGCAATGAAGCCATCCTTCAGCCTGCAAAGCACAGGCGTCCCGCTCTCCGGTATCCGGTATCCGGTATCCGGACTGTTTCCCGTGGCGAGATTCATCCCGCCAGCTGCTGAGGTTGCCTGATGTCACTTTTAACTGCTGACTCCGGCTTGCGCGCCGGGGCTATTCCCTGGTACAGTAAATTCGCTGTCGCAAAATCGGCAGCCGGGCGTAGGAACCCGCGTAATTCACAGGCGACACCAGACGCGCCATGCGTCTTTTTTTGTGTCCATGCCTCAGTGCACCCATTTCTCGGGCAACGGTTCTGTATCCGTTGTGCCGTCTGCGTAATGGTGGCCCGGGCGGGGCAGCCTTCGGGCTGGCCGGTATCCTGTGAAGCCGGTATTCCTACCCCCGTTCGGGCTACCACCCATGAGTGTAGGAACTCCGGTGGTGGCGTTAACCGCTATTCACAGGAGACTGCCATCATGGCTACGGTCCTTAATTCCCCATACCCTCAGTTTGTTTTCGTCTTTGCCGCCGTCCGTCGCTGCGAGCGCCAGCAGCATATTCATATGCTCCGCACCGTTGCCGCCGACGAGCGCGCCGCCCGCCTTACGCTGGCCCGCGACTACGTGCTGTCCTTTGCCGCCCGTATGCCGGTCCGGGAGGTGCGCGCATGACTCACGCCACGATTTCTCACGCCGACCTGGTACGCCTTGAGCACCTGCGTAACGCCGGACGCTTCGTCAGCGACATGACCGCCTTTCAGGAGTGCCACGAACTGCCGCAGCCCGCTCAGCGCGCGCAGCTGGCTTCGCTGGTCTTTCTCATCACCGAGCAGCTGGATGACGTGGTGACGCGCTGCCAGAACAACTGGATGAACGCGGAGGCTGAATCATGAAAGACCGCACCCTTTCGCCTGAACTGCGCGCCGCGCTTTCACGCCGCGCCGTCGCCTGCGCGTGGCTGACCGTCTGCCATGAACAGCAGCGCTACCCCGGCCTGACGCTGGCGCGCCTTGAGCACGTTATTGAAGCCGAGCTGGAGGGCTTTTATCTGCGCCAGCATGGACGCCAGCGCGGTCAGGAAATTGCCTGCGCGCTGCTGGACGACCTGCTGTCCGCCGGCCCGCTGAAGTCGGCCCCGCGCCTGAGCTTTCTCGGACAGGTGATGATGGATGAACTCTGCGGGCGCATGACAGACGCGCCGGTGCTGCACTGAGGGAGAACAGAACGATGAAAATGACCGTATCAGAGGCGGCCACCGCTGCGCGGGGCCACTGGCCCCGCATTCTGCCCGCGCTGGGCGTGAAGGTAATCAAAAACCGCCACATGCCGTGCCCGGTCTGTCAGGGAACGGACCGCTTTCGCTTCGACGATATAGACGGGCGCGGCACGTGGATTTGTAATCAGTGCGGAGCCGGTGACGGCATGGACCTGGTGAAAAAGGCGCTCAGCATTACGTTCATAGAGGCCGCCGCGCGCGTAAACGACCTGACCGGCAACCTGCCGCCGGTGGCTGCCGGCAACAGTACGGCAGCCGGTCCCGAAACGGACGAGGCATCCCGCGCAGCAGCGGCTGCACTGGCGCAGCAGCTGGTCAGCACGGCAAAGGAAGCGGCGGGCAACGCCTACCTGTCGCGCAAAGGCCTGCCAGAGCAGGCGTGCCTTACCCTTTCGAAGGCGCATAAGGTAGCGCTAACGACCTACCGCACTGGCGATGTGGTTGTGCCCCTGCACGACATGAGCGGCCAGCTGGTGAACGTGCAGCTTATCAATGCCAGCGGGGAGAAGCGCACGCTCAAAGGCGGCCAGGTGAAAGGCGCCTGCCACGTTCTCAGCAGCGCTAAGCCTGCAAAGCGCATCTGGCTTGCCGAGGGCTACGCGACCGGCCTGACGGTGCACAACCTGACCGGTGATGAGGTGTGGGTTGCGCTCTCATCGGGCAACCTCCTTTCTCTGGCTGGCCTTGCCCGGGAAAAGCACGCCACGCTGCAGCTGATGATAGCCGCCGACCGCGACCTTAACGGCAACGGTCAGGACAAGGCGAAGAAGGCCGCCGATGTCAGTAACGCCGTCGTCGCGCTGCCGCCTGTGTTCGGCGACTGGAACGACGCCTTTGTGCAGCTCGGCGATGTCCCGACGAAGCAGGCGCTTGCTGAGGCCGCCGCGCCCGCCACCGCCAGCCCGTTTGACGTGATGAGCGAAGCGGAGTTTTCGGCCATGAGCGCCAGCGAAAAGGCGGAGCGCGTTGCTGAGCATTACCGCAACGCGCTGGCGGTGGATGCCAGCGGCGAAATCCTGTCACGCTACCGGGCGGGCGCGTGGAAGGTCATTTCGGGAAAGCAGTTTGAGCGCGACGTGGCGAAACTGTTCCAGCGGCTGCGCGCGCCGTTCTCGGCGGGCAAGATTTCAGGCGTGGTGGATACGCTGAAGCTGATGCTGCCGCAGCAGTCCGACCCGGCGCGCCGCCTGATAGGTTTCCGCAACGGCGTGCTGGACACGCGCACCGGCAGCTTCAGCCCGCACAGCAAACGCTTCTGGCTGCGCACGGTCAGCGAGGTGGACTTTACACCGCCGGTTAAGGGCGAGACGCTGGCAACCCACGCGCCGCACTTCTGGCAGTGGCTGGACCGCGCCGCCGGACGCGACGCGGCAAAGCGCGATATCATTCTCGCCGCGCTGTTTATGGTGCTGGCGAACCGCTATGACTGGCAGCTGTTTCTGGAGGTCACGGGTCCCGGCGGCAGCGGCAAAAGCATCATGGCCGAAATCGCCACGATGCTGGCCGGAACGGACAACACCACCTCCGCGACCATCGAGACGCTGGAGTCTTCCCGCGAGCGCGCGGCGGTGATTGGCTTCTCGCTGATAATTCTGCCCGACCAGGAGAAGTGGAGCGGCGACGGCGCGGGCATCAAGGCGATTACCGGCGGCGATGCGGTATCCGTGGACCCGAAGTACCGCGATGCCTACTCAACGCACATTCCGGCGGTGATTCTGGCGGTAAACAACAATCCGATGCGCTTCACCGACCGCAGCGGCGGCGTATCGCGCCGCCGGGTTATTCTGCACTTCCCGGAAATTATCCCGGCAAACGAGCGCGACCCGCAGCTGAAGGAAAAAATCAGCGGCGAGCTGGCCGTTATCGTGCGCCAGCTGATGCAGCAGTTCAGCCAGCCGCAGGACGCAAGGGCGCTGCTTCAGTCGCAGCAGAACTCCGATGAGGCGATGCGCATCAAGCGCGACGCGGATCCGATGGTGGACTTCTGCGGCTACCTGTTCACCACGCCGGAGCCCAATTCGCTTTACATGGGGAACGCCAGCATCAGGCCCTTACAGCCGAGACGCTATCTCTACCATGCCTATCTGGCTTACATGGAGGCGAACGGCTACAGGAATCCACTCAGCATGAAGATGTTCAGTCTGTCGCTGGAAAGCATTATGCGTGAGTACGGGCATCAGTATCTGAAGCGGCGCACGAAGCTGGGAATGCAGACCAATCTCGATCTGACTGAGGAAAGCAGCAGCGACTGGCTGCCAAAGTGTGATGCCGCCTGAGCTTCATAATAACAATAACCGGCGTAAGTCGGTTTTCTTTAAGTATAAAAGGTTATTAAAATTCAAAAACCGCCGATTAAATCTCTTATTTACCTGTGTGAGAATGTCTTGCTAACAAGAGATTTTTTAATTTGAGATGAAGTGGTTTTGAGCGAAAATCCGACGTCAGCTTACAAAAGAGAAAATTGCCAGACCGGGTATTTAAACCACATTTAATACTGGCGCTACTGGTATGGCCAGGTGAATTAAACTAACTTAATGACTTTTGTAACATAACCTCTAAATGAGGCATATTTCTTGCTCACATAATTAAGTAAAGTTACGATGCCAGAGTGTTAGTTATAGAAGCCGGAAAAGCAGCTAATGAGACATAACACTACTGTATTCATTTATGGAGTGTGCCTGCCACTCACTCGCCAATATCCTAATTAAATCTAACTTTATCTTTCTCTCTAACAATCAGATTTAGGTCCATTATTTAATGAGGTGAGAGTAAGGTTGACCGAAAAACAGAATTTACCTACCTGATATCCTTACAAAGGACCCCTTATCATTTTCGAGGTAGATATGCAGGATTAAATGTTAGGAAAACTTGGTGTTTTTTACCGGAGCCAGAATTCGTATCATTCATGCTCAGCGGGTAGTTGAGTCTTGGCAGCAAACAGGCAACGGCTGTTTGCTGCGCCGATCCGTAAGATAAACTTTTTCTTGCCTGACGCCTAAAGGTTGATTCCATACGCAGGGAAAATCCACCCTCATTAAAATCTTATCCCTGACCCTCATTTCCAGTACGCCGGCTAATCTGACCTCCTTTACGCCCGGCTTCACGAGCGCGTTCTGGATTATATTTAAAGTTCCCCCCGCTTAGCTTTCCGCCTTTACGGCCAGCTTCGGATGCACGTTCACGGTCTGAAGCGAAGTTACCGGCACCGCCTCTGTAAGTCGTCATAATACTCTCCTGATGGGTTTGTACTGCTTCCATAAAAATAATAGCTTTCAGATTGTGAACCGGAAAAAAAGAGCAAGTAAATAACGCTTCGCTTAATGGGATTTTAAGAGTATTCCTAAATGAAATGCATCATGAGGTGGGGTTGTTTAGCGAATTAGACTTACAGGGATCTTTAATCGTTATTGCTGTTCTGCATCTCTCATTTGTAACAGGAAATAATCGTCGATTTGATTTAAACCTGCCTGATATTCACATACCGTATTACCACCGCGGCGGCATTACTTTTAGATGCTGAATTTCAAGCTGAATTTAGAAAAAAATTACCCGCACGAGGCGGGTGAATTCGTTACAACGGAGATATCTCCTTATGCATAAGACCGTTTCCGCTATAAGAAGTTCATTAACACATTGAATCTAGTTATTTATATTGTCACTGTAAGCGGTGGTTTAAATAAGCTTAGTTGCCAGCACCATTTTCAACGATATCCCAGATTTTATAACGGATATAAAGCCTTATCTGATGGTCTGGTTCAGCTTCTAATCTCCTGAAAAGGGCCCAGACCTCCTCTTCTGCCTTTTTACGAATATCAAGAGGCGGGCCGTAAATGGTCCTGATGTCTTTCACCGGCGGGTTGTCAGCAGAGTGCTCTCTGAACCAGAAATTCTCCTCATTCATCATTATACCTTTAGTCATTAAATCGATTCTTCACCTTTCATCTAAGACTAGTAATATCGGCTTATAAGGCAAGCGCAAGTGAGGTACGTATTTAAAAGAGATCGTCTTGTCGCGGCACTCTTAAAAAGAATTTTTACGCTGCCGGCGGTGATATAATATTATTTAATGTCTCTACTAATGACTGAAATATGGCCATTTTTTTCCAGGATGGCGAATTTTATCCCGGACAGTTCATCAATCCCCTGGTTTGTTCGCGCCGACACCATGATGTCATCCAGTGTGATGCCAGTTTTTTTCATCTTGTCTTCCATCGGCATGCCATATTCGACCAGGATCACCGCAGAGCCATCCAGCATATAATCAGCCCAGCGTGTTCTTTTCTTGATAAAACCAAGAATAATATCCAGAACGATAAGCGTGATGATTGTCAGCGCGGCGCCTGTGACTGAAAAATCATCCCCCAGTAAGGCCTGCTGTGTCGCTTCACTTATTATCAGTAGAAGAATGAGGTCAAATGATGTCATCTGCAATAGCGCTCTCCGGCCCGCAATCCGGAACACCACTAACAGAACTACGTAGATCCCTGCCGCACGAAGTATTGTTTCCATTTCAGGCTCCTGTCACGGGTATACAAGCTGAAAGAAAGAAACAGGCTTATTTTCGTTTACAGTGACAAAAGTTCGTCCCGCGCCAGCTTTACGGGGTTGCAAACCCAGCCAGATAGTCTGTTGCCCTGCGGGGATTAATAGATGATATTCAAGGATAAGTTTTCTCCCGTCACTAAATGCCCGAAAGGGCTGAGGGTGTAGCGTCAGCACCTCATAATTTTCCATAAAATCCCCTCCGAGTGAGATACGGGACATTTCTGTACCGGACGACATATACGTTATCTTCATATCCATACCGCTGAGCACTCTGCCGAAGCGCTCATAGATAACCTGTGTGGTGCCATCTCCGGCGCGCCCCTCGCTGAAATAGCCTTTTGAGAAAACACCGGCCATCCCTGAAAGAACGAAAATTATGAGGAAACTCGTTCCCCAGGTTTTGAGCCTGTCTTCAAAATTTATCCACCGCTGCTCTTCATGAACGCGCTCCGGTCTTTCGGCTTCTTTATTCTGATTCATCATGGTTATCCCTTCAGTTAACTTCTGGCAAAAGTGTGAGGCACTTAAATACCCGGCAGGATAAGCTGACTGATAACGTCTTCCAGGCATGATTCAGGGCATAATTTACCCGCCATCTATGAAGGACGTAACAACCGGAATATTTTTTAGATCTTTCGTTCTCTTAAATTCTAGAGCGATTTCCTAAACGTGATAATTCGGCTGAATCTTTCCTATCCTTAGGAACAATCTGAATAAATGCTGCGTGTCTCTGCGTTTTGTTTTTAAACAATCAGTTATAAATTATTCTGGAAGAGGATCAGGGCTAAAACAGGACACGAAAATTTGACCGGACAGCCACGTCAGAAGGGCCCGGCGCCGGAGCTCGTCAATTTTGCATGGGCTATGCTGGTATCTCTGCATATGCACCTTCAGGGAAACCAATGGTCAGAACTGCAGCAGCATCTGCACATCATGCGCTGGCTGGCAAATCGCAGAAAACGCCATTTATTTCCAAAATCACTTGCCGCTGAAATTGACTTGTTTATTGCGGAAGGAAGACGTAGGGGAGCGCGCGCAGGGCTCCGCGCCAAGGCTGAATATATCTGGCACACCGCTAGAGGAGACAGGTGCCAGCAAAGCGACTTTCGCTGGCTTAGCTTTTTCTTTAATGCTGTTAAAATGATGGGCTGGGAGGATCAGCTTGTCAGCGATGCGGAATGGCTTAATGTCGAAAAAAACCATACGTCACACTCCAAGGTGTACCTGCGAAAAAGCGAGCTGAACGATGCTTTTGACGCTGGTGAAAACATGATCCGTCCACTTTCACTTCGCCTGAGCCAGCCTTGGGAGGTTATTAAGCTGATCGCTGAGGACTGCTTCCTTAAGGCCGAACTTGTCAGTGAGAGTACGGATGATTGCAGCTATGTTTTAACAAAAAGATAGTCAGGCTGAGCGCCGGACCTCCTCCGTTTAACGCGAATATACAGGTGGTCAATTAATAATATTAATTCAGTATTATTTCTCCGTTTCGCTTTATAATTTTCACTTTCATGGCTTCGCTTATTATCGCGCGACGTTTTTGACCACGGTTTAATATTTACCTTTCGTTTGTCATAAGCCGGAATATATACCTATGCTTTACTTATCTGCATTCAGAGCACAGGAGTAATTCAATGAACAAGGCTAACGGCATTCCCGCTTCAGATACACATTCTCCTGTAGAAGCTTATCCGGTTCCGCCTTTCGAACATAAAAAACAGCCTTTTCCCGGTTTGGCCAGTCAATGAATCCGCGTCCCAATCACGGTGAAGCATCCTACAGGGGAAGCGGACTTATCGCAGGCGGAAAGGCGCTCATCACGTACAGAAACTCAGGGATCGGACGTGCAGTTGCCATTGCGTTTTCACGCGAAGGTGCGGACGTAGTCATCAACTCTCTTCCTGCCGAAGAAGATGCTCAGGAAGTGGTTGCACTGATCCGGGCAGAGAACGGTAAAGTTGTCACGATTCCCGGCGACATCCGCGAAGAGACGTTCTGTAAGTTATGGGGCAGTCAAGCTGCTACCACGCTGGGTGAGCTTGACATACTTGCCAGTAACACAGGGCGTCACCAGTTTTGCGAGTCGGTAACCAATCTCTGCACCAAGGATTTTGGCGCCACGTCTAAAACGAATCTCTACGGCATGTTCATTATCAACAAAGGGTCGCTCGGAAATCTTCTCTGTGACGCATCAATAATTAACACCTCTTCCGTTCAGGCATTCAAGCCCAGCGAAATTCTCATGGATTATCACCAGACCAAGGCGGCTATCGTCGCGTTTACCAAATCGCTTGCCAAACAGCTCGTTCAGACTGGAATAAGAATCAACGCTGTAGCGCACATACTGGACGGTCCTGTAGTTATATGGTGGGCAACCACAGGAAAAAAATTGAAAAATTTGGATCATCCTCCCCGCTGGGACGGCCGGCTCAGCCCAGCGAATTTGACCCTATGAATGTGACGCTGGCCTTGACCGAAAGTAGTTATATCTCCGGCCAGTTCTGGTGTTGCGACGGTGGGACCGGAACGCCGTAATGGTTTAGCTTTTTCCTCCGGGTGCTCAGGCGGCTCAGTTAGGGTGCCTGAGCATTCCATCGATAACGTTGTGTATTCAGGCAGCCATGCGTCAGGCTTCAGCGGCAAACACTCCGCTCACAGTCCGGGGCCAGCAGGGATACCTCAGAAAGGATTGCAAAAATATGAAAGCCCTTACTTACCATGGCCCACATAAAGTCAGCGTAGACACCATGCCTGATCCGGAAATCCAGGCTTCGGATGATATTATTCTTCGCGTAACGGCTACCGCAATCTGCGGCTCTGATCTTCATCTCTATCGGGGTAAAATTCCGGGAACCCACCATGGCGATATTTTCGGCCACGAGTTTATGGGGGAGGTTGTCGAAGCTGGGACGGCGGTGACGGCGGTCAGGAAGGGAGACCGCGTGGTTATCCCGTTTGTGATCGCCTGCGGTGACTGTTTTTTCTGCCATATCAGCCAGTATGCCGCCTGCGAGAATACCAACACCGGGCCGGGCGCAGCCCTCAATCGTAAGAAAATTACTCCCCCGGCAGCGCTGTTTGGCTATAGCGATCTCTACGGAGGAATCCCTGGAGGGCAGGCGGAATATGTGCGCGTGCCCAAAGCGAATACGGGTCCTTTTAAGGTTCCGGACACGCTTTCAGATGAAAAAGTTCTTTTCCTCTCGGATATCCTGCCGACGGCCTGGCAGGCGGTTAAAAATGCAGAGGTGAAGAAAGGTTCAAGCGTTGCCATCTTTGGCGCAGGTCCTGTGGGGCTTTTAAGCGCAGCCTGCGCACGCCTTGAGGGCGCTGAACAGATATTTATGATTGACCACAACGATTACCGGCTGGCTTTTGCCCGGGACCGTTATGGCGTTATCCCCGTCAATTTTGACAAAGTGGACGATCCTGCAGCGTGGATAATCGAAAATACCCGTGGTAACCGGGGCGTCGATGCCGTTATCGATGCGGTGGGCTTTGAAGCGAAGGGGAGCATGACTGAAACCATCCTCACAAACCTGAAAATTGAAGGGAGCAGTGGCAAAGCGCTGCGTCAGTGTATTGCCGCCGTTCGCCGTGGCGGAACGGTTAGCGTGCCGGGCGTCTATGCAGGTTTCATTCACGGCTTTATGTTTGGCGACGCCTTCGATAAGGGATTAACCTTCAAAATGGGACAAACGCACGTTCACGCTTATTTGCCGGATCTTCTGGCGCTGATTGAACAGGGGCATCTCAGGCCTGAGGAGATTGTCACACATCATCTGCCTCTTGAAGACGCCGCCCGCGGTTATGAAATATTTGAGAAACGGCAGGAAGAATGCCGAAAAGTGATACTCGTGCCGGGAATGCCTGCCGCCAGCGCAACGGTATGAATTAAACAGGACCGTCTCCCCGCTGGAGGTTGAGCGGGGACTGATTCTCTTAGTCTGCCCCCCAGTTTAGTTTGAAGATTTCCTTGTTAGGAGCTTACTTAATTAATTTTCGCGAATCAGAATGTTACAGATGATATAAATGAAACCATTATAAAACATTAATCTGATATTAACGAAGCGTGATATATTTGATGACTGACCATATCTGATTTTTTTAAAATTATTTGCAACTCCTGTATTGGTTGCTAGTATTTATCTTGCAGAACGCGCATCGGGCTGCTTTCTGAAAAATATGGCGTATTCAGTCCGGTGTTAAATTCTAACACGAAGAGGATATTATTATGACTCAGCATCGTGGCAATTCCGGCAACTTTGCCGAAGACCGTGAAAAAGCTTCTGAAGCCGGAAAAAAAGGCGGGCAGCACCGAGGCGGTAACTTCCAGAACGACCGCGAAAAGGCTTCTGAAGCCGGTAAGAAAGGTGGACAGAACAGTCACCGCAGCTAGGCGGTAACGCAAGGGAATGCTGTTCAGCGGCCCTGAGTTGCTGAAGCTCAAAACCTGGCTCACCGAATGGTGAGGCAGGTTTAAAATATTTCCGGAAGCGCATTTTCTTTATTTCATAATAAGTTAATTCACCTCTTAAGATTATTCCTAATCAATTATTTTCCTCCTGACAATCTTCCGCATTTCAAATATTCATCTAAGATCTATCATGATGCTAAATAATACTAAGACATGTTACCCCTACATCTTCGGAGATCATTATGACGATTAAAACGCTGGAAGATTTATTTATTCACGACCTGTCAGATATCTACAGTGCAGAAAAGCAAATAACCCGCGCCTTGCCGAAAATGGCCAGAGCAGCTACGGATGAAAAATTGATTGCCGCATTTGAGCAGCACCTGGAAGAAACCCGCGGTCAGATTGAAAGGATTGATCAGCTTGTGGAAAGCACAGAGGGGGTGCGGATCAAACGTATGAAGTGTCACGCCCTTGAAGGGCTTGCGGAAGAAGCTCAGGAGATAATCGATTCCGTTGAAGCGGGCCCCGTGCGCGATGCGGGTTTGATCGGTGCTGCGCAGAAGGTTGAGCACTATGAAATTGCCACCTACGGTACGCTGCATGCGCTGGCCACAAAGCTCGGTTACAAAGAGGCTGCACGCCTGCTGGCTGAAACGCTGCAGGAAGAGAAGGCCACCGACGAAAAACTAACAATCATTGCCGAGCAGAAATGACCGCTGAACGCATAACACTCTTGAAATCGCCCGAACTCGCTGAACCGGTCATGTGAATATATTCGCCGTCCAGTCTGTGTAGGGCTTAGGGAAGTAATCTGGTCCGCAGGCCCTGAATAAGACGCGAGTTCGGTCCAGGGGGACAACGTTAACCTGAGGAGTACATCATGACGCATGAGGAAAATTATCTTGCCTGGGTAAAAGATGCTCACGCGATGGAAAAGCAGGCGGAAAGCATGCTGGAAAAAATGTCCGGACGACTGGAGCATTATCCGGAACTTAAGGCGCGCATCGATCAGCATATTGAGGAAACCCGTGAGCAGCAGGCACTGGTTGAGTCGGTTATTGAGCGTTATGACACTTCGAGCTCCACCTTTAAGGACGCGATAGGCAAGTTATCGGCCATGGGGCAGGCGATGGGCGGCATGATGGCGGATGATGAGGTTGTGAAAGGTGCCATCAGCGGTTACGTCTTTGAGAATCTCGAAATTGGGAGTTATACGTCCCTGATTGCCGCCGCTAAGCTGGTCGGTGATTCGGAAGGGGTTCGGATCTTTACTCAGATTCGCGAGCAGGAGATCGCCATGGCTGAGTGGTGTCTGCAGCATCTCCCTGACGTGACGGAACAGTTTATGATCCGATCAGCCACGCCAGGCGTGGAAGCTAAAAAATAACAACATCCTCTATGCCCGCCTGATGCGGGCATTTTTTCGTTCGTCAAATACCGGAAACGGGAGTGAGCTATGTTCAGACATGTCAAACAACTGCAGTACACGGTACGCGTTGCGGGGCCTAATCCAGGACTCGCCAATCTGTTGCTGGAGCAGTTCGGTGGCCCGCAGGGTGAGCTGGCTGCTGCATGCCGCTATTTCACGCAGGGCCTGAGCGACGAAGATCCGGGGCGCAAGGATATGCTGATGGATATCGCCACCGAAGAACTGAGTCATCTGGAGATCATCGGCTCGCTGGTCGGTATGCTTAATAAAGGTGCAAAAGGCGAGCTGGCCGAGGGCACCGAAAAAGAAGGTGATTTGTACCGTTCCATTACCGGTAACGGCAACGACAGCCACCTGACCGCACTTTTATACGGCGGAGGCCCGGCGCTCACTAACTCCGCCGGCGTGCCGTGGACCGCCGCCTATATTGATACCATTGGTGAAGTGACTGCTGATTTACGCTCAAATATCGCAGCTGAAGCGCGCGCCAAGATCCTGTATGAGCGCCTGATTAATATGACCGACGACCCGGGTGTAAAGGATGCGCTGGGTTTCCTTATGACACGCGAAGTGGCACATCAGATTTCCTTTGAAAAGGCGCTTTATTCCATTCAGAACAGTTTCCCGCCGGGCAAACTGCCGCCGATTGAAAAATATGCGAACGTCTATTACAACATGTCTGAAGGCGGCGAGGTCCGGGGAAGCTGGAACTCTGACGAGAACTTCACGTATGTCGCCGATCCGGCGCCCGCCGTGGATGGCGGTGACGGAACGGCGAGCGTTAAACTTTCCGCCGGGCAGAAGGCGGCCGTAGAGGCTCTTGCGGCACGAACGGCTTCCGATCCGCAGGTCAACCCGGTGACAGGAGCGGATATCGGCGCCGTCCCGCCGATTGAAAATGAAGCGGCATCTGAACGCCCTTCCAAAAAATAGCCACCTGAGAAATAACGGCCCGGCATTTCCCGGGCCGCGCATTACGAGGGAAAAGTGTGCTCAGCATCATCAGATATTTGTTCAGCAGTCCTGAGACGCTGGCCAGTGGAATGTCACGAGGCGATCTGCAGACGCCTGAACAGGAAGAAGAACGGGTCCTCATCAATGAAGATGGCGGTTCATCGGTAAACATTTATTGCCCGGAAGTGCAGGAAGACTTTGCCCGCCACGTGGCTACGCTCTGCAACGTCCGTCCGGGGAATACAGGAATCAAGTAGCGGTAAGCGGGCAGGAAATCAGGGATAAATACGCCTGACTACGGCCGTTGTGGTGGTAAGTGATACATCACTTATCCGAATGAAGCCTCCCATTACAGAGACTACATATAAGCAGGGATGAGGGTATGGGAACATCAGATCAGTCCGGGGTGGTGCTGCCACTGCGTACTGCCGGTTACCTTAAATGTTATTCTTCCAGCAGCCTGGAAAGTTCGCAGAGGCTGAATTTTACCGCTTTGCGAACAACTTCCTCCGCCTCTCCGTCAAACACGCGCTTGCAGGTACGAACGCTCTCATCTTGCAGACACCACGCAAACCAGATCGTCCCCGCAGGCGTCCCGTCGTCTCCCCCCTGCGGTCCGGCGTAACCGCTAACGGCCAGGCCAATGTCGTCACCCGTGATTTTTTTTGCTCCGCAGGCCATTTCACTGACAGCGGCTTCGCTTACAGCACTATACCTGTTCAGAGTGGTCAAGCTGACGCCCAGGACGCGCTGTTTGGAGCGGTCGCTGTAAGTAATGAAGCCGCTGGTATAAAAACGGCTACTCTCATTCACAGCAGCTAATGATGCGCCTACCCACCCTGAGGTACAGGATTCAGCTGTGGTCACACTCAATCCATTATGAATCAATATTGCGCCCAGCTGACTGGCGAGCCCCGTAAGTTCCTCATCCATTTTGTGTCCCCGTTAGAATTTACGCGCACCCTTCGCTTAAAGAAAAAACGCTAATTACAGGTGAGTATAGAAGTGTTTCATGTATTAAAATCATTTTGCTACTAATATGTTTTTATAACAGTGGTATCTGAACGAATGTTTAAGGCGTAAACGGACATTTTCGGTGATAACATATTTCATGACCGTAGCGGGAAGAGCGGATATTCGGCCGTTTATGAACTTTTATGTGTGCCATTAACATTAATAAAAAATGCGTAAGACTTAAATATTATCCTGTACCTATACTTATTTACGGATCTGGCAAAAAAGAAGAGGGCGCAGCGCGCGCTTACTGGGGCAGATATGAAAAAATCATTTTACTGTTATCTGGTTTATAACAGCGCCAGCGACAGGGCGGTGCATAAAGCGGGTTGCGTACATCTCAGTAATGGTATTAAGCGGGTTTTTTTGGGTTCGGTTTACCATCATTACCAGGCCATGAGTCTTGCTCGCCATTACAGTTCAGATGTATCACTTTGCCCATATTGCATGGGTGAGTAGCCTGTGCCCATCAGTAAATACGGTTCCAATTCTTCCCGGCAGCTGTTAATAAAACGGTCGTTCTCACTTTCACCGATTAACGTGTGGCAGATGCTCAAAACGGCAGACGTAACGCTATCGGGAAAAAATATCGTAACGGCGGTAAACTGACAGAAACCGGTGCCAACAATCTGCTGCGGTGTAAAAGGCAATACTGAATTTCCTTTAGAACTGCCCTGAGCAGGCTAATCTACCCTTACCATAATTTGTCCTTTCATGGTTTCTGAAAGCCTTTTTACCCCACCTTTACTCAGGCAACTGAGCTCTAATTGCTTCCGGCCGTCAGAAAGCAAGTCACTACGCGCATCCAGTGCGTGAGAAGTGTTTTTTTGGTTTCATGCTCGCGCATGATGCGGGATCATTTTGCCATTACATTATGCGCATTGTCCGAAGATAAAAGACTGCCTTAAGAAGATCAATTTCGTTAAACAGGTCATCTCCTTCCAGTTGAGCTGGACGGTTCAGAAATCCTGATTTTTCCTGCGCAGAGGGTCAGCGGCCGCGGTATCCACGTATTTACTTTCGTTAACTCCCTGACGCCAAAACCAACGGCCTGAGCCGTTTTCAGGCGCCCTTGCTATCCTTTTAGTTCGCAACATCGACAATGGGACGGCAATGATGAATATGAAAACCAGTGACTTTTTCGTTCAGCGCCTGAGAGAGTGGGGCGTGACGCGCATTTATGGCTATCCAGGTGACGGCATCAACGGCGTGCTTGGAGCAATTCAGCGCGCAAATAAAAAAGGGAAAGGCATTGAGTTTATTCAGGTTCGCCATGAAGAAATGGCAGCCTTTATGGCTGCCGGTCATGCCAAACTGACCGGTGAAATGGGCGTTTGCCTGTCTACCGGCGGCCCCGGCGCAACCCACCTCCTCACCGGGCTGTACGATGCAAAAATGGATCATGCCCCCGTACTGGCGATAGCTGGCCAGGCGGAGGCAACGGCCAGAGGGGCAAGCTACCAGCAGGAGATGAATCTGGACCGGGTATTTTCAGATGTGGCCAACTTCGTCCAGGAAGCGGCAACGCCCGCTCAGGTACGTCATCTGATCGATCGCGGCGTGCGGATTGCTAAAGCGCAGAACGGTGTGGCAGTCCTTATCATCCCAAAAGACATACAGGATGAAGAATGGCAGCCACCGCAGCATGTTCATGGCTTTACGCATTCAGGAAGTGGATATCAGCGTCCTAAGGTGATCCCCTATGAGACCGATCTGACGCGCGCAGCAGAGATACTTAACGCAGGGAAAAAGGTTGCGATCCTGATAGGGTCGGGCGCGCGCAATGCGGCGGTAGAAGTGGTACAGGCAGCAAACATCCTGGGGGCGGGTGTGGCTAAAGCCCTGCTCGGAAAAGACGTTCTGCCGGACGATGCGCCTTTTGTCACAGGCTCCATTGGTTTACTCGGCACCCGGCCCTCCTGGGAGCTAATGCAGAACTGCGATACCCTCTTCATGATTGGCAGCGGGTTTCCCTGGACGGAGTTTCTGCCTGAAGAAGGGCTGGTGCGGGCTGTCCAGATTGATATCGATCCCGCCATGCTCGGGCTGCGCTATCCCTGTGAGGTCAATCTTCACGGAGATGCGAAAGAAACACTTCGCGCACTGCTGCCATTACTGGCGCATAAAGAGGACCGCAGCTGGCAGGAGAATATCGCCGTGCAGGTTCAGGCCTGGTGGAAGCAGATGGAGGAACGTGCGCTCGCGCCTGCCAGCCCTGTGAATCCACAGCGGGTGGTATGGGAAATGTCACCGCAGCTTCCGGACAATGCGATCGTGACGTCTGACTCGGGATCATGCGCTAACTGGTTTGCACGCGACTACCGCGTCAAGCAGGGGCAGCGTGCAACGCTTTCAGGCGGCCTTGCATGCATGGGGGCCGCGGTCCCCTACGCTATCGCGGCGAAGTTTGCGCATCCCGAACGTCCGGTAGTCGCTCTGGTGGGGGACGGAGCCATGCAAATGAATAACATGGCGGAGTTGATCACCATACAGAAGTACTGGCAGCAGTGGTCTGATGGGCGACTGATTGTATGCGTGTTTAATAATCAGGACCTCAATCAGGTCACCTGGGAGCAACGCGTAATGGAAGGGGATCCCCGCTTTGATGCCACGCAGCAGCTGCCGGATGTAAAATACGCCGAATTTGCAGCGTCTCTGGGGCTGACAGGCATCTATGTTGATGACCCTGAGCAGTTGGCCAGTGCATGGCAGCGTGCGTTAAGCGCTGACCGTCCTGTGGTACTTGAAGTAAAAACCGACCCGGAAGTTGCGCCTCTTCCGCCACACATTACTTTCAAACAGGCGAAAGCCTTTATGACATCTATGGCAAAAGGTGACCGCGGGGCAAAGCAGGTGATCAAAGATACGGCCAGTCAGCTGTTTGCAAAAAAAGGGTAACCGGCAATCGTAACTTGTCCTGAGGTGAACGCTTCAGGACAAGTTGAAATTATTGTCTCTTACCCTGAGCAGAATCATTCACCATGCCCATCCGCCTGACTGTTCCCATAGTGACACTGCCCTCATTTCCCTGTTCGCTTCTTTCCCTATCCTCTATTAGGGTTAGTAAACAACATTTCATGAGGAAAGGGTTATGACGGACAAATCAGCAACCAATGAGCTGGAAATGCTGGATAAATACTGGCGCGCGGCGAACTATCTTTCGGTAGGGCAGATTTATCTGATGGGCAACCCGCTGCTGCGCCAACCCCTTTTGGCAGAGCACATTAAACCCCGGTTACTGGGGCACTGGGGGACCACGCCAGGCCTGAATTTCATTTACGCTCACCTTAATCGCATCATACGGCATCGCAGTCTGGATCTTCTTTATGTTTGTGGTCCGGGTCACGGGGGACCGGGAATGGTGGCCAACACCTGGCTTGAGGGCAGCTACAGTGAAATTTACCCCCACGTCAGTGAAGACGAAGCCGGGATGCAGCGCCTGTTCAGACAGTTCTCCTTCCCCGGCGGTATCCCCAGCCATGCTGCTCCGGAGACCCCGGGGTCGATAAATGAAGGGGGAGAGCTGGGATATTCGCTGTCACACGCCTTCGGCGCGGCGTTTGATCATCCCGAACTGATCGTGCCCTGTATCATCGGCGACGGCGAAGCAGAAACCGGCCCGCTGGCGGCAAGCTGGCACGGGATCAAATTCCTCAATGCCCGACGTGATGGTGCTGTCCTGCCCATCCTGCACCTTAACGGTTATAAAATTGCCAACCCGACAGTTCTGGGACGCAGCAGCGATGAAGACCTTGAGCAGCTCTTCAGCGGGTATGGCTATGAGCCCCTGTTCGTCTGTGGCCATGAGCCTGCCGATATGCATAGGCAAATGGCCGACGCGCTGGACCGGGCTTTTACAAAGATTGCTGGTATTCAAAAGGAAGCTCGCACCCACAATACGTCTGCCGGCGTTCCCCGCTGGCCTATGCTCGTGCTGCGAAGCCCTAAAGGATGGACAGGGCCGCAGGAGGTGGATGGAAAAAAAGTGGAGGATTTCTGGCGTGCGCATCAGGTACCCGTGTCTGCCTGCAGGGAGGATGCGTCGCATCGCCGCATCCTGGAGAACTGGATGCGCAGTTATCAGCCAGAAGAGTTATTCGACGCAAATGGCAGGCTAAAACCCGAATTACGCGCGCTGGCACCAGAGGGCAGCAAACGCATGGGATCGTCTCCTTATGCAAACGGGGGATGCCTGCGGCGCGAGCTCATGACGCCTGATATCCAGAATTTCGCGCTCGATACCGGTCGACCCGGCAGCACCAGTGGTCAGGCGACTGAGCAATTCGGTCGTTACCTTAGCGAAATATTCCGGCGCAACCAGGATAACTTTCGCCTGTTTGGCCCGGATGAAACGGCTTCAAACCGTCTCTCACCGGTTTTCGACGTCACTGACCGCACATGGATGGAACCCCTCAAAGATTATGATGAACAGCTGAGCCGTGATGGCCGGGTAATGGAAATTCTCAGTGAACATCAGTGCCAAGGGTGGCTCGAAGGTTACCTGCTTACGGGGCGCCACGGGCTGTTCAACTGCTACGAAGCTTTTATCCATATCGTGGATTCAATGTTTAACCAGCACGCGAAATGGCTCAAGGTGACGCGCAAACTGGGCTGGCGAAAGCCTGTTTCATCGCTTAACTACCTCCTCTCTTCCCACGTCTGGCGACAGGATCACAACGGCTACAGCCATCAGGATCCGGGCTTTATCGATCACGTCGCGAATAAGAAAGCTGACATAGTACGAATTTATCTTCCGCCGGATGCCAACACGCTGCTGTGGGTGGGCGATCATTGTCTGCGCACCTGGGACCGCATCAACGTGATTGTTGCTGGTAAGCAGCCTTCGCCCCAGTGGCTGGATATGAAAAGCGCGATTGCCCACTGTCAAGCCGGAATGGGTGTGTGGGAATGGGCCAGTAGTGCGGGTGAACCCGATGTCATTATGGCGTGCGCTGGCGATGTGCCGACAATGGAAACGCTGGCGGCGGTCGATTTGTTACGCGCTTATCTGCCTGACTTGCGCATCCGCGTCGTAAACGTCGTAGACCTGCTTGCTCTGCAAACGCAGGAACAGCATCCCCATGGTAAATCGGAGGCAGAATTTGACGCCCTTTTTACCTGCGATAAGCCGGTTATCTTTGCTTTCCACGGCTATCCTACACTGATCCACCGGCTCACTTATCAGCGTAACAATCATCGAAACTTCCATGTGCACGGGTTCAACGAAGAGGGGACTACGACCACACCTTTCGATATGACCGTGCTGAACGAACTGGATCGCTTTCATCTGGCGCAGGCAGCGATTAAGCATGTGCCGGGGGCGGCTGATCGCCATCCAGAACTGCTTGACGATCTTCAGGAACGTTTAGCAGAACATCATCGTTATGTGCGTGAATACGGGGACGATGTCCCTGAAGTTAAAAACTGGACCTGGTCTGGATTAAAATAACCTCAGGGAGGCCTGGCCGCCTGTCACCCCGGTGCTGTTCTGCGCCGGGCGGTGGGGCTCGTACTCTTTTCCGTGGTCTGGCTGCAAGCGTCTGATGTCTCGGCGCTCGGCGATGATTGGCTACATGCTGCTACACCAGCCGGACAAGAAAAATATTGCAACGAAGGTGCTGGCCTCAAGCAATTGCCCACGGCAATGCGTTGTCTGTCGATCCGAAATACCGCGACGCTTACTTAACACACATTCCTGCTGAGATTATGGCCGTGAATAAATATCCGCTGCGCTTTACAGACCGCAGTGAAGGCGTATTACGCCGCCGGGTTCCCCTAAAATCATCTAGCCAAACGAACGCGATCCAAAGCTGAAGAAAAAAATAGCAGCAAACTGACCATTATCATGCGTCAGCTTATGCATAAGTTCAGTCAGCCACAGAACACAAAAACGTTGCTTCATTGCCAGCAAAACTCAGATGAAACGATCCGCATCAAGTAAGATGCTGCCGGCTACGTCTTTAACGTTTATCTGAACTATATGGAGATGGAGGCGAATGGCTACAAGAACACGCTTAGTATGAAGATTTTTGGCTAGTCACTTGAAGGCACTATGCTGGAGGACGGTCATCACTCTCTTAGGAGATGTATGAAGTCAGTGGGTGTAAACCAACTTCGAACTCTCGGAATAGAGCATCAGCTACTAGTTACCCCAGTACGATGACCCCAAAATGATATGACTATCTTTAACCGGGAAACGCAGGTTTTTTACGTCCATACTTCATTAGTGATGAATGATATACTTCACTCAACACCTACCATTCACCACTTAACCATATGATTTATAAGTTAAAAGTGGATTGGTGTACAGTATGAAGGATTTTTTAGAAAATCTTTTTGTAATTCTGTGGTTATAAGTCCTCCATCAGAACTGGCGAAACCATATTTAAGCAAAAAGTTTTGGTGAATTTTTATTCAAAATCTCTCAACTTTATGAAGAATAATGAATTTACAATGAAAATTGATGGGGGCATATTTGGGGGCATTGAAAATTTATTATTTATTTTGTATTAATTAAAACAACGAGTTGATAGCTTTTTCGAGTCCGGCCTTCGCACCATTTAAAGATACGAGAACTTCCGTAACAGTCCGCAAGTTACTAAAATTAAAGCCGAAAGGCTTTTTTTTTGGTTCAAATCCGTCCGAGCCTTATTGTGGTTATGCTAAGGTCGACGGGGCACTTCATCTTCTATTGTCTTTTTCTCCTGAAGTACAATTCAACGCCCACCCGATCAAAACATGACTTTTTGTTTATTGGTTTCGCTTTGTATCGTCACAGTGAGTTTTAATAGCAGCGCCTGTTGATGATATCCATCCTGCGAAATTGGGGAATACATTTAATTGATTGATATTGCTGATTTATATTTCCTTTATTAGTCTCAGTTAATTTTTCCATTCCTGCCGTTTTACTTACCTCATTTCTTATGATTTTCAGTAGACCCGCGGTGCGCGCGAAAAAGAAATCTCGCCAGCATCACAAAAATGAAAATCATCAGATACCTTTCTGTGACAAAAGACACAACCTGATTACAACTTCAGGCACAGAAGGGCGTTTGTCGAGATAATGATTGTACTCTGTACATCTAAGTTTTACACAGTACAACAATCGGCATTGCGAACATATCATCGCGTAAGGCCATGACAAACTTGTGAGGATTATCATGTCTGAGAAAAAGCACACCACGTCTTTCTCTGCCGATATAGAGCAGCAGACCGTTAAGAAGGTGGTTTGGCGCATTTTGCCCTTTCTCATCGTCTGCTATCTGATTGCCATCATTGACCGTGGCAACATCGGTATGGCCTCGCTACAGATGAATGAAGATTTGGGATTATCTAAAGCCGTTTTTGGTCTGGCCAGTAGCCTGTTCTTTGTGGGTTACTTTCTTTTTGAAGTACCCAGCAACCTTGCGATGCAGAAAATCGGTGCGAAGATTTGGATCTCTCGCATCATGGTCTCGTGGGGCATTATCTCGGTCTGTACCGCCTTCGTTGAAAGTGCCAATACACTTTACGTATTGCGTTTTTTACTGGGTGCAGCTGAGGCTGGATTCTTCCCTGGCGTGATTCTCTATCTGACTTACTGGATTCCGGGTAAATATCGCGCCCGCGTGATCGCCACCTTTATGGTTGCCATTCCCGCCGCGAATTTTATCGGCTCGCCCATTTCTGGGGCCATATTGTCACTTGATGGCTGGTACGGCATGCGTGGCTGGCATTGGTTGTTCATCCTGGAAGGCATTCCAGCGGTGGTTTTGGGTATTGCCGCCTTCTTTATGCTGAGCAACAGACCCAGCGATGCCAGCTGGTTAAATCAGGAACAAAAAGCGTGGCTGAATAGCACGCTTGAAGCCGAGAACGCGAAGAAGAAAGCGATTGGCCACATCTCTTTATGGCAGCTGCTGCGCCATAAACATATCTGGGTGATGGCGCTGATTTATGCCGGCGCTTCTGCGGCAGGCTCAACGCTGAGCGTTTGGTCGCCGCAACTGCTTAAATCATATGGCCTGGATAACTTTACCACCGGTTTGGTGAACGCCATCCCTTACGGTCTGGCATCTATCCTGATGATTGTGTGGGGCAGAAGCTCCGATCGCAGCGGTGAGCGTCGCTGGCATACCGCTTTAACCCTTTTCCTGATTGCGGGTGGTCTGTTATCTGCCTTTATCACCAACAGTTTGACGGGCAGCGTGGTGATTCTGTCGCTGGTGCTGGTAGGCGCGTACTCAATGAAAGGTCCGTTCTGGGCGCTTGCATCGGGATGGATGTCTTCCACTACTGCGGCCGCCGGTCTGGCTGCGATTGGCGCCATGGCTAACCTGATCGGCGGAGGATTGATGGTCAACGTTTACGGCATCATCAACCAGGCCACGGGCAGCCACACACTGGCTATGGTGCCGCTGGCGATTCTGTGTGGTATCGGCGGTATCGCCGTGCTGATCATGGGCCGCAAAAAAGAGTTAAACATTGAAGTCGAAAACACCGCGTCGCCGGTGAGTAAATAACGTCACCCTCCCGCGGGCGCTTATCTGAGCGTCTGCGGGAAACTTTTCTCCCATTCCTCCCACCATCAATCCACCCCAAAAGAAGTTCACGTTCCGCCTCATCCAAGCTATGCACTTCTCGTTATCAAGCCGCTAAACGTCATTGAAATCTCAGTAACAAGTCTGAATTGGAAAGACGTAACTGTCTTATCGAAGGGTCAACGCTGAGGGAGTGACGGAGATTTGCAGTGATAGCCGAGGTTGATGAACGACCTTACCAGCAAGCAAGTTGGTAAGGTCGTTTAACAAGTGGTGGGGAAGGTTAATGCATTAAGACAGGGCACTTTCACTTTTAATCGGTTCAGCCAGCACCTTCAAAACGTTACTCGCTGCAGCTGTTCCCATTTTCACGTATGAGTTGTCACTGACGCCACCAATGTGCGGCGACAGGATGACGTTATCAACAGCCTGCCAGACATGTGGTGCGGTCAGCGGCTCAACAGCAAAACTATCCAGAGCAGCCCAGCTAAGGGTGCCGTCACCCAGCGCCGCTAGAAGCGCGTTATCATCGATCAGGCCACCGCGTGCGGTATTGACGAGAATCGCACCTTTTTTACACTGACTCAGCCTGTCGCTGTTGATCATGTGCTGTGTCTGTTCCGTCAATGGGCAGTGCAATGAAATCACATCTGCCTGTTGTAGCAGAGCTTCAAGCGTGGAGGATTCACACTCGTCGGGAAAGGACCTGGCGAACGGGTCATAGGCAAGGACTTTCATACCAAACGCTTTGCCAATGCGAGCCACCCGGCCGCCAATCGCACCCAATCCAATCAGACCCAGCGTTCGGCCTTCAAGCTCAACCGACTTGTGGGTCGACTTGTCCCAATGTCCCTGACGCATTCGCCGATCCAGTGGGAGAACCGCTTTGGCGCAGGCCAATATCATCGTCCATGTATGTTCAGCCACCGCTGCTGCATTAGCACCGGGCGCTGCCTGCACGCTGATATGGCGCTCAGCCGCCGCTTTTTGATCGATAACATCAATGCCGCTGCCGTGCTTGGAAATAACCCGCAGGTGAGGTGCGGCATCCATGATGCGGGCGTTGATTTTGCCGTATCGAACAATAATCGCCACCGGATCGTGCTGGTGACACAGCTGACACAATTCGTCTTCGCTGGGCTTTATGCCTGCGTAAACGATATCAAAGCCCTTGAGCAAGCCTAACGCTTCCTGCGCCAAATCGCTGCCGGTTACCAAAATTACGGGATGAGAAGATGCCATTACAATTCCTCCCCTTCATTCAACATTCCAGCCGCAAGCAGGGCTTTTTCCAGCCAGGGTGCGCGAATATCGCCTTCACGGATGGCGGCAATGCGTTTGGTCTCGGCATCCAGTTTTTTCTGTGCCAGTTCAATCAGCGCCGGAACGGCTTCACGTGGCAGAACGACCACGCCGTCGACATCACCAATGATCAAATCACCAGGCTGGATTGCCGCTCCGGCCACAGAAACAGGATAGTTAACGCGGCCCGCGACAGATTTGGTTGGGCCACAAGGATTCAGACCTGCGGAAAACACCGGGAAGCCGTTTTCGCACAGTGCGTCGGCGTCGCGAACTGCACCATCGATGATGATTCCTGCGATGCCCGACGCTTCTGCCTGAGTGGACATGATTTCACCAATCAAAGCACAGCTGATATCGCCTTTACCGTCGACGACGATAACATCGCCAGGCTGAGCGATGGCGAGCGCCGCGTGAATGGCAAGGTTATCGCCCGGCCGAACCTCTACCGTGATGGCGGGGCCAGCAACTTTCATGGTGGGTGAAACGGGCTTTACGCGACCGTGCAGCGTACCGCGACGTCCGGCAACATCGGCAAGAATAGCGGCCTGAAACTCAGCAGCCTGTTTGACCAGCTCGGGCGCTGTACGGGTAAGGTCGCGCTTGATGAACGTATTCTCTGCGTGTGGCATAAATCACCTCTTCATGTTTTACCTGATACAACTATGTTGTACTATGTAAAACCACTATATCGATGTTAAATCAGATCGCACCAGCGTTAAGCTTTCATTTGTGATGTAAATACGATGTGAATCACAAATTGCACGGTAAACTCTTACCGTCGCAAACAGGAGACCGTACCGATGGGGAATGAAGGCGTAATTGCCGTTGAGAAAGCGCTGGCACTACTGGATTGTTTTAAGCCTGGCGAAGAGGCGTTGACGCTCACCGCTCTGGCACAATTTTCGGGCTACCATAAAACGACGGTTTACCGTCTTATGAACTCACTTGAACGCATGAACTACGTCATCAGACGCGACAGCGGCGTTTACACGTTGGGTCCCAGACTGCTTTATCTTGGCAAGCTCTATGAACAGTCATTTCATCTGGCCAGTATTGTCCAGCCTGAACTGCACGCGCTGGCGACGGCGACGGGTGAAAGCGCCACATGGTATGTGATTGAGAACGGTCAAAGGCTTTGCTTATTCAGAGCGGAGCCCTCCGAAGGATTACGAGAAACGCGCTTACCCGGTACACTTTTGCCGCTGGATAATTCAGCAATAGGGCAAGTGCTTCGCCATTGGGGACTCAATGAACCGCTTCTTGAATCTGCCCCAGAATTACCGCTCTTTACCTCCGGCATGCGTGATCCGCACATTGCTGCATTCTCTCTTCCCGTTTTTGGTGAGGGAAACAAACTGCTCGCCGCGCTGGCATTAACAGGTCCGTCATCGCGTTTAACGCAATCGATGCGCGACAGCGGTGTGGGCAAGATAATGAAAGAGACGGCTTACAGACTCTCCCTAAAGCTCGGCGCCCCTAAGATCAAATGTGATCATTTTTATTCGCTCTAGCTGGCCTGGATAGGTTCGCCTTGTAAATGATATGCCGCGAGTATTGCTAACTTCGGCAGTATGAATGCTAACTATTTCACCTGGGTATGAAGAAGATAACCGGGTGAATCGCACAGCGAAAATAACCCTGCATCGCTACCAGCTTAATTAACCATCTTTTTTTATAAATTATAGAGGCATTCAAGAAGGCTTTAAGTAATGATTATTCACCCTTCCTCATTACTTCTGATTCTAAAGCACTAAGTAAGATTGAAAATGGAGTGATTTATTTGAATGTGAAAGGTAAGGTTTTTTCTTTTAATAATCTCCCTGCTTATAAATACAATAATTCCATTTATACCATTCCCGTCGTTATCACGGCAAAGCCATACTGATTCTATGCAAAGTTAGTGCTGATGTGTGGTACTTAAGATCTTGTTAAGAACTCTTCGTATAATAGCGCCCATCAATGTAAACCAAGAGTTCACCATGAAAAACACCCTGATTTCCCTTTCGATTCTTTTCTCTGCTTTGACCGTGACGTCTGTTCAGGCTGCCAACCCAGCCACCGGCTGCGCCGCTAAAAAGCAGGATATCCAGCAAGAGCTGGCGATGGCGCGTGAGCATGGCAATGCTGCGCGCATCGCCGGTCTGGAAAAGGCGTTACGCGAAACCAAGGCAAATTGCACCGACAGCGGCTTGCTTACAGCGCGCCAGCAGAAAGTGGCCGAGAAGCAATTGAAAGTGCAGGAGCGCGAACAAGATCTAAGGGAAGCGCAGGCCAAAGGCCGCGGCGATAAAATTGAGAAGCAGCAGCGTAAACTGGCTGACGCGCGAGATGAGTTGAAAGAAGCGCAGGATGCATTAACGCAATAAACCAGGCATCCCGGCTGGGAAAACTGGCTCTTTGTCTCAAAATTCTCCTGCAGAGATTTTTTTCATCCAACTGTTGGGATTGCATGGCAGAATGGCGCTCCGGTGAAATCAGTGGAGGTGCAGAAGCGATGACAGTTGAAATTGAGCAGCGTATCTACGAGCTGGTGCGGCGTTACGACGGCGTTTACCTGTTTAAGCAAAAGACGCTGACGCCGCAGATTGATATTGATAGCGATCTTAACTTCGAGCGTGAAGAAGCCGCTGCGCTGATGGATGAGTTCTTCGGCGAGTTCAGCGTCGATCGCGGCGGATTCGTCATTGAAACCTACTATCCCGATGAGCCCTCGCTGGCGCAGATTCTCAATCCATTCAATAAGCGTGAAGTGCCGGTGGTACCCGATTTCACGCTGGGAATGTTGATTGAATCAGCAAAAGCGGGGCGCTGGCTGTACGAGTAACAGCAGGCTCAGCGCCGAGTCTGCCACCTTTCACCGCTTCACATGCACGCCAAAGCCACTCTCTTCCGGGACAAACTCCGCCTTTAAGGTCAGCGCAGGAATCTCATAGTCGCCGCTGTTCTGCTGACGGTAGACAATGGGCGCGGTTTCCGCCAACGTATCCAGCCTTGTAGCCAGCGCATCGCACCAGCCAGCAAATCGTTCTGCTGCTGACTTTTGTACACGATAGAAAACCAGCGGCGGCAGCACGCTAAAGCCGGGATAAAACAGCATGCCGTGCTGAATCGGAAACAGCAGATCGTTGATCGGGCCGTTAATGCCGCGCGGGCTGTAATGCGATTCCCATCCGCCGGTCGTCACCACCAGCATTGCACGTTTGCCGCTAAGATTGCCTTCGCCGTAACGATCGCCCCAATGCTGTTCGTTGTGCTCGCCCACGCCGTAAGCAAAACCGTTGGCGTAAACGCGGTCAAACCAGCCTTTCATGATGGCGGGCATCGAAAACCACCACAGTGGAAATTGAAAAATCACCGTATCGGCCCAGCGCAATTTTTCCTGCTCCGCGGCGATATCGGCGGCCTGCAACTGATGATCGTAGGCGAAGCGGGAATCCACCGTAGCATCGAAGTGGTCGCCCACTAACGGGGCGCGCGTGTCGGCAGCGTCGAGCGGCGCTTTCCACTGCATCGCATAGAGATCAGAGACCTGCACCTGATGTCCTGCATGCTGCAAATGCTGCACGGCAAAGTCTTTGAGTGAACCGCTCAGCGAACGCGGTTCCGGATGGGCATACACAATCAGTACATTCATGGGCTTAATCCTGTAAGATGAAAACCACTGCAGATTAAGTCGGCGCTGGCTATAGTGGAAATCAATTGCTGATATCTCAGGTATAGCCATAGTGAATATCGACTCGCTGGATTTGAATCTGCTGCAGACGCTCAACGTGCTGTTAAGCGAACTCAACGTCACGCGCGCGGCGCAGCGTTTGCATCTCTCGCAGCCTTCCGTCAGCGCTCAGTTGGCGCGATTGCGTAGGCATTTTGACGATCCGCTATTGTTACCGGGGCCGCGTGGCATGCTGCCAACGGCGCGCGCAGCAGCTCTGCGTGAGCCGCTGCGTCTGGCGCTGGAAGCGGTTGAGCGTGCGGTCGCGCCGCCCGATGCCTTTAATCCGGCCAATGCCGATGACACCTGGCGCATCGCCGCCACCGATTACACCTCGTCAGCGTTGGTGCTGCCTGCGCTCAACCTGATCCGCGCTGCTGCGCCGCAAAGTCGTATGGCGATATTGGCGCTGAATCCGCCGCTGGTGGCGCAGCAGTTGGAAAAAGGCGAGCTGGATGTGGTGTTTCATACGGGCGATAACGCGCCGCCGACGCTGCATCAACGCAAACTGTTCAGCGAGCGCTATGTGCTGGCGGGACGGTGCGATCACCCGCAGTTGCAACGTCTGCCGACGCTGGATCAATTCTGTCAGCTGGAATTTGTCATGGTATCGCCCGATGGCGGTGGCTTTAGCGCCGCCACCGATAATGCGCTGGCGAAGCTCGGGCGTTCACGCCGCGTGGTGCTGTCGGTGCCGCACTTCTTGTTTATGCAGGAAACGCTGGCGAGCAGTGATTTAGTGGCGGTGCTGCCCGAGCGGTTGGTGCGTCACGCTTCGCACCTCGCGGTTGTCGATCTGCCGCTGGAGGTGCCGGGCTTTGATATTTTGCTGCTGTGGCATGAACGTCTACACCGCGATCCGGCCCAGCAGTGGCTGCGGCAGCAGATTGTGGCGGCGCTGTCACGTTCTTAATCAAACTGCACAACCTCAAGTTTTTCCGAGATTTCCGGAGGCGCCATTTTGCTTAGCATTTCGTTAGCGATATTAAAATAATCGCATCCTGCCCAAATGGCCTTGCTGCCGATGATATAAACCCGTTTCTGCGCACGCGTTACTGCAACGTTTAACAAATTGGGTTTTGAAGATGCCCATTTCTCTCCGCCAGAATTATTAGCCGATAAACCGAGCACAATAATGACATTTTTTTCTTCTTTTCCCTGAAAGGTATGAACAGTACCAATCCTATCATCAATCCAGCGATTGATATCCTTGATGCCTTTTAGTTCCTGACTCAACAGGAATTTAAGTTGGTTTTTTATCTGTTTGAAGGGTGAAATAATATAGACGTCGGGCAGCGCGCCATGATATTCAAACCAGTCCTTTACCATCATGAGGACTTTTTTCCCCTGTGCGGGAACGTAATGTTTTCCTTCCACTTCACCACAGACATCTAACCAGCAACTCTCTCCCCAAATATCATTTTCAGTAGGCCAACGCTTGTCCCGACCATGTAGCATTTTATTGTTGTAAGCAATTGTGTTGGCGATACTGAACATTGGCTCATCACAGCGCCGATGGACGCGCAGCGGACTGCCGAGCCAATTCTTATTAGATATTTGTGCTGAACCATAGGGGTTCACTCTATCTGCAAGATTTTGTACTGATTGTGTTGTTGGAGACCACTGGCGCCAATCATCAGCGAAGGCACGCTGTGCAAGAGCTTCAACGAATGCTGGAGGAATAGTAAAAACGGGCTCAATCTGTAATGGATCTCCCACCACAACAGTACGTTTCGCGCGCCATAATGCTCCAGCCGCTTGTTGAGGTGTTGCCTGCCCAGCTTCATCAATAAATAACCATCCAATATCGCCAGCACCTAAATGCATGAACTGACGATGCACGGAGGCAAATGTAGAAGAAACCACCGGCACAATCATAAATAGAAGTTGCCACAACGCACGGCAGGCTTTGCTATCTGCTACACCACCGTTAATGGCGTCGCTGACGGAGAATATAACTTTAAGTAAGTTGCACTCTTTATAAGCTTCTTTCAGCCATGATTGGTGTAAATCAAGGGCACATGCTGAAAGTCGACTACGGGCTGCATTCAATATTGCGCCTTGACCGAAAGCGGTACGTTGAATGTCCTCAGCCTCAATATTGAAATCATCCGCAGCAAAAATGGTATCTTGATATTTAATCTTTAACGTTGAGCAATCTTGTTGTTTTGCATCCAGTTCACGTCTCGTTTGACTTAAACGTTGTTCAGTCAACTCCAATAGTGCCAAAGCAGAGCCTAATCTCTTTTTTAATCCTTTAATAATGACTTTAAGACGAGAGATCTTTCCAAATCTTAACGTCCACCATTTTGGTAAACGTTCAGCGCACCGCGTTGTTCGGGCGTGGAGTGAAAATATTCGTAAGCGTAACTGTTCTATTTTAAGCTGCTGTTGATGGAAAATATTGGACAGATCATTCAGACGTTCAAGTTGCTGAACTTCCTGAATGATACCTTGATAGTTTTGTTGCGCCTGAATAAAGGCTTTTTTAGCTGTTGAGAAGCTCACTATGTCTTTATTTTTTAAGGATTCAAACAGATGTCTGTATTCATCAGCCGGTGGTGTAGTTACAGCTTTTGTATGATTTTGTGTGAAAACTCTTTCTTTGAAGCGATCGCGATTCTTTTTCTTACCTAAAGCTACAGCAATCAATCCCCAGCAATCATCTTCTGGCGCAAGAGGTTTAATTAAATAGGTTTTATCTTCTTGCTTTTCATCTTCTTTCAAAATGCGTGAAAATGCTGCAAGTTTACGCGCGGCTGATTTAAAATAATCATGATGTTGCCAATCATCGCCAAGACTTTTTAACTGCGGTAGTTCGCGAGAGATGTTTTCAACAGCAGCATTATTGCTTGAAACAACCACCATTTCGTAGCCACACAGTTCAGAGCGCAGGCAGGGAATCTTTCGTGTGTCGCCATTAACGTCGATGGTAAACGAGCCAGAAAAGGCATCCTCAACCCGATCGAAACTTGCAAGAATAGCAGCACGCTTGACTATATTATTCGCAATTACATCACGTAGTAATGTGGTTTTTCCCGTTCCTGGAGGACCATTAACTGAATATAGCCCTTGATGCGTCAGTTCTTGTTCAAGAGTATTAATGGCAAATTGTTGCATTAAACTCATATTGTGTCTGCTATCTGAAAGCCAGCGTCCGGCAGGAAGCTGGGATAATCGTAATTTATCAATTAATAGCGTTCGTCCTGCCGGTAGAAGAAGATCTGCTTTTCTTTTACGACTTCCGGTTAGATAGCGACCTAATGGAGAATTAGCTTCTAGCTTATTCCGCTTGATATCTTGTATTATCAGCTCGATATCACGTAAGTAGAAGCTGTTTAATATACTTATTTCATTTGAGTAGTGGGCGGCAGAGTTCGAAGAATACTCCGGTTCGTTTAAAAGTTTCTTTTCAGCTATGTCGCTCAGGCCTGAAATTAAATCCAGGTCTAGCGGGGACGAGATATGAATTTTTTTAGGTGTAGTTTCATTTAACTTAATGAATAACGCAGGAGCAGGGATTTGAGGAGTGAAAGGCGTCCATTGTGCCATTGCTTTTAAAAACGCAATGATTTCGAAAGTGGTTAAAACAGACGGTAGGTGGTGTTGTTTTTTTAAATTATCAGCGACCGTAATAATTTCTTTAAAGCGCTGTTGTAATTTTTTTGTATCAACTTCATATGAATCAAAGTTAAGCCGATCTAATCCACCTTCTGCTATCTGACCTAATGCCCAGGTTACGGTAGAAAATTCAAAACTATCACTATCGATAACGCCATTATGGTCAATCTTACATTTTATCGAGCATGTACGACCTTCATTACCGAGTGCATCACTCTCGATATCACTGTTTTCAGCAACGAAAGGTTTGGCTTGCTGGAATATTTCGTCACGATCAAAAATGCCAAAAAAGAGTTCGTAGCGGTATTTTTTCTCAGGTAAATAGTCACTGCCTGCGCGCCTGACTTGCTGTGGTTCAATCCAGGGAAGTGAAGTAATATCTTGTAATTCTTCAATGTTAAGTTGAATTACGCCATCCGCATTATCTTCAAGATCTTTAATGTCAGTTGATTCGAAAAACTCTATTTTGTGCCAATAATCAAGAATATTTATGGCCTGTTGAGTACTCGAGATTTTGCTTTGCTCGTCCATGAAAATTTATATCCTCTGAATGTTTACCTGCTAATTCTTATACTACTGCTTTGAACGCTTAGCTTTCAATGATTAGCTCATCTGTGGAATGGTTAGTGGTAAACGACCCGGCGGCTGCTAGTTCTTGGCCATCCACGTGACCTTAAAAATTCACTTCTCCCGCGTCACAAAAATCATCACACTAGCCACCTTTACCATTATGGAGAGATGGCATGATTACCCGATTGCTGCTGGCGATGTCGCTACTTGCCAGCCTGAGTGCGCCGCTGTTGGCAGATCAAGACGGCGTCTCCTTTAGCCACAAAGACTGGGAACTGGCCTGCGATAACACGCTGACCTGTCGTGCCGCTGGTTACAGCGCCGAAGAGGGCGCGGGCGGCTCGGTGTTGCTGGTGCGCGCGGGCGGTCCCAATGCGGTGACGCACGGTCGCGTGGTGCTGGCCGATACCGGCGATGACGATTCTAAAGTGGTGAACAACTTAGCGTTGTGGATTGATGACCGTGCGCTGGGCGACGTGGCGAAAGCCGATAACGACGAATGGACGCTGACGGATGAACAAACCCAGGCGCTAATTAACGGCATTAAAGGCAGCGGCAAAGTGGAGTTTCGCGGTGGTGATGAGCCTTTCGATCTCTCCAGCAATGGCGCATTTGCTGTGCTGCTGAAGATGGATGATGCGCAAGGTCGTCTTAGTACGCCGGGCGCGTTGGTGCGCAAAGGCAACAAGCCGGAAAGCAGCGTACCGGCAGCGATGGCGATGCCGGTGATTCAGCAGGTAAAAGTGACTAAGGCCGATGCGCGTCCGTTGACGGCCGATGAGCTGGCGCTGTTGAAGCCAAAGCTGATTGCCTCACTCACCGACGACGACAGCTGCGACAATCTGGCTCCGTCCGACGATCAGCCGGAAGAGGGTGCGGAGCCGCTGACCTTAACGCCGGTTGATGATGCGCATGTGCTGATCGCCGCGCTGTGCTGGCGCGGAGCGTATAACGAAGGTTATGGCTATTGGCTGATCGATAAAGCATTGCAGGGCACGCCGCAGCTGGTGACGGATTCCGGCTCTGATTACAGTGAAGGTGTGATCTCAGAAGCGCAGAAAGGGCGCGGCATCGGCGATTGCTGGAGTACAGCGGCGTGGGTGTGGGATGGCAAAGCGTTTGAGCAGAGCAGCGATGCCACCACCGGCATGTGCCGCGCGATTCGTGCGGGCGGCGCATGGCAGTTGCCAACCTGGGTGACCGAGGTGAAACCGGCTCCCTGATAAAAACCGCACATATCGGTAGCGGCGCGATTAAAAGGCCAGGGACGCGCAATAAATTGCGCCGCTACGGAAGGTGCAAATATTATTTACCGCAGCACTGCTTATATTTTTTACCGCTGCCGCACGGGCAAGGATCGTTACGGCCGGTTTTCTCGCCGGCAAAGTGCGGCAGTTGAGGTTCAGGATCGGGCTGTGCCATGCGCTGTTCCTGCCAGTATTCATGCAGCTCCAGCGCCGCGGGGCGAATCGCCTCGATGCTGGCTTCAAACTCTTCCGGGGTGAAGGCTTCGCGCTTCGCCAGATGATCTTCGCTGCCGTGCAAGGCAATCGCCTCCATCATCGGCTGCAGTGATTCTGGCAGCAGCGACCAGTCCGCATCCAGCGCCACGCCGCGCAAATAGCCATAGCACCAATCTTCCACCACGGTGAATTCCTGGCCTTCCATCTCTTGAGTGCCAAACAGCGGATCAAACTGCTCCGGGAACTCGGCCAGACGCTCGGCGATGTCGTTCAGATGCTGGAAGGTCAGCGTCATAAAGCGATCCATCTCACGCTCATTCGACCACTTTGGAATGTGCTTTTTGCCGCCCCACATCGCCACCAGCCATTCGCTCGGTTCGATGTCGTTCGGGCCTGAGAGCAACGCCGTCAGCATGCCGTCCAGCTCAGCGGTATCCACCACCGAGTGTTCGTTGCCGTATTTCTCCAGCATATCTTCAAGCCAGTTGAGCTCTTTTTCGGTTAACGGACCCTGGTTCATACGGCGTCTCCTGCTGTTCATTGATGGGCCATGCCCAAAGTTAATTGGCGGCGATTATAGCGGGAAGCGGGCGCGATTTATCGCTTTTTGCATATCGATTGCTGAACCTCTCCTAAAAATGATTCGCCATAACTTATCGCGCAACAGTATTGGCTGCATTTGTCAGCAGATGGCAGCGTAAAGGCAGAATTTTTCTGCACGAAGGATGCAAAAGTATGGCCAGCACATTGCCGGTACTGGATTTAGCCCTGCTGGAACTGCCGGATGCGGAACAGGCGCAATACCTCGCCGAGCTGCGCGAAACCGCGCGAGACGTCGGCTTCTTCTATCTGGTGAATCATGGCATCAATCCGCAGCTGCTGCAGAACGTGCAAAGCATCACGCGCGCGTTCTTTGCCTTGCCAGATGAAGAGAAGCAGCGCGTTTCGATGATCCATTCACCGCATTTTCGCGGCTACAACCGCGCGGGCGTGGAATACACCCGTGAGCAGCGCGATCAGCGTGAGCAATTTGATATCGGTGCAGAACGGGCCGCCCTGACGTTGCAACCAGACGATCCGGCGTGGAAGCAGCTGCAAGGGCCCAATTTGTGGCCGCAGGCGCTACCGCAGCTGCGTCCGGTGATCCACGCGTGGCAGCAGGCGATGACTGACGTGGCGCTGCGTTTACTGCGCGCCTTCGCCAAATCTCTGTCGCTGCCGCCGGACGCGTTTGACGCGCTGTACGGCACGCACCCCAACGAACATGTGAAGCTGATTCGCTATCCTGGTCAGGATGCCACTGCTAGCCAGCAAGGTGTCGGCGCGCATAAGGATTCCGGCTTTCTGACCTTTCTGTTGCAGGACGATCAACGCGGATTGCAGGTTGAAGTCACGCCAGATCAGTGGATCGATGCGCTGCCGAAACCGGGCGCTTTTGTGGTGAACATCGGCGAACTGCTGGAGATCGCCACCAACGGTTATCTGCGCGCCACCGTGCATCGCGTGGTGTCGCCGCCGGCAAAACAGCAGCGCATCTCCATCGCTTTCTTCCTCGGCGCGCAGCTCGACGCCGAAGTGCCGCTGTATCAATTACCGCCGCAGCTGGCGGCAGAAGCGCGCGGACCGACCAGCGATCCCAGCAATCCGCTGCTGCGTGAAGTGGGCTGGAACTATCTCAAAGGACGTTTGCGATCGCATCGCGACGTGGCGCAGCGTTATTACGCTGACACTCTCAATCGCGTTAAATCATAAGAAACTAAGGGAAGCAGATGAATAAAAAGGTGATAGCCGCGTTGGCGATGGTTTCGGTGTTCAGCACTTACGCCTCGGCGGCCGCGCTGCGCGTGGCGGCCGATGCCGTACCGCACAGCGAAATCCTCAACCACATCAAACAGAGCGACAAGAAACTCGATCTCAAAGTGATTGAACTCAACGGCAACCTCAACGCCAACGAACTGCTGGCGCGCGGTGACGTGGATGCCAACTACTTCCAGCATGTGCCTTATCTGCGCGATCAGGAAAAAGCGCTGGGCGAGAAATTTTCTGTGGTCGCCACCGTGCATATTGAGCCACTTGGCATCTACTCGCACAAAGTGAAATCACTGAAAGATCTGCCTGATGGCGCGCAGGTGGCGGTACCGAATAATGTCACCAATCTGAGCCGCGCACTTTATCTGTTGCAGGCCAATGGTTTGATCAAACTGAAAAGCAGCAGCGCCAACACGCTGGTGACTTCCGCAGACATTACTGACAACCCGCACCATCTGAAGATTATCGAAGTGGAAGCGCCGCAGCTGCCGCGCGCGCTGGATGATGCGCAATTGGCGATCATCAATGGCAACTACGCGTTGCAGGCTGGTTTAGTGCCGTCGAAGGATGCGCTGGCGCTGGAACAGGCGAAAGATAATCCATATGCCAACGTGCTGGTCACTACGCCGAAACTGGCGCACGATCCGCGTATTCTGGAACTAGCGAAAGATCTGGAGTCAAAGCAAACTGCTGAATTTATTAACCAGCACTATAAAGGATCGGTTATTCCCGTTAATCAATAATCCCCGCCGCCACCTGTTTTTGGCAGGTGGCGCTGACTTTCTTCTGTGCTATATTTCGCCACCAACACCCGTCGCACCCTTTATAAAACATAAAAATTCGCTCAATCCATTGCCATGATTACCTTCGCCAGGAATAAACGGGTGCTGTGCCATCGTTTAACAATATGCATCATTGTGCTGGGCATGAGCGTATTGCTCAGCGCCTGCGGCACCTTGTCGCAAACCTCCGCGCCCGTTAGCGATAAAGTCTATCTTTCACACGCGACTTTTAATGAAAACGTGGATGACATCGTGCGCCATTACATGCAGCAAAAGCAGGTTTCTGGCATCAGCATCGCCATTATCCATCAACGCAGCCAGCCTGAATTTTACAGTTTTGGTGTCACCGATGCGCTGCACCGTTATCCCATTACGCCAGACACTTTATTTGCGCTCGGCTCGCTGAGTAAAGGCATCACCGCGGAGGTGATTATAGAGCTGGTGGATCGCGGTGAACTGCACTGGAACGACACCTTAGCGACGCTTTTGCCGCCCAACGTGCCGCTGAGCGCCGATGCCAAACGCATCACGCTGTTGCAGCTGGTGACGCACACCTCGGGCTTGCCGCGTCAGGATATGGATTTGCCGATGTTCATGAAATTTATGGGCTATCTGCGTAGCGGAGAGAACTTTTATGGCAACCTCGACAGCGACGCCGTGCTGGATTATCTGGCCGACTTTGACGCGCCCGCGCATCCTGGCGCGCGCTATTCCAATCTCGGCTATGCGCTGTTGGGCTACATCCTTAAATATCGCTTCCATCAGGACATCGAAACGCTGGCGCAGCGTAATCTGTTCCAGCCGCTGGGCATGACCAGCAGCAGCTTCAAGCCGCAGAGCCTGCGCGGCTATCCGTGGCGTGCGCTCGGTCATGCCGGCGATCAGCCTAAGCTGATTCCTCGCGGGCAAATCACGCCGGACTGGGCGTTTAAAAACAATATGGTGGCGGCCGCCAGCCTCTACAGCAACGCGCGCGATTTGATTCGCTATCTGGATGCGCACCTGCATGACGGCGCGGGCGCTTCGCTCAATGCGGCGTTTGCGCAGGTCAATCACGGCTACGAACAGCACGGCAATCAGTCACAAAATATCGCCTGGGTTACGGATACCTACGGCGATCAGCAGATTACCTATCAGGTTGGCTATATCGGCGGTTACTCCAGCTTTATTGGCTTTGATAAACAGAACGGCAATGCGATTGTGGTGCTGCAGAACGCGTTTAACTGGAGTAACTATCTGGGCATCGCGTTATTGATGGATCTGGCAAATAAAGCGCACGACAAAAACTAACATGGTTGCTTGCAATTTTACTGCGCCAAAAAGCGCCTGAGCTGAGGTATGCTGAGCAGCGAAATTTGACGCGCTAAGCGCGCCGGGGGAACCTTCTGCGTGCTTAACGTGTCAGTTAAATGGACAGTTAATAATTAACCAGAGTGGAAATCACCCATGCGCAGGACACACGTCAATCTTCTTTCTGCAGGAATTTTTCTGGGCGCTTTAAGCCTTGCTCCGGCCGCGCTGGCGGAAGGCGAGCAAACAGACGCCGTACCCATGCCGCCACAGGTGCAGCAAACCGCACCCGACGCGCAAACCCAGGCACCCGCCGCTGATGCGCCTGCTCAGGCGCCGGCCGCTGATGCGCCTGCCAGCAATGAACCGGCTGAATCCAGCGGCGATGTCGCGCCGATTCGTCCACCGCAAAGCGGCAATGCGGCAGCGCCAAACAACTACGATCTGAACACCATCATCATCGACTACAAAGAGTACAAAGTGGGCGATGTGGTGCCAGATGAGTACCGTAAAAAACAGTACACCATTGTTGAGTGGAAGCCACGCCATCTGCCAGCGCCGCAGCCAGGCACGCACTGGGCGTACATCAATGCCAACTACATCCTGATCACCGATGACACCGGTAAGATCGTGATGGGCAAATCAGGCGAAATCTTCTTCCGCGGTTAATTCCCCCGCAGCAGACGCGCTAACTGCGCGACGCCCGCCGTAATCTGGCTGGTGCTGGTGTTACCGTAACCCAGCACCAGCCCTTGTTGCTTCTGCTCCCCGAGATAAAATCCCGACAGCGCGCCCGGCGCGTAGCCACTCTGGATCAGCCGATCCACCAATGCCATATCGTTTTGATCCGCAGCCAGTGATAACACCAGATGCATGCCGCATTCGCCGCCCAGCAACGGAACCTGTGTGCCAAACGTTTGCTGTAATGCCTGTCGCAACGTCGCCTGCCGTTGGCGGTACAGACGGCGCATTTTGCTCAGATGACGGCTAAAATCACCGCTGCGTAAAAACAGCGCCAGCGCCTGCTGCTCAGGACGATTCCCGCCGCGCAGCAGTTCATGCAGCGCAGGGCGCAGCGGCGAGACCAGCTGCGGCGGCAATACCATAAACCCGAGCCGTAGCGCCGGAAACAGCGTTTTGCTGAACGAGCCGACGTAGATCACCGGCGTTGGCTGCGTCATGCCTTGCATGGCGGCGATTGGCTCGCCGCTGTAACGAAAATCGCTGTCGTAATCATCTTCGATAATCCACGTTTGCTGTTGTCGCGCGGCCGCCAGCAGCGCCAGACGACGCGGTGCGCTCATGATTGCGCCGGTGGGATATTGGTGCGTTGGCGTGGTGTAAATCAGGCGCGGCGGACGCTGCTGCCAGTCCTGCGGCTGCGGCGCCAGACCTTGTGCATCGACCGCTATCGGTTCAATACGCATATCTCCCAGCCGCATCGCCGCTTTCGCCCCGCGATATCCCGGCTCCTCCACCCAACCGATGTCGCCAGGGCTGCTGAGCAGCGCCACGCACAGCGTTAATGCCTGCTGCGCGCCTTCGGTAATTACGATTTGTTCGGGCGTACAGCGCACGCCGCGCGCTAATGCCAGATGCTGCGCCAGCGCGGCGCGTAGCGTGCGTTCGCCGAGCGGATCGCCATAGCCCAGCAGTTGCTGCGGCTGATGCAGCATCACGCGGTTCAGCGCCCGTCGCCACTGAGCCAACGGGAAATGTGCCAACAAAGGAACGCCGGGCCGCAGCGCCATCTCCTGACTCAATGTGCGATGGCTGGATCGCAACTGAGCGATGCGTGGTGACAAGACAATTTCGCTGCTGGCGGGCGGCTGAGTTTCCTGCGGTAGCTGCGCCATATTGCTGATGCGACTGCCCTGGCGATCGCTCAGCAAAAATCCTTCAGCCTGCAGTTGCGCCCAAACGGCGATCACCGTATTGCGTGAAACCGCGAGATCCAGCGCCAGCTGGCGTGTTGCGGGCAAACGCGTACCGGCAGCGAGTTTGCCGCTCAGAATCGCCTGCTTGATACGCTGGAACAGCTGCTGTTGCAGCGTCAGCTCGCCGTTGGTCTCTAGCGGGGCCAATAATAATCGATGCAGTGCAATATCACTCATTTACGCGGTTCCGTGGATCCATCAATTTCAACCATTGTGGCGCTTTTTAACACACCAGCAAAGTGGCACTCTGCGATTCTGGCCCTGACTGATAAAGGAATTAAGCTATGTCGCAACACACGAATGATTACGGACAACCGGTAGGATTTCCGCTGCCAGATTGGCAACCCCGCGCCTGGCCGAGCTATGAAACCTTCACCGGTGACTATTGCCGCCTTGAACCGCTGAGTGCCGAGCGTCATGGCCGCGAACTCTATGCAGCCTATGCGCTGGCTGAAGATGGCCGTGACTGGACCTATATGTTCGCCGAACCTTTTGCCGATGAAGCGGCCTATGTTGCCTATGCGCGTCAGCTGGAAAACGGGCGTGATCCGATGCATTTCGCGGTGATCGATCCCGTTAGCAACCGCGCGGTCGGTAGCCTGGCGTTAATGCGCATCGATGCGACAAACGGATCGGTGGAGATCGGCCACGTCGCCTTCTCGCCGTTGCTCAAACAAACGCGCATGGCTACTGAAGCGCACTATCTGCTGATGCGCTACGCCTTTGAGCAACTGGGCTACCGGCGCTATGAGTGGAAGTGTGACAGCTGCAATCAGCCATCACGAAACGCGGCACAGCGTTTAGGGTTTCAGTTCGAAGGGACTTTCCGTCAGGCGATTGTCTATAAAGGCCGCAGCCGGGATACCTGCTGGTTCTCGATTATTGATAGCGATTGGCCGCAGGTGAAACAGGGCTTCGAAAGCTGGCTGGCGGCAGAGAACTTTACGGCGGAGGGGACGCAACGCGAAAAGCTGGAGGCGCTGCGCACCCTACGTTAGTTTTGCGGAATTATTTTTATATCCACCATGCCGATCCCCAGTTTGCGGGGATCCTGGCCGATAATATTGCCGACATTCGACTCCTGCGGCTCCGGCGGCGCAATGATCAAATTGCGGCTGCCGGTTGGATTGGTGAAATGCAGCGTGGTGGTGGAGAAATCTTCACCTAAATTCAGTTGCTGCTCTTCATCGCCAACGCGCACCGGAATCGGACGGTGCGCATTCGGACCGAACGCCCGCGCGGTGATCACCACATCAAAGCGTTCCGGCAGCGGATCGGTGTACTCAATATTCACTTCCGGGGCCAGATTGGCATTTGACCAGCGTCCCCACTCTTCCGGGCGAGATATCCCTTTAAAACTTTTGACGCTGGTTGGCGCGCCAGGCACTGATAACAGGAAGCTGTCCGCGTTGTAGCGAATCGCGTTGTCTTCAATCCGAATCTGCTGCTCGTTGAGCTGGAAGGTTGCCGCACTCACTTCGGCTTTGGGGAAGCTGACTTTCGCTTTCCACTGCGGTTTATCAATGCGGGTAACGCTGGGTTTGGCGCCCATCTGTCCCATCGAAACACACAAATCGTTCGACAGAGCTAAATCTGGCTGCCACAGGCGCGCCATTTTAAAGCAGCGATCAACCCAAACGAATTTGTCGTCGGCAGCAAATTTAGCCAGCTGATAACGCAGTGGCTCCGCGTATTCGCCTTCGGGCAGCGGTTCAACATGCTTATCGGAGACGCGGAACAGAATCGGCAATTTGAAGGTTGCGCCGGAGAAGCTGAAGGTGTTTTTTTGTTGATCGACGGTAAAGCTGTCCATCTTACTGGGGAAATTCCACAGTTGAATGATATCCGCTTTCCACGCCGTGACGCGCTTCGCCATGTCTTCAAACTCGGTTGACAGCGAGGTGGAAGAGAGGCCGCTGCGACCAAGTCCAATCGCGTTATCCCCGCCGAGAATATCCAGCACCGTGGCGCCGTTATCCAGCGTACTGCGTTTGGCGTCGAGCACTTCCGCCTGAGGCTGATCGCCACGAATCACCATAAACAGGTCACGGCGCGGCTGCTTGATCAGGTATCGATGCGCGGTGTTATTCATCGCCAGATGATCGGAGGTCACCACGATGATGGTGTTTTTAAACCACGGCGACGCTTTGATGCGTTCAATCAGACGCGCCACATGCTCCTGCGAGCAGGCGACCGCGCTAAAGGATTGGTTTGGTTTGCCATCATAGCTGTAGCTTTTGCGCTGGCAGCTGCGCGAGATAAAACCATCCGGGTGATGGGTGTCGACGGTGAGAGTGAACAATGCGAAGCGTTTTTGCGCGCGCGATAGCTCTTCATATTTCTCAAACACCTCGTCCATCACCGTGTCATCGTAGTAGCCCCAGTTATTACGATAGCCGGGATCGGCGACGCGACTTTTCAGCTCCTGCGAGCCATACATATTGGCCGCATCAAAGCCATGTGACAGCAGAAAAGTGTCTTTACCGGCGAAGCGTAAATCGGCACCCTGAATAAACCAGTTCTCATAGCCAGAGTTTTTAAGAATGTCGCCCAGACAAATATTCTGCGGATAGAAGCTGGAGAGCGAGGCCGAGGCGTTGCCATCAAAAGGCGCAAACAGCGGGATGCCGCACTGTGAAGCCACCATCCCCGCGATGGTGTAATCAGTGCCAGGCAATTGTTCGGTTTGGCTGAAATCGATGCTGTTATCTTTTTCGCGGCTGAGTTCCGGGGCCAGACCGGGAAATGCCTGCTGATCGAAGTAGGTCCGTTCAAGACTTTCGCCATAAATGTAGACCAGGTTGAGCTTTGGCTCGGCGATCACCTTATTAGGCGTTTTGTAATAGGTTTCGAAGTCCGAATCGGCGAGGCGCGAATGTGAGGCGATCAGCTCTTTCACCTGGCGGAACGCAGGCGTGGTTTGTACCGAACCCGCAGCACAGGCAATCGCCAGCAAACTCCAGCCGAGGTGGTGCGGCCGCTTACGGCGGCGCAATAACCATGAAAGCAGGCAAAATAGCGAGAACAACGCGATGATCAGTCCGATGGCGGGCACCACATATTTGCTCACGCCCGCGCCGGTCAGGCTGTTGGTCAGGGTATACAGCACCGCGTCATTAATGCCATCGCCGGTAAAATAGTTGCTGGCGACCAGCGTGACGTTAAGCACGATAAACAGCGTGAGCAGCAGCAGGATCAGACTAAACCAAAATTTATTTCGCCCGGCTTTGAAGGAGTAGACTGCAATCGCAGCCAAAAAGAGTACTACCGAAACCAATTCGGACAACGTCAGATCCTCATTTTGAATGAATACGCAATCCTTGCGCCAACGACCCTCTGCGGGGATTTTGCGACAATCTATATTGGGTGTCACATGGCTGCAACACATCCAACCAGATTTGTGCGATGCATTCCGATTCGTTTAAGGCGGGTTCAGGCTGACTGTGGTTTAGCCTGGCAGCAACGGACGGACTGCTGCCAGTGAGGGCAGAGAAGGGAATCAGAGTTTTCCAGTGAGGTATTGCGCTTCGCCGTCGGCAAAGCTCCAGTCGCCTTTACTGTTGGTGATAAAACTAATCATCAAATCCGTGCCCTGTACGCCACAATTTTCCAGCAGCTCGCGTGCTAACTCTGCCATAAACAGGCACTTCTGCTCTTCACTTCTTGGGCTGGTATACACGCGCACCATGACCAGATTGTCGGTTCGCGCAAAGCCCAAGCCGGTATCCTGAAAGACCATCTGATAACCTTTGTTTTCGTGAACAATCTGATAACGATCGCGCGCCGGGACTTTGAAGGCGGTTAAGACCGCACGGTGTGCGGCATCCAGCAATGTGCGGATTTCTGATTCTGAACGGCCCTGAATAACGTCGAATGTCAGTAACGGCATAAATAAAACCTCGTTTTTGCTCACATGAAAAGAGTAGGATGTGGCGCTATGCTGCCGCTTGCTGCCGGAAAGAAAAAGCGCGCTGGTTGAATTGATTATTTATTATTTTGAACAATCGATATGAAAGAAATTAAAACCGATAACCTTTGGGTCCATTTGCACTGGTTAACCGTGCTGGCTGAGCTCGGCAGTTTTACGCGCGCGGCGGAACGATTAGACGTCAGCAAAGCGGCGATGAGTCAGAAGATTAAAGAGCTGGAAAAGATGGCGGGCGTGGCGTTGGTACAGCGCACCACGCGCAGCGTGCGACTGACTTCCGCCGGTGAAAAGCTGGTGGATGAGCTGCGCGATCCCTTCGCGAGTATCGCGCAGAGCTTTTTCAGCGTGCGCGATGAAGCCGGTCCAGTGCGTGGCATGGTGCGCGTCACAGCGCCGGTGGCGTTTGCGCGTCAGCAACTGGTGCCGATCATTGGCGATTTCCTGCGCGACTATCCGCAGGTGCGCTTGCAGCTGGATGTCACCGATCGTCTGGTGTCGCTCGGCAGTGAAGGCTTTGATCTGGCGATTCGCCACAGTGATAGCCTGCCTGAAACCCATGTTGCGCTGCCGCTGTGTGAAACCCGCGCGCTGCTGGTGGCGTCGCCGGCATATCTGGCGCAAAACGGCCTGCCGGATTCACCGCAGGCGTTGCAGCAGCATAATTGTCTTTATTATCCGCGCGGACTCGAATCGCCGCAGTGGCGCTTTCGATTAGCGGACGGCGGCAGCGAAACCGTGCAGGTGAAGATTCAGGGCAACTTTGCCACCAACAACAGCGAGTCGATCCGCGATGCCGCATTGCAGGGTTTGGGCATTGCGATGCTGCCGGATTTCAGTGCCAGCGCGGCACTCGCCAGCGGCACGCTGCAGCAGGTGCTGCCGCAGTGGCAAGCGGTGGATGCGTTCGCCGACCGGTTGTGGGTGGTGCGCCCGTATGCCGCACAGGTACCACGGGCGGTAACCACCTTAATTCACTGGTTACGCGCGCGCTTTGTTGATGGGTGATGCCAGCGCGATCGGCGCAGGCGTTTGCATCATCTGACCCAACAAACTGCCGCGGTTGTAGTTGCCGAGCCGCAGGTTGAAGTCGAGATGCAACTGCTCATTGCCGCTGAGTTTAATCACCGGTGGCGGCGTGAGTGGACGCTGGTGAAACAGCACCGCGTGGGCAAACGCCTCGCTTTTCCAGCCGCTTAAACGCTGATAGTAATAAGCGTTCGCCTCGCATTTACGCAGATAGAGATTCACCCGGCGATGTTCGCGCATGGCGATCTGCTGCGCCAGAGAACCTAATTGCTGCTGCGGCTGCGCAATTTTCTGCGTCAGCAGGGAATAATCATCGCGCTTGGTTAATTCACTGAAGTAATTCTGTTCGCCGAGATGTTTGATCGGCGCGTAATGTTTTTGCCACTCGCGGATAAAGGGATTATTGGCGGTTGCCGCCAGGAACCAGCTCTCAATCACCGGCGCGAGATAGTTGACGGTGGCGTTTTCGTGATAATAACCAATCACATCCATGCGACGTTCCTGATGCGCGCGATGTACCCAGGAGAGATCTTCAAATAATAAAGTGCTGCAATCAATGGCAATGCCGCCATAACGCAACAGTAATTCCAGACGAATCACTTCGCTGCGTTGTTGGGCGGTTAATTGGGTCGAGGTAAAGATAAAATCCGGTAAAACTTCTTTTATCGTTAAACGATTTAATAAATGAATTTCATGATCGGGATTATCCTGACGAATCTTTTTAATATTTAACGCCATTGATTTCGGTAAATATTCATTATCCCAATACATCCAGACTTTCTTTGGAATCTCTGGCAGATCTTTTTCGCCAGAAAGTAACACGATATTGTCCTCCTGGCTGGGATCGTATTCCGGCGCACAGAGCGCATTATGCTGTTTTTTCTGCAGGAAAGTCTGGCTGGTAAAAGCGAGTCTTTTCCAGTTATGCCAGAGGGTTAACGCTGGCTGAAGGCGTTTTTTATTCATGATACACCTGATTATTGTGATTATGCTGGCAAGGCGTCCCTGAATCGCGGCGCTGAGCGCTCTTGATTGTCCTTTAGGCTGTGTGTAAAAAGTACTCTCCTATGCTTAATAAAACATTCTGTGCGGCGCGGCTATCACTTTTTGATCCTTTCAGATAAACCGGAAAATCAAGGATCCGTTAAGCTTTAAATTAACGATAAATAACCGCGTGGATTGTTGATTATTCTATTTTATCTCATTGAGAATATTCCTAATAAAATAACAATGGCGTGGCGTAAGTCGCGGGGCGGATTAAAAATTGCGTGTGAGATCACGTGTTAACCTCGCTACATTTTTCGCTGGTCTGCCGGGAAAATCCCCTCCTGATTGCGGGTTGGCTACGCTTAAAGGAGGTGACGAACAAAAGGAGACACTATGCAGCGACACAACCGTGGATTACTGGCGGTCGATAAGCAGGGCAATCGCGTGCTGTTTCTCAATCCCGAAACCTTTGCCGTTGAACAAGAGTTAAATGCCTTTCCGCCGCGTCCACACGAGCTTCTGATGCTGCCGCAGCTGGAGAAAGCTTACGTGCCGATCTACGGCGACGGCATTCACGGCGACAATCCGCATCCCGGGCGCAAAGTGGCGATCATCGATCTGCGCCTACGGCAGATCAGCGGTTTTATCGATCTGTCGCCGTTAAAAGCACCGCACAGCGGCCAGCTGGGACGAGACGGTAAAGTTTATCTCTGCTGTGAAAACAGCGCGGTGGTGGCAGTGATTGATCCCGTTAGCGATCGCGTGGAGAAAACCATTCAGCTGCCTTCGCACAATGCGCACCGACTCACTTTGTCGCCCAGCGGTCGCAAGTTGTTCACCGAGAATGAAGAGGACGCCAGCATTACCGTAGTGGATCTGTGTGAGGCGGAAGGGCGGATTATTGACAATATTCTGATGCCCGGCCCGATTTCCGGCATCGCCGCCTCGCCGAAACATCCTTATCTGGTGGCGAGCGCCGCCGATGCGCCGCTGCTGTATGTGGTGGATCGGCAAAGCCATCGCATCCGCCAGCGCCTGACGTTGCCGGGCCACCAGCAACCGTGTCAGGTGGTGCGCTTCAGTGCCAACGGCGAGCGGCTGGTGGCGATTGGCGATCAGGAGCCGGTGGTGACGCTGTTTGACGAGCTGCTCAATCCGCTCGGCGATATTCATGTTGGCAACAAGCCGATGGATGGCTGCTTCAGTGAGGATAATCACAGCTTGCTGATTGCTAATGAGGGCGACGGTTCGCTCAGCCTGATTGATCTGCAGCAGATGAAAGTGATTGCCACGCCGCAGGCCGGTACCGGTTGTGAAGTGCTGAGTTACTTTCAGCTCAAACCTTAAATAAACGGGCGATGATAAATCGCACTGCTCCAGTGGCGGCTGCTGGCATGTTTTTCGGCCTGCCAGCCGCGCTTGCGTAACTCGCGCGCAATCAGCTTATTCATGATGCCGTGCCCAACCAATAACACCGTGCCTTGCTGCGACAGCACCACCAGTTTATCCGCCGCCAGACGGGCACGTTCACGCGCATGCTGCACCGATTCGACATGGCCGGCATAGCCGCACAGCCACAACAAGCGTAATAGCGCCAGCCAGACGTTGAGCGGCAGATGCAAGCGTTCAAACGGCAACGTCGGTATCGCCACTTCGCTAAAAACCTCATCCACCGCGTGCGGCTGTAAACCGAGACGCGTTAATGACGAACGGGCGCGCGGCAGCGGGCTGGTGGCGATCACACTCGCGAGGCGCGCAATGGTCTGACTGCGCGGCGGCGGGGAGTCGCAAATATCAGCCTGATCGTAACCTTCACACCAGTCGGCCAGCGCCCGAGCCGTGAAGCGCCCCGTGACCGGATGATTGGGTTTACCGTGTCGCATAAGAATAATGGTCATAGCGCTCCTGAGTGATCTTTCTCCAGTGTAATGCAGACGCTGAGTCAGTCGCGCACCGGTGACGGCATTTAAGAATATTGCGGGTGTGTCATTAAACTTTAACTGAACTGTGCGAAAACCAGCGCGATGAAGATGCAGTATGCGCCGTTAAATGGTAAGCAATAATCGTTAATTACGTTGTAATCAGACATTTCTTGCATACGCGCATTAGATGTAATGTCATGAATTAACGCCTCTTTTATCTTGTGCTCATGAGTTATAGTGAAGTTTATCTAATAAATGTCACTATTTTTGCTTGATTTATCTACGCGCGTAGATAGACTATGCCCATAGTGATAACTCACGGTGCCAGAGACGAAGTTGGCCTTGAGATGACCCAGTTACATTTGCCTTACTAATGCGATCGATGAAAATTACATCGGCGGGAACAGGCGAAGAAGCGGATTCCAACACCAGGGAATTCATTACTGATTTTTCATCCAGGTTTGCCTACTGAACGTCGCCACCGGGGAGTTCCGCTTGTTGCAAGGGAACTGACCCACGGAAGGGCGTTTGCTGTTTTTACCTCATTCAGGGATTGGGTTATGACGGTTTCGCAACAAAGCTCACTGACATCCTCCTCAGCTGCCGACGCGCGGCTTGAAACATCATCCGGCCGCAAAGATTTCTGGCGCGCCACCTTCTCGTGCTGGCTCGGCACCGCGATGGAATATGCGGATTTTGCGCTGTATGGCCTCGCTGCCGGCATTATCTTTGGTGATGTCTTCTTCCCCGAAGCCACGCCGACTATCGCCTTGCTCTCGAGTTTTGCCACCTGGTCGGTTGGCTTTATTGCCCGCCCGATTGGTGCCTTGCTGTTCGGCTGGATCGGCGATCGTAAAGGCCGCAAAACGGTGATGATCTCGACCATCATTCTGATGGGCGCTTCCACTACATTAATCGGTTTGATTCCCTCCTATGCCAGCATTGGCGTTTGGGCACCGGCGTGTCTGGTGCTGCTGCGCTTTACCCAGGGTTTGGGGGCGGGCGCAGAGTTGTCCGGCGGCACAGTGATGCTGGGCGAATACGCGCCGGTTGAGCGTCGTGGTTTGGTCTCATCGGTGATTGCGCTGGGCTCGAACAGCGGCACGCTGATCGCCTCGCTGGTTTGGCTGGCGGTGATCCAGATGGACAAAGAGAGCTTGCTGGCGTGGGGCTGGCGTATTCCGTTCCTCAGCAGCGTACTGATTGCGGTGGTGGCGTTGTGGATTCGTCGTCATCTGCGAGAAACGCCGGTGTTTGAACGCCAGCAGGCGGAATTGCAGGCCGAACGAAACGCCACGCTGGCGCAGGCGAAAGCAGAAGTGGATACGCGCAGTTTCTGGCGTCGCACCCGGGCCTTCTGGACCATGGTGGGTTTACGCATCGGCGAAAACGGCCCTTCTTATCTGGCGCAGGGCTTTATCGTCGGTTACGTCGCCAAAGTGCTAATGATCGATAAGTCGGTGCCCACCACCGCGGTGTTCATCGCCTCGTTACTTGGCTTCGTGATTATTCCGTTTGCCGGTTGGCTGTCGGATCGCTTTGGTCGCCGTATAACCTATCGTTGCTTCTGCTTATTGCTGATGTTCTACGCCTGGCCCGCCTTTAGCCTGATGGACAGCCGCGACCCGACGATTGTCATCGCGGTGATTGTGGTCGGCATGGCGCTGGCATCGCTGGGTATTTTCGGCGTGCAGGCAGCGTGGGGCGTCGAGATGTTTGGCGTGAAGCGTCGTTATACCAAGATGGCGGTAGCGAAAGAGCTGGGGTCTATCCTTTCAGGAGGCACCGCACCATTAGTGGCGGCGGCGCTGCTGTCGTTTACCGGACACTGGTGGCCGATCGCGGTTTACTTCACGGCGATGGCCAGCATCGGTTTTCTCACCACTTTCGTGGCGCCGGAAACGCGCGGACGCGATCTCAATCTGCCGGAAGATGCCATCTGACCAGCAGGATCGCGTAAATCACAACCCCCATTGGCCGGATATTCCGGCCAATGGCATTTACGCAGGGGCAAAGGAATGGCGAAATCTCCAACCGGAAACGTAACGCGCACGGACGTGGCAAAAATCGCCGGCACCTCGGTGGCGGTGGTCAGTTACGTGATCAATAACGGCCCGCGTCCGGTGGCAGAAGCCACGCGTCAGCGCGTGCTGGAGGCGATCAAACAGACCGGCTATCGCCCCAACGCGGTAGCGCGCGCGCTGGCTTCGGGCAGCACTAAAACCTTTGGTTTAGTGGTGCCAAACATCGGCAATCCCTTTGTTGCCTCGATGGCGCACATGCTGTTGCAGGAGTCGATGAATCACGGCCACGTCATGCTGTTGGGGGATGCCGGCGACGATCGCAAACGCGAGCTGGAGATTATTCAGGGCCTGTTAAATCGTCAGGTTGATGGCCTGTTTTACAACAGCGTCGATCGCCATCCCTACATCGATGTGATTCAGGCCAGCGGTACGCCGCTGGTGATGCTGGATCGCATTGAGCCGCGTCCAGGCGTTGGCATGCTGCGCGTCAATGAGCGCGAAGCGGCGTGCCAGGTGACCGCGCATCTGCTCAGCCACGGTTATCAGCAGGTGGGCATGATCAGCGGTCCACTGGACATGCTTAACGCGCAGGACCGTATTCACGGCTGGCGCGATGCGCTGGCGCAGAAAGGGTTGCTGGCAGATGAGGCAATGATTTTCCCTGCCAGCTACACGCGGCAGGGCGGTTACGACGCCGCGCAGCGCATGGTGGCCAGCGGTCGTGTGCCGCGCGCGCTGTTTACCAGTAATGAAGGCCAGGCGATTGGCTGCATTCGTGCGCTGTCGGAGCATGGACTGCGCGTGCCGCAGGATGTCGCGCTGGTGTGTTTTAACGGTACCGATCAGTCGGCGTTTCATGTGCCGACGCTCACCACCGTACGTCAGCCGCTGCGCGATATGGCGCGCAGTGCGATTGCTATGCTCAAAAATTGGGATGGCGACGCGAAGCTGGCGGAATTTCCTCACCATTTAGAAATCGGTGAGTCCTGTGGCTGCCAGCTTACTCAACAAGAATAAAATTATAACACTATGAAAAGATTGATTATTGATTGTGATCCGGGAAACGGTATAGCGGGCGCCAACACCGACGACGGCCTCGCGCTGGCGTTAGCATTGGCCTCAAAGTCACTGTCGCTGGAACTGATTACCACTGTGACCGGCAACACGCCGAGCGCGGTGGGTGCGCAGGTCGCGAAAGATCTGCTGCAGCGGCTGGGACGCAACATTCCGGTGGTGCAGGGCGCGCTGCAGGCGCTGCGTGAAGATCCTGCGCCGTGGCGTGCGCGTCTTGACCACGTTGCTGATGAAAAGCTCGGTGAACTGTGGCGCGGTGTTCGTCAACCGCAGCGTATTCCGGCGGATGGACATGATGCGGCTGGCGTCATGGGCCAACTGATTTGTGACAATCCCGGCGAGTTTACGCTGGTAGCCATTGGCCCGTTGACCAACGTGGCGCTGGCACTGCAGCGTTATCCAGAGATGGCTGAATCGGTGGCAGAGATTGTGATTATGGGCGGCGTGTTCGCGCTGGATGATTACATCAAAGACACCAATTTTGGCCTCGATCCGGAAGCCGCGCATCAGGTGCTGCACAGCGGTGCTGCCATCACGCTGGTACCGATGGACGCCACCACGCAAACTCTGATGACGCAGCAGGATCTCACGCGGCTGACCGCTAACGATCATCCGTTGCCGCAGTTTGTGCGCGAGACGTTACGGCCGTGGATCGATTATTCGATCCGCACCCGTCATCTGCCAGGTTGCTGGATACATGATGCGCTGGTGGTGGCGTGGCTGCTGAATCAGCGTGTCGCCGACGGCGTGGATTATCATGTGGATATTGAGCTGCGACCTGGCGCCACGCGCGGCAAAAGCTGGCGTTATCGCACGCCGCTGCGCCTGGATATTGGCGTGCCACCGCAGACCGGCGCCTTGGTGCATGTGATTCAAACCGTTAATAATGCGCTGCTGCTTGATATGATCGAAAAGGCATTTAATCAGTTATAAAACCCTCGACTGCACCTGCCGTAACGGCGCGATAAAACGCGCCGCTACAGGATATTGCCTCCATCAATGACATGTTTTTTTACACCGCGCATCACTCGCTGACAATTCCCGCCACAGCCCGCCTTTCTGACATGCTATATACAAATAGTTAACAAATTAGTAACCCGTGAAATTATTCGCGCGGTAACTTCTACTATAAATCCGGCCAACGAACCGGAAGCTCATCAGACAGGATACCAACATGTTCAACTGGACTGCGACCCAGCGCAACGTGGCTTTTGCCAGTTTCGCGAGCTGGACGCTGGATGCGTTCGACTTCTTCATCTTAGTGTTTGTCCTCAGCGATCTTGCCCAATATTTCCATACCAGCGTCTCCGATGTTTCTCTTGCCATCATGCTCACGCTCGCCGTGCGTCCGATCGGCGCGCTATTGTTTGGTCGGCTGGCGGAGAAGTACGGCCGCCGACCGATTTTGATGCTCAATATCGTGATGTTCTCGGCGTTTGAGCTGCTTTCGGCGTGGTCGCCCACCTTCACGGCGTTCCTCGGTTTCCGCGTGATTTACGGCGTGGCGATGGGGGGGATTTGGGGCGTGGCGTCGTCGCTGGCGCTGGAAACCATTCCGGATCGCTCGCGCGGCTTGATGTCCGGCATCTTCCAGGCTGGTTATCCGTGCGGCTATCTGCTGGCGTCGGTGATTTTTGGTTTGTTCTTCGAAACGGTCGGCTGGCGCGGCATGTTCCTGATTGGCGCGTTGCCGATTCTGCTGCTGCCGTTTATCTACTTCAAAGTGCCGGAATCGCCGGTGTGGCTGGCGGCGCGCGAGCGGAAAGAGAGCAATGCGCTGCTGCCGATTATCCGCCAGCACTGGAAAATCTGTATCTATATGGTGCTGCTGATGGCCTGCTTTAACTTCTTCAGCCACGGTACGCAGGATCTCTATCCCACCTTCCTGAAAGTGCAGCATCAGTTTGATCCGCACACCGTCAGCATCATTGCCATCAGCTACAACATCGCGGCGATGCTGGGCGGCATTACCTTTGGTGCACTCTCCGAGCGCATTGGCCGTAAGCGCGCGATTATTCTGGCGTCATTCCTCGCGCTGCCGGTGTTGCCGCTGTGGGCCTTCTCCAGCGGTTCATGGATGATCGGTATCGGCGCGTTCCTGATGCAGTTTATGGTGCAGGGCGCGTGGGGCGTGGTGCCGACCTATCTCACCGAACTGGTGCCCGCCAATGCGCGCGCGGTGCTGCCGGGCTTTGTCTATCAGTTGGGGAATTTGATCGCCTCCGTGAATGCAACGCTGCAGTCGCGTATCGCCGAGGCGCACGGCGGCAATTATGGTTTGGGTATGGCGATTGTCGCCGGAACGGTGGCGGTGCTGATTTGCGTGTTAGTGGCCTTTGGTCGCGAGACGCGCGGCATCGAAATCTCCGGTGCCGCCGCGCGCGAGTCGTCTTAAAGCGTCTCGCAGACGTCAACCCATTTCGCCGCGGTGAGTTCCGCCATGCGCTGCGGCGAAATGCGCACCGCGCTATGAATCGATCCGGCTGCGGGCAGCACTTCATCAAAGCTGCGCAGCGACACATCGCAATAGACGGTAAGCGGATTTTCCAGCCCGAACGGGCAAACGCCGCCGACCGGATGTCCGGTCCAGTTCACCACCTCATCCACGCTTAACATGCGCGCCTTGGCGCCGAGCGCAGCTTTCAGCTTGCGGTTGTCGAGACGCGCATCGCCGCGCGTAACGATCAGCACGATGGCATCTTTCACTTTCAGCGACAGGGTTTTGGCGATTTGCCCAGGCTGAACGCCATGAACGCGTGCGGCCAGCTCAACGGTGGCGGTGCTTTCCGGCATCTCGATGATGTCGATATCCGGTGCATGTTCGGCAAAGAAGTGCCGTACCGACTCCAGGCTCATTGTTATCTCCGGTAAAAACAGAGCCGAAAAAATGCCATAAGCCTGGAAAAGTGTAAACGGGAGAAAAGGAGAATCTGTAACAGAATGCGCGGGTGCTACACCGCTTTTAACGTGCAGTTACCGCAACGTTCTACATCGGGGATACGATAGCGCTGGCAGCAGCTGCGTCGTTCCATTTCGCCATTACGCGGGATCATGGTGCGATACAGCGGATTATCGCTGCCATCGAGCAGGGATTTGCTGAAAAATAGCGCCTGTTCCAGCTGCAAAATCTTCTCTTCTGGCAACTGGTTTTTCAATTCACCAAGGAACCAGTAAAACGAAAAGCCCATGTTGTTCCAGATAAGCTTCGCATTGATATCACCGTGCTGCGTCATGCCGTTAACCGCCGGAATCAGGCATTGCTGAATCAGGCGATCGATACGCTGCTGGGCATTGAGGTAGCGCGCATCCTCATCTTCCTGCACATCCAGCCAGAAAGCGCACGGATGGCCGTTTTCGTGGAACTCAACGTGAATCAGATGCGGCGAGCAGTTCAGCGCACGCGGTTCCTGCAATAACGCCATCATCAGCGGTGGCAGCAGCAGGCCAAAATACCACTGCGCCCACAGCGATTGCAGCGGCTTAGCTTCCTGCTGCACATCAGGATGATCGCGATAGAGATAATCGCTGTAGCGCTGCGTCAGGCGGCGATAGTGAAGCGGATTGGACCATTCAGCCAGAGTTAACGTCCCGGCGGGTGCCGGCTGGCCAAGCTTGAGGTTATCCAGCATGTAGCTGCGTTGATCGCGCATCAGATCTTCCAGTGCGCTCGCTAAACTGCGATCGCTCTGCATAAAGATCAGTGGATGCTCGCTGAAGCGATGATCCTGACGCGTGATGATGGCCATGCCGGTCCTGAGTGATAACGGGAATCGAGAGACAAATGATAATCGTTCCCAGCATTTTGAACAACATTTCTGCACATGCGTCTGTTAACGCACATTTCGTCGCGGCACGTTTTATCGCGCAATAAATTGCGCCGCGACGAGGTGTGCGTTTGGTAATGACGAGACCTTATATCAGTTCATTACTCGCCTGCGTCAATTTCGGCAAATCCTCCCACGCCAGAATAGTGTTACGTCCCTGATTTTTCGCCACATACAGCGCGCGATCAGCATTAGCGACTGCCTGGTCAAAATCGTCAGCAAAGATGGGCGCGATGCCAGCGCTGATGGTGACGTGCGTCGAGACTTTCTCATTGAAGCGGTGCGGAATTTCTAAATCCACCACGTACTGACGAATGCGTTCAGCCAGTTTCATCGCAATTGAAGCATTCACATTGGTCATCAGCACCAGAAACTCTTCGCCGCCGTAGCGTGTGACCACATCGCGCGAACGTACCGCGTCGCGGATCGCCACGGACACGCGCGCCAGCGCCTGATCGCCCATCGCATGGCCGTAATTGTCGTTGTAGGCTTTGAAGTGGTCGATATCCAGCAGCAGCACAAAGTGGCTGCCGGCGTGGTTTTCCATAATGGTATCAAGGCGATTCTTCAATCCACGGCGGTTGTACAGGCCGGTAAGCGGATCGAGCATGCTCAAATCGCTGAAGCTCTCTTTTTCCTCGTACAGCTGGCTCACCAGCCGACGGGTAAAAGTATCGAAGCGACGACGCATTAAATGGTGCAGTGAAAAGCCGATTAATGGCAGCGTAATGGTGAATAAGATCATCATTAAATGCTGACCATCATCCAATAACAGCACGGTTAATACCGGCGGCGTGATGTGTAAACAGAATGCAATCAAATAATCACTCAGCGCAATGGCACTGATAAAGAACACGCTTAACAGGCTGATAATTAAAAAGCTGCCATCAAAATAGTAAACCAGATGATATCTGTGGTTAATATGCCACGCCCACAGCGCACCCAAAATAAAAGCCACAGGATTTAATAGCGGTAATTTTTGTTTTGACGCCATTAAGCAAATAACCAGCAGCGTGGAGCTGAAGCCCGCTACAACGTCCACCGGCAGCGAGCGTATTGGGCTATCGCTGCCTAAAATCGGCAGCAGGCAAAAAAGTGAAACGGCGACATTAAGAAACAGAAAGAGCATCAGCGACAGCCGATATTTACTCTGTTTCAACTCATCATAAGATTGTAATTTCATTATTATTCTCGTGACAGCCCTGATATATCAAAGCGCTACCCGCAAGTAATAGTTTACCTACCCGGATAGAGAGCACGTTATTGTTGTGTTAGCGATATTGTTATCGGCGGCAATTTAGCATTTTCCAGTAATTCTGTCATCCGGCATGGCTTGCGACAAAAATTCGCTGCAAGATGAGAAATATTGTCATATGATAATGCGAATATTTATCATTTGAGGGTTGCGCGATGATCATGGCGATAATAGCCGCCTGCGGACTATGGGGCGTGAGCTGGGTAATGGGTAAACGTCTGGATAGCGGTTGGGGCGTGTTATTACCCTGCGCGGCGATGCCGATTTTTGCGTTATGGGAACCGAGTTTCAGTCAATGGCGAGTGGTGATGATTGTGGCGTTGCTGCTGACCGTGGTGATGCTGTTTCACCATCGCCTGCGTCACTATCTGTTGCTGCCGTCTTGTCTGGCTTTGGCAGGCGGCTTAGCCGCGGTGTCGGTCAATTTCCACGTTATCTGATTAAATCGCAGAAACGACAACATCACGCTGAGAGCGTGAAGTTCGTTGAAAAATCTTTCGGGGGATTTACTGCTCGAAAGGAGTGACAACTGTTGGTGCGAAGGGAGGGACTTGAACCCTCACGTCCGTAAGAACACTAACACCTGAAGCTAGCGCGTCTACCAATTCCGCCACCATCGCATCTTAGTTGTCTGTTTATATCGTCGCATTGGTGCGAAGGGAGGGACTTGAACCCTCACGTCCGTAAGAACACTAACACCTGAAGCTAGCGCGTCTACCAATTCCGCCACCATCGCTCAGTGCGCAGATATAAACTGTGTGATTTTAGTTTGGTGCGAAGGGAGGGACTTGAACCCTCACGTCCGTAAGGACACTAACACCTGAAGCTAGCGCGTCTACCAATTCCGCCACCATCGCAAACTAACAACACCCTAAAGTATTGCTAACCACGGAGGCGCATTTTAGAGATTTTACTCATTGCGTCAACACATATTTCGCGACGGCAAAACGATCGCTGTAAAAAGCAACGTTTCTGCCGCCGCGCTGCTGTTAACGCGTTTTGGCACCGCGACCATATACGGCGCGATAGACTTTGAAGCGTCCGGTTTGCGCCAGCACTTCGTGATTGCCGAAGGTTTCATCCAGAATCTGTGGATACGGCAGGAAGGCGTTAGCCACGATACGCAGTTCGCCGCCGCTGTTCAGATGCTTAAGCGCACCGCGAATCAGCGTGTTAGCCGCTTCAAGGCTGGTTTGCAGGCCATCGTGGAACGGCGGGTTGGAGATGATCATGTCGAAACGGCCGGTAACGTCAGAGAAAACGTTACTGGCAAACACTTCACCCTCCAGTTCATTGGCGGCCAGCGTGGCTTTACTCGCTTCAATCGCAGCAGCATGCACATCGCACAGCCACAGACGCACGCGCGGCGACACTTTCGCCATCACAGTTGCCAGCACACCGCTGCCACAACCGATATCCAGCACTTTGCCACGGAAATGCGGCGTCAGCGTGGAGAGCAGCAGATCGCTGCCGATATCCAGACCATCACGGCTGAACACGCCCGGCAAGGTATGGATGGTGAGATCCTCGAGCTGATAAGTATGGCCGTAGCTGCTGGCATCAAAGATTGGCTGCTTATCGAGACGACCGTGATACAGGCCACAACGACGCGCGCTATCAACTTTCTCCAGCGTCGCCCACGCTTCCAGCATGCCTTCGGCGCTGCGCACGCCGCTGCGGTTTTCACCCACCACGAAGATATCGCAGCCGACCGGCAGCAGAGAGAGCAGGTTTTGCAGCTGGTACTGCGCTTCGGGTTTGTTCTTCGACCAGTAATAAACCAGCGTATCGCAGCCTTCAACATCGGCAGCGGTTGCAACCATGCTGTAAACCGCACGTTCACCAAGGCGATGGCTTAGGTTCTGCCAGTGATGATATTGCTGGGTATGCACGCGGCTCGACGCGGTTTCTAGCTGGGCGGGCAGGTCATCCTGCAGGTCGCCAGCAAACAAAACGTTGCGGGCGGTAAATTCATCACTGTGGCGCAGAATCACTTCGCTGGCCGGGGTAAAAGCAGACATGGAGCACTCCTGTTAAATCAGAGCGACGATTATATACACGTCATACTTCAAGTTACAGGTGCGTTGGCTGCTCTCGCTCACCCGAATCACTTACCTGAAGTAAGCTCATCGGGCTTCACTCGTTTGCCGCCTTCCTCTAACTCGAATTATTTTGTGTAGGGTGCTTTGTTGGCGCATGTTCGATGGGTTTGCTAGCATAGCGTCGCATTCTGGCAGCATAACGGGTAATAGCATGAGCACAAGGCGCGACTGGCTTCTACAGCAAATGGGGATTACGCAGTATCAGCTGCGGCGTCCGCGCGTGCTGCAAGGGGAAATTGCCGTCACGCTTTTGCCCGACACGCGTTTGGTTTTGGTGGCCGAACAGGCACCCACGCTACAAGAACCGCTGATTCGCGACGTGCTGCGCGCGCTGAACATTCAACCCGCGCAGGTCATGGCGTTAACGCCAGACCAGCTGCAAATGCTGCCGGAGCAGGTCGATTGCGCCGGCTGGCTGCTGGGCGTCGAGAGCGAACATCCCTTTAACGGCATTACCTTCAACACCGCCGTTTTCAATGAACTGATCAGCAGCGGCGCAGCAAAACGCGCCCTGTGGCAACAGATGTGTAACCATGACAGCCATCTCTTTAGTCACCCCTGAAGACCAGCCGCAGCTGCTGGCGATTGAGCGCCGCGCGCATGCCTTTCCGTGGAGCGAGCAGACGTTTAGCAGCAATCAAGGCGAACGTTTCGTTAATTTCCGCATTGAAGTTGAAGGTAAGCTGGCCGGATTCACCATCACCCAAGTGGTGCTGGATGAAGCGTCGCTGTTCAATATTGCGGTGGATCCCGACTTCCAGCGCCGCGGCCTGGCGCGCCAGCTGTTGCAGCATCTGATTGCTGAGCTCGAGCAGCGCGACGTGATGACGCTGTGGCTGGAAGTGCGCGCCTCAAATATGCCGGCGATTGCGTTGTATGAGCAGCTGGATTTCCATCAGGTGAGCGTACGCCCCAACTATTATCCCACTGCCAGCGGACGAGAAGATGCCATCATTATGGCGCTAACGCTTTAAGGAGCACCATGCTAAACGATTGGGACTGCATCCTGTTTGATGCAGACGAAACGCTTTTCCATTTCGATGCTTACGCTGGTTTGCAGCGCATGTTTGCCCGCTATGACGTGCAATTTTCTGCGCAGGATTACACCGATTATCAGGCGATCAACAAGCCGCTGTGGGTCGATTACCAGAACGGCACCATTTCCGCACTGCAGCTGCAAACGCGCCGCTTCACCTTGTGGGGCGAAAAGCTGAGCGTCGCACCCGAAGTACTCAACAGTGATTTCCTCAGCGCAATGGCCGATATCTGCCTGCCGCTGGAAGGCGCAGCCCACCTGTTATCAACGCTGAAAGGCAAAGTGAAAATCGCTATCATCACCAACGGTTTCACTGCGTTACAGCAGGCGCGACTTGAGCGTACCGGATTCCTCGATGTGTTTGATGCGCTGGTGATTTCTGAAGAAGTTGGCGTACCGAAACCTGACGTGGCGATTTTTGATCACACGCTGGCCTTGCTGGGCAACCCGGATCGCAGCCGCGTGCTGATGGTCGGCGATACGCCAGAATCAGATATTCTCGGCGGCATGAATGCCGGCCTGAAGACCTGCTGGATCGATCACGGTACGCGTCCGTTACCCGATCACATCACGCCAACCTGGCAGGTGAAAACGCTGGCCGAGCTGGAAACGATTCTGACTGAAGGTTAAAAGTATCTATTCATCGTTACCATCGTGATGATGCTGAGAAGCCCGCTGTGCGGGCTTTTTTTTATGTTATTATCTATGCATGAATCTATTCATCAATCTATTCATCAGGTAAGGTGGCGGCAATGGCTGAGCTACAAAGTTTGCTGCTGGAAGGACCGCTTAGCGCGGCGGATCTGCTGGCTCGATTGCATATCAGCCAGGCCACGCTTTCACGCCAACTGCGTCAGCAGCCGCAGATTATCAAATGGGGCAAAGCGCGCGCGACGCGTTATGCGTTGCTGCGGCCCATCCGGGGTGAAAGCCGCTTCCCGCTGTATCGTATTTCTGCTGAAGGTCAGGCATCGCCCGCTGGCATCCTTTTGCCAACCTGGCCGCAGGGCAGTTGTCTGCATCTGGACCAGCACGATCAAGGCCGCTTTTATGACGGCTTACCGTGGTTCCTGCAGGAGATGTGTCCGCAAGGTTTTCTGGGCCGACAATGGGGCCGTGAATACGCGCCACAGCTCGGGCTGACGGATGATATTCGTCTCTGGAGTGATGAGCAGTGCCTGATGGCGCTGGCAAGCGGCGGCATCGATATGCCGGGCGCTTTTATTGTTGGCGACATGACATACCAGCGTTGGCTGCAACAGCCCGCACCGCAAGCCATCAGCGAGGCGCAAAAAATCGCGCGTTATCCGCTGATGGCACAACAGGCGCTGAGCGGCGATGAACCGGGCTCATCGGCTGGCGGCGAACAACCGAAATTCCTGTGCTATGCCGCAACGGCGAATGGCGATCGTCATTGTCTGGTGAAATTTACCGTCGCCCGTCAAAGTGATAATGCTGAGCGCTGGCGTGATTTGTTACGCGCGGAGCATCTGGCGTTGCAGCATTTACTGGCGGCGGGATTGCCTGCCGCACATAGCCAGCTGATTGATAGTGAAGGACAATTGTTCCTCGAAGTGCAGCGTTTTGATCGCATTCATCAACGTGGTCGACGCTGCATGAGTTCATTAGAAGCGGTAAGCGCAGAGTTTATCGGCCATCAACAACACTGGCCGGATGCGCTGCGTGAGTTGCAGCGTCAGCAACGTGTTGATGCGGTAGCGGTTGAACGCGGGACTTTGCAGTGGGCGTTTGGACGACTGATTGCCAATAGCGACATGCACGCGGGCAATCTGTCTTTCTTTACTGATGAAGAACGTTTCAGCCTGACACCGGCTTACGACATGCTGCCGATGGCGCTGGCGCCCAATTCTCAGGGGCACATGCGCGATGAAGTCAAACTGACGCTGGATTTCGCGCTGCCAGGCGCCGTGTGGCGCGCTGCCAGCGCTATGGCGAAAATCTACTGGCAAGCGATTGCAGAGGATGCTGCGTTTAGCGCGAACTTCCGCAGCATTGCCGGGCAGGCATTACAGCAACTGGAAGCGATGGAAATGACGTTGCATAAAATGGCTTAACGCTCTTTTTCATTCTCAGTGGCTGCCGCCGCCGCCTCTTCTTGCTCTTTCTCTTTATCCTCTTTCACCGTGCGGCTCGCCGTTAGCAGGAACGGCGATTGCTGCCAGCGGGTGCGACGGTCGCGCAGCAGGGTGCGCGTCAGGATAATGCCGATGGCCAGCGCCAGTAACATCATTAGGCGCAGGATGTTGGTGGTGTTATCCACCTGACGTGATTCCGTCACCAGCACGTGAGTATCCAGCGTGACGCGCAGGAAACCTTGCGGGCCATCTTTGCCTTCCAGCGGCTGCACGATTTGATGGTTGAAGTAGCTACCAGCGCGTTTGCCATCCAGCGACAGCCGATCGCGCACATTAATGCTTTCGCCGCTGTGCGCCACCAGGCTGCCATCATCGGCGTAGACGGAAGCATCAAGAATGCGGCTGTTGTCGGTCATCTGATTGAGGATGGCGGCAATCTGCGTGCGGTTATCGTCGCTGTTATCCATCAACGGTTTAAGACTAAACGCCACCTGTTTGGTCAGCGTGCGCGCCAGTTCTTCCACTTGTTCAGAGCGAGCCATTTGATGGCCGAGGCTAAACCAGGATGCGCCTTGCATCAGAACCACTAACAGAGCCAGCGAGATAAGAACAATCACCGTGCGATGCAGGCGAAATTTCAGTGCGGTTTTAACCATCAGAAACCCGTGTGATGTAACAGCAGAAAGGCTGGCAATTATGTTGCCAGAACCCGCGCAGACAAGGTAGCCTCTTGCGTGGTTTTGTTGTCCCTACAGGAGCTGTAATGCCAAATCGTCTTACCTGGTGCGATCTGCCCGCCGATGTTTCACTTTGGCCGGGTTTACCCCTTTCCCTCAGCGGTGATGAAGTGATGCCGCTGGATTACCGTGCTGGTCGGACTGGCTGGTTGCTGTATGGGCGCGGGCTCGATAAACAAAAACTCACCGATTATCAGCATAAGCTGGGGGCGGCGATGGTGATCGTTAGCGCCTGGAATGTCGATGAGTATCAGGTGATACGTCTGGCAGGCTCGCTGACGCCGCGCGCCAGCAAACTGGCGCATGAAGCCGGTTTTGATGTGGCACCGCTCGGCAAAATCCCGCATCTGAAAACGCCAGGTTTGCTGGTGATGGACATGGATTCCACCGCGATCCAGATTGAGTGCATCGATGAGATCGCCAAACTGGCGGGTTGCGGCGAGCAGGTGGCGGAAGTCACCGAGCGCGCGATGCGCGGCGAGCTGGATTTCAAAGCCAGCCTGCGCGAGCGCGTCGGCACCCTGGCGGGCGCCGATGCCAATATCCTGATGCAAGTGCGCGATGCGCTGCCGCTGATGCCAGGCTTAACCACGCTGGTGCAGAAGCTGCAGGCGCTGGGCTGGCAGGTGGCGATCGCCTCGGGCGGCTTTACCTTCTACGCCGACTATTTGCGCCAGACGCTGCATTTAGCCGCGGCGGTGGCCAACGAGCTGGAAATTCGCGACGGCAAGCTAACCGGCCAGGTGCTGGGACAAATTGTCGACGCCCAATTTAAAGCCGATACCCTGAACGATCTGGCACAGCGCTTTGAAATTGCGCCGGAACAAACCGTGGCGATTGGCGATGGTGCCAACGATCTGCCGATGATTAAAACCGCGGCGCTGGGTATCGCCTATCATGCTAAACCTAAAGTGAATGAGCAGACGGAAATCATCATCCGACATGCTGACCTGATGGGTGTGTTCTGCATCCTGACCGGCAGCCTGATTCACGAAGAGCGTTAACTGAGGATTTGATTTGGCCAAAGCGGCAAAACGCGCCTTCGTTTGTAACGAATGCGGCGCTGATTATCCGCGCTGGCAGGGGCAATGCAGCGCCTGCCATGCGTGGAACACCATCACCGAGGTGCGCATTTCCGCCTCGCCTGCGGCGGCGCGTAATGAGCGCCTGAGCGGTTATGCCGGCGGCAACGCGGGCGTTAGCCGCGTGCAGAAGCTGTCGGAGATCAGCCTCGAAGCCCTGCCGCGTTTCTCAACCAGTTTCAAAGAGTTCGATCGCGTATTGGGCGGCGGCGTGGTGCCGGGCAGCGCCATCTTAATTGGTGGTAATCCGGGTGCCGGTAAATCGACGCTGCTGCTGCAGGTGATGTGCAAGCTGGCAGAAGGGATGAAAACTCTGTATGTCACCGGCGAAGAGTCACTACAACAGGTGGCGATGCGCGCCCATCGTCTGGGATTACCGACCGAAAACCTCAATATGTTGTCGGAAACCAGCATCGAGCAGATCTGCCTGATCGCCGAGCAGGAGCAGCCGAAATTGATGGTGATCGACTCGATTCAGGTAATGCACATGGCGGAGATCCAATCCTCGCCGGGCAGCGTAGCGCAGGTGCGTGAAACGGCCGCCTACCTGACACGCTTCGCCAAAACGCGCGGCGTGGCGATCATCATGGTCGGTCACGTCACCAAAGACGGTTCGCTGGCCGGCCCGAAAGTGCTGGAACACTGTATCGACTGTTCGGTGATGCTGGATGGCGACGCTGATTCCCGTTTCCGCACCTTACGCAGCCATAAAAACCGCTTTGGCGCGGTGAATGAGCTGGGCGTGTTCGCCATGACCGAACAAGGCATGCGCGAAGTCAGCAATCCGTCGGCCATCTTCCTGTCACGCGGTGATGAGATCACCTCGGGCAGTTCGGTGATGGTGCTGTGGGAAGGTACGCGTCCGCTGCTGGTCGAGATTCAGGCGCTGGTGGACCATTCGATGATGGGCAATCCACGCCGCGTCGCGGTGGGTCTGGAGCAGAATCGCCTGGCAATCCTGTTAGCGGTACTGCATCGCCACGGCGGCTTGCAGATGGCGGATCAGGATGTGTTTGTTAACGTGGTCGGCGGCGTAAAAGTTACCGAAACCAGCGTCGATTTGGCGCTGCTGATGGCGATGGTATCGAGCTTCCGCGATCGTCCGCTGCCGCAGGATCTGGTGATCTTTGGTGAAGTGGGCCTTGCCGGCGAAATTCGCCCGGTGCCGAGCGGCCAGGAGCGCATTTCCGAAGCGGCGAAACACGGCTTTAAGCGCGCCATCGTCCCGGCCGGTAATGCACCGAAGAAACCGGTCGAAGGGATGAAGGTGTACAGCGCGAAGAAGCTGGCGGATGCGTTAGCGATTCTGGATGAGTTGTAAGTTTTACCGGTCGGCATGAATGCCGACCCTACGTTTGTAGGGTGCGCATTTATGCGCACCGTCTTAAAGGCCGCACCGCCCTTTATTCCACGCAGGAGGCACTAAATGTCATCGTTTGACTACCTGAAAACAGCCATTCGCCAGCAAGGCCACACGCTGCAGCAGGTTGCCGACGCCAGCGGAATGACCAAAGGCTACTTAAGCCAGCTGCTCAACGCCAAAATTAAAAGCCCGAGTGCGCAGAAGCTGGAAGCGCTGCACCGTTTTCTTGGCCTGGAATTTCCGCGCCGCGATAAAACCGTTGGCGTGGTGTTCGGGAAATTTTATCCGCTGCATACCGGCCACATCTATTTAATCCAGCGCGCCTGCAGTCAGGTGGATGAGCTGCATATCATCATGGGCCACGACGAGCCGCGCGATCGTGAACTGTTTGAAAACAGCGCCATGTCGCAGCAGCCGACCATCAGCGATCGACTACGCTGGTTGCTGCAAACCTTCAAATACCAGAAAAATATCCGCATCCATTCGTTTGACGAAGAGGGCATTGAACCTTATCCGCACGGCTGGGATGTGTGGAGCGGCGGCGTCAAAACCTTTCTGGCTGAGCAGGGCATTGAGCCGAATTGTATCTACACCAGTGAAGAACCCGATGCCGCGATGTATGAGCAGCACCTCGGCATTCCGGCGGTGGTGATCGATCCCAATCGATCCTTTATGAACATCAGCGGCGGGCAGATTCGTCAGGATCCATTCCGCTACTGGGAATATATTCCGACCGAAGTGAAGCCGTTCTTCGTGCGCACCGTGGCGGTGCTGGGCGGTGAGTCGAGCGGCAAATCAACGCTGGTGAACAAGCTGGCGAACATCTTCAACACCACCAGCGCATGGGAATATGGCCGTGATTATGTCTTCTCACACCTCGGTGGCGACGAAATGGCGCTGCAATATTCCGACTACGACAAAATCGCGCTCGGTCAGGCCCAGTACATCGACTTCGCAGTGAAGTACGCCAGTAAAGTCGCCTTTATCGATACCGATTTCATCACTACGCAGGCGTTTTGCCTCAAGTACGAAGGTCGCGAGCATCCGTTTGTGCAGGCGTTGATTGATGAGTACCGTTTCGACCTGGTGATTTTACTGGAAAACAACGTGCCCTGGGTGGCGGATGGATTGCGCAGCCTCGGCAGCTCAATGGATCGTCGCGAGTTCCAGACCATGCTGATCACCATGCTGCGTGAAAACAATATCGAGTTTGTGCACGTTAAAGAAGATGACTATGACACGCGCTTCCTGCGTTGTGTCGAGTTAGTAAAGCAGATGCTGGGCAGCTGATTCAGCCATAAAAAAAGGCGCCTAATGGCGCCTTTTTCACAGCAACAGACTTACTTCGTCATACGCTTGTACTTGATACGCTTCGGCTCGAGCGCGTCGGCGCCGAGGGTGCGTTTCTTATACTCTTCGTACTCGGTAAAGTTACCTTCGAAGAACTCCACCTTGCCTTCATCCTGATAATCGATGATGTGGGTGGCGATACGGTCGAGGAACCAACGGTCATGCGAGATCACCATGGCACAGCCCGGGAATTCCAGCAGGGCGTTTTCCAGCGCGCGCAGAGTTTCGATGTCGAGGTCGTTGGTTGGTTCATCGAGCAGCAGCAGGTTGCCGCCGACTTGCAGCAGCTTGGCGAGGTGCAGACGACCGCGCTCACCACCTGACAGCTCACCCACGCGTTTGCCCTGATCGGTGCCTTTGAAGTTGAAGCGACCAACGTAAGCACGGCTTGGCATCTCGGTGTTGCCAACGCGCATAATGTCCTGACCGCCAGACACTTCTTCAAACACGGTTTTGGAATTGTCCATCGCGTCACGGAACTGATCAACCGACGCCAGCTTGACGGTTTCGCCCAGCTCGATGGTGCCGGAATCCGGTTGCTCCTGACCTGACATCATGCGGAACAGCGTAGATTTACCCGCGCCGTTCGGACCGATGATGCCGACAATCGCGCCCTTCGGTACGGAAAAGGTCAAATCGTCGATCAGCACGCGATCGCCATACGATTTCTTCAGGTTGGTCACTTCCAGCACTTTGTCGCCGAGGCGTGCGCCAGGTGGAATGAAGAGTTCGTTGGTTTCGTTACGCTTCTGGTAATCGGTGTTGTTCAACTCTTCAAAGCGTGCCAGACGGGCTTTGCCCTTCGACTGACGGCCTTTCGCGCCTTGACGCACCCACTCCAGCTCTTTCTCGATAGATTTGCGACGCGCCGCTTCAGAAGAAGCTTCCTGCGCCAGACGCTGATCTTTTTGCTCCAGCCAGGAAGAGTAGTTACCTTCCCACGGAATACCTTCACCGCGGTCCAGTTCCAGAATCCAGCCAGCCACGTTATCCAGGAAGTAACGGTCATGCGTGATCGCCACAACGGTCCCTTCGAAGTCGTGCAGGAAGCGCTCGAGCCACGCCACGGATTCGGCATCCAGGTGGTTGGTCGGTTCATCGAGCAGCAGCATGTCTGGCTTTTCCAGCAGCAGACGGCACAGCGCAACGCGGCGGCGCTCACCACCGGAAAGGGTAGCGATTTTGGCATCCCAGTCTGGCAGACGCATCGCATCGGCGGCACGGTTCAGCTGGGTATCGAGGTTGTGACCATCGTGCGCCTGGATCACTTCTTCCAGACGGCCCTGTTCAGCGGCCAGCTTGTCGAAATCCGCATCGGGATCGGCATACAGCGCATACACTTCGTCGAGGCGCTTCAGCGCGCCAACCACTTCGGATACCGCTTCTTCAACGGATTCACGCACGGTGTGCTCCGGGTTCAACTGCGGTTCCTGCGGCAGATAACCCACATTGATGCCCGGCTGTGGGCGTGCTTCCCCTTCGATATCGGTATCGATACCGGCCATGATGCGCAGCAGCGTCGATTTACCCGAGCCGTTCAGGCCGAGTACACCGATTTTTGCTCCAGGGAAGAAGCTAAGAGAAATATTCTTCAGGATGTGACGCTTCGGCGGAACGACCTTGCCGACGCGATGCATGCTATAGACGAATTGAGCCACGTTGTATTGAGCCTTTTGGTCTGTGAGTTATGAACTTTAGGTACAGAAGTTTAGCTGTTTTCACCCTTTATTCATACCCGTCATACTTCGCGCTGCAGGTGCGTTGGCTGCGTGTGTCCACCCCAGTCACATACCAATGTATGCTCCTGGGGATGAACCCACTTGCCGCCTTCCTGCAACACGAATTATTTAGGGTCTGGTTTTGTTTCCCGGTAATAGAAACAGAGGAATTCTAAGCTTTAGGCAATCGCAGCGGAATATTCTGTTGTGCCAGCCAGCTCTTCAGCGCCGGTTCGGGTGCGCTATCGCTGACCAGCAAATCAAAACGGCGCAATTCACCGATACGCGCGGGCAGCACTTTGCCAAATTTACTGCTGTCCGCCACCAGCACGCGCTGACGTGCGCGCAGCATCGCGTGGTGCTTCATCGCCAGCTCGTTAATGTTGTAGCAGGTGGCGCCCTGTTCCTGATCGATACCTGCCGCCGAAATAAAGGCCAGCGTCGGGCAGAGATCGTCGAGGATCGAGTGCGCGCCAATCGGCGTGAACAGCGCGTTATCGGCGTGGAACTCACCGCCGCTCAGGATCACGTTGCAGGCCGGTTTCTCTTTCAACGCCAGGAAAGTGTTCATCGCGCAGCAGATGGCGGTGAACGGCAAGGTGTCAGGAATCGCATCTACGATGTACGGCAGCGTGGTGCCGCAATCAAAAAATACCGTGTCATTTTCACTGATCAGATCCGCAGCAGCCTGCGCCAGGCGCTGTTTGCGTGCGGCGTTCTGACCGTGCTGATCGGAGATGAAATAGTGTCCGGCGTGGCTTTTCGGATCGCTGACGATATAGCCGCCCAGCAGCACCACGGTTGAAGCCGGTTCGGTGAGATCGCGGCGAATGGTCATTTCCGACACGCCGAGCAGCTGCGCCGCGTCTTTCAGGTGCAGTTTATCGGTGCGTTTCAGCGCCTGAGCCAACTTGTGAATACGTTCGTCGCGCCGGGTTTCCATGATCATCTCTGCGTAATTAATCCTGAAGTCGAAGTGGCCTGGTCAAAAATCACGATAAATCTCACATATTTTAATGATTTGCGACGTATCCAGCAGGCCAGTTTTCAATCTTACCTGTAATGAGATCGGCCCGCAAACCTCATGCAATGCCGCCAACGTGTTGCTCTCAAGCCGCTTCGCTCTGATTCTCAATGTTGTTCCATTGTTAGAATAATAACATTCATTTCTACCAATTAATGGCTGTTTATCGGCTTTTTATCAGGATGTCGAGGTGTGAAATTTATCACACAATTAACTTTATTAACCTGATATTGTTATTTTAATAACATTATAAAGCTAAAAATTCACCGGGAGAAAACAATGGATATTGCGGTTATTGGGTCAAATATGGTGGACCTCATTACCTATACCAATCAGCTGCCTAAAGCGGGCGAAACGCTGGAAGCACCCGATTTTGCCATCGGCTGCGGGGGTAAAGGTGCCAATCAGGCTGTGGCAGCAGCGAAGATGGGCGGCAGCGTGATGATGGTGAGTAAAGTCGGCGACGATCTGTTCGCGCCGAATACCGTGGCCAATCTGCAGCAGCAAGGCGTTGATACCCGCTTCGTCACCACCGCGCCAGGCACCTCCAGCGGCGTGGCACCTATCTTCGTCGACGATGAGTCGCAGAACCGCATTCTGATTATTAAAGGTGCCAACCAACAGTTGAAGCCAGCCGATATCGATGCCGCCGCTGACGCGTTGAAAAGCTGCCAGTTGATCATCCTGCAGCTGGAGATCCCGCTGGAGACCGTTTATTACGCCATTGATTTTGCCCGTCAGCATGACATCAAAGTGATCCTCAATCCGGCACCGGCGGTGGCGGATCTCAATATCGACTACGCCTGCAAATGCGACTTTTTCATGCCGAATGAAACCGAGCTGGAGATCCTCACCGGCATGCCGGTCACCACGGATGAAGAGGTGAAGCTGGCGGGGCAATCGTTGCTTAAACGTGGGCTGAAAAACCTGATCATCACGCTGGGCGGGCGCGGTTCGCTGTGGATGTCTGGCGACAGCGTGCATCAGGTTGCACCCACCGCAGTAAAAGCGGTGGACACCAGCGGCGCGGGCGATGCCTTTATCGGCTGCTTCGCCCACGAGCTGGTGAAAAGCGGCGATATCCCGGCCGCGATGGCGCAAGCCTCGGCTTATGCCGCCTGCAGCGTGACCGGTCGCGGCACGCAGCGCTCCTATCCCGACGCGGAAACCTTCCAGCGTTTTCTCAACGTTCACTGAGGTCGAGTTATGCAACCGAACATTGTTCAGCAATCTGATGGCTATCTGAATAAAACGCCGCTGTTCCAGTTCATTTTGCTCTCGTGCCTGTTCCCGTTGTGGGGCTGTGCGGCGAGTCTGAACGACATCCTGATCACCCAGTTCAAAAGCGTGTTCGCGTTAAGCGATTTCGCCAGCGCACTGGTGCAGAGCGCGTTCTACGGCGGCTACTTCCTGATTGCTATTCCGGCCTCGCTGGTGATCCGTAAAGCCACCTATAAACTGGCGATTTTATTGGGCCTGGCGCTGTATATCGTGGGCTGCGTGCTGTTCTATCCCGCGTCACACATGGCAACCTACACCATGTTCCTGGCGGCGATTTTCGCCATCGCCATCGGTTTGAGCTTCCTCGAAACCGCCGCCAACACCTACAGCTCGATGATTGGTCATCGCGATCACGCCACGCTGCGCCTGAATATCAGCCAGACTTTCTATCCGGTGGGCGCACTGATGGGCATCGTGCTGGGCAAATATCTGGTGTTCCAGGAGGGCGACAGTCTGGAAAGTCAGCTGGCCGGCATGAATGCGGAACAGGCGCATGCGTTCCGTCTCACCATGCTGGAGCACACGCTTGAGCCGTATAAATATCTGGTGATGGTTTTGGTGGTAGTAATGCTGCTGTTCCTGTTCACCCGCTATCCGCGCTGCAAACCGGAAAGCAGTGAAAAATCGTTGCCGTCGCTCGGCGAAACTTTCCGCTATCTGGCGGCGAATCGTCACTTCAAACGCGGGATTCTGGCGCAGTTCTTGTATGTCGGCATGCAGGTGGCGGTGTGGTCGTTCACCATTCGTCTGGCGCTGACGCTCGGCGCGGTCAATGAGCGCCATGCCTCTAACTTTATGATTTACAGCTTCATCGGCTTCTTTATCGGTAAATTTATCGCCAACGTCCTGATGACGCGCTTCCGTGCGGAAAAAGTGTTGATTGCCTACTCGCTGCTGGGTGTTCTGGCGCTGGCGTATGTGATGTTTGTGCCGAACTTTACCGCTGTCTATGCCGCCATCCTGGTCAGTGCGCTGTTTGGTCCGTGCTGGGCGACGATCTACGCTGGAACGCTGGCGACCGTCGATAACAAATACACCGAAGTGGCGGGCGCGTTTATCGTGATGTCGATTGTCGGTGCTGCCTTTATTCCTGCGATTCAGGGCTTCGTCTCCGATCATCTTGGATCGATGCAGCTGGCGTTCGGCGTTTCGCTGCTGTGCTTCGCCTGGGTGGGTTACTTCTTCTGGGGCGAGCTGCGTCATAAAAAACAGGCAGAAGCAGCCGGTCGTTTAGTTGAGGAGATGCCATGAAAACCCGTTTACCGTTACGTCGTGAGCAGTTTCATGAAACGCCAGCCACGCTGCTGCGCAACGAGACGTTCCACGTCGAGCTGTTTCGCTATCCCGCAGGCGTGGAAGCGGTGCGCATCAGCAATCCACGCGGCACGGTGATCGTACTGCCGTTTTACGGTCAGATGGTGTGGGACGCCAACTTTGACGGCCATTCGCTGACCATGGGCCACAGCTTTAAGCAGCCGCTGCCCGGCAGTTCGATCATTGATACCTACGGCTGTTTCGCTTTCCACTCCGGGCTGCTGGCCAACGGCTGTCCGGCAGAGGATGACGATCATCCGCTGCATGGCGAAATGGCCTGCGCGCGCATGGACAGCGCGTGGATGGTACTGGAGGACGATCGCCTGTCGCTGGAGGGCGAAACCGAGTATGTGAAGGGCTTTGGCCATCACTATCTTGCCGCACCGGCGGTGCGCCTTGAGGCCAATGCTGCGCGCCTGCACATTGAGATGAACGTCACTAACCTGGCAGGCGCGCCGATGCCGCTGCAGTATATGTGTCATTTGAACAGCGCCTGGCTGGATCGAGGGCGTTTCCAGCAGTCAATTCCGACCGATGCGTTCCAGCTGCGCAGTTCGATCCCGGCGCACGTCAAACCTACCCCGCAGTGGCGCGCATATACCGATCAACTGGCGCGCGATCCGCAGGCGTTTCAGCAGCTGGATCAGCCGCAGACGTGCGATCCGGAGATCGTGTTTTTCGCCGACGATCTCCAGCAGTACGGCGATGAGATGCAGTTCGAGCTGCACTCACCGCAAGGGTTTGCTCTGATGACACGCTTCTCCAGCCAACAGTTCCCGCACGCCACGCGCTGGATGCTGCATAACCGCGATCAGCAGGTCGCCGCCTATGTGCTGCCGTCAACCTGCCGCCCGGAGGGTTTCAAAGCCGCACAGCGCGCCGGCACGCTGATTGAGCTGGCCCCCGGCGAACAGCGTCACTTCAGCGTTGAGACCGGGATTTTGTAATCAATGGCGGTCTTAGGATCGCCATTTTAAAATCAATATCAACAGCGGATGTTGATATTAAAAATCATTTAAAAAATATCAAATATACCCCTATCTCCCCTCGGTTAATTGCAATGACCTAATGATTTAGATCAAATTATTAAATAAGAGGATGTGCATTATAGTTAACTGATTTAAATTTACGTTCAGGGAAGGATTATGGCATCTGTACCGATAGGACCTGGTGCATTAATTATTCAGAATAATATGCGTGAAGCCAGATGTAATGGTATGTCGAGAGGTATGGCGACACCGGCAACCTATTACTGGTTTTATCAAAAAGTACGCAATCGCGGCCCTTGGGATTACAAACAATTCGACTTCAATTGGGCTGCTTTTGGAAACTTCAATTTTGGCGCTTCAGGCAGAGCGGCTGGAATACCCGATGACATTTTGCTGATGGGCGCGGGATTTGCTCAAACACTCGCTGGCACATCAAAACCTCGCTGGGGAAAGTGGTATGATGTTCCTCCCTATGGAGATGATCCCACAGATCAACGCAATATACGCGAGGGAATTGAGTATGCTAAACAGCACGGTTATTAAGCGATTTCATTTGATACTGACTCTTCTTTTGCTGATTATTATTGGTTTTTTAGTCATCGGTAATGAAAGCTCACGCGATAATGATGTGTTGAAGCGTAGTCAAAAAATCAATCAATCTTCCTGGCTATATATGACTGAATACAGTGCTGGCGGTGCCACTGTTCCTGTTATTTATCGATATTATTTAACCAGTGAGATTACCGGCAACGAAAAACAAGTTTTAAATAAACTTAAAACGTTGGAACCTCTCATTGAAGGTGTAGGAAGCATCCGCTCAATTAACATATCAGCTAATGGGCATATCACCTTTGGATGGAGTGGAAAAATAGTGTCAGTGAGCAGTAAAGTTGGCACGGCAGATTTTGAATTTGAAAATTAATTAAAATATTTAAAATGCTCGAAACGACGTGCCTTCTGCTTGTAGACGCGGCCGTTAGGCCGCCCATTTGAATTATCAAGCTCAACTAAATCGCTACTAATCCGCGTACGCCGTCGGCTTCCATGGCGGATCCGGCGCCGCGCTGCACGATCTCGCCGCGCGACATCACCAGATAGCTGTCGGCCAGTTCGGCGGCGAAATCGTAAAACTGCTCGACCAGCAGGATCGCCATATCACCGCGCTGCGCCAGCTGGCGGATTACCGCACCGATCTCCTTGATCACCGACGGCTGGATCCCTTCGGTTGGCTCATCGAGGATCAATAGCTTTGGTGAACAGGCGAGGGCGCGGCCAATCGCTAATTGCTGCTGTTGCCCGCCCGACAGGTCGCCGCCGCGGCGCGCTTTCATCTCACGCAGCACCGGAAACAGTTGATAGATCTCCTCCGGCACCGCTTTGGCCTGTGCGCCGGAAAAACGCGCCAGCCCCATCAGCAGATTCTCTTCCACCGTCAGACGCGGGAAGATTTCGCGCCCCTGCGGCACATAAGCGATACCGGCCTGCACGCGCTGATGCGGCTTGCGGCTGTTGATCACGTTATCCTGCCAGCGAATTTCGCCGGATTTGGCCGGAATCAGCCCCATCAAACACTTCAACAGCGTGGTTTTACCCACGCCGTTACGTCCCAGCAGGCAGGTAATTTCACCCGGCTTCGCTTCAAACGACAGGCCGCGCAGAATGTGGCTGCCGCCGTAATATTGATTCAGTTCCGCGACTTGCAGCATGTTAACGCCCCAGATAAACGTCGATAACCCGATCGTCCGCCTGCACTTCGCGTAACGATCCCTCGGCCAAAACCTGGCCCTGATGCAGCACGGTGACGTGATCGGCAATGGTTTCAACAAAGCCCATGTCGTGCTCGACCACCATCAGCGAATGCTTACCGGCGAGGCTGCGAAACAGCTCGGCGGTGTATTCGGTTTCGGCATCGGTCATGCCGGCTGCCGGTTCATCCAGCAGCAGCAGATGCGGGTCCTGTACCAGCAGCATGCCGATTTCCAGAAACTGCTTCTGGCCGTGCGACAGCAAACCGGCTTTGCGCTGGCGTTCGGCACCCAGCCGCAGCAGTTTTAGCACCTCATCAATGCGATCCTGCTGCTCGCCGTTCAGCCGCGCACGCAGGCTGGCCCACACCGATTTGTCGTTTTTCAGCGCGATTTCCAGATTCTCAAATACCGTTAGCGCTTCGAATACCGTGGGTTTCTGGAACTTGCGCCCAATACCGGCGCGCGCGATCTCCACCGGCGACATTTTGCTGAGATCGGTATCCTGGTCGTAGATCACCTGGCCATTATCCGGCCGGGTTTTACCGGTGATCACATCCATCAGCGTAGTTTTTCCCGCGCCGTTGGGGCCGATCACGCAACGCAGTTCGCCCACGCCGATCTTCAGTGAGAGATCGGTGAGCGCGCGAAAGCCGTCGAACGACACGTTGATCTTCTCCAGCTGCAATACCGGATCGCTTTGTTCACGATAGCGATCCGAGGGATGAGGTTGGGTAAACAGGTGTTCAGTCATCACGCCTCCGGCGCAGCAGGCCAATCACGCCACGCGGCAGGAACAGCGTGACCAGGATAAACATCAGGCCAAGGAAAAACAGCCAATATTCCGGGAAGGCGACGGTGAACCAGCTTTTGGCTCCGTTAACGATGGCGGCACCAAGCAGCGGACCAATCAGCGTGCCGCGTCCACCCAGCGCCACCCAAATCGCCGCTTCAATCGAGTTGGTTGGCGACATTTCGCTGGGGTTGATAATGCCAACCTGCGGCACGTAGAGCGCGCCCGCCAGCCCGCACAGCACCGCCGACAGCGTCCAGACAAACAGCTTGAAGCCTTTGGGATCGTATCCGATGAACATCAGGCGGTTCTCCGCATCGCGCACCGCGGTCAACACGCGGCCAAACTTGCTGCGTGCCAGCGCGAAGCCAATGCCGAGGCTGACCAGCAGCAGCAGCACCGTGGCGACAAACAGCCCAATACGTGTGCCGGTAGCGGTGACGTTAAAGCCGAGCAATGTGGTGAAGCCGGTAAAGCCGTTATTACCGCCGAAGCCGGTTTCGTTGCGGAAAAACAGCAGCATGCCAGCGTAGGTCAGCGCCTGCGTCATGATTGAGAAGTAAACGCCTTTGATTTTCGAGCGGAAGGCGAAGAAGCCAAACACCAGCGCCAGTAAACCCGGCACCAGCATGATCAGGCACAGCGCCCAGACAAAATGTTGCGTGCCCGCCCAAAACCACGGCAGCTCACTCCATGAAAGAAAAGACATGAACGCAGGCAGGCCGTCGCCGGAGGCCTGGCGCATCAAATACATGCCCATCGCATAGCCGCCAAGCGCGAAGAACAGGCCGTGACCGAGCGACAGCAGCCCGGCGTAACCCCACACTAAATCGAGCGCCACCGCGACCACTGCGTAACAGAGAATCTTGCCGACCAGCGTTAGCGTATAGGTGGAGATCGCCAGCGGATGGGTGGCGGGCAGCAGGGCGCAGAACGGCAGCGCCAGCAGCAGCACAGCGATCACCACGCCGAGGCTGAGCGTCAGGCGTGGCGCTTTGCGCGCAATAGTTAACGTCATTGGCTGGCTCATCAGTCAATCACCCTCCCTTTGAAGGCAAACAGGCCCTGCGGACGTTTCTGGATAAACAGCACGATCAGCACGAGGATGAGGATTTTGCCCAGCACCGCGCCAATCTGCGGCTCCAGCACTTTATTAAGAATGCCGAGACCAAAGGCGGCGACCACGGTGCCCGCCAGTTGGCCGACGCCGCCCAGCACCACCACGAGGAAGGAGTCGATGATGTAGCCCTGACCGAGCTCCGGCCCGACGTTGCCGAGCTGCGACAGCGCCACGCCGCCGAGTCCGGCGATGCCAGAACCGAGGCCAAACGCCAGCATATCGATACGTCCGGTCGGCACGCCGCAGCAGTCGGCCATTGCGCGGTTCTGCGTCACGGCGCGCACGCTCAGGCCGAGACGGGTTTTATTCAGCAGCAGCCAGGTGAGGGCCAGTACGGCAAACACAAACAGGATCACCGCGATACGGTTGTACGGCAGCACCAGATTCGGTAACAGCTGCAGCCCGCCGGAGAGCCAGCCTGGGTTAGCCACTTCCAGGTTCTGCGCGCCAAACAGCATGCGCACCAGCTGAATCAGCATCAGGCTGATACCCCAGGTGGCGAGCAGCGTTTCCAGCGGACGTCCGTACAGATGGCGGATGATGGTGCGCTCCAGCAGCATGCCCATGCAGGCGGTGACCAGAAAGGCCACCGGCAGCGCCAGCAGCGGATACCAGGCCAGCCACTGCGGTGCGAACTGCTGGAACAGGCTTTGCACAAACCAGGTGGCGTAGGCGCCCAGCATCAGCATTTCGCCGTGCGCCATGTTGATTACGCCCAGCAGGCCGTAGGTGATCGCCAGACCGAGCGCGGCCAGCAGCAGAATCGAACCGAGTGACAGGCCGGTAAACGCCTGACCAAGCAGATCGCCCCACATCAGGCGCTGTTTAATCTGCTTCAGGCTGGCGGCGGCGGCATCACGCACGCTGGCATCGGGTTCATTGCTGGCCTGGGTTAAGCGCGTGAGGCTGGCCTGCATGTTGGGATCGCTGGATTCGCCGAGCAGTTTGACAGCCTTAAGGCGCAGCGCCGCATCCGGGCTGGCGAGTTGCAGGTTGGCCGCTGCCATCAGCAGTACGTCGTGCACTTTCGCGTCTTTTTCCAGCGTCAGACGCTGCTCAATCAGCGGCAGCATGTCGGCGACGCCATCATTTTGCAGTTGTTGTGCGGCACGTAAACGGATCGCGGCATCATCGCTCACCAGCTGATGGGCGGCGAGGGCGCTGGCGATCAATACGCGCAGGCGGTTGTTCATGAACAGCTTTTTGGTGTCGCCGTCGGGCTGTTGCGCGCTGTCGAGCGGCTGCAACGCTTCACCTTGTTTGCTGAACGGCTGCTGTTTTTGGTCGATGACCACGGTTTCATTGCGCAGCGCCTGCAGCAGCGGCAAGCGACTGGCCTGCGGTGCGGCGGCCCACTGCTGGAGCAGCGTGGCTTGTTGCGCGCGGCTGGCGGCCGCGAAGTCTGCGCCATCGCCCGCCTGGGCGAGCCAGGGCAGCAGTAACAGCAGACAGCAGAGATAACGGCGGATTGTCATGGTTCTGGCCCTGATGGTGAGAAGTTGTTTTGGTTTGGATTGGTGTGGCTGTCCCCCTCCTCGGTCCTCCCCCATAAATGGGGGAGGAAGACGTTGCCCAATGCCAGCAATGAACATGCATGTGGCAGCGTCTCCTTCCCCCATTTATGGGGGAAGGCCGGGATGGGGGACAGCCAGCACAACCCCTACTGCGTTGATTTCACCGGATGGTCCGGCTTCTTATCATTACCCGCAATGTACGGGCTCCACGGCTGGGCGCGTACCGGTTGCTCGGTCTGCCACACCACGTTGAACTGACCGTTCTCTTCCACTTCACCAATCATCACTGGCTTATGCAGGTGATGGTTGGTTTTATCCATGGTCAGAGTGAAACCGTCCGGGGCTTTAAAGGTCTGTCCCGCCATCGCCGCGCGCACTTTATCCACATCGGTGGTGCCCGCTTTCTCTACCGCCTGCGCCCACATGTGCAGGCCAACGTAGGTCGCTTCCATCGGGTCATTCGTCACCACGGTGTTGGCGTTCGGCAGGTTGTGCGCCTTAGCGTAGGCGCGGTAATCCGCGACGAACTTCTGGTTAGTTGGGTTATCCACCGACTCGAAGTAGTTCCACGCCGCTAGCTGACCGACCAGCGGTTTGGTATCAATGCCGCGCAACTCTTCCTCGCCGACGGAGAAGGCGATCACCGGGATATCCGTGGCTTTGATGCCCTGATTGGCCAGCTCTTTGTAGAACGGCACGTTGGAGTCGCCGTTAATGGTGGAGATCACCGCGGTTTTGCCACCGGCAGAGAACTTCTTAATGTTGGAGACGATGGTCTGATAATCGCTGTAACCAAACGGCGTATAGACCTCTTCGATGTCTTTATCCTGTACCCCTTTGGTGTGCAGGAAGGCGCGCAGAATCTTGTTGGTGGTGCGCGGATAGACGTAGTCGGTGCCCAGCAGGAAGAAGCGTTTCGCGCTGCCGCCATCTTCACTCATCAGGTATTCCACCGCCGGAATCGCCTGTTGGTTCGGCGCGGCGCCGGTGTAGAACACGTTCGGCGACATCTCTTCGCCTTCGTACTGCACGGGATAAAACAGCAGGCCGTTCAGCTCCTCAAACACCGGCAGCACCGATTTGCGCGATACCGAGGTCCAGCAGCCAAACACTGCCGCCACTTTGTCCTGCGTCAGCAGCTGACGCGCTTTTTCGGCAAACAGCGGCCAGTTGGAGGCCGGATCGACCACCACCGGTTCCAGCTTTTTGCCCAGCACGCCGCCTTTGGCGTTGATCTCATCGATAGTCATCAGCGCCACATCCTTCAGCGGCGTTTCGGAGATCGCCATGGTGCCGGAGAGCGAGGACATAATGCCCACCTTGATGGTGTCAGCAGCCTGCGCCGCAAAGGCAAAGCCCATGCTGGCCACAGAGGCAGAGAGCGCGAAAGCCTTGAGCAACGAACGTCTTTTCATCAGTAAACCCCTCACGATGTTTGTATTGTTATTCAATGGGTTGAAGTCGAGCCTGCTGTAACATATGCAATGTGATCTTTCTGACCTCTGCCTTACTGACGGCGATGTGGTCGGTTAAAATGCGCTGCGCCTCCTCGGTTTGTTGCTGGAAAATCGCCCGTAAAATCTGAGCGTGCTCGCGGTATGTCGCCTCCATTCGGTCGTCTCGGGTAAAATCGAGACGGCGAATGATGCGGATTTTTTCGGTCAGTTCGGCGTGGATGCGCGCCATCTCCTGATTGCCAGCGGCGGCCACCAGCGCCATGTGAAAGGCTTCATCCTGCGCCGAAACCGCTTTGCCATCGGCCAGCGGCGGTGCATCCATCCAGAAGCTTTTCAGCGCGGTGAGCATGTCGATGCACTGCGGTGCGGGCAGTGCGCACAAGCGGCGCACCGCTTCGCACTCCAGCACGGTGCGAAAGTCGTACAGCTCTTCGAAATATTCAAAGTCAAACGGCTTCACCTGCCAGCCGCTGCGGAACCACACTTCGACGTAGCCCTCGCGCTCCAGCCAGAACAGCGCCTGACGCACCGGCGTGCGGCTCACTTCCAGCCGATCGGCGATTTCGTTTTCGCTGAAGCGATCGCCCGGCATCAGTCGGAACTCAAAAATGTCCTGTTTCAGCGCCTGATAAACCTTTTCGGCCAGTGCTTCCGGACGACCTTTGCTACGAGGGCTCGTGTTCATGCCAGCTCCTTATTCCAGCCACAGCAGGGCATCGCCCGGACTCACCGGACGTCCTGCCTGGCAGGCAATGCGTTTCACCGTGCCGGCCTGCGGCGCGACAATCGCCAGTTCCATTTTCATCGCTTCCACGATGATCAGCGTTTGACCGGCTTCCACCGCGTCGCCCGGCTGCACCAGCACTTTCCAGATGTTGCCGTTCATATCGGCGCACACCGCCAGCGCATCGTCGTCGGCTTCGGCCACCACCAGCGTCTCCTCGCTGGTGAGCGGCGCGTTCTGCTCTTCCTGCGCCCACAGCGTCACTTCCTGTTCGAAGGCGGCGGACTGACGCTGGCGGAAATCACTGATCGATGCGGCATTTTCCGCCAGGAATTGATGATGGGCGGCGAAGTCGAAGACCGTTTCTTCGATGCGCACCGTGGCGCGGCCTTCGCGGAAGTCATCGCGCAGCTGCGTCAGTTCGTTTTCCGTTACCGGATAAAAGCGCACCTGATCGAAGAAGTGCAGCAGCCACGGCTCGTCGGCCGCAAACTGCTCGTTTTTCAGGAACTTGTTCCAGATTGGTAGTGTGCGGCCCACCAACTGATAGCCGCCGGGTGAATCCATGCCGTAGATGCACATGTACATGCCGCCAATGCCGACCGTGCCTTCGGCGGTAAAGGTGCGCGCCGGGCTGTATTTGGAGCTCAGCAGGCGATGGCGTGGATCGATCGGTACCGCGCACGGCGCGCCGAGATAGACATCGCCAAGGCCGAGAATCAGGTAGCTGGCATCAAAAAGGGTGTCGCGCACCGCTTCGCGGCTCGGCAGGCCATTAATACGCTGGATAAAATCGACGTTATTTGGCAGCCACGGCGCGCTGGCACGCACGGTTTCCTGATAACGTTCGACCGCGCCGAGCGTGGCGCTATCTTCGAAGGCCATCGGCATCCAGACAATGCGCGACGGCACTTTCAGCTGGCTGACATCGCCGAGCCCGGCTTCCAGTTCCAGCAGCAGCTGCATCAGCTGTTTCTGGCTGAGAATCAGGCTGTCGTAGCGTACCTGCAGAGAGCGCACGCCCGGCGACAGCTCTTCCACGCCCGGCACCGCGCGTTCACGTAGCGCATTCATCAGCAGATGCACGCGCAGACGCAGCGCCAGATCCAGCACGTTATCGCCGTACTCAATCAGCACATATTTGTCGCCCGCCTGGCGATAAACCGCCGCTGGCGTGGTTGCCGTGGCGGGGAGCGCCGCCAGCAAGGTGGCGGAACCGATAGCGCTGGCTGCTAAAGAGGGCACCGCAAAGGCCGGCGCGTGGCTGCTGCGCAGCGTGGCCACGCTGTGCGCCTGCGCTTTTTCCAGCGCCACCGCTTCGTCGGCGCTGATTGGGTGGAAGCGAATTTTATCGCCCGGTTTCACCTGGCCGACTTTCCACAGTTCGGCTTTGGCGATGGTCACCGGGCAGACGAAGCCGCCGAGGCTAGGGCCGTCGTGCGTCAGGATCACCGGGAAGTCGCCGGTGAAGTTCACCGCGCCGATGGCGTATTCGCAGTCATGCACGTTGGACGGATGCAGGCCGGCTTCGCCGCCGTTGGCGCGCGTCCATGTCGGTTTCGGGCCAACCAAACGCACGCCGAGGCGGTTGGAGTTGTAGTGCACCTGCCAGTCGCTGGCAAAGAACTCATCAATCGCCGCCTGAGTGAAGAAATCCGGTGCGCCATGCGGTCCATACAATACGCCGATGCGCCATTCAGTGCCGTAGTGCGGCACCAGCGCATGATCGAGCGCCTGCGGTGCGCTGACCGGCGCGGGCGTGGTGCAGGCGGCAAGCTGCGGCTGGGAGATTGGCAGCATGTCGGCGACGCGCAGAGTGCGTCCGGCGTGGCCGCCAAACTGGCCGAGCGAGAAGGTTGAGCGGCTGCCGAGATATTCCGGCACGTCGAAACCGTTGCGTACCGCTAAGTAGGTGCGACAGCCGCTCTGTGCACGGCCCAGCGTCAGGGTTTGTCCCGCTTTGACGCTGACGGGCTGCCAGTACGCGATGCTTTCACCATCGACATCCGCCGCGCAATCAGCGCCTGTCAGGGCGATGACGGCATCGCTGTGGAAGCGCAGCGTCGGGCCTTGCAGAGTGAATTCGAGGCCCGCGGCGCTGTCGTGGTTGCCGACAATGCGGTTGGCCAGGCGGAAGGCGAAATCGTCCATTGGGCCGGACGGTGGCACGCCGATATCCCAGTAGCCGAGGCGGCCAGGGAAATCCTGAATGCTGCTGAAAGTACCGGGTTGCAGCACTTCAATCACGCTGGCGGCTGGCGTGAAGCTATCAAGGAAACGCGTCCACACGTTGCCGCTGCGGAAGGCGTCGGTGGCGACGATCTGGCGCAGATAATCGAGATTGCTGGCGATGCCATGCAGCTGCGTGGCGTCGAGCGCCTGCTGCATCTTCGCCAGCGCCGCTGCGCGCGTGTCGGCATGCACGATCAGTTTGGCGACCATCGGATCGTAAAACGCCGAGACTTCGGTGCCGGTAGCGATCCAGCCATCAACGCGCACGTCATCCGGGAAACTGACGTGGGTCAGCACGCCGGGGCTGGGCTGGAAGTTTTTCAGCGGATCTTCGGCGTAGATACGCACTTCAATCGATGCGCCAGCGGGCGCTTGCTGCAGGCGCGCCCAGTCGAGGGCATCGCCAGCGGCGACTTTCAGCATGCACTCAACCAGATCGAGGCCGGTGACGCATTCGGTGACAGGATGTTCAACCTGCAGGCGGGTGTTTACTTCGAGGAAGTAGAAGGCATCTTGTTCGGCGTCGTAGATGTATTCCACCGTACCGGCGCTGCGATAATTCACCAGCTCGCCAAGGCGTACTGCAGAAGAGAGCAGCGCTTCACGCGTTGCCTGCGGCAGATTGGGGGCAGGCGTCTCTTCCACCACTTTCTGGTTGCGGCGCTGCAGCGAACAGTCGCGTTCGCCGAGCGCGATCACTTTGCCGCTGCCGTCGCCAAAAATCTGCACTTCAACGTGGCGCGCGCGATCGATGCAGCGTTCTAAAAACACGCCCGCATCGCTGAAGAACTGCTCGCCAAGGCGGCGCACGCTCTCCCACGCATTGCGCAGCGCATCGGCGTCGGCGCAGCGCGTCAGGCCAATGCCGCCACCGCCTGCCGTGCTTTTCAGCATCACCGGATAGCCGATGGTGTCGGCGGCGCTTAAAGCTTCTTCCAGCGAACTCAGCAGCGGCGTGCCCGGCGTCATCGGCACGCCTGCGCTGGCGGCGAGCTCACGCGCGCGGTGTTTCAGGCCAAACTCGCCAATCTGCTGCGCGGTGGGGCCGACAAAGGCGATGCCGGCTTTTTCACAGGCATCGGCAAACGGCAGGCTTTCTGACAGGAAACCGTAGCCCGGCCAAATGGCTTGCGCGCCGGTTTCCTGCGCGGCGGCGAGGATTTTATCGATGCGTAAATAGCTGTCGCTGGCTTTGTCGCCGCCGAGGGCGATGGCGACGTCTGCTTCTTTGACGTGGCGCGCGTTGCGGTCAGCATCGGAATAGACGGCGACGCTTTTCACGCCGAGGCGTTTTAAGGTGCGAATGGCGCGGCAGGCGATTTCGCCACGGTTAGCAATCAGAACGGTGCTGAACATGCTTATTTACTCCCCAGAGAGGCCAGCCAGTTGCGCCAGCCGCCAAATTCGGTAATTTCCAGCGCCTGCGACAGCACCGCCGGTTCACAGATAAAGCCTTTTACGATGCGTCCGTCGGCCAGCGTCAGCGAGCCAATGCCGAGCGGGGCCGGGATTTCCGCCACGAACTCGCCAAAGCGCGCCAGCGGGATATCCCACAGTTCCACGGTGATCGCCGCACCGCTCTCGCCACGCAGCAGGCCCGGCTTCTTAATCGGGCCATCGAGCAGGGCGAACAGACGGTAATGGCTGGCGGTTTGCGTCTCCTCGACCAGCACCGCCTGGCGCGTGGTGAGCTGGAAGTTGAGCGGCATGCCGGTGAGATGCGCACCCACCACCGCCACGCGGACGTGATCGGTTGAAATCGGCAGCGCGTATGATTGTGCGGGCGCTGCTTTGCCAGTGGCACCGAGCGGCAGCGCCATCTGCTGCTGCCAGCGCAGGCCAAAACCAGCCAGTGCGCGATCGTGCCACGCAGGTGCAATCAGCGTGATGCCGGCGGGCAATCCATCGGCGCGGAACGGCGCAGGCAGCGCCAGCGCGCTGAGATCGGCCAGGTTGGTGAAATTGGTGTAGGTGCCGAACTGCGAGTTGTAGTGCACCGGCTCCTGCTGCATTTCGTCCAGCGTATGGATGGTTGGCGAGGTGGGCACCAACAGCGCATCGAACTGCGCCAGCGTTTGCTGAATCTGGCGCGTCAGTTCGGCGCGTAGGTATTCCGCCTGATAGGCTTCCACCGCCGTGTATTTCAGGCCGCTGCTGACGATGCCGTACACCACCGGATCCATCTCTTCCGGGCGATGGATCATCTCGCCCACCGCCACGGTGCGCTCGGCAACCCACGGACCGTAATAGAGCTGCTCGGCGAGTTGATGGAACAGAGAAAAATCGATTGGATGCAGTGTGGCGCCGCCGGCCTGCAATTGCTCCAGCGCCGCCAGCCAGGCCGCTTCGGCTTGCTTGTCGCCGAAGAATTCAGGCGTGGCGGGAATGGCGAAATCGGGCTGCGCTTTGAAGCTGGCTGGCGCGGTGTGCGGATTGCTGCGCGAATAGGCATCGCCCGCGTCATAGCCGCCCGCTGCGGTAGCCACCGCGAAGGCATCTTCGACGGTTAACGCGAAAACGGAAATGGTGTCATTGAGGCGGCAAGCGGGCACCACGCCGCTGGCAGAGAACCAACCTTTGGTCGGCTTGAGGCCGACAATGTTGTTAAAACCGGCGGGCACGCGGCCCGAACCGGCGGTGTCGGTGCCGAGCGAGAAGCCCACCAGACCGCGCGCCAGCACCGACGCAGAACCGGAGCTGGAGCCGCCGCTGACGTAATCAGGATTGAAGGTGTTGCTCACCGCACCAAACGGCGAACGCGTGCCGACTAAGCCGGTGGCGTATTGGTCGAGGTTGGTTTTGCCAATCACCACCGCGCCTGCTGCTTTGAGCTGCGCGACAACAAAGGCATCGGCTTCGGCGGTGTAGGTGAAGGCCGGGCAGGCGGCGCTGGTCGGCCAGCCAGCGACATCAATATTATCTTTTACCGCAAACGGCACACCAAACAGCGGCAGCGCCGCCGGGTTGCGCTGATAGCTCGCCAGCAGCGGTTCAATCTGTGCCTGCAGCTGCGCGGGCGTGGCAAGATAGAGCCACGCGTTATCCTGCGCGTCGATGGCGTCGAGATGAGCCGCCAGCAGAGCAGTAATCTGTTGTGGATCCTGTTGGTAACTGCGTTGCCAATCCTGGAGCGTAAAGCCAAAGGTCGATGCCATGAGTGAATTCCAACTGGTATACAAGATGGAATTCAACAGAGCAAAGCGCGTGCCATTTTTGTAAGCCGATGAAACCGCGTAGTTAATTGATGTGTAATACGTTTTTCTGATGATAAATTGCACAACGACGGCGCAAACGCTGCGCAACGGCGGTGCGCGAGCGTAAATTTTGTGAAGAACATGGCAAGAGACGGTTGGCCTGGTTAGCATGAAGGAAGTCTGGCATGAGCTGGATCGCAGCACTGAGAGGAGAGCGTAATGGAGAAGTGGCGTTACTGGATGCTAGGGATCTGTCTGGTCAGCACGGCCAGCAGCGTATGGGCCGATTCGCTGGATCAGCAGCGACAGCGCTATGCGCAAATCAAGCAAGCCTGGGATAACAAACAGATGGACCAGGTGACGCAGCTGATGCCGACGCTGCAGGATTATCCGCTCTACCCGTATCTGCAATATCGCCTGCTGGCGCAGGATCTCGATCAAGAGACGCCGCTGGCGGTGAAGAACTTTATTCAACAGTATCCTACGCTGCCACCGGCACGCTCGCTCTCAACGCGCTTTGTGAATGTGCTGGCGAACCGTCAGGATTGGCAGGGCGTACTCAGCTTCAGCCCGGATGAACCGAAACCGGTGCAGGCGCGCTGTAACTGGTATTACGCTAAGTGGGCGACCGGCCAGCAGCAGGCGGCGTTTGCCGGTGCGAAAGAGATTTGGCTGCGCGGCACCGCGTTGCCGAACGACTGCGACAAGCTGTTTTCGGTATGGCAAGCCAGCGGGCAACTCTCGCCGATCACCATTCTCGAGCGTATTCGTCTGGCGATGAAAGCCGGTAACGACAGCCTGGTGAATTACCTGGCGAAAATGCTGCCGGCGGATTATCAAACCACCGCCAGCGCGCTGATTGCGCTGCAGCAGAATCCGCAAACCGTCACCACCTTTGCCAGCAGCATGGGACCCACCGATTTCACCCGCATGGCGACCAGCTATGCCTTCGCCCGCGTGGCGCGTGAGGATATGGATAACGCGCGCATGATGATCCCGCAGCTGGTGCAGGCGCAGAAGATGAGCCAGGCCGATGAGCAGGACCTGAAAGAGACCGTGGTGTGGCGCATGATGGGCGCGGATCTCACCAGCGAGCAGGCGCGCTGGCGTGATGCGGTGGTGATGAACAGCGAATCTACCGCGCTGGTGGAGCGCCGCGTACGGCTGGCGCTGAGCCAGAACGATCGTCGTGGTCTCAATACCTGGATCGCGCGTTTGCCGGTGGAAGCCAAAGAGAAAGATGAGTGGCAATACTGGCAGGCGGATCTGCTGATTTCGCAGGGCCGTAAAGAGGAAGCCAACGATATTCTGCGGAAGCTGATGCAGGCGCGCGGTTTCTATCCGATGGTCGCGGCGCAGCGTTTGGGCGTGGAGTATCCGTTGCAGGTCGACAAAGCTCCGGCAGCCGACAGCAGCGTGACGCAAGGTGCGGAAATGGCGCGCGTGCGTGAGCTGATGTATTGGGGGCTGGATAACCTGGCACGCAGCGAGTGGGCCAATCTGATCTCCAGCAAAACCCGTTCGCAGCAGCAGATGCTGGCGCGTTACGCTAATGAGCAGGATTGGTGGGATCTCAGCGTGCAGGCCACCATCACCGCGAAAATGTGGGATAGCCTGAAAGAGCGCTTCCCGCTGGCGTGGCAAAACCTTTACCAGCAATACACCAGCGACAAAGGCATTCCGCAGAGTTACGCGATGGCGATTTCGCGTCAGGAGAGCGCGTGGAACCCGAAAGCGCGTTCACCGGTGGGCGCCAGCGGATTGATGCAGGTGATGCCCGCTACGGCGACGCATACCGTGAAGATGTATAACATTCCCGGCTATGTGAACAGCAGCCAGCTGCTGGATCCGCAGACCAATATTCAGATCGGTACGCAGTATCTGGAGTATGTCTATCAGCAGTTTGGTCAGAACCGCATCTTCTCTTCGGCCGCCTATAACGCCGGTCCGGGACGCGTGCGCAGCTGGCAGAAAACCAGCGGTGGTAATCTGGATGCGGTGGCGTTTATCGAAACCATCCCGTTCTCCGAAACGCGTGGCTACGTGAAAAACGTGCTGGCCTACGATGCCTATTACCGCTACTTCATGGGCAAGCCGGACAAGATTCTCGCCGACAGTGAGTGGAATCGCCAGTATTGACTGTGCTATGCTTCCGTACTCGTTAATGAGTACGGAAGCCCTTCATGAGCCAACCCCTTTCTTCCCAGCCGGAATCGGCTCAGCCTGTTGAAGATAACTGGCTGCGATTTATCGAACTGATGCAAAATGCCTTTGCCGATGGCGTGGCGCTGCCGTTATTACAACTGATGATGACGCCGGATGAACGTGAATCCTACGGGACGCGTTTGCGCATTATTGAAGAGCTGATGAACGGCGATATGAGCCAGCGTGAACTGAAGAATGAGTTGGGCGTCGGCATCGCCACCATTACGCGCGGGTCTAATAGTCTGAAAGAGGCGCCGCCAGAGCTAAAACGCTGGCTGGAAGCGCGTCTTGGCCGCGGTTAACGCTGGCTGTAGAGCGGATGGGTGAACGGACACAGCGCCAGAATCAACGCCTGATGGTAGACGCTGGAGCGGCTAAGCAGGCCGTGGGTGAGGGCACCAATCGCGCCACCTTTGTGTTTGATATTCTCCACGCCGGTTAATCGTGCCATCTCATCACCCAGTTCATGCCCGGCAGCCAAGCCTGCCACGACAATCGGCGGCAGCGTAAAGCTGGCCGAACGTGATTCTCCGCGCTGCTGCGCGTTTTCAATCACCATCCAAGCAAAGGCGCAATCGCCTTCGATTCCCGCTTCGATCGCCACCCAGTAATCGGCCCGTGGACGCGTTTGACGCGCGTTCTCTACCCGCTGACGTGCGCCAGTTCGCGTTTCAACATCACTAAGTGGCTGGGCTGCGACGCCGCTCTCGACCTCAACCCCTTCGATGTGGCAGGATCCTTCGCCGAAAACGTCGTTGAACGCCTGAGCAATCGCGCGAATTTTTGCCGGGTTGATGGTGGCTGCGACAACATGGTACATAATTGTTTGAACCCTCGAGGCAAATTTGTCGCAGTATAACGGAAATTAAGCATGCTACAGGTCTATCTTGTTCGTCACGGTGAAACGGTATGGAATGCGGCTCGGCGCATTCAGGGGCAGTCTGACAGCCCGTTAACGGAAAAAGGTGAGCAGCAGGCTCAGCAAGTGGGCGAGCGAGTGAAATCGCTGGGCATTACCCATGTGATTGCCAGCGATTTGGGACGGACGCGGCGTACGGCAGAGATTATCGCCGATGCGTGTGGCTGCACCGTGACGCTTGATGCGCGTCTGCGCGAGCTCAATATGGGCTGCCTGGAACAACGTCCACTCGATGGCTTAACCGAAGAAGAGGAACACTGGCGGAAAACGCTGGTGGATGGCACCACTGCTGGACGTATTCCGGGTGGCGAATCGATGGCGGAGATGGCGACGCGGATGCACGAAGCGCTGAATGCACTGCTGGAGTTGCCTGCCGGTAGCCGTCCGCTGATTGTCAGCCACGGGATGGCGCTGGGCGTGTTGGTCAGTACCATTCTCGGTTTGCCTGCGCATGCGGAACGTCGTTTGCGTTTGCGGAATTGCTCGATCTCGCGCGTGGATCATCAGCAGAGCGCGTGGCTGGCGGCCGGTTGGGTGGTTGAGACGGCGGGCGATGTGTCGCATCTGGATGCGCCAGCGTTAGACGAGCTTCAACGCTAAGCAGAAAAAAATGCCGTCGCGATGACGGCATTTTTTATTAGTTATTCTGTTGGCGAATCGGAATCAGGTATTCGCAGCGGATTTCCGTTGGCGGCTCGCTACGTTTTTTACCCCCGTGCGTGTAGAAACGCTCGATGTCCTGTCCCTGACGACGCACTAATCCCAGCGTTGGCATACAAGTGCCGTACAGCAGCAGGATAAATTCACCCAGCGCGCTGCGCGCACCGTTGTAGGTGAACTGTACGTAATCACCGGCTTCCACAATCACGCTCTGATTCGACTGCATGCTTTTTGCCAGCTGATCGGCAGGCACCGCAGTGGTGTAGAGAATCTCCTGCTCATCATCTTTTTCATGGCTGGCGCGCACCTGATGCAAGCCATACAGCACCGGCGGCACCGTGTCGGTTTCCAGCAGGAACTGCTTCCAGAAATGCATGCGCATCTCATCGCGGTAGCTGGAAATCTGCTCCAGCGTACAGGAGTAACTCTGCGTCTGGCCGACCAGCACCGTTTCAGGCAGCGTGACAAACTGCGCTTCCGGCATGCTGTTATCGTCGAGACGAATTGGCGGGCGAATGCCAAACGAGTTCCACTCCGATGAGCGACGATACCAGGCCGGCGTTTGGTTGAATTGCTTTTTAAACGCACGGGTAAAGGTCTGCTGCGAATCGAAGCGATATTGTAACGCGATGTCGAGGATGGGGCGGCTGGTCAGGCGAAGCGCCACCGCGGCTTTCGACAGCCGACGCGCGCGAATGTACGCACCAATCGCGTGGCTGGTTACTTCCTTGAACATCCGCTGTAGATGCCACTTGGAGTAGCCTGCTTTCTGCGCAACGTTATCTAATGAAAGCGGTTGATCCAGATGGCTCTCCAGCCAGACAAGCAAATCGCGAATGATACCGGCTTGGTCCATAAAACATCCTCATAACTCTCTGGTGGCGCAACTATGAAGTCGTCGAATAATAGCACGAAATGCACAAAAGCGTGGGGGCGGTTTGCTAATCGAGTGTGCTAAGTCAAAGCGGGTTAAAACCCTTTTAGGTTTGGTTCTCTGTTCGATTGACAGTACATTACATTCTCATCTATTCGATTGGCAATGGTAACTCAATGACAATAGCTCGTATTCTTATAATCACGTTGGCAACATATGTATTCAGTGCTGGCGTTCAGGCCGAAGAGATCGGCTCAGTTGACACGGTATTCAAGATATTTGGCCCCGATCATAAGATCGTGGTAGAAGCCTTCGATGACCCCGACGTAAAAAATGTAACCTGTTATATCAGCCGGGCAAAAACCGGCGGTATTAAAGGGGGATTAGGTTTGGCGGAAGACACGTCCGACGCGGCCATCTCCTGTCAACAGGTGGGACCGGTAGAGCTTAGCGAGAAAATCGCACAAGGCAAGGCGCAAGGTGAAGTGGTGTTCAAAAAACGCACATCACTGGTGTTTAAGAAGCTGCAGGTGGTGCGCTTCTTTGACCAGAAACGTCATGCGCTGGTGTACCTAAGCTATTCCGACAAGGTGGTGGATGGATCGCCGAAGAATGCGCTGAGCGCCGTGCCGATTATGCCGTGGCATTAATGCAGGCATAAAAAAACGCCCTCACGGGCGTTTTTTCTTGCAACGCTTAATCCTGCAGTTCGCCGCAGAAGCGGTAACCTTCGCCGTGAATGGTGGCGATGATTTCTGGCGTGTCTGGCGTGGATTCGAAATGCTTACGGATGCGGCGGATGGTGACATCCACGGTACGGTCATGCGGCTTCAGCTCGCGGCCGGTCATCTTCTTCAGCAAGTCACCACGCGTCTGGATTTTGCCAGGGTTTTCACAGAAGTGCAGCATGGCGCGGAATTCACTGCGCGGCAGCTTGTACTGGTCGCCGTTCGGACTGATCAGTGAGCGGCTGTTGATATCCAGCTCCCAACCGTTGAAGCGATAGCTTTCAACGGTACGGCGTTCTTCACTTGGCATCGCCAGATTCATGGTGCGCGACAGCAAATTGCGTGCACGAATCGTCAACTCACGCGGGTTGAACGGTTTGGTGATGTAATCATCGGCACCGATTTCCAGACCGAGGATTTTATCCACTTCATTATCACGGCCGGTAAGGAACATCAGCGCGACGTTTGCTTGCTCACGCAATTCGCGCGCCAACAGCAAACCGTTTTTACCTGGCAGGTTGATATCCATAATCACCAGATTGACGTCATTTTCCGTCAAAACCTGATGCATCTCGGCGCCGTCGGTGGCTTCATAGACCACGTAACCTTCTGCCTCAAAGATACTTTTGAGGGTGTTACGCGTGACCAGTTCGTCTTCAACGATAAGAATGTGCGGGGTCTGCATGTTTCGCTACCTAAAATTTGCCAACAAATCGAAAACAGGGCGTACGTCGGTTACGCTAATGTGCTGCAACCGGTATACGAAATAATCTTCGGAATACACCATCCATCTACGTCAACTTCAGTGTTAGCTCAGCCAGTCAGGATGGATATTTGCACGCCCCGAGGATCTCGGACAGGCGCTCATCCTAACCGTATTAACAGCAACCTAACAGCACCAACAACAACCGATAAGCATAAAAACAACGCTTCGTTGACTTATATCAAATGGAAGTGTAGCACGTTAACACTTTTATGAAAAACTTCTCCAGGATTGCTAGTTTAGCTCACAAAATGCAGCAATTTTGCTACATTCCGTCCTTATATAACCAAAACTAAAACACGCAGGAAATTATATTTCAATGATATGAAAGAAAAGGGTTTTATATTCAATAGGTCCGATAATTTTGCTTATGCCCGCTAATTTCCACTGCAGCTGGATTTATCCCTCTTTTAACATCGTTAACATCTTATTTTCTCCTCTAGCCGCAGTTGGTATTTTCTCTCCTGCATGCCAACATAATGCGAGTTGTTAACAGTTCGATGGAAAAATCATGCATTTCCCCTTAATCCTTGTCTCTCCCGCTCGTCCGGAAAATATCGGTGCGGCTGCTCGCGCTATGAAAACCATGGGATTTAGCGAGCTGCGCATTGTCGCCAGCGATGCCTGGCAAGATCCCGCAGCACGTCGAGTGGCGCACGGCGCCGGTGAGATCCTCGATAACGTCAAAACCTACGCCACGCTGAGCGAGGCGCTAAAGGATGTCGATTTTTCCGTAGCGACCACCGCACGTAGCCGCGCGAAATTCCGCTATTACGCTACGCCCAGCCAGGTTGAAAACATCCTGCATGAGAAGCGCCAATGGCTGAGCCGCATCGCGTTGGTGTTTGGCCGTGAAGACAGCGGCTTAACCAATGAAGAGCTGGAGCAGGTCGATCTGTTAACCGGCATTCCGATGGCCAATGATTATCCGTCGCTGAATCTCGGTCAGGCAGTGATGGTGTATTGCTATCAGCTGTCGGCGCTCAACCAGATTGCGGCTGAGACCGCAGAAGTGGCGAATGAGCAGCAGTTGCAGGCATTGCGCCAGCGCTTTCATCAGTTGCTGGTCAAGCTGGATGTGAGTGATGACGTCAAAATGGCGGACTGGATCGATCAGCGCATCGGCCTGCTGGAACAGCGTGACAGCGCCATGCTGCATCGTTTGTTACACGACGTAGAAAAAAAACTTATAGATAATTGCTCGGATAAATCCTGAGATGCTAGTGACTGATGCGGCAATCCGCCGCATCTCCTGAACGATCGCGATAATTTTTGCCTCAGCAAGCGCAGCACTGCGCAACGCCAGGGAAGGCGCGGCTAAGACAAATTCGTTGACTTAACGTGCGCTTTGCTTTACTTCTGGAAGGCAGACGGACAAGACAAAGACAGACAGAAAAAAATCTAAATGCGTAAACTCAGCCTGAACACCACAATTATTATTACCACCACCATTACCACAGGTAACGGTGCGGGCTGACGCATACAGGAAAAACAAAGAAAAAAGCCCGCACCTAAACAGTGCGGGCTTTTTTTTCGGCAAAAATTCAGGAGAGCTTCAAATATGCGAGTGCTGAAATTCGGCGGAACCTCAGTAGCCAATGCGGAACGTTTTCTCCGTGTGGCGGATATTCTGGAAAGCAATGCACAACAGGGACAGGTTGCGACCGTACTCTCTGCACCAGCAAAAATTACCAATCATCTGGTGGCGATGATTGAGAAAACCATCAGCGGCCTGGACACGTTGCCGAATATCAGCGATGCCGAACGTATTTTTGCCGATCTGTTGCAAGGCTTGCGTGATGCGCAGCCGGGCTTTGATTATGACGGACTGAAAACCCGCGTTGAACTGGAATTTGCACAGCTGAAACAAGTGCTGCACGGCATCAGCTTGCTGGGCCAATGCCCGGACGCTGTGAATGCCGCCATCATCTGCCGTGGCGAAAAGCTGTCGATTGCTATTATGGAAGCGCTGCTGCAGGCGCGCGGCCACAAAGTTACCGTTATCGATCCGGTGGAGAAGTTGCTGGCGATTGGTCATTACCTTGAATCCACCGTTGATATCGCCGAATCCACGCGTCGCATCGCCGCCAGCCAGATCCCAGCCGATCACTTTATCCTGATGGCCGGTTTCACCGCCGGTAATGAGAAGGGCGAACTGGTGGTGCTGGGCCGCAACGGTTCTGACTACTCCGCTGCGGTGTTGGCTGCGTGTTTGCGCGCTGATTGCTGTGAAATCTGGACCGATGTTGACGGCGTTTATACCTGCGACCCGCGCCAGGTACCTGATGCGCGCTTACTAAAATCGATGTCGTATCAGGAAGCAATGGAGCTCTCCTACTTCGGCGCCAAAGTCTTGCATCCGCGTACCATCGCGCCCATCGCCCAGTTCCAGATTCCTTGCCTGATCAAAAACACCGCTAACCCGCAAGCGCCGGGCACCTTAATTGGTGGCGAAGGCGAGCTGGATGAAAATCCGGTGAAAGGCATTACTAACCTGAATAACATGGCGATGTTCAACGTGTCAGGTCCGGGCATGAAAGGCATGGTCGGCATGGCGGCGCGCGTTTTCGCCGCGATGTCACGCACCGGCATTTCCGTGGTGCTGATCACCCAATCCTCTTCGGAATACAGCATCAGCTTCTGCGTACCGCAAAGCGAGCAGGCGCGTGCGCGTCGCGTGCTGGAAGAGGAGTTCTATCTTGAGTTGAAAGATGGCTTACTCGATCCGCTGGACGTGCTGGAACAGCTGGCGGTGATCTCGGTGGTCGGTGATGGCATGCGTACGCTGCGCGGCATCTCGGCTAAATTCTTCTCGGCGCTGGCGCGAGCCAACATCAATATCGTGGCGATTGCGCAGGGCTCGTCTGAGCGTTCCATCTCGGTGGTAGTGAGCAACGATGAAGTCACCACCGGCGTGCGTGTGGTGCATCAGATGCTGTTCGCTACCGATCAGGTCATTGAAGTGTTCGTGGTCGGCGTTGGCGGTGTGGGCGCAGCGTTGCTGGATCAGCTGCATCGCCAGCAGACCTGGCTGAAACAGAAGCATATCGATCTGCGCGTGTGCGGCATCGCTAACTCGCGGGCGCTGTTGACCAACGTACACGGTATCGATCTCAGCAACTGGAAGGCAGAACTGAACGAAGCCAAAGAGCCGTTCAATCTTGGTCGCTTGATGCGTTTGGTGAAAGAGTATCATCTGCTAAACCCGGTGATCGTCGATTGTACCTCCAGCCAGGCGGTTGCCGATCAATATGCCGATTTCCTCGCCGAAGGTTTCCATGTCGTCACGCCGAACAAAAAGGCCAACACGTCGTCGTGGAATTATTACCAGCAGATGCGTGCAGCGGCAGCAAAATCGCGCCGAAAGTTCCTGTACGACACCAACGTCGGTGCCGGTCTGCCGGTGATCGAAAACCTGCAAAACCTGATGAATGCCGGGGATGAACTGATCAAGTTCTCCGGTATTCTCTCTGGCTCGCTCTCCTTTATCTTCGGCAAGCTTGATGAGGGTGTTTCGCTGTCGGAAGCGACCAAAATGGCGCGTGAGATGGGCTTTACCGAGCCGGATCCACGTGACGATCTTTCTGGCACCGATGTGGCGCGTAAGCTGCTGATTCTGGCGCGTGAAGCGGGGCATCAGCTGGAGCTTAGCGATATCGATATCGAACCGCTGCTGCCCGCCAGCCTGACGGAGATCGCCGACGTTGAGCAGTTTATGCAACGTCTGCCGGAGCTGGATAACGCCTTTGCCGCGCGCGTTGCCAAAGCGCGTGACGAAGGTAAAGTATTACGCTTCGTCGGCGCGATAGAAGAGGGTGGCGTCTGCAAAGTGAAGATTGACGCGGTGGACGGCAACGATCCGCTGTACAAAGTGAAGAACGGTGAGAATGCGCTGGCATTCTACAGCCGCTACTATCAGCCAATCCCGCTGGTTCTGCGTGGATATGGTGCAGGGAATGATGTCACAGCAGCGGGCGTATTTGCTGACCTGCTGCGTACGCTGTCGTGGAAGTTGGGAGTTTGATGATGGTAAAAATTTATGCACCGGCCTCGATAGGTAACGTCAGCGTCGGCTTTGATGTGCTTGGCGCGGCGGTTTCGCCGGTGGATGGCACCTTGCTGGGGGACTGTGTTTCCGTGGAAGCCGCCGACAGCTTTAGCCTGGTGAACTCCGGGCGTTTTGTCAGCAAACTGCCGACCAATCCGCAGGAGAACATCGTTTATCAGTGCTGGGAGCGTTTTTGCCAGGCGATTGGCAAGCAAGTTCCGGTGGCGATGACGCTGGAAAAGAATATGCCGATTGGTTCCGGACTCGGCTCAAGTGCTTGTTCGGTGGTTGCCGGTTTGATGGCGATGAACGAATTCTGCGGCAAACCGCTCAACGACACCGAACTGCTGGCGCTGATGGGCGAGCTGGAAGGGCGTATTTCCGGCAGCGTACACTTTGATAACGTTGCGCCGTGCTTCCTTGGCGGCGTGCAACTGATGATTGAAGAGAACGGCATCATCAGTCAGGACGTGCCGTGCTTTGACGAATGGCTGTGGGTGATGGCGTATCCGGGGATTAAAGTCTCCACCGCCGAAGCGCGTGCCATTCTGCCGGCACAGTACCGCAAAGAGGATGCCATTAAGCATGGCCGCCTGCTGGCAGGCTTTATTCACGCTTGTCATACGCGTCAGCCTGGGCTGGCGGCTAAACTTATGCAGGATGTTATCGCCGAGCCGTATCGCACCAAACTGCTGCCGGGCTTCGCCGATGCGCGTAAAGCAGCGCAGGATGTTGGCGCGCAGGCGTGCGGCATTTCGGGTTCCGGCCCGACACTTTTCGCCGTTTGCAACGAGATGGCAACGGCACAGCGGATGGCGGACTGGCTGAGCCAGCACTATCTGCAGAATGAAGAAGGTTTCGTCCACATCTGCCGTCTTGATACGGCTGGCGCACGTAAATTGGGATAACGCATGAAACTCTACAACCTTAAGGATCACAACGAGCAGGTTAGTTTTGCTCAGGCCGTTAAACAGGGCCTCGGCTCGCAGCAAGGGCTGTTTTTCCCGCTCGAACTGCCGGAATTCGAACTGACCGATATCGATGCCATGCTGGAGATGGATTTCGTCAGCCGCAGCAGCAAAATTCTCTCTGCCTACATTGGCGATGAAATTGCGGCGCATCAGCTGGCCGAGCGCGTGAAAAACGCCTTTGCTTTCCCGGCGCCTGTGGCGAAGGTCAGCGATGATGTGGCTTGCCTCGAGCTGTTCCACGGTCCAACGCTGGCGTTCAAAGACTTCGGCGGCCGCTTTATGGCGCAGATGCTTTCCTATGTGAGCGGTGCGGATGAGCAGATCACCATTCTGACCGCCACTTCCGGCGATACCGGCGCCGCCGTGGCGCATGCCTTCTACGGCATGGAAAACGTGCGCGTGGTGATTCTCTATCCGCAGGGCAAAATCAGCCCGCTGCAGGAGAAACTGTTCTGTACGCTGGGCGGCAACATCGAAACCATCGCGGTTGAAGGCGATTTCGATGCGTGTCAGGCGTTGGTGAAGCAGGCGTTTGATGATGAAGAGCTGAAAAAGGCGATTGGCCTGAACTCGGCGAACTCTATCAACATTAGCCGTCTGCTGGCGCAGATTTGCTACTACTTCGAAGCGGTGGCGCAGCTGCCACAAGAGAAGCGCAATCAGCTGGTGGTGTCGGTACCGAGCGGTAACTTCGGTGACTTAACGGCTGGCCTGCTGGCGAAATCTTTGGGTCTGCCGATTAAGCGCTTTATCGCTGCGACCAATGCGAACGATACCGTGCCACGCTTCCTCGGCAATGGCGCATGGCAGCCAAACGCCACGGTAGCAACGCTGTCGAACGCCATGGATGTCAGCCAGCCGAACAACTGGCCGCGCGTGGAAGAGCTGTTCCGCCGCAAAACCTGGCGTTTGACCGATCTGGCGTACGGCGCGGTAACCGATGAAACCACCAAATCCACCATGCGCGAGCTGGCAGAGATTGGCTATATCTCTGAACCGCATGCGGCGATTGCTTACCGTTTGCTGCGCGACAACCTGCAGGAGGGCGAATATGGCCTGTTCCTCGGGACTGCGCATCCGGCGAAGTTCAAAGAGAGCGTGGATGAGATTCTGGGTCAGGATCTGCCGCTGCCAAAAGAGCTGGCCGAGCGCGCCGATTTGCCACTGCTGTCGCACAACCTGAAAGGCGATTTCGCGGAGCTGCGGGCGTTTTTGCTGAAGTAAGTGCTGACTGGGGTCAGTGCTCGCTGTCCCCCATCCCGGCCTTCCCCCGCTAGCGGGGGAAGGAGACGCTGCCACACGCAGCCTCCAAACTCACATATTGCAGCATCTTCCTCCCCCATTTATGGGGGAGGACCGAGGAGGGGGGCAGCGAGCACGAACCAAGGAGGGGGGCAGCGAGCACAATCCAGGGCAGCGCTTGCTGAACTATTTCTGTTCGCGGCGCTTAAACACCAGCTCGTTATCTTTACTTTCTGCCGTGTCAAAGAAATATCCATCCACATCGAACTTCTTCAGCTGCGCAGGGTTGGTCAGGCGGTTCTGAATCACATAGCGGCTCATCAAACCGCGCGCTTTCTTGGCGTAAAAGCTGATGACTTTAAATTTGCCATTCTTCTCATCGAGGAACACCGGCTTGATCAACTCGGCGTTGAGTTTCTTCGGCTTGATGGCTTTGAAATACTCATCGGATGCCAGATTGATCAGCACGTCATCGCCTTGCTCAGCAATCGCCTCGTTTAACTTCTCAGTCAGCAAATCGCCCCAGAAGCCGTAAAGATCTTTCCCGGCCGGATTCGCCAGCTTGATGCCCATCTCCAGGCGATAAGGCTGCATCAAATCGAGTGGGCGCAGCAGGCCGTAAAGACCCGACAACATGCGCAGGTGCTGCTGGGCAAAGTCAAAATCGTCGTCGCTAAAAGTTTCGGCCTGCAAACCGGTATACACATCGCCTTTGAACGCCAGGATCGCCTGACGCGCATTCTCCAGCGAGAAGGGCGGCTGCCATTGGTTAAAACGATCGGCATTCAGGTGCGCCAGCTTGTCACTAATGCCCATCAGTGAGCTGATTTGCGCCGGTGAAAGATCGCGCGCAACGTCAATTAATAGGTGTGATTTTTCTAACAGCGCCGGTTGGGTAAAACGTTGTGTCGCCAGCGGGCTTTCATAGTCCAGTGTCTTCGCTGGTGAGATAACCATCAGCATCGTGTACGTCCTCTTTGACCCGCAGGTTTATCAGGGAATTGAAGGGAAAATGTGGCAAGGAGTGTAGCAAAAAAGCGGCATGGATCGGCAAATCGCTCCCATTTGTTAGCGCTATCGTAAAGGGCACTTCGTGGTGTTGCGCCGTCACTTGTGCGTGATATTATCGCAACAGCCTTTTACACCCTGACAGTCAACCTAAGAGAAAGAGAACCATGACGGACAAACTTACTTCCTTGCGTCAGCTGACTACTGTGGTCGCCGACACCGGTGATATCGCGGCGATGAAACTTTACCAGCCGCAGGACGCGACCACGAACCCTTCTTTGATTCTCAACGCCGCTCAAATCCCTGAATACCGCAAACTGATTGACGAAGCCATTACCTGGGCACGTCAGCAGAGCAGCAACAAAGAAGATCAGCTGGCGCTGGTTTCTGACAAGCTGGCCGTCAACATTGGTCTGGAAATTCTCAAACTGATCCCTGGTCGCATCTCGACTGAAGTCGATGCGCGCCTCTCTTACGACACTGAAGCGAGCATCGCTAAAGCGCGTAGCCTGATCAAACTGTACAACGATGCGGGCATCAGCAATGACCGTATCCTGATCAAACTGGCGTCAACCTGGCAGGGCATTCGTGCTGCTGAGCAGCTGGAAAAAGAAGGTATCAACTGTAACCTGACGCTGCTGTTCTCCTTCGCGCAGGCGCGTGCCTGTGCCGAAGCGGGCGTGTTCCTGATCTCCCCATTCGTTGGCCGTATCCTCGACTGGTACAAGCAGAACACCGATAAGAAAGAGTATGCAGCCCACGAAGATCCAGGCGTGGTGTCTGTGGCTGAAATCTACAGCTACTACAAGCAGCACGGTTATGAAACCGTGGTAATGGGCGCAAGCTTCCGTAACGTTGGTGAAATCATTGAGCTGGCTGGCTGCGACCGTCTGACCATCTCTCCGGGCCTGCTGAAAGAGTTGGCTGAGAGCGAAGGCACCGTTGAGCGTAAACTGAGCTACACCGGCGAAGTGAAAGCGCGTCCAGCGAAGATGACCGAAGCTGAGTTCTTCTGGCAGCACAACCAGGATCCAATGGCCGTTACCAAACTGGCTGAAGGTATCCGCAACTTTGCCATCGATCAGGGCAAACTTGAGAAGATGATCGCCGAGCTGCTGTAAGGTGATTGGCCGTGGCGGCAACCGCTGCCACGGTTTTACGTTTTTTCCCCCGCTTCTTGTATTATCCTTCTAACTACTCACGTCATTTGCTGCCATGCAGCTAACCACAGCGATAACTCTATGGATACTTTACGAATTGGATTAATTTCCGTTTCCGATCGTGCTGCTAACGGCATCTATCAGGATCAGGGCATTCCGGCGTTAGAGAGCTGGCTCACCGCCGCGCTGGCTACGCCGTTTGAAATTGAAACGCGTCTGGTACCGGATGAGCAGCCAATGATTGAGCAGGCGATTTGCGAGCTGGTCGATGAGCTGTTCTGCAATTTGGTCCTCACCACCGGCGGCACCGGACCGGCGCGGCGTGATGTGACGCCAGATGCCACATTGGCGGTTGCCGACCGTGAAATGCCGGGCTTCGGCGAGCAGATGCGCCAAATTAGCCTGCAATTTGTGCCGACCGCTATTTTGTCTCGCCAGGTTGGCGTGATCCGTAAGCAGTCGCTGATCCTCAATCTGCCGGGCCAGCCAAAATCCATTAAAGAGACGCTGGAAGGGCTGAAAGCGGAAGATGGAACGGTAAAGGTGCCGGGGATTTTTGCCGCTGTACCTTATTGTTTACAGCTACTGGAAGGGCCGTATGTGGAAACTCATGCCGATGTGGTAGCAGCTTTTCGCCCCAAAAGCGCCCGTCGTGAGACAAATGACTAAAAATCGGCATTTTCAGGCATAAAATCCAGCGGCACTGGTGTGGCAAAATATTGACGGTATAGTAATTCAATCTTTACATAAGTTGTTTTGCCTCTGGATACCGCTGGATTATGGATACGCACGCAACGCGCCGACTTAACGGGCAGGATTACAAAACCCTGTCGCTGGCCGCCCTTGGTGGGGCGCTGGAATTCTACGACTTCATTATCTTCGTCTTCTTTGCCGCCGTGATTGGCGAACTGTTCTTCCCGCCTGACATTCCTGAATGGTTGCGTCAGGTGCAGACTTTCGCCATCTTTGCTGCGGGTTATCTGGCGCGTCCGTTAGGCGGCATTATCATGGCGCACTTTGGTGACAAAGTGGGGCGTAAGAAGATGTTCAGCCTCAGTATTCTGCTGATGGCGCTGCCGACGTTGGCGATGGGCGCATTGCCCACTTATGCCAGCATTGGCATCGCTGCGCCGTTATTGATGCTGCTAATGCGCGTGCTGCAAGGCGCGGCTATCGGCGGTGAAGTGCCTGGCGCGTGGGTGTTTGTCGCCGAACATGTGCCTGAAAAACGCATTGGTTTTGCCTGCGGCACGCTGACCGCAGGCTTAACCGCAGGGATTCTGCTCGGTTCGCTGGTGGCAACGGTGCTGAACACCACGCTGTCACCGGCTGCGATGCGCGATCATGGCTGGCGCATTCCTTTCTTCCTCGGCGGTGTGTTTGGCTTGCTGGCGATGTATCTGCGTCGCTGGCTGCATGAAACCCCGGTGTTCCAGCAGATGCAGCAGCGTAAAGCGCTGGCAGAAAAAATGCCGCTGCAAACCATTTTTGCCAGCCATAAGCGCGGCATCGTAATTTCGATGCTGCTCACCTGGCTTCTGTCGGCCTGCATTGTGGTGGTGATTTTGATGGCGCCGACGCTGATGCAAAAACAGCATGGCATTCCCGCCGCGCTCAGTCTGCAGGCCAACAGCTTCGCCACCATTATGCTGCTGCTGGGTTGTGTTATCGCCGGATGGCTGGTGGATCGCTTCGGCGCGGCGCGTTCGCTGATGGTCGGTTCAATACTGCTGGCGATCGGCAGCTGGAACTTCTTCCATCAGTTAAGTAGCACGCCGGAAATGCTGTTTGTTTGGTACGGTTTAGCGGGCCTGAGCGTGGGGGTCGTCGGTGTAGTGCCGTTGGTGATGGTGCGCGCATTCCCGGCGGCGGTGCGCTTTACCGGCATCTCATTCTCGTACAATGTTGCTTACGCGATTTTCGGTGGTCTGACGCCGATTAGCGTAACGCTGATGATGAGCCTGACGCCAATGGCGCCTGCCTGGTATGTGCTGGCGCTGGCGATAATTGGCTTTATGGTGGGAATCTGGCTGTGGCGCGATAGCCGTCAGCAGTATGCGCAGTTAGATATGTCGCTGCACTCGTCATAATGCAAAAAGCGGAGCCAAACAGCTCCGCTTTTCATTAGTCACTCGCCAATCGGCAATACCGTACGACCAAACTTCTCGTTCAGCACTTCGCCCATCGCCAGATAGAACGCACTCGAACCGCAAATAATGCCAATCCAGCCGGCAACGCGCAGCAACCCCGCGTTGTCGGTCAGGTGGCCGATAGCCAGCAGCGCAAACAGCAGCGTCAGGCTGGCGAAGATGAACTGCAGCATTTTCGGTGACTTCAGCGTGCCGAAAAACAGGAATGCAGTGAACACGCCCCACAGCGCGAGATACGCGCCAAGGAAGTGGCCGTCGGCCGCCTCTGCCAGCCCCAGTTTTGGCAGCAGTAGAATCGCCACCAACGTTAACCAGAAGCTGCCGTAAGAGGTAAAGGCGGTCAGCCCGAAGGTGTTGCCTTTCTTATATTCCAGCAGCCCGGCAAAAATTTGCGCGATGCCGCCGTAGAAAATCCCCATCGCCAGGATGATCACATCCATCGCAAACAGGCCGGTGTTGTGTAAGTTGAGCAGGATGGTGGTCATACCGAATCCCATCAGGCCCAACGGGGCGGGATTCGCCAGCGTGGTATTGCTCATAATTCCTCAGAAGCAGCGTTGAAGATGTTGTTCGTGTTTTACACCCGCGCAAACCGCTGGGGGCGCGAGGCGCTGCATAATAAGCGGCCTCTTTTTGCCCAACTTTGATCTGAATCGACGAGAGAATGAAATTTTTTTTAGTTTTAACCCTTGATGCGCATCGAACCGGCCCCATTTACTTGTCATCGAGCGTTGTGAGGCAGCAAAAAAAGCCTGCTTCAGCAGTTGAAAGTGGTCAGTTTGACCGCATCTCTGTTTCACAACCCAAATTGGCAAAGAATTTAAGTAGGAGACGTTTAGATGGGCAAGATTATTGGTATTGACTTGGGTACAACCAACTCATGTGTTGCAGTTATGGATGGTGGTAAAGCACGCGTACTGGAAAACGCCGAAGGCGATCGCACCACGCCGTCGATCATTGCGTATGCACAGGATGGCGAAACTCTGGTGGGTCAACCGGCTAAACGTCAGTCTGTGACCAACCCGCAGAACACCCTGTTTGCGATCAAGCGCCTGATTGGCCGTCGCTTCCAGGACGAAGAAGTACAGCGTGATATTAAAATTATGCCGTACAAAATCGTCGGCGCAGATAACGGCGACGCATGGCTGGACGTAAAAGGCCAGAAAATGGCACCGCCGCAGATTTCTGCTGAAGTGCTGAAAAAGATGAAGAAAACCGCGGAAGATTTCCTCGGTGAAGCCGTCACTGAAGCGGTTATTACCGTTCCAGCTTACTTCAACGATGCGCAGCGTCAGGCGACCAAAGACGCCGGCCGTATCGCGGGTCTGGAAGTAAAACGTATCATCAACGAACCAACCGCAGCTGCACTGGCTTACGGCCTGGATAAAGGTCAGGGCAACCGCACCATCGCGGTATACGACCTGGGCGGCGGTACTTTCGATATCTCAATCATTGAGATCGATGACGTTGATGGCGAGAAAACCTTTGAAGTTCTGGCAACCAACGGTGATACCCACCTTGGTGGTGAAGACTTCGATAGCCGTCTGATTAACTATCTGGTGGCTGAATTTAAGAAAGATCAGGGCATCGATCTGCACAACGATCCGCTGGCCATGCAGCGTCTGAAAGAAGCGGCAGAGAAAGCCAAGATCGAGCTGTCTTCAGCACAGCAGACCGACGTTAACCTGCCGTACATCACGGCGGATGCGACCGGTCCTAAGCACCTGAATATCAAAGTAACACGTGCGAAACTGGAATCACTGGTTGAAGACCTGGTTTCTCGCTCTATCGAGCCGTTGAAAGTGGCTCTGCAGGATGCGGGTCTGTCTGTTTCAGACATCAACGACGTGATCCTGGTGGGCGGTCAAACGCGTATGCCAATGGTTCAGGCCAAAGTGACTGAGTTCTTTGGTAAAGAGCCACGTAAAGATGTGAACCCGGATGAAGCGGTAGCCGTGGGTGCTGCGGTTCAGGGCGGCGTGTTGGCGGGTGAAGTGAAAGACGTTCTGCTGCTGGACGTGACTCCGCTGTCGCTGGGTATCGAAACCATGGGCGGCGTGATGACTTCGCTGATTAGCAAGAACACCACCATCCCAACCAAGCACAGCCAGGTGTTCTCTACCGCTGAAGATAACCAGTCTGCCGTGACGATTCACGTGCTGCAGGGTGAGCGTAAGCGTTCAGGTGATAACAAATCCCTGGGCCAGTTCAACCTCGACGGTATCCAGGCTGCACCGCGCGGTATGCCGCAGATCGAAGTCACCTTCGATATCGATGCGGATGGTATCCTGCACGTGTCTGCGAAAGACAAAAACAGCGGTAAAGAGCAGAAGATCACCATCAAGGCTTCTTCTGGTCTGAATGAAGAAGAGATCGAAAAAATGGTGCGTGACGCGGAAGCGAACGCCGAGTCTGACCGCAAGTTCGAAGAGCTGGTTCAGACCCGTAACCAGGGCGATCAGATTTCGCACAGCACCCGTAAGCAGCTGGACGAAGCGGGCGACAAACTGTCTGCTGACGACAAAGCGCCAATCGAAGCTGCGTTGACCGAGCTGAACACCGCGCTGAAAGGCGAAGACAAAGCAGAAATCGAAGCCAAAATGCAGGCATTGATGGAAGTGTCCAGCAAACTGATGGAGCTGGCACAGCAGCAGGGTCAGGCAGCTGATGCAGGCGATGCTTCTGCACAGAAAGAAGACGACGTTGTCGACGCTGAGTTCGAAGAAGTTAAAGACAAAAAATAATTGCCCCTGACCGGGCGCGACGGCTGGCCTGACAGCCGTTGAAACCAGCACGGGCGTAGGAGATCTCTCCACGCCCGTGCGATCATGTTAAGGGCAGAACAAATATGGCTAAGAGTGATTTATACGAGATCTTAGGCGTCTCTAAATCCGCAGATGAGCGTGAAATCAAAAAGGCTTATAAGCGCCTGGCGATGAAATACCATCCGGACCGTAATCCGGACAATAAAGAAGCCGAAGCGAAGTTTAAAGAAATTAAGGAAGCCTACGAAATTCTGACCGACGCACAGAAGCGTGCGGCCTACGACCAATATGGTCACGCAGCCTTTGAACAAGGCGGCATGGGCGGCGGTGGTGGCTTCGGCGGCGGCGGTGCCGACTTCAGCGATATCTTTGGCGACGTATTTGGCGATATTTTTGGTGGTGGCCGCCGTCAGCGTGCCGCACGTGGCGCCGATTTACGCTACAACATGGAGCTAACGCTGGAAGAAGCGGTACGCGGCGTGACCAAAGAGATCCGCATTCCAACACTGGAAGAGTGCGATGTCTGCCACGGCAGCGGCGCGAAAGCGGGGACCAAACCGCAGACCTGCCATACCTGTCATGGCGCAGGCCAGGTGCAGATGCGTCAGGGCTTCTTCACCGTGCAGCAGGCGTGTCCGACCTGTCACGGTCGCGGTTCAGTGATCAAAGATCCTTGCAATGCTTGTCATGGTCACGGTCGCGTTGAGCGCAGTAAAACCCTGTCGGTGAAAATTCCAGCAGGCGTGGATACCGGCGATCGCATTCGTCTGACCGGCGAAGGTGAAGCGGGCGAACAGGGCGCACCAGCGGGCGATCTGTACGTTCAGGTTTCGGTGAAAAAGCACCCGATCTTCGAGCGTGAAGATAACAACCTATATTGCGAAGTGCCGATTAACTTTGCGATGGCAGCATTAGGTGGCGAGATTGAAGTGCCGACGCTTGATGGACGTGTGAACCTGAAAGTGCCTTCTGAAACGCAAACTGGCAAGCTGTTCCGCATGCGCGGTAAAGGCGTGAAATCGGTGCGTGGTGGTGCGGTAGGCGATTTGCTGTGTCGTGTGGTGGTGGAAACGCCAGTTAGCCTCAATGACAAACAGAAAGCGTTACTGCGTGAACTGGAAGAGAGTTTTGGCGGCCCGAGCGGTGAGAAAAACAGCCCGCGCTCCAAAAGCTTCCTCGACGGCGTGAAGAAGTTTTTTGACGATTTAACACGTTAATCCCGTCTGGCATGCTTAATAAAGCGGAGAGGAAACTCTCCGCTTTTTTTATGTTTTCCCGCCAACGCGTCGCTCCTGATATAAGCTCAATCTGCCTGGCGTGAGATAAAAGCAGAAACCGTTTCGTAATGCATCGGTATTATCGAGTCGTTAACGAGACATAAGCTGCTTTTAACGAGGTGTTTGAGTCGCTACACTTCTCAGCCTAAATGTCTCTACTCAGGAGGAGTTGTGAACAAACCCCGTTCTCTTCGAAGCTTACTGAAAAGCTTTATTGCCAGCGATGCCAGCAACGGCATGGTGCTGATTCTGGCGGCCGTCGCGGCAATGATTTTGGCTAACAGCGCGGAAACCGCTCAAGCTTATCAATCGTTTCTCGCCGAACCGGTGCAGATTCGCTTCGGTGCATTAGACATCAGCAAAAACCTGCTGCTGTGGATCAACGATGCCATGATGGCGCTGTTTTTCCTGTTAATTGGTTTGGAAGTGAAACGTGAACTGATCACCGGTGAACTCGCCAGCCGCGATCGCGCCATTTTCCCGGTGATTGCGGCAATTGGCGGCATGGTTATGCCGGGACTGATTTTCCTGCTGCTCAATCATGGCGATCCTATTGCACGTAACGGCTGGGCAATTCCTACTGCTACTGATATCGCCTTTGCTTTGGGCGTGCTGGCACTGTTGGGCAGCCGCGTGCCAACCGCGCTGAAAGTGTTCCTGATGGCGCTGGCGATTATTGATGATCTCGGCGCTATCGTGATTATCGCGCTGTTCTATACCAGCGATCTCTCCGTGCTGTCGCTGAGCGTGGCGGCAGGTGCGATTGTGCTGCTGGCGATTCTCAATCGTTGTGGCGTGCGTAACATTGCCATCTATATGTTGGTCGGCATTGTGCTGTGGACGGCGGTGCTCAAATCGGGTGTGCACGCAACGTTAGCGGGCGTGATTGTTGGCTTCTTCGTGCCGCTGGAAGAGAAGAACGGCCACTCTCCAGCCGAGCACCTGGCGCATGGTTTAATGCCGTGGGTAAACTGGCTGATTCTGCCGCTGTTCGCTTTTGCCAACGCCGGCATTTCGCTGAGCGGCATTACCTTTATGGATACGCTGTCGCCAGAGCCGCTGGGCATCATTCTCGGCTTGCTGATTGGTAAACCGTTGGGTATCACGCTGTTCTGCTGGCTGGCGGTGAAGTGGCGGCTGGCGGTGTTGCCGGCGGGCACCACGATACGCGATATCATGGCGATTGGTGTGCTGTGCGGTATCGGCTTCACCATGTCGATCTTTATCAGTTCGCTGGCGTTTGATGCCGCCCATGAGCAACTGGTGACCTTCTCCAAGCTGGGGATTCTCAGTGGCTCGCTGCTCTCAGCGGTGATTGGTTACACGCTGCTGCGCATCAAATTGCGTTAAAAGAGGAAGGGGGCGAAAGCCTCCTTTTTTGCCGATGAATCAGCTCAACTTTAATCATCTCTACTATTTCTGGCAGGTGTGTAAAACCGGTTCGGTAGTGCGCGCGGCGGATGTGCTGTGCCTGGCGCCACAGACGGTTACTGGCCAGATTAAATCGCTGGAAGAGCAACTCGGCGGCGTGCTGTTTCGTCGTCAGGGGCGCGGTTTAGTGCCGACGGAGCTTGGTCAGCTGGTGTTCCGCTATGCCGACCGCATGTTCATGCTGAGCCAGGAGATGCTCGATATCGTTAACTACCGCAAAGAGTCGCATCTGCTGTTTGATGTTGGCGTAGCGGATGCCTTGTCTAAGCAACTGGTGAGCAAGGTGCTGCAGGCTGCGGTGGTGGCTGAAGAGGGAATCCATCTGCGCTGCTTTGAATCAACGCACGAGATGCTGCTGGAACAGTTAAGCCAGCACAAGCTGGATATGATTCTTTCCGATTGCCCAATTGATTCGACTCAGCAGGAAGGGCTGTTTTCGGTCAAGCTGGGCGAGTGTCCGATCAGCTTCTGGTGCAACACACCGTTACCGACGCTGCCGTTTCCTGCCAGCCTGGAAGAGCGGCGTTTGCTGATTCCGGGGCGTCGCTCGATGCTGGGTCGTAAACTGCTGAACTGGATTCACAGCCAGGGATTGCAAGTGGAGATTCTGGGCGAGTTTGATGATGCGGCATTAATGAAAGCTTTTGGTGCGCTTAACAACGCGATATTTGTGGCTCCGACGCTGTATGGCGACGAGATTTACCGGGATGACGCCATCAAAGAGATTGGGCGGTTGGATGCGGTGATGGAGGAGTATCACGTGATCTTTGCCGAACGGATGATTCAGCATCCGGCGGTACAGCGGATCTGCCATCGCGACTTTAGTGCGCTGTTTACCCCTGAATTGCAGGCATAAAAAAACCGGCTAAACGCCGGTTCTTTTTTACAAAGCGATTAACAGACGGGCGATTAAGCCAGTTTGTTGATCTGAGCAGTCAGGTTTGCTTTATGACGTGCAGCTTTGTTTTTGTGGATCAGACCTTTAGCAGCCTGACGGTCCACGAGTGGTTGCATTTCGTTGAATGCGTTCTGCGCAGCAGCTTTGTCGCCTGTTGCGATAGCCGCGTATACTTTCTTGATGAAAGTACGCATCATTGAACGGTTGCTTGCGTTATGCTTGCGACGTTTCTCAGATGTTACGGCGCGTTTCTTAGCTGATTTGATATTAGCCAAGGTCCAACTCCCAAATGTGATCTATATGGACAAATCAAAGGCCGAGGACTATGCCTTTTGCGCCTTCTTATGTCAATGGATTTGTGCAAATAAGCGTCGTTTTAAAAACAACACTCGATTACGTAATTGATGGCGCAGGATTCTACCAGCAACGCGGCGTTGAATACAGTATTTCGCAGCAAAAATCTTCAGATCCTTGCTAAGCAATTGCCCACGCGTGGAATAAGCCGCGCCAGAAGCAGGAAAGGCACGTATACGGGTTAACCTAAACGCCATTCAAGGGTATAATCCGCCGATTTCCACCGGTTTGAGTCAGCCATGAAGTTTATCCGCGGTATTTATAATCTGAAAGAGCAGCATCGCGGCTGCGTCCTGACCATTGGCAATTTCGACGGCGTACATCGCGGCCACCAGGCTTTGATGGCGCAGCTGATTGCCGAAGGACGAAAACGCAATCTGCCGGTGGTGGTGATGGTATTTGAGCCACAACCGCTTGAGCTGTTTGCCGGCGACAAAGCCCCGGCGCGCCTTACGCGTTTGCGTGAAAAGCTGAAGTACCTCGAACAAGCGGGCGTTGATGCCGTACTCTGCGTACGTTTTGATCGTCGCTTCGCTGCGCATTCGGCGCAGAGTTTTATTTCCGAATTGCTGGTAGACAAGCTCAACGTCAAGTTCCTGGCCGTAGGCGATGATTTCCGCTTCGGCGCTGGTCGCCAGGGGGATTTCCTGTTATTACAGAAAGCCGGTGCGGAGTATGGCTTTGAGGTTATCAGCACCCAGACTTATTGTGACAGCGGCAAGCGCATCAGCAGTACCGCCGTTCGTCAGGCGCTGGCGCAGGATGATTTTGCGCAAGCCGAAGCGCTGCTGGGCCATCCGTTCAGCATCTCAGGCCGCGTAGTGCACGGCGATGCACTCGGGCGCACCATCGGTTTCCCAACGGCTAATCTCCCTTTGCGTCGCACCGTTACGCCGGTTAAAGGCGTGTTTGCGGTGGCAGTGTTGGGCCTTGGGGATCAGCCGCTGCCCGGCGTGGCCAATATTGGTACGCGCCCAACGGTAAAAGGTTTACGTCAGCAGCTTGAAGTTCATCTGCTCGACACACATATGAATCTCTATGGGCGTCACATTGAAGTGGTGCTGAAACAGAAGATTCGCGATGAACAGCGTTTCGCTTCGCTGGACGCGCTGAAAGAACAAATTGCGAAAGATGTGGTGACAGCCCGCCAATTCTTTGGGCTAAAAACACCGGTTTAATGACCGAAATACGGAATCGAGAATCTGATGAGTGACTATAAATCTACCCTGAATTTGCCGGAAACGGGGTTCCCGATGCGTGGCGATCTGGCCAAGCGTGAACCGGGAATGCTGCAACGTTGGTATGATGACAACCTGTACGGCATCATCCGCGAAGCCAAAAAAGGGAAAAAAACCTTTATTTTGCACGATGGCCCTCCTTATGCGAACGGCAGCATTCATATTGGTCACTCAGTTAACAAGATTCTGAAAGACATTATCGTTAAGTCGAAAGGCATGGCGGGCTACGACTCGCCGTACGTTCCAGGTTGGGACTGCCACGGCTTGCCGATTGAGCACAAAGTTGAACAGATGATTGGTAAGCCGGGCGAAAAAGTGAGCGCGTCTGAATTCCGTGCCGCTTGCCGCCAATATGCGGCAGAGCAGGTTGAAGGCCAGAAAAATGACTTCATCCGCCTCGGCGTGCTCGGTGACTGGGATCGTCCTTATCTGACGATGAATTTCCAGACCGAAGCCAACATCATCCGTGCGCTGGGTAAAATCATCGGCAACGGCCATCTGCACAAAGGCGCTAAGCCGGTGCACTGGTGCATGGATTGCCGTTCGGCGCTGGCTGAAGCGGAAGTGGAGTATTACGACAAAACTTCGCCATCCATCGATGTGATGTTCAATGCCGTTGATGCCGATGCGGTGCGCGCGAAGTTTGGCGTCGCGGCTTCAGAAGGCCCGGTTTCACTGGTGATCTGGACCACCACGCCGTGGACCATGCCAGCCAACCGCGGTATCTCGCTGCATCCTGAATTTGAATACCAGCTGCTGCAAATCGACGGTCGCAGCCTGATTCTCGCCAAAGAGATGGTTGAGAGCGTGATGAAGCGCGCGGGCATCAGCGACTGGACCGTGCTGGGCGAATGCAACGGCGCGGCGCTGGAGCTGCAGCTGTTCCAGCATCCGTTCCTCGAGCAGATCCAATCAAAAGTGGTATTGGGTGAGCACGTGACGCTGGAAGCCGGTACCGGTGCGGTACATACCGCACCAGGCCATGGCCCGGATGACTATGTGATCGGTCAGAAATACGGTCTGGAAACCGCCAATCCAGTGGGGCCGGATGGCGCGTATCTGCCAGGCACCTACCCGACGCTGGATGGTGTAAACGTCTTTAAAGCCAACGACATGATCGTTGAGCTGCTGAAAGAGAAGGGCGCGTTGCTGCACGTGGAGAAACTGCTGCACAGCTACCCGCACTGCTGGCGTCATAAAACGCCAATCATCTTCCGTGCCACGCCACAATGGTTCATCAGCATGGATCAGAAAGGCCTGCGTGCGCAGTCGCTGAAAGAGATCAAAGGCGTGCAGTGGATCCCAGATTGGGGCCAGGCGCGTATCGAAGCGATGGTAGCGAACCGTCCGGACTGGTGTATCTCACGTCAGCGTACGTGGGGTGTGCCGATGGCGCTGTTCGTGCATAAAGAGAGCGAGCAGCTGCATCCGGATACGCTGGAGCTGATGGAGAAAGTCGCGAAACGGGTTGAGCAGGACGGCATTCAGGCTTGGTGGGATCTCGATCCGCGCGACCTGATGGGCGATGACGCGGACCATTACGTTAAAGTGCCAGACACCTTAGACGTCTGGTTCGACTCTGGATCAACCAGCTACGCGGTGGTGGATGCGCGTCCGGAATTCGGTGGCCATACGCCAGATATGTACCTGGAAGGTTCGGATCAGCATCGCGGCTGGTTCATGTCTTCTCTGATGATCTCCACGGCGATGAAAGGCAAAGCGCCTTATCGTCAGGTACTGACGCACGGTTTCACCGTGGATGGTCAGGGCCGCAAGATGTCGAAATCGATCGGCAACACCGTGGCGCCGCAGGATGTGATGGATAAGCTGGGTGCAGACATTCTGCGTCTGTGGGTCGCTTCTACCGATTATTCCGGTGAGATGGCGGTCTCCGACGAAATCCTTAAGCGTGCCGCAGACAGCTATCGTCGTATCCGTAACACCGCGCGTTTCCTGCTGGCAAACCTTGCTGGCTTTAACCCGGCGACCGATTGCGTCAAGCCGGAAGAGATGGTGGTGGTGGATCGCTGGGCGGTTGGCCGTGCGCTGGCAGCGCAGCAGGATATCGTGCACTCCTACGAAAACTACGATTTCCACGAAGTGGTGCAGCGTCTGATGCACTTCTGCTCAATCGAAATGGGCTCGTTCTATCTCGATGTGATCAAAGATCGTCAGTACACCGCAAAAGGCGACAGCCTGGCGCGTCGCAGCTGCCAAACCGCGCTGTGGCACATTGTTGAAGCGCTGGTACGCTGGATGGCGCCAATCATGTCCTTCACCGCAGACGAAATCTGGGGCTACTTGCCGGGCGATCGCGCGAAATACGTGTTCACCGAAGAGTGGTATCAGGATCTGTTTGGTCTGGCAGATAACGAAACGCTGAACGATGCCTATTGGGATGATGTGCTGAAAGTCCGCGGTGAAGTGAACAAGGTGATTGAGCAAGCGCGTAGCGACAAACGCATCGGCGGCGCACTGGAAGCGACGGTTACGCTGTATGCGGATGCCGAGCTGGCAGCCAAGCTGCAGGCGCTGGGCGATGAGCTGCGTTTCGTGCTGTTAACTTCAGGCGCGACCGTGGCGGATTACGCTACTGCCAGCGATGAAGCGCAGCAGAGCGAGCTGTTCAAAGGTCTGAAAATCGCGCTGCACAAAGCAGAAGGCGAGAAATGTCCGCGCTGCTGGCATTACACTACTGACGTTGGCCAGAATCCGGAGCATGCTGCGGTGTGTGGTCGTTGCTACACCAACGTCGCCGGCAATGGCGAACAGCGGAAATTTGCCTGATGAGTAAAGCGCTCTCTTCAACCGGTTTGCGCTGGCTTTGGCTGGTGCTGGTGGTGATTGCCATCGATTTTGGCAGCAAGATGTGGGTCATCAACAACATGATGCTGCATGAAACGCAGCCGCTGATGCCGTTCCTGAACCTGTTCTACGCGCATAATTATGGCGCGGCGTTCAGCTTCCTGGCCGACAAAGGCGGTTGGCAGCGCTGGTTCTTCGCCGGCATCGCCATTGCTATCGTGGTGGCGCTGTTGGTGATGATGTATCGCAACGCTGCCAGCAACAAATTAACCAATATTGCCTACGCCCTGATTATCGGCGGGGCGTTGGGTAACCTGTTTGACCGTTCGTATCACGGCTTTGTGGTCGATTTTATCGACTTCTATGTCGGTGACTGGCACTTCGCGACCTTTAACATCGCCGACTGTGCCATCTGCATCGGCGCGGCGCTGGTGGTGCTGGAAGGTTTTCTCAGCCCGAACGGCAAACCGGCTAAACAGAAAGGGTAACTGATGACAGACTTAGTTCAGCGCGATAGCGCGTTGCTGGTGCATTTTACGCTGAAGCTGGAGGATGGCTCGACGGCCGAATCCACGCGCGCCAACGGCAAACCTGCGCTGTTCCGTCTGGGTGATGGCAGCCTGTCGGGCGCGCTGGAACAGCAGCTACTCGGACGTAAAGTGGGCGACAAGCATGCCTTTACGCTGGAACCGGAAGATGCGTTTGGCGGCACCAGCCCGGATCTGGTTCAGTACTTCTCACGTCGTGACTTTAACGATGCGGGCGAGCCGGAAGTGGGTGCCATCATGCTGTTCAGCGGCCGCGGCGGCAGCGAAATGCCTGGCGTGATCCGTGAAGTTTCCGGTGACTCGATCACCGTAGACTTCAACCATCCGCTGGCGGGCCAGCGCATTCAGTTTGACATTGAAGTGCTGGAGATTGATCCGGCGCTGGAGGCCAACGATGCAAATCCTGTTAGCTAACCCACGCGGTTTCTGCGCAGGCGTCGATCGCGCCATCAGCATCGTTGAGCGCGCGCTGGAGATGTACGGCGCGCCCATCTACGTGCGTCACGAAGTGGTGCATAACCGCTACGTGGTGAGTAGCTTACGCGAACGTGGGGCGATCTTCATTGAAGAGATCGCTGAAGTGCCGGATAACGCCATTCTGATCTTCTCCGCGCACGGCGTATCGCAAGCGGTTCGCGCCGAAGCCAAAGCGCGTAACCTCACCATGCTGTTTGATGCGACCTGTCCGCTGGTGACCAAAGTTCATATGGAAGTGGCGCGCGCTAGCCGTAAAGGTGTTGAAGCGATTCTTATTGGTCACGCGGGGCATCCGGAAGTGGAAGGCACCATGGGCCAGTACAGCAATCCTAACGGCGGCATGTATCTGGTGGAATCGCCGGAAGATGTGTTCAAGCTGAACGTCAAAGATGAGAGCAACCTGTGCTTTATGACGCAGACCACACTTTCAGTCGATGATACTTCGGACGTGATTGATGCACTGCGTCAGCGCTTCCCGGCGATTATCGGTCCACGCAAAGATGACATCTGCTACGCCACCACCAACCGTCAGGAAGCGGTACGCGTCTTAGCGCGTGATGCTGAAGTGGTGCTGGTCGTGGGATCGAAAAACTCCTCTAACTCGAACCGTCTGGCCGAACTGGCGCAGCGTGCTGGTAAGCTGGCGAAGCTGATTGATTCGGCTGATGACATCCAGGAAGAGTGGGTCAAAGACAAGCAGATCATCGGCGTCACCGCGGGCGCTTCTGCTCCTGATATTCTGGTGCAACAGGTGATTCAGCGTCTGCGTGAGCTCGGCGGTGAAGCGGCGATTGAGCTGATTGGCCGTGAAGAGAACATCGTGTTTGAAGTGCCAAAAGAGCTGCGCGTCGACGTGCGAAACGTGCAGTAAGCGGTTTACACCGTAGTAAAATCAGGCCGACATTGTTCGGCCTTTTCTTTGCCTGTCGCTGCAGGAAATCCTGCTTCCAGCATACGGGATTGCTTTTACTGATAATGTTTCGCGGCTGGCATAAAATTCTTATATCCCTTTATTATTGTGGCGTGACTGTTATCTGACCGTTAACCTGTTTACGCTTTACATGCATAGATTTGTATCAGGAATGAATAATTATGAGTGAAATCCGCATTGCTATCGTTGGTGCGCCGGGTCGCATGGGACGCAATTTGATTCAGGCCGTACAGCAGGCGGAAGGTGTTGCGTTAGGCGCAGCACTGGCGCGTAGCGGTTCGTCATTGCTGGGCGTAGATGCTGGCGAACTGGCGGGCATCGGCAAAACAGGCGTGATCGTCTCTGACGACCTGCAAAAGGTGGTTAACGACTTCGATGTCCTGATAGATTTCACCCGTCCGGAAGGCACGCTGGAGTATCTGGCATTTTGCCGACAGCACAGCAAAGCGATGGTGATCGGTACCACCGGTTTTGATGAAGCCGGTAAAGCGGCGATTCGCGCGGCTGCTGAAGAGATTGGCATCGTGTTCGCCGCTAACTTCAGCGTGGGCGTCAACCTGGTGCTGAATCTGCTGCAGCAGGCAGCGAAGGTGATGGGCGACTACGCGGACATTGAAATCGTTGAAGCGCACCATCGTCACAAAGTTGATGCACCATCAGGTACTGCGCTGGCGATGGGCGAAGCGATTGCCGATGCCATGAAGTGGAATCTGGATGAGCACGCGGTGTATGCCCGTGAAGGTCATACCGGTGAGCGTAAAGCGCAAACCATCGGATTTGCTACCGTGCGCGCTGGTGATATCGTCGGCGAACACACCGCGATGTTTGCAGATATTGGTGAGCGCGTAGAGATTACCCACAAGGCTTCCAGCCGTATGACCTTTGCAAATGGTGCAGTTAAAGCGGCAAGCTGGTTAAAGAACAAGAAATCTGGCCTTTACGACATGCGTGATGTGCTGGATTTATCGATGTTGTGAGTGTTGTGAACCATCGTGATGTGGTTATTTCAATCGGTAAGACCTTGATTGACGAGGGCAATGTGATCATTGCCCTTTATTTTATCTGTAAATGACCATTTTGCTATATTATTGGTTCGAAGTGCTTATTTGTCGAAGTTGATGAGTGATTATCAGGCTTGCGATGGCTAATTTTGACCGTTTGGTCAAAAATTTATGCGCGCCAGCACCAGTTTGCCATTATCGCCGTCAGGCAACCGATTATTTTTCCGAGTTATCTCACTCTTTTGTCGCCTTTCGCCGTTTTTAACATTCAGTTGCCCGAAATATACAAAAAAATAACCACATGTTGTAGACAAGGTGCGGGGCGATCATTAGAATGCGCGCAATTTGCCAAAATTCGAGTACTCAGGCGGGTTTTGCATTGATTCTGGCACTGCTTTTGAATTAATATGCAAATATTGTGACTGTTTATTCCCTGGAGGATGTTTTGATTAAGTCAGCGCTCTTGGTTCTGGAAGACGGAACCCAATTCCACGGTCGGGCCATCGGGGCTACGGGGTCGGCAGTGGGGGAAGTTGTTTTCAACACTTCAATGACCGGTTATCAAGAAATCCTCACTGATCCTTCCTATTCCCGCCAAATCGTTACCCTCACTTATCCCCATATCGGCAATGTTGGCGTTAACGCCGCCGATGAAGAATCCAGCCAAATTCATGCTCAAGGCCTCGTTATTCGCGATCTGCCGCTGATTACCAGCAACTTCCGCAGCGAAGAAAGTCTGGCAGCTTACCTGCAGCGCAATAACATCGTTGGCATCGCCGATATCGACACGCGTAAACTTACCCGTTTGCTGCGCGAGAAGGGTGCACAGAGCGGCTGCATTATTGCGGGTGATAATCCGGATGCCGCACTGGCGCTGCAGAAAGCGCAGGCGTTCCCGGGCTTGAAAGGCATGGATCTGGCGAAAGAAGTGACAACCGCGGAAACCTACGCGTGGCAGCAGGGCAGCTGGACACTGGAAGGTGACCTGCCGGAGCAGAAAACGGCGGAAGAGCTGCCGTTCCATGTGGTGGCGTACGATTACGGCGCCAAGCGCAACATCCTGCGCATGCTGGTGGATCGCGGCTGCCGCCTGACGGTCGTGCCGGCGCAAACTCCGGCGGAAGAGGTTCTGGCACTTAATCCAGACGGTATTTTTCTGTCGAACGGTCCTGGCGACCCGGAGCCATGCGACTACGCCATTAACGCCATTCAGGCGTTCCTGAAAACCGATGTTCCGGTATTCGGTATCTGCCTTGGCCATCAGCTGTTAGCGCTGGCGAGCGGTGCCAAAACCATCAAGATGAAACTCGGCCACCACGGCGGCAACCATCCGGTAAAAGATCTTGATAACAACACCGTGATGATCACCGCACAGAACCACGGTTTTGCGGTTGATGACAGCCAATTACCGGCCAATCTGCGCGTGACGCATGTGTCGTTGTTCGACCAAACCGTGCAGGGCATTCATCGTACTGACAAACCGGCCTTCAGCTTCCAGGGACACCCGGAAGCGAGCCCAGGCCCGCACGATGCGGCGCCACTGTTCGATCACTTTATCGAATTGATCAAAGCATACCGTTCTAACGCGAAGTAATCAGGAGCCCACGATGCCAAAACGTACAGACATAAAATCCATCCTGATTCTTGGTGCTGGCCCGATCGTTATCGGCCAGGCATGTGAATTTGACTACTCCGGTGCGCAGGCGTGTAAAGCGCTGCGTGAAGAGGGCTACCGCGTCATTCTGGTGAACTCGAACCCGGCAACCATTATGACCGACCCGGAAATGGCCGATGCGACCTATATCGAGCCGATTCACTGGGAAGTGGTACGCAAGATTATCGAAAAAGAGCGTCCGGATGCGGTGCTGCCAACCATGGGCGGCCAGACAGCGCTGAACTGTGCGCTGGAGCTGGAGCGTCAGGGCGTGCTGGCTGAGTTCGGCGTCACCATGATTGGTGCAACTGCCGATGCCATTGATAAAGCCGAAGATCGTCGTCGCTTCGACGTGGCGATGAAGAGCATTGGTCTGGGCACCGCACGTTCCGGTATCGCGCATACCATGGAAGAAGCGCTGGCGGTGGCCGAAGACGTTGGCTTCCCGTGCATCATCCGCCCTTCCTTTACGATGGGCGGCACCGGCGGCGGTATCGCCTATAACCGCGAAGAGTTCGAAGAGATTTGCGAACGCGGTCTGGACTTGTCGCCAACCAATGAGCTGCTGATTGATGAGTCGCTGATTGGCTGGAAAGAGTACGAGATGGAAGTGGTACGTGATAAAAACGACAACTGTATCATCGTCTGCTCGATCGAAAACTTCGATGCAATGGGCATCCACACCGGTGACTCTATCACCGTGGCGCCCGCGCAAACTCTGACCGACAAAGAGTATCAAATCATGCGTAACGCCTCGCTGGCGGTACTGCGTGAAATCGGTGTCGAAACCGGTGGTTCGAACGTCCAGTTCTCGGTGAACCCGAAAGATGGCCGTATGATCGTCATCGAAATGAACCCGCGCGTATCGCGTTCATCAGCGCTGGCTTCAAAAGCGACCGGCTTCCCGATTGCCAAAGTGGCGGCGAAACTGGCGGTGGGCTTTACCCTTGATGAGCTGATGAACGACATCACCGGCGGCTTAACGCCTGCGTCGTTCGAACCCTCTATCGACTACGTTGTTACCAAGATTCCTCGCTTCAACTTCGAGAAGTTCGCCGGTGCCAACGATCGTCTGACCACGCAGATGAAATCGGTCGGTGAAGTGATGGCGATTGGCCGCACCTTCCAGGAATCGATGCAGAAAGCGCTGCGCGGTCTGGAAGTCGGTGCCAACGGTTTCGACCCGAAAGTCAGCCTCGACGATCCAGAAGCGTTAACGCGCATTCGCCGCGAACTGAAAGATGCCGGTTCTGACCGTATCTGGTACATCGCCGATGCGTTCCGCGCCGGCATGTCAGTTGATGGTGTGTTCAACCTCACCAACATTGATCGCTGGTTCCTGGTGCAGATTGAAGAGCTGGTGCGTCTGGAAGAGCAGGTTGAACGCGAAGGTGTGAACTCGCTGAACGCGGAGTTCCTGCGCGCGCTGAAGCGTAAAGGCTTTGCTGATGTCCGTCTGGCCGCGCTGGCGGGCGTATCTGAAGGCGAAATCCGTAAGCTGCGTCAGCAATTTAACCTGCATCCGGTTTATAAACGCGTTGATACCTGCGCGGCTGAATTCGCCACCGACACCGCCTATATGTACTCAACTTACGAGGAAGAGTGCGAAGCCAATCCAAACCAGGATCGTGAAAAAATCATGATTCTGGGCGGCGGTCCAAACCGTATCGGCCAGGGCATCGAGTTTGATTACTGCTGCGTGCATGCGGCGCTGGCGCTGCGTGAAGACGGTTACGAGACCATCATGGTCAACTGTAACCCGGAAACCGTCTCAACCGACTACGACACCTCGGATCGCCTGTACTTCGAGCCGGTCACGCTGGAAGATGTGCTGGAAATCGTGCGTATCGAGAAGCCGAAAGGCGTCATCGTACAGTACGGCGGCCAGACGCCGCTGAAACTGGCACGCGCGCTGGAAGCGGCTGGCGTGCCGGTGATTGGTACCAGCCCGGACTCGATTGACCGTGCAGAAGACCGTGAGCGTTTCCAGCAGGCGGTTGATCGCCTGAGCCTGAAGCAGCCGGCTAACGCCACCGTTGCCACGCTGGAACAGGCCGTTGAGAAAGCGGCTGGGATCGGTTATCCGCTGGTGGTGCGTCCTTCTTATGTGCTGGGCGGCCGCGCGATGGAGATCGTTTACGACGAAATCGACCTGAAGCGTTACTTCCAGACCGCTGTATCGGTGTCTAACGATGCGCCAGTGCTGCTGGATCGCTTCCTCGACGACGCGGTTGAAGTGGATGTCGATGCGATTTGCGACGGCGAGCGCGTGCTGATTGGCGGCATCATGGAGCACATCGAGCAGGCGGGCGTGCACTCCGGTGACTCCGCGTGTTCACTGCCGGCCTACACGCTGAGCACTGAAATCCAGAACGTGATGCGTCAGCAGGTGGAAAAACTGGCCTTCGAGCTGAACGTACGTGGCCTGATGAACGTGCAGTTCGCGGTGAAGGACAATGAAGTTTACCTGATTGAGGTGAATCCACGTGCCGCGCGTACCGTGCCGTTCGTGTCGAAAGCCACTGGCGTGGCGCTGGCGAAGGTTGCCGCGCGCGTGATGGCAGGTAAAACGCTGGCTGAGCAGGGCGTCACTAAAGAAGTGATTCCACCGTATTACTCGGTGAAAGAAGTGGTGCTGCCGTTCAACAAGTTCCCAGGCGTTGACCCGATTCTCGGCCCAGAGATGCGCTCTACCGGTGAAGTGATGGGCGTCGGTCGCACCTTCGCTGAAGCCTTCGCCAAAGCGATGCTGGGTGCCCAGAGCAACATGAAGAAAACCGGTCGCGCGTTGCTGTCAGTGCGTGAAGGCGATAAGAAACGTATCGTCGACCTGGCGGCAAAACTGCAGAAGTTTGGTTTCGAGCTGGATGCGACACACGGTACCGCAGTGGTGCTGGGCGAAGCGGGCATCAATCCACGTCTGGTAAACAAGGTGCATGAAGGTCGTCCGCACATTCAGGATCGCCTGAAGAATGGCGAATATACCTACATCGTCAACACCACGGCGGGACGTCAGGCGATTGAAGACTCCAAGCTGATTCGTCGTAGCGCGCTGCAGTACAAAGTGCATTACGACACCACGCTGAACGGCGGTTTTGCCACAGCGATGGCGCTGAACGCGGATCCGACAGAGCAGGTAATTTCGGTGCAGGAAATGCACGCGCAAATTAAAGGCTGATTCCAATTGGCTACCCATTAACGGCTCCTGCGGGGGCCGTTTTTTTATCCTTTTACCAATGCCCGCATTTCCTTATCTGTAAAAATCCTATTGATTTGACATATGTTTTATCAGTTGATGCGGAAAGCGTTACACCTCGGAATATCCGCACAAAATTATAAATAAGATCCCAGTTAGCGCACCGTACTATTTCGCTCGCTCACCAATAGAGCGCTCACCTTAACTGGGATATAAAAAATGCAAATGCGTGCTTTCACTCTCAGCGCTATTGCTGCGTTACTCGCAGCGGCGCCACTCGCCAGCCAGGCGGAAATTACTTTACTCAAGCAGGATCCACAGGCGGGCGATGCGCTAAGCCGTCTCGACTTCAAAGTGGGCGGCAGTATTCGTCCGCAGTTCCAACATCAGAATGGCGTGAACGACAAATCGTACAAACGTAATGGCTACGACGGTGGCTCACGCTTTCGCTTCAGCGCCAATTATTACCTGTTTGACGACGTAAGCTGGGTCGGTTACTACGAGCTGGGCGTTAACTTCCCGGCCTGGTGGGGTTGGGACAATCATCATGCAGATGGTGCGAATAACACCTCGCGCCGCCAACTTTATACTGGCTTCAAAAGCGCCACCTTGGGTGAGCTCTACTTTGGTCAGCAGAACAGCGTTTACTACGATGTCGTAGGAGCGAAGACCGATATCTGGGATTACGATATGCTGGCGCAGGCGCCGGGCAACGGCATCAATGGTGATTACGATGGGTCTTACCGTTCGCGCAAAATGCTGAAGTACAAAAATACCTTCGGCGATGCGGATGTGTATGCGTCGTACCTGTTTGAAGATAATGAGTTCCTGCCAGGCAACGGCCTGCGTTACAAGCGTAAAGGCGGCGGCTCGCTGGGTGTGAACTACCACATCACCAAAGACCTGGCGTGGGGAACCGCGTGGAACTACACCCGCGCCGATATCCGCAATCCAGGCAATGGCGACAGCAAACGCTATGACCAGAATATCTACGGTACCGCTCTGAGCTGGACGCCGGATAACTGGACGCTGTCAGCCGGAGCGGGTTGGTATGAGAACTTCTCCCCAACCAAACGTAATACCGTTAACAATTACTTCGCGGATGACGCGTGGGGCATCGAATACTTTGCCGGCTACAAATTCCCAATTGGCCAGTATGCGGTGAAATCTATTCAGCCTTACTTCATGGGCGACCGTCTGGAGTTCGTCAACGGACGTGACTACAAACGTATTGATAACGGCGTTGGCGTGAGTGCTCAGCTGGATTACGGCTTCCGTGTCGACTACGAATATGTCATCACCTCCAGCACCGACAAGTCACTGGGCAACGTGAACCTGGTGCGTCTACGCTACGATTTCTAAAGCGTTTCAACGGCTCCAGCGGGAGCCGTTTTCTTTTTTTGCACAGAGTGCGCTTTTCTTTACACTGCGATACCAATAACGCGACGTTTCGCGCCGAGTTGTGCCGCCTCGTCAGCAATTTCTGGCTCCTCGCCCCGCAATTGCCGGGAAAGTCGGTGTAAAACTCTGTCCAATAACAAAAGTGCGGTGGCATCGGAGCTTTACGCAAATAGCGGGGGCGGCCTATCGACGAAAGTTTCGCCTTTACGTATGATGGCGCCAATTTTTTCCAGTAGGTCTTTTAACATGATTAGTCTGATCGCGGCACTGGCAGCGGATCGCATTATTGGTATGGAAAACGCCATGCCATGGAACCTGCCAGCAGATTTGGCATGGTTCAAACGTAATACCTTGAATAAGCCGGTGATTATGGGTCGTCTGACCTTTGAATCGATTGGCCGCCCGCTTCCTGGACGCCTGAACATTGTGGTCAGCAGCCAGCCGGGCAACCACGAAGGCGTTACCTGGGTGACATCGCTGGAAGAGGCGGTAAAAGCGGCGGGTGATGTCGAAGAGATGATGGTGATTGGTGGTGGACGCGTTTACGAGCAGATGCTGGCTCGCGCGGATCGCCTCTACCTGACCCATATCGATGCGGAAGTGGAAGGGGATACGCAGTTCCCGGATTACGAACCGGACGAGTGGCAGTCAACCTTCAGCGAATTCCATGACGCCGATGAGCAGAACTCGCACAGCTACTGCTTCGAGATCCTGGATCGCCGCAAGTAACGTTGCCAGTGATGGCGACCCATAAAAAATCCCGCTTATGCGGGGTTTTTTATTTACGGCGTATCACTTAACGGTGGATGCGCACTCACCGCGCTTTCGGCCATTGCCTGTTCGCGATTGGATGCCTGTACGTAATACTGTTTGGTTTCCCAATGCAGCAGCGTCAATGTTCCACCCCAGCAGCAGCCGGTATCCAGACCAATCACATGTTCCGGTGTGCCTTTACCTTCCAGCGATGCCCAGTGACCAAAGATCTGCGTATAGTCGCTGTCGATTTTGCCCGGCACCTTAAACCACGGTTTGAGCGGCGGCGGCGCTGATTCAGGCGACTCTTTGCAGATCATATCCAGCTGGCCATTCGGGAAGCAGAAGCGCATGCGCGTCAGCGCATTGGTGCTAAAGCGCAGTCGCGCCAGGCCGCTGAGCTCCGGCGTCCAGTTGTTTGGCATGTCGCCATACATCGCATCCAGAAACAGCGGATAGCTGTCGCTGGAGAGCACCGCTTCCACTTCACGCGCGCACAGCTGCGCCGTCTCTAAATCCCATTGCGGCGTAATGCCCGCATGCGCCATCAACAGCTTCTTCTCTTCATCTACCTGCAACAGTGGCTGACGACGTAACCAGTTAATCAACTCATCGGCATCATCGGCTTCCAGCAGCGGCGTCAGGCGATCTTTCGGCTTGTTACGGCTGATACCGGCATACACCGCCAGTAAATGCAGGTCGTGATTACCCAGCACCAAGCGCACGCAATTTCCCAGCGATTTTACATAGCGCAGCACATCGAGCGAACCGGGGCCGCGCGCCACCAAATCGCCGGTAAGCCATAAGGTGTCCTGCTGCGGATCGAAGTCAACCTGCGCCAGCAGCGCACGAAGCTCGTCATAACAGCCATGAACATCGCCAATCAGGTATGTACTCATTGTCAGTCCGATTAAAACGCGCCGCCCGGACGGGCCGGGCGGAGGAGGATTAGTGAATGTGGGTTTGCACCGCGAGTCGGAACACCGGAATCTCGACGTGGAACTCTTCGCCCGCATCGTCGATCATCACATAGTGGCCTTGCATGGTGCCCATCGGCGTCTCCAGAATCGCGCCGCTGGTGTACTGATACTCGCCGCCGGCCGCAATGTGCGGCTGTTCGCCGACCACGCCTTCACCTTGCACTTCAGTCTCGCGACCGTTGCCGTTGGTGATCAGCCAATAGCGGCTACGCAGCTGGACGTTGCTGCGCCCCAAATTGCGAATGGTGATGGTGTAGGCAAACACGTAGCGATCCTCGTCGGGCAAGGATTGCGACTCCACATACTGACTATGCACATGGATACAGACGCGGGCCAAATCACTCATGCACTCAACTCTCCGGAGTTTCAGCCTGATGCTTGCTCAACCAGTTTGCCAGTTGGCAATATTGCGCCACAGAGACGTTCTCTGCACGCAGCGAGGCATCGATTTCTAATTGATCCAGCGCACCAGCCGCAAACATATGAGCAAGGCTGTTGCGCAGCGTTTTACGGCGTTTACCAAAGGCTTCCGTGGTGATACGGCTCAGCAGACGAATATCGCTGACCGGATACTGTGGCTGCATGTACGGCACTAAACGCACCACGGCCGATTCCACTTTCGGTGCCGGCGTGAAGGATTCTGGTGGCACTTCGAGCACAGGAATAACCTGGCAATAGTACTGCGCCATCACGCTCAAACGACCGTAAGCTTTGCTGCCCGGACCGGCGACTAAACGATTCACCACTTCTTTCTGCAGCATGAAGTGCATATCTTTAATCGAACCAGTATAGCTGAAAAGGTGGAACATCAGCGGCGTCGAGATGTTGTACGGCAGGTTGCCGAACACGCGCAGCGGCTGGCCTTTCTCTTGCGCCAGCGCAGAGAAATCAAAGGTCATGGCATCCTGCTGGAAAATGGTCAGCTTAGGACCGAGGAACGGGTGCGTTTGCAGACGCGCAGCAAGGTCGCGGTCCAGCTCGACCACGGTCAGCTCATCCAGACGTTCGCCTACCGGCTCGGTTAATGCACCCAAGCCGGGGCCGATTTCCACGATAGCTTCACCTTTTTGCGGGTGAATGGCGGAGACAATGCTATCGATAATGTACTGATCGTTCAGGAAGTTCTGCCCGAAACGTTTACGGGCGTAATGCCCCTGATGGACGCGATTATTCATTACTGCTCTTGATCATAGTGATGGCGAGATTAAGCGCCGTGATAAAGCTGCCCGGTTCTGCCTGACCGAGACCGGCTAATTCAAGCGCGGTGCCGTGATCGACAGAAGTCCGGATAAAGGGCAGGCCAAGTGTGATATTCACCGCGCGGCCAAACCCCTGAAATTTTAGCACCGGCAAGCCCTGGTCGTGATACATCGCCAGAACCGCATCGGCATGTTGCAGGTATTTCGGCTGGAACAGCGTATCGGCTGGCAGAGGTCCGGTAAGTTGGATGCCTTGCTGGCGCAGTTCGTTGAGGGCCGGAATGATAGTATCAATCTCTTCGCGGCCCATATGGCCGCTCTCGCCGGCATGCGGATTAAGGCCGCAGACGAAAATATGAGGATGCGGTAAACCAAACTTCTGTAGCAGATCCCGATGCAGAATGGTGATCACTTCATGCAGCGTGTCGCGGGTAATTGCGGCAGAAACATCTTTCAGCGGCAGATGTGTGGTAGCCAATGCCACACGCAACTCTTCTGTTGCCAGCATCATCACCACTACATCGCCACCGGCGCGATCGGCAAAAAATTCGGTATGACCGGTAAACGGAATGCCCGCATCGTTGATCACGCCTTTGTGCACCGGACCGGTAATCAGCGCGGCAAATTCGCCGTTCAGACAACCGTCACAGGCGCGCATCAGGGTTTCCAGCACGTAGTGACTGTTTGCGACGCAGAGTTCTCCGGCGGTCACTGGCTGAGCGGTATCGACCTGCAGCAGCGTAAGCGTGCCGGCCTGCTGCGGTTGTGCCGCAACGCCAGGTTGATAGTCACGCAGCGTTAGCGGCAAACCCAATAAAGCAGCGCGACGGCGCAAAAGCTCGCCGTCGCAGCAGACCACCAATTCAACCGGCCAGTTTTGCTGCGCCAGTTGCAGGGTGAGGTCGGGACCAATCCCGGCGGGTTCGCCGGGCGTGATCACCACACGATAATTACTGACCATTGTTATCCAGAATTTTCACGTAAGCACTGGCGCGCTGTTCCTGCATCCAGGTTTGCGCTTCTTCCGCGAATTTACGGTTGAACAGCATGCGATAGGCGCGCTCTTTCTGCGCGGCATCGGTCTTATCAACCTGACGCGTATCCAATAACTGAATCAAGTGCCAGCCAAATGAGGAGTGAACCGGCTGGCTGACCTGGCCTTTCTGCAGCTTCAGCAATGCATCACGGAATGCCGGATCGTAAATTTCTGGAGATGCCCAGCCGAGATCGCCGCCCTGGTTAGCCGAACCCGGATCGTCGGAGAACTGTTTGGCCGCTGCGGCGAAGGTGGTTTTACCACTTTTAATATCCGCTGCAATCTGTTCGATTTTGGCCTGCGCCTGAGCGTCGGTCAGGATCGGTGAAGGCTTCAGCAGAATGTGACGCGCATGCACCTCAGTCACAGAGATGCTTTTGCTTTCGCCACGCAGGTCGTTCACCTTCAGGATGTGGAAACCAACACCTGAACGGATTGGACCGACGATATCGCCTTTCTTCGCGGTGCTCAGCGCCTGCGAGAACAGCGTTGGCAGCTCTTCAATTTTGCCCCAGCCCATGTTGCCGCCTTTCAGCGCCTGCGGATCGGCTGAGTAAGTCACGGCCAGCTTGCCGAAGTCGGCACCGCCTTTCAGCTGAGCAACCAGTTGGCGCGCCAGCGTTTCCTGGTCGTCAACCTGCTGCTGCGTCGGGTTTTCTGACAGCGGCAGCAGAATCTGGCTGATGTTAAGCTCAGTACCTTGCGTGTTCTGCGCACCCACCTGCGTAGCCAGCGTATCCACTTCCTGCGGCAGGATAGTGACGCGGCGACGCACTTCGTTGTTACGCACTTCTGAAATCAGCATCTCTTTGCGGATTTGCGCACGGTAAACGTTGTAGTTCATACCGTCATAGGCCAGACGGCTACGCAGCTGATCGAGGCTCATGCGGTTTTGCGCGGCAATGTTCTGAATTGCCTGATCCAGCTGCTGATCGGTAATCTGCACGCCCGCTCTTTCACCCATTTGCAGAATGATGGCATCCATGACCTGGCGTTCAAGGATCTGATGACGCAAGGTTTTGTCATCAGGGAGTTGCTGGTTTGCCTGCTGCGCCTGTGATTTCACGGTGCGCATCATGTTATCAACGTCACTTTCCAGTACCACGCCGTTGTTCACGACTGCGGCAACTTTATCAACCACTTGTGGGGCTGCGAACGCAGTGTTAGCGGTAATCGCTACACCAAGAATCAGCATTCTCCAGTTCTTCATACTTTATCCATTGTTGTTTCCGCACTGCGGGAGAGCCTGTCAAACATCACAACATCAGAAAGCGCGCTGGTAAGGGATGATGCCCTGACGCAGCATTTCGTTGGTGCCTAAGCCATAGTTAGAACTCAGACCACGCAGCTCAATGTTGAATGAGATTTGGTTGTCATACTTACTGTCGTTGTTTTCCCAACCGTTGATCTTGCGTTCGTAACCCAGACGAATGGCATAGCAGCACGAGCTGTACTGCAGGCCGACCAGCTGTTCAGCCGGACGACTATTGCGGGTATCGTAGTAATAACCGCCCACCAGTGACCAGGCATCCGCAATCGGCCAGCTGGCAGTGCCGCCCACCTGTGAAATCCCGTTTTTATAGATCGGGTTAGTCACCAGGCTTGAATTATTCAGCGCCTGCGCCACATATTCCGGGCTGCTGTAGCGATAGCTCAGCTGCACCATACGATCGGCATCCTGACGATACTCAACTACCGCATTGCCCTGCGCGACGTTATCGAGGCGGGTGTCATATTGCAGACCGCCACGCGCGCCCCAGCGATCGCTGATTTTCCAGTACGTGTCGCCGGCCCAAACCAGGCTGCCGGTGTCATCTTCTTTGTTCGTCTGGTTTACGCCGGTACGAGACGGGGTAAACGAGTAGATTTGACCCACAGAAACGTTAAAACGTTCAACCAGATCGTTATCATAAATGCGCGTAGTTACCCCGGTCGCCACTTCATTTGCTGAAGCGATGCGATCCAGGCCGCTGTAGGTACGATCGCGGAACAGCCCGGTGTAGTCGGTTTGCAGCAACGTCGAGTCGTACGGATAGATATTGCTCTGGTTACGATAGGGGACGTAAAGGTACTGAACACGCGGTTCCAGCGTTTGCGTATAGCCTGGTTCCCAGTCCATATCGCGGTCAAACACCAGGCGGCCATCCACTTTGAACTGGGGCAGCGTGCGGTTGACCGAGTTTTCCAGCTGATTATCACGAGCGGTATTAACCGAGGTGTTGTAATACTCAACGTCATCCTGCTGATAATGGGTTGCCAGGAATTTCGCTTCGGTATCGAGACTCGCCCAGCCGTTAGACAGCGGCAAATTCAACGTTGGCTCAACATGCAGACGCGTGGTTTCAGGCATCTGGCTATTGACGTTGGTAAATTTCACCGCCTGCGCAAAGATTCGACCATCAAACGGCCCCATATCGTTCTGATAGAAGTTCAGATCGAGCTGCGGCATCGCACGATAGACGTTGCTGTTGCTGGTGTTACCAAACACCTGGAAGTCTTTGGTCGACAGCGTCGCGTCCCAGTTGGTATCCGCGTAGCCAAGGCTGAATTTCTGCGTGGCGTAACCATCGGTGGAGCTGTAGTACTTCGACTCAAGATCGTTGAAGTAATAGGGATCGCTTACTTTGGTGTAGTCAGCGTTGAAGCGCCAGTGCTGGTCGTATACACCCGAATGGCGCCAGTAGAACAGCCAGCGATCGGAACTATCGTCCTGCGCGATACCACGCACTGCTTTGTCATTGTCGTACTGCTTATCTGACTGCAGATAATCCAGCTCCATCAAGCCTGCGCCAAACACCGTCAAATAGCGGAATTCGTTCTGCAGCTGCAGACCGCGTTTTTCCATATAGTGCGGCGTGATGGTGGCATCGGCCTGCGGCGCGATGTTCCAGTAATACGGCAGCATGAATTCGAAGCCGTTATTACTGCCGTATTTCGCATTCGGGATCAGGAAACCGGAGCGGCGGCGATCGCCAATCGGTAGCTGTAAATAAGGGCTATAAAAGACCGGCACATTGCCGAGCTTAAAGCGGGCGTTCCAGATTTCCGCGACTTCTTCTTCGCGGTCCTGAATCACTTCGGAACCGACCACGCTCCAGCTGTTGGAACCCGGCAAACAAGAGGTAAAGCTGCCGTTTTCCAGAATGGTGTAGCGATTGTTACCGCGCAGTTTCATCTGATCGGCATCGCCGCGGCCCTGACGGCCAACCATCTGATAATCACCGTTCCACACGTTGGTGTCTTTGGTGTTCAGATTTGACCAGGCTTTCGGACCTTTGAGGATGACCTGATTGTCGTCATAGTGCACATTACCCAGCGCATCCACGGTACGAACCGGCGTGGTTTGGCCTTCCTGCTGACGTTGATGCAGCTGCACCTCGTCGGAACGCAGGCGGCTATTGCCTTGCTGCACGTCGACGTTACCGGTGAACACCGCATCATCCGGATAGTTGCCTTTGGCGGAATCAGAATGGATGGTGACCGGCAGCGAGTTGGTGTCGCCATTGACCAGCGGGCGGTTGTAACTCGGCACGCCCAGCATGCACTGCGACATCAGATCGTCGGCGAGTGATGACTGGCTATAAAGCGCTGCACCAATCATGGTAGCCAGCAAGGTAGGTATACGTTTTTTCATACGCGGTTTCGATAATTCCATGAAAACTGGCATCATGCCGACAATCCGGTCAGAGACTAACTTACTGCCCGGCGTTGCGCCAGTGTTAATCCTTGTCTGTCCGCGTTGCCGTTAGGCGCTGAGATAAATGACAGGTATGATAATGCAATTTTCAGCCGCAAGCATGGCGAATTGAGGAGTTTATGCGCTACTGGGGAAAAGTAATTGGTCTGGCGCTTGGGATATTTTCCGGGGCAGGCTTTTGGGGCATTGTACTGGGTCTGATCATTGGTCACATGTTTGACAAAGTGCGCAGCGTAAAAGGACAGGGCTATTTCGCCAATAACCAGGCGCGTCAGACGCTGTTTTTCAGTACCACATTCCAGGTGATGGGCCATTTGACCAAATCAAAAGGGCGCGTCACCGAAGCGGATATCCAGATTGCTTCCTTATTTATGGATCGCATGCAGCTGCATGGCGATGCGCGCACTGCCGCGCAGCGTGCGTTCCGTGAAGGTAAACAGAGCGACTATCCGCTGCGCAGTAAACTGCGCGAACTCCGCAGCGCCTGCTTTGGCCGGTTTGATCTGATTCGGATGTTTCTGGAAATTCAAATCCAGGCCGCCTTCGCCGATGGTTCACTGCATCCCAACGAACGTCAGGTGCTGTATGTGATTGCCGAAGAGCTGGGTATTTCACGCGCACAGTTCGATCAGTTCCTGCGCATGATGGAAGGCGGTCAGCAGTTTGGTGGCGGCGGTTCTTCCCGCGGCGGAGCGTATCAGCAAGCGCAACGCGGTCCTACGCTGGAAGATGCCTGCAGCGTGCTGGGCGTGAAAAGCAGCGATGATGGCACCACCATCAAGCGCGCGTACCGTAAGCTGATGAGCGAACATCATCCTGACAAGCTGGTGGCGAAAGGTTTACCGCCGGAAATGATGGAGATGGCGAAGCAGAAGGCGCAGGAGATTCAGGCGGCTTACGATCTGATTCGTAAGGAAAAGGGGTTTAAATAATTTTATTGCTGTCCCCCATCCCGGCCTTCCCCCGCAAGCGGGGGAAGGAGATGCTGCCCCATGCAGCTTCATCACTAACATGTAGCAACATCTTCCTCCCCCATCCATGGGGGAGGACCGAGGAGGGGGACTGCAAGCACGGACCGAGGAGGGGGACTGCAAGCACGGACCGAGGTGGGGGGCAGCAAGCACGGAACGAGGAGGGGCAGCAAGCTCCTAAACTAAAATCCCGCCGGCTGCCTGAACGTCATGCTATTGCCAAACGCCGGATGGGTGATCGTCAGCGACTCCGCATGCAACTGCAAACGCGGCGCCATCGCCAGCGCCTCATCATGTGCATAAAAGCGGTCGCCAAGAATCGGATGCCCCAGCGCCAGCAGATGCACACGCAGCTGGTGTGAGCGTCCGGTAATTGGCTTAAGCTTGACGCGCGCACTGTTCGTGGCTTCATACTCCAGCACCTGATACTCGGTCTGCGCCGCTTTGCCGTTCTCGAAACACACCATCTGCTTCGGCCGATTCGGCCAGTCGCAAATCAGCGGCAGATCGATCAAACCCTCTTCTGCCGCTGGATGGCCCCACACGCGCGCCACATAGTATTTGGAAGGCTCGCGCTCACGGAACTGGCGCTTGAGCTCACGCTCTGCCGCTTTATTCAGGGCCACGACGATCACGCCGCTGGTAGCCATATCGAGACGGTGCACCGATTCCGCCTGCGGGAAATCACGCTGGATGCGCGTCATCACGCTATCCTTGTGCTCTTCGAGACGGCCCGGCACCGACAGCAACCCGCTCGGTTTATTTACCACCATAATGTGCTCGTCCTGATACAGAATATGCAGCCAGGGTTCGAGCGGCGGGTTGTAAGCTTCCATCAGCATGATGTCGCGGTCCTGAACATTATTGGTGCGTGACCACGATCAGACGCAGCGCATCGAGACGCCAGCCTGCATCGCCCAGGCTTTCCAATACCTGTTCGCGATTGCTTTCCAGCGCTTCAACCTCGTCATCACGGATGTTGGGGTTAACCGCGCGCAGCGCTTCGAGACGTGACAGCTCAGCACCGAGTTTCTCTTCGGCTTCCACTTTCGCTGCCGCGATAATCGCCTGCGCTTCCGGAACGATCGCTTTTTCGGCCTGGGTCAGAATCTCGTGCACGTCTTGCTGCACCGCATTCACCAGCTTGCTGCCGGTATGGCGATTCACCGCATTAAGCTGACGGTTAAAGCTTTCAAACTCTACTTTGCCCGCCAGATTGTTCCCGGCGCGATCCATCAGCAAACGCACCGGCGTTGGCGGCAGGAAGCGGGTGAGCTGCAGGCTTTTCGGCGCTTGCGCTTCAACCACATAGATCATCTCGACCAGCAGCGTCCCGACCGGCAGCGCCTTGTTCTTCAGCAGCGACAGCGCACAGCTACCGGTATCGCCCGAAAGGATCAGGTCGAGACCGTTGAGGATCAGCGGATGTTCCCAGGTAATAAACTGGGTATCTTCGCGCGACAGCGCCTGGTTGCGGTTAAAGGTCACGGTGCAACCCTCTTCCGGCAGGCCAGGGAAATCAGGCACCAGCATGTGATCGGACGGCGTCAGCACAATCAGGCTGTCGCTGCGGTCTTCCTGATTGATGCCGACGATATCGAACAGGTTCAGCGCAAAGTTAACCAGATCGGTATCGTTGTCCTGCTCGCCGATGGCATTTGCCAGCTCCTGAGCGGCTTCGCCGCCGTTGGAGTTCAGTTCCAGTAAGCGATCGCGTCCCTGTTCCAGCTGTGATTTCAGCGCATCGTGCTGCTTGCGGCTTGCGCTGATGAACTCATCGAGTCCCTGCGGATTTTCCGGCGCGGCAAGATATTCAATCAGCTGATTGTACTCGTTGTCATAAATGGCGCGGCCAGTTGGGCAGGTGTGTTCGAACGCATCCAACCCTTCGTGATACCAGCGCAGCAGCACCGCCTGCGCGGTTTTTTCCAGCCACGGCACCAGAATCTGGATGTCATGCATCTGGCCGATACGATCGAGACGACCGATACGCTGCTCCAGCAGATCCGGGTTGAACGGCAGATCGAACATCACCAAACGGCTGGCGAACTGGAAGTTACGGCCTTCAGAACCGATTTCGGAACACAGCAACACCTGCGCGCCATCCTCTTCGGAGGCGAAGAAGGCCGCTGCGCGGTCGCGTTCGATAATCGATAGGCCTTCGTGGAACACGGCGGCACGGATGCCTTCGCGCTCACGCAGCACCTGCTCCAGCTGCAGCGCGGTGGCGGCTTTGGCGCAGATCACCAGCACTTTCTCTTTGCGGTTGCTGGTGAGGTAACCCATCAGCCACTCAACGCGCGGATCGAAGTTCCACCATGTGCCGCTATCGCCTTCAAATTCCTGATAAATCTGCTCGGGATACAGCATGTCACGCGCGCGCTCTTCTGCGCTTTTGCGCGTGCCCATGATGCCGGAGACTTTTATCGCGGTTTGATACTGCGCTGGCAGCGGCAGACGAATCTGGTGCAGCTCGCGTTTCGGGAATCCTTTCACGCCGTTACGGGTGTTACGGAACAGCACGCGGCTGGTGCCGTGGCGATCCATCAGCATCGAAACCAGCTCTTTACGCGCGTCTTCTTTGCCATCGCGATCGCTGTTCGCCACTTGCAGCAGCGGCTCGATATCCTGTTCACCGATCAGATCGTTAATCAGGTTCATCTCATCTTTGCTGATGGCGTGGTCGGCCAGCAGCGAGCTCACCGCATCGGCCACCGGACGATAATGCTGCTGCTCTTCGACAAACTGGCCGAAATCGTGGAAACGATTCGGGTCGAGCAGGCGCAGACGTGCAAAGTGGCTCTCTAAGCCCAGCTGTTCTGGCGTGGCAGTCAGCAACAGTACGCCAGCGGTTTTCTCTGCCAGCTGCTCGATAACCTGATATTCGCGGCTCGGTGCGTCTTCGCTCCATGCCAGATGGTGCGCTTCATCAACCACCAACAGATCCCACTCGGCATCGGCCAGCAGCTCAAGACGCTGCTTGTTACGGCGTACAAAATCGAGCGAACAGATAATCAGCTGCTCGGTTTCAAAGGCATTGTCGCTGTCGTGCTGCGCTTCGGTGTAGCGATCGTCATCAAACAGCGCAAAGCGCAGGTTAAAGCGACGCAGCATTTCCACCAGCCACTGATGTTGCAGCGTTTCCGGCACCACAATCAGCACGCGCTCGGCACGACCGGCCAGCAGCTGTTGCTGGATGATCATCCCGGCTTCAATGGTTTTACCCAAGCCCACTTCATCTGCCAGCAGCACGCGCGGCGCGTGGCGACGGCCGACATCGTGAGCGATGTGCAGCTGATGCGGAATCAAATTGGTGCGCATCCCGCGCAGGCCGCTGATCGGCAGGCGGTATTGCTCGCTGTGGTATTTGCGTGCGCGGAAACGCAGCGCAAAGCGGTCCATGCGGTCGAGCTGACCGGCGAACAGGCGATCCTGCGGCTTGCTGAACACCAGTTTGCTGTCCAGCATCACTTCGCGCATGACGACGCCCGCTTCTTCGGTGTCGAGACGGGTGCCGATGTAAGTCATTAAATCGTTTTCGTTGCGGACTTCATCGACGGTCATCTGCCAGCCTTCGTGGCTGGTGATGGTGTCACCCGGATTGAAAATCACACGAGTGACCGGAGAATCGTTTCGGGCATACAGGCGGTTTTCGCCGGTTGCCGGAAAAAGCATGGTGATCATGCGCGTATCGAGCGCGACCACCGTGCCCAATCCCAGTTCACTTTCCGTATCACTAATCCAGCGCTGACCCAGTGTAAAAACCATATATTTTTTGCTCGACTCTCTGACATGCCATAAAGAAGTTCACCTGTACTCAGGCAATACCCAACCGCCAAACGGGTGTTTGGTCAGATTGTGAGTGCGGTGAGAATCAGGAAGGGCGCTATGGTACTGGATGGCAAGGCATTCGTCACCTGTCAAAAAAGCCCCAGCTGCCCAGTAATGAGTGTAGCAAAGTCGTCACCGACGAACGGCAAAATGCCGTCAGCCACCGGTTGCAGCTGTTTGGTGACGTAATGATCGTAGTCGAGGGGCGTATTGCGCGCCTCAAGCGGTTCCGGTCCGGCCGTGGCCATCACGTAGCGGATCGAACCACCGTTTTGATACTGCAGCGGGCGCTGCAGCTTGCGGTTTTGCTCATCGGCGAGACGCGCAGCGCGCACATGTGGCGGCACATTGCGCTCGTAATCCTTCAGCGCGCGCCGCAGGCGTTTTTTATACACCAGCTGATCGTCGAGTTCACCGTTCAGCAGCTGCGCCACCGTTTCGCGTATGTAATCCTGCCACGGCTCGCCACGGAAAATACGGCCATACAGATTTTGCTGGAACTGCTGCGCCAGCGGCGTCCAGTCGGTGCGCACTGATTCGAGGCCTTTAAACACCAGCCGCTCGCCGCCCTCGCTGAGAATCATGCCGGCATAGCGCTTTTTGCTGCCCTGTTCGGCGCCGCGAATGGTGGGCATCAGGAAACGGCTGAAGTGCGTTTCATACTCCAGCTCCAGCGCGCTCTCCAGCCCATAGGTCGATTGCAGATGCTGCCGCCACCAGCCGTTAACCTGTTCAGCGAGATGACGACCAATCGCCGTCGCCTCCGCTTCACTGTGCGCGCCTTTCAGCCAGACGAAGGTGGAATCGGTATCGCCGTAAATCACATCAAAGCCTTCCGCTTCAATCAGCTCACGCGTTTGCTGCATGATGGCGTGGCCGCGCAGGGTGATGGATGACGCGAGGCGCGGATCGAAGAAGCGGCAGGCGCTGGTGCCGAGCACGCCATAAAAAGCATTCATGATGATTTTCAGCGCCTGCGACAGCGGTTTGTTGCTGTCGCGCTTGGCGGCTTCACGCCCTTGCCAAATCTGCTCGACAATCGCCGGTAAACAGTGGGTTTCACGGGAAAAGCGCGCATTGCGGAAGCCGGGCACGGAATCGGCGTCATCCGGGTGCGCCAGGCCTTCCACCAAACCCACCGGATCGATAAGGAAGGTGCGAATAATTGAGGGATAGAGGCTTTTGTAATCCAGCACCAGCACTGAATCGTACAAGCCGGGCCGCGAATCCATCACGTAGCCGCCGGGGCTGGCTTCCGGCGCCACTTCGCCGAGATTCGGCGCCACGAAACCGGCGCGGTGCATGCGCGGGATATAGAGATGACCAAAGGCCGCCACCGAACCGCCGTGACGATCCACCGCTAAACCATTTACCGTGGCGCGTTCCAGCAGGAACGGCATGATGGCGGTGTGCTGGAAAATGCGCGTCACCAGCTCACAATCCTTAAGATTATATTTCGCCAGCGCCGGTTTATCGTTGGCAAAGCGCCAGTTGATCTCTTCCATGCGATCCCACGGATTATTGATGGCCTTGCCTTCACCGAGCAGCTGGCGCGAGACCGCTTCGAGGCTGAACGACGGGAAATCCCAAAACGCGGATTTGAGCGCGTCGATACCATCAATAATTAAGCGGCCCGTTGCCTGCGCGAAGAACACACCAGGTTTGAAGCCGTGCTCGCGCCACTCCAGCGCCTGCTTCTGACGGCCTAAACGCAGCGGAATGCCGTAGCGATCGGCGTGTTTCTGCAGTACGCGCAGATCGAACTGCACTACATTCCAGCCAATAATCACATCCGGTTCATGCCGCTCGAACCATGCGTTGAGCTGCTCAAGCAGCTGCGGGCGGCTATCAACATAGATCAGTTCAAAATCGAGCGTGCTGGCATCGCCGTTGGGCGGACCGAGCATGTAAACCTGGCGCTGACCGCAGCCTTCCAGCCCGATGCAGTAGAGCTCACCGTGCTGCGTGGTTTCGATATCCAGCGATACCCATTTCAGCTGCGGACGGTAATCAGGATGCGGCTTCAGGCGCGCGTTGACCACGCTGTCACCGCGTGTTTCACCGCTAAACCACACCGGCGCGGTGATAAAGCGCTCCATCAAATAGCGTTCGGGTGGACGAATATCCGCTTCATACACCGGTATGCCGTTTTCACGCAGGCGCTTTTCCAGATTTTGCAGCTGGCGATTGCTGCGGCAATAGAGGCCAAACACCGGGCGGCGGCGAAAATCCTTCAGCTCCAGCGTTTGCAGGCGCGTATGACGTTCGTCGCGGATCAGCGCTTCGGTTGGCGTGCGAAACTCCTCGGGCACAAACGCCACGGATTCCTGGGCAGGCAACACCAGCCGCTGCGGGCCGCTGTCGGTGGCCAGCCACAGCACCACTTCGCTGCCGGTCGGCGTATCTCGCCAATGTCGGGTAAGCAGAAAACCTGCGCGCGGATCGGTCACGTGAACTCCAGAGAATGAATTGCATTGAGTATAACATGGATGTTTATACAGTGTCCTGCAGGCGAAATTGTCACCACTTTGTCAACATCGTTCTACAATTCTTGCCTTGACGGCTACCTGCATGCTCTGGACAATCCAGCCTCTATATTCCGCAGAGGATATTTATGGAAGCCTGGATTCAACACCTGTTTTCGCAATCGCTGGAGTACGCGCTGATCGCTGTGGCGCTGGTGACCTTTCTTGAGTCGCTGGCCTTCGTGGGATTGCTGTTGCCGGGCACGGTATTAATGGCCAGCCTTGGGGCGCTGGTAGGAAGCGGACAAATTGGTCTTTACCCTGCGTGGGCGGCCGGATTCGTTGGTTGTTTAATCGGCGATTGGGTTTCCTACGGCATCGGCTGGAAGTTTCAGGGGCCGCTGCATCGCTGGAAATATCTGAAAAAGTACAAGGGTTTGCTGGATAAAACCGAGCATGCGCTGCATCAACACAGCATGTTCACCATTCTGGTGGGGCGATTTGTCGGCCCGACGCGTCCGCTGATTCCGCTGGCAGCGGGCATGCTGGAGTTGCCGGTGCGCAAATTCCTGCCGCCTAACCTGATTGGCTGCATCCTCTGGCCGCCCGCGTATTTGATGCCGGGCATTCTGGCGGGCGTGGCGATTGATGTACCGCAGGCCGCGCAGGGCGGCAGTTTTAAATGGCTGCTGTTGCTGGTGGCGCTGCTGCTGTGGGTCGGTGGCTGGTTGCTGTGGCGCTGGTCGCGCAGCGGTAAAACGGTGGATTGGGCGACTAAGTATCTGCCTGCATCGCGTCTGCGCTGGCTGGCACCGCTGATGGCGGCGATTGGCCTGGGCGCGTTTATCGCAATCCAGTTCCATCCGATGATGCCAATCTTCCGCCACCTGCTGTGGAAAGTTTTCTTCGCTTAACGCGCTGTCACGCCAAGGATGGCGGCCGCGGCACTTTCACCGCGCACCAAACTCTCTGTACTGCCATCCCAATAGATGCGCCCGTCGACAATCACCAAACTGCGCGGCGCAATCTGCTGAGCATCTTCCAGGCTGTGCGACACCATCAACAAGGTGATGTTGCGGTTTTCGCATACCGAACGTACCAGCTGCAGCATCTCGTTGCGCAGCGCCGGATCCAGCGCTGAGAAGGGTTCATCCAGCAGCAAAATCGGTTGATTGCGCAGCAGGCAGCGCGCCAATGCCACGCGCTGACGCTGGCCACCGGAAAGCTGACCAGGCAAACGCGTGAGCATCGCCTGCAAGCCGGTTTGCTCGGCGATATCCACCACTTGCTGCTGCTGTTCGCGCGTCAGTTTCAGGCCCGGATGTAAGCCCAACGCCATGTTTTGCTGCACCGTGAGATGCGGAAACAGATTGTTCTCCTGGAACAGCATAGAAACCGGGCGCGCCGACGGCACGCTGTGGGTATGATCTACGCCGTTCATCACCAGCGCGCCTTGATTGATCGGCAAAAAGCCGCCAATCAGACTCAGTAAAGTACTTTTCCCCGCGCCGCTCGGACCGAGGATCGCCAGACGTTCACCCGCCTGCGCCGCAAAACTGAAGCGCATCGGCAGATGCTGATAAAGGTAAGTAAGGTTATTCAGTGTCAGCATGGCGACCCGGTAATTTTTCCATCAGAGTAAAAAGTAGTAAGCAGAGCAGCAGCAGCAGGAGTGCGGTGACGGCACCGTCCGCACCGCGATAGGCGCCAATCTGTTGGAACAGATAGAAGGGCAGCGTGCGGAAATCGGCGCTGCCAAACAGCGCGACCACGCCGAAATCGCCAATCGACAGCACGCAGGCAAACGCCAGCGCCTGAGCAATCGGGCGTTTCAGCGCGCGCAGCTCAATCAGCCGCAAGCGGTTGAAACCGGAGATGCCGAGTGAAGCGCAGAGCTGGCTGTAACGGGCGCTGATATCGCGCATCGGATTCTCCAGCACTTTCATCGCATAAGGAATGGCGATCAGGGCGTTAGTGAAGATCACCAAACCATCGGCGCGCTGCGGCAACCCCACGGTGGCGTTGAACAGCAGAAAGAAACCGCTCGCCAGTACAATGCCCGGCATCGCCAGAATCAGCATGCCGCTCATCTCCATCGCCTGCGCGGCGACTCTGTTCTGGCGCTGCCGCAGTTCGCGGCTGCTCCACAGCAGCATCATGGTCAGCACCACGCAGAGCACGCCGGCGCCCACGGCAATACGCAGCGAGGTAAAGGTGGCTTGCCACAGCGCCGCTTGTTGCAGCGCACCGGCAAGGCCGCCGCGCAAACCATCGACGATTACTGCCGCCAGCGGCGGTAACAGCAGCAGCAGCGCCAGGCCAATCAGCACCGTATCGCTGATGCGCGCCTGCCATGAATCCTGCGGATCGCGCCAGCCGCGAATGCTCTGGCTGCCAGTGGGAATGGCTTTGCTAAAGCGCTGGCTCAGCATTACCAGCAGCAAACAGCAAGCGAGCTGTAACAGCGCCAGCAGCGCCGCGCGGCCCGGATCGTAATCGAAATTTAGCGCCTGATAGATCGCCAGTTCCAGCGTGGTCGCTTGTGGTCCGCCGCCCAGCGCCAGCACCGTGGCGAAGCTGGCGAAACAGAGCATAAAGATCAGCGCCGCCGTCGGCAGAATCTGACGGCGCAGCCACGGCCACTCCAGCAAGCGAAACAGATTCCAGCCGCGCAGGCCAAGCTGGGCGGCGACCTGGCGCTGCTCGCCGGGAATGCTCTCCAGCGCCTGTAACAGCAGGCGCGTCGCCAGCGGCAGGTTAAAGAAGACGTGCGCCAGCAGAATGCCCTGCAGGCCATACGGCGAAAAGTGGTAGTCAAAGCCGATGGTCGCGCACAGTTGTGCCAGCCAGCCGCTGCGACCGTACACGCTGAGCAAGCCAAACACCGCCACCAGCACCGGCAGCACCAGCGTCATGGCGCACAGACGTAGCAACAGATTGCGTCCCGGAAAACGGCGGCGGTAGAGCGCGCGCGCCAGCAGGATCGCGGGCAACACCGACAGCAGCGCCGACAGCAGCGCCTGCTCAAACGAGAACAGCAGCACATGATGCAAATAGCTGTCGTCGAGCAGCGCGCGCCAGTCGGTGGCCGGAGCGACCACCACCAATGCACCAAACGCCAGCAGCGCCACCGCGCACAGCAACAGCGCGATGGCGCTACCGGGAATCAACCAGCCGGGCATTAACGGCTAACGGCGCGTTGCCATGCGCTGATCCACGCGGCGCGATGGTCGGCGACTTCGGCTGGCGTGAATTGCAACGCCTTCGCAGGCACCTGCAGCGCTTGATAACCGGCTGGCAGATCGCTTTTGATCACCGGATACATCCAGTTGCCGGTGGGAATGGTCTGCTGGAAGGCCGGAGATACCATAAACTGCATGAACTGCTGCGCCAGCTTAGGCTGTTTGCTGCTGGCGAGTTGCGCGGCGACTTCCACCTGTAAATAGTGGCCTTCGCTGAATTCGGCCGCGGCGTAGTTCTCTTTCTTCTCTTCGATGATGTGATAAGCAGGAGACGTGGTGTAGCTCAACACCAGATCGCCTTCACCTTTCAGGAACAGGCCGTAAGCTTCGCTCCAGCCTTTAGTGACGGTAACGGTTTTTTGCGCCAGCTTCTGCCACGCATCAGGTGCGTTATCGCCATACACTTTTTGCATCCACAGCAGCAGGCCAAGACCCGGCGTGCTGGTGCGCGGATCTTCATAAATCACTCGCCATTTTTCCGGGCTTTCGACCAGCTCTTTCAGGCTTTTCGGCGGGTTCTTCAGTTTGTTTTTATCGTAGACGAAAGCGAAGTAGCCATAATCGAACGGGATAAAGGTTTGATTGTTCCAGCCATCCGGCAGTTTTAAGCTGCGGGTATCCACGCTGCTGTTGGCAAACAAGCCGGTTTTCTCCGCCGCCTGCACCAGATTGTTATCCAGCCCCAGCACTACATCGGCTTTGCTGTTTTTGCCTTCCATGCGCACGCGATTGAGCAGCGATACGCCATCTTCCAGCGCCACATACTTCAATTCGCAGTCGCACTGCGCTTCAAAGGCTTTTTTTACCGCCGGGCCGGGGCCCCAATCGGCAGAGAACGAATCGTAGGTGTAGACGGTCAGAACCGGTTTAGCAGCGAAAGCCGGTGCCGTAACCAGCAGCAACATAGGCAAAACTTTGTTTAACACTTTGCGCTCCTTGAGGAGAAGAGATGTTGAGTCGCAAAGGATCTGAGGCGTGAGGCATCTCAAATCCCTACGCCGGTATTAGCCGGATCAGGTTCGACGGGTTTCTCTCAGCCCTGATATCAAGGCACCCCGTTGAGAACGGCTCATTCTAGACATTTATATGACAGCGCGAAAGGATCACAGCTCCGGTGGTGCAAACCAGGCTGATTTGAAATCAAACCAGCCGAGCGTATTCAGCCGCACGCCGCGCATACTGCGTTGCCCTTCCAGCAGCAGCCAGTGATGGAACAGCGGATGCAGATAGTCGCGGTCGATCAGCTGTTTGCTCCATTCCGCCAGCGGTAACGCTTTCTGCCGCCAGCGCGCGGCATCGGCTTGCCAGTCAATCGGGATGCAGTGATGCATCAATGGCAACTCGAACAGTTGCGCGAACAGCGCGTACTCCAGCGGCAGGGTAAAGTTGACGCTGCCGAGCCAGATATCACTTTCACCTTCGCCCTCGAACCACGCTTCGTAGCTCACGACACGAGTAATTAGCTCAACACCTTGCTGCGCCAGCAGCGGTCGCAGCGCGTTAGCGATACCTTCATGCTCAACGTGATGGCTGTACCAGCTCAGCGTCAGCTGAGTTAAGCCTGCCGGTTTATCGGCGGAGGTGAGATCGCGGCGATGGTGCCAGCGCGGCAGCAAGCCATAAGCCGGGAACCAATAACGCTGATAGCCGACGCCAGCAAGATTCAGTAAGGCGATGGGATTAAACAGATAGCTTACCCAGCGGCGGAAATGCGCATCGCGACCCAACTCGGAGCGCTGATCGTACAGCAGGAAGTAGCAGCCTTCTTCCAGACGACTCTCTTCCGATTTTTCATCGGCGGTTTCGCCCTGCAATTTAACCCCGGCATACACCAACTCGTCGCTGATCTCCGGCAGCACCCAAATCGACACATCGTCAATCAGCGCGCGATAGCCAAAGTAATCATCAAAGGCGGTGATTTTCAGCTGCGTTTGCTGATTGCGCACCACGCTGTACGGACCGGTGCCAAGCGGCTGGCGGGCAAACTGGCGTAACGTGGGCCATTCGCGCGGCAGGATCATCGCGCTGACGCTGGCCAGCAGCCACGGCAACCAATCGTCCGGCTGGCTCAGATGGATATCCAGCGTCCAGGGCGCGGGCGAATCCAGTTTACTGATGTGAGAAAACAGCGGCTGGCTGCGCACGCGCTCCAAAGAAGCAATCACATCCGCCATTTCCAGTTCACGGCCATGATGAAAACGAATCGCCGGGCGCAGGAAGAAACGCCACTGCAGCGGCGAGGTTTGCTGCCAGTGATGGGCGATATCGGGTTCGATTTCCCCCTTTTCCTCATTTATGCGCATCAGGCCGTTGAAAATTTGTCGTGCCAGATGGGTTTCCGAGCGGCGCAGCGGCGATCCGGGCAGCAGATTGGGCAGCGGGCGATAATAGAGCACGCGCAGGATGTGTTTGCCCTGGCGGAAGCTGCGGCCTAAATGTGCCGCAATCATCTGGCGCACCTGGTTTTTATCGCCCACCAGCTGCACTAACTGTTCGATACGATCTTGTTCCAGCAGATCCTCGGCGCGCTGCTGCTGGAGCGCCAGGCCGGTGTAGCAAAAACTCAGCATTGAGCGCTTGCCACGTCCCGCTTCTGCCTGCCAAATCAGCCAGCCTTCGCTTTGCATGGCGTTGAGCAGGTTACGCATATGGCGACGCGAGCAGTGCAGCAGATCGGCCAGCTCGCTGAGCGTGGTTTCCTGATCCTGCCCCTGACAGCTTTGCCATAGGCGGATAAATTGCTGCTGCAGACGTGAAGAGGACATAAAAGGGGAACTCCTTGTCAGAATCGCTCAGTTTTTCCTGCCTCATATTAGAGGCATACTGCCCGGCAATGGAAGAGCGGGAGGCATTCAGTAATGAATGGCGCTCTGCCAGCGGTTCCGCCGACGTGGAACCCCTTTCTGAGTAGGGTGCATTTTCACCGCCAGCAGCGCTTTATCTGCTGGCTTTTTTCGTTTTGCTGTAGAATCTTCTACCCTCATTTCTCTACCTTTTTTATTCGCAAAGGGATTTCTGCATGAAATCGCTGTTAACGCGTCAACGTCGCATCAATCCGGTCTACCTCTCGTTTATGGCGGTGTCGTTTATGACCGGCGTGGCCGGTGCGCTGCAGGCGCCGACGCTGAGCCTGTTTCTGACGCGCGAAGTGCAGGTAAGTCCGTTCTGGGTCGGCTTGTTCTTTACCATCAATGCGATCGCGGGGATTGTGGTCAGCCTACTGATGGCGAAACGCTCCGATAATCAGGGCGATCGCCGCAACCTGATTCTGTTTTGCTGCCTGATGGCCACGCTGAATGCGCTGCTGTTTGCCTTCAATCGCCACTATTTAACGCTGGTGACGCTGGGCGTGTTTTTGTCGGCGCTGGCCAGCGTGTCGATTCCGCAGGTGTTCGCCCTCGCGCGGGAATATGCCGATCAGTCGGCGCGTGAAGTGGTGATGTTCAGCTCGGTGATGCGTGCGCAGCTGTCGTTGGCATGGGTGATCGGGCCACCGCTGTCGTTTGCGCTGGCGCTTAATTACGGTTTTGTGACGCTGTTTTGCGTGGCGGCGGGGATTTTCCTGCTAAGCATGCTGCTGATCTGGCGCACCTTGCCCTCGGTACCGCGCGTGGTGGTCTCGCCTGAAGAGGTGCTGACGCAGCTGAGCCCGTGGAAAGACAGTCAGGTGCGGTTGCTGTTTATCGCCTCCGTCACCATGTGGGCGTGCAACACCATGTATATCATTGATATGCCGCTGTATATCAGTACCACGCTTGGCCTGCCGGAGAAGCTGGCGGGATTGCTGATGGGCACCGCCGCCGGGCTGGAGATTCCGATCATGCTGCTGGCTGGCCATTACGCGCGGCGCACCGGCAAACGCAACCTGATGCTGCTGGCGCTGGTGGCGGCAATGGTGTTTTATCTCGGATTGGTGATGTTCCAGTCGCGGACAGCGTTGATGGTACTACAACTGTTTAATGCCGCGTTTGTTGGCATCATCGCCGGGATTGGCATGTTGTGGTTCCAGGATTTAATGCCGGGCCGCGCAGGTGCGGCGACGACGCTGTTCACCACCTCAATTTCCACCGGCATGATTATCGCCGGCATCATTCAGGGCACCATGAGCGAACGCTTTGGTCATGAGTCGGTTTACTGGCTGGCGTTGGGGCTGGCGGTGCTGGCGTTGGGATTGGCGTCGCGCGTGCGGGATGTGGTTGATAGATAGCAAAGAGAAGGGCGACAGAATGTCGCCCTTGTTGCCTCAGCGTAAGAACGCGGGCTGATTGGTCTCGTAGCTGGAGATAGACGCTTCGTGTTGCAGCGTCAGGCCAATACTGTCGAGGCCGTTGATCATGCAGTGACGGCGGAAGCTGTCGATTTCGAAGCTATAAGTCTTATCGCCTGCGGTTACAGTTTGCGCTTCCAGATCCACGGTGAAGGTGATGCCCGGCTGCGCGGCAACCAGTTTGAACATCTCATCCACTTCTTCATCGCTCAGCTTCACCGGCAGCAGCTGGTTGTTAAAGCTGTTGCCGTAGAAAATGTCGGCGAAGCTTGGCGCAATCACCACATGGAAGCCGAAGTCGGTCAGCGCCCACGGTGCGTGCTCACGTGATGAACCACAGCCAAAGTTCTCACGCGCCAGCAAAATGCTGGTGCCTTTGAACTCCGGTTTGTTCAGGACAAAGCTGGCGGTTGGCACGGTGCCCGCATCATCTTCAAAACGCCAGTCGTGGAACAGATGCGCGCCAAAACCGGTGCGCGTCACTTTCTGCAGGAACTGCTTTGGAATAATGGCATCAGTATCGACGTTGGCCGCATCCAATGGCGCCACAATGCCGGTGTGTTGAGTAAATTTGTTCGCCATGGCTTACGCTCCCTGAGTCAATTCACGAATGTCGGCAAAGCGACCGGTTACGGCAGCCGCAGCAGCCATTGCCGGGCTCACCAGGTGAGTACGTCCACCGCGGCCCTGACGGCCTTCAAAGTTACGGTTGCTGGTTGATGCGCAACGTTCGCCTGGATTGAGGCGGTCGTTGTTCATGGCCAGACACATGGAGCAACCCGGTAAACGCCATTCAAAACCGGCTTCAAGGAAGATTTTGTCCAGACCTTCGGCTTCGGCTTGTGCTTTTACCGGACCCGAACCTGGCACCACCATCGCCACCACGCCCGGCGCCACTTTACGGCCTTTGGCAATCGCAGCAGCGGCGCGCAAATCTTCAATACGTGAGTTGGTGCAGGAACCGATAAACACTTTATCGATCGCCACGTCAGTCAGTTTGATGCCTGGCTGCAGATCCATGTAAGCCAGCGCTTTCTCTGCTGAGGCGCGCTCAACCGGATCGGCAAAGGATTGTGGATTCGGAATCGCTTGATCTACCGCCATTACCTGGCCTGGATTGGTGCCCCAGGTCACTTGCGGAGCGATATCTTCCGCGTGCAGCGTGACGATGCTGTCGAATTTGGCATCGCTGTCAGACTTCAGCGTGCGCCAGTAAGCGACCGCTTGTTCCCACTGCTCGCCCTTCGGCGAGAACTGCTTGTCTTTCAGATAATTGAAAGTGGTGTCGTCTGGCGCGACCAGGCCCGCTTTGGCGCCCATTTCAATCGCCATGTTACACAGCGTCATGCGGCCTTCCATGCTCAGCGCTTCGATCGCTGGGCCACAGAATTCGACAACGTGACCGGTACCGCCAGCGCTGCCGGTTTTACCGATAATGGCCAACACAATGTCTTTGGCGGTAATGCCTGGCGCCGCTTCGCCCAGCACTTCAATCTTCATGGTCTTCGCGCGGCCCTGTTTCAGGGTTTGCGTGGCAAACACGTGCTCAACTTCGGAAGTACCGATACCGAATGCCAGCGAACCAAACGCGCCGTGCGTAGCGGTGTGGGAATCACCGCAGACGATGGTCATGCCCGGCAACGTCATACCTTGCTCTGGCCCAATGACGTGCACGATGCCCTGGAACGGGTGATTCAGGTCATACAGCTGAATGCCGAACTCAGCACAGTTTTTCATCAGCTCTTGCATCTGAATACGCGCCATCTCGCCAGACGCATTGATGTCTTTGGTCTGCGTCGAAACGTTGTGATCCATGGTGGCGAAGGTTTTCGACGGCTGACGCACTTTGCGCCCGTGCGCACGCAGACCATCAAAGGCCTGCGGCGACGTCACTTCATGGATCAGATGGCGATCGATATAAAGTAACGGCGTTTCGTTCGGGGTTTCGTTAACGACATGTGCATCAAATAACTTCTGATATAAGCTTTTCATTTTATTATTTTTCCTCGGCGATGAAACCGGCAATGATGCTGCCCATCTCATCTGTGCTCACGGCTTTGCCGTCACCGGCCAAATCACGGGTGCGATAACCCGCTTCCAGCGCACGGCTCACGGCGCGTTCAATGCTTGCGGCGGCTTCATCCGCATTCAGGCTGTAACGCAACAGCAGTGACAGCGACAGAATCTGCGCAATCGGGTTAGCGATGTTCTGACCGGCGATATCCGGTGCGGAACCGCCCGCTGGCTCAAACAGGCCAAAACCTTCTTCATTCAGGCTGGCGGAAGGCAGCAAGCCCATCGAACCGGTAATCATCGCGCATTCGTCTGACAGGATGTCGCCAAACAGGTTAGAACACAGCAGCACGTCAAACTGTGATGGATCTTTAATCAGCTGCATGGTGGCGTTATCGATGTACATGTGGCTCAACTGCACATCCGGATAATCTTTTGCCACTTCGTTCACAATTTCGCGCCACATGACGGAAGTCTGCAAAACGTTGGCTTTGTCAATTGAGGTGACGATGTTGCGGCGCTTACGCGCGGATTCAAACGCGATACGCGCGATGCGCTCGATTTCGAAACGATGATAAACCTCAGTATCGAAAGCGCGCTCGTGCGGGCCGCTGCCTTCGCGGCCTTTCGGCTGACCGAAGTAGATGCCGCCGGTCAGTTCACGCACGCACAGGATGTCGAAACCGCGTCCGGCGATATCGCTACGCAGCGGGCAGAACGCTTCCAGGCCTTTATACAGCGCAGCAGGGCGCAGGTTGCTGAACAGCTTGAAGTGCTTACGCAGCGGCAACAGCGCACCGCGCTCGGGTTGCTGCGCAGGTGGCAGATGTTCCCATTTCGGGCCACCTACCGAGCCAAACAGAATTGCATCTGCCTGCTCTGCGCCGGCAACGGTAGCCGGTGGCAGCGGTTCACCATGACGATCGATGGCGATACCGCCAACATCATATTCGCTGGTGGTGATACGCATGTCGAAACGCGTACGAATTGCATCGAGAACTTTCATGGCCTGCGCCATCACTTCCGGACCAATTCCGTCGCCTGGCAATACCGCGATATGAGAAGACTTAGACATAATTACACCGTTTCCTTCTGATCTTTAAATTTACGCTGCAGTTCTTTTTCCACCTGCTTAGCACGCCAAATATTGTTCAACGCGTTCACCATCGCTTTCGCCGATGATTCGACGATATCGGTCGCCAGGCCAACGCCGTGGAATTTACGACCGTTGTAATTGACCACAATATCGACCTGACCCAGCGCGTTCTCGCCGTGGCCTTTCGCCGTCAGCTTGTAGTTAATCAGCTCGGCTTCAAAGCCGGTGATGCGGTTGATTGCCTGATAGACCGCATCAACCGGACCGTTACCGGTTGCGGCGTCAGCTTTGGTCTCTTCACCGCAGCCCAATTGCACGGAGGCCGTTGCGGTTACGCTGGAGCCGGTCTGCACGTTGAATTCGTTGAGCTCGAAATATTCTGGCTCTTCGTTCTGCTTGTTGATAAAGGCCAACGCTTCCAGGTCGTAATCGAACACCTGACCTTTCTTGTCGGCCAGCTTCAGGAAGGCGTCGTACAACGTGTCGAGGTTGTAATCGGACTCTTTGTAACCCATCTCTTCCATGCGGTGTTTCACCGCAGCGCGGCCAGAACGGGAAGTCAGGTTCAGCTGGATTTTGTGCAGGCCGATAGATTCTGGCGTCAGAATTTCGTAGTTTTCGCGATTCTTCAGCACGCCGTCCTGGTGAATACCGGAAGAGTGGGCGAAGGCGTTAGAACCGACCACCGCTTTGTTGGCTGGAATCGGCATGTTGCAGATTTGGCTCACGGTTTGGCTGGTGCGGTAGATTTCCTGATGATTGATGTTGGTGTGGACGTTCATGATCTGCTGGCGGGTTTTGATCGCCATAATCACTTCTTCCAGCGCACAGTTACCGGCGCGTTCGCCTAAACCGTTCAGCGTACCTTCAACCTGACGCGCACCGGCCAATACCGCAGCGATGGCGTTGCCGGTCGCCATACCCAAATCGTCGTGGGTGTGAACCGACAAGATGGCTTTATCGATATTTGGAACGCGTGCCACCAGTTGGCCAATGATGTTGGCGTATTCGCCTGGCAAGGTGTAGCCGACGGTGTCCGGAATGTTGATGGTGGTTGCACCGGCATTGATCGCGGCTTCAACCATGCGGCACAAATCGTCGATTGGCGTACGCCCGCCATCTTCACAGGAAAACTCAACGTCGTCGGTGTAGTTGCGGGCGCGTTTGATCATGTGCACTGCGCGTTCAATCACTTCTGGCAGTGTGCTTCGCAATTTGGTGGCGATGTGCATCGGCGAAGTCGCGATGAAGGTGTGAATACGGAACGCTTCAGCCACACGCAGTGATTCGTATGCGGCGTCAATGTCCTTCTCAACGCAGCGTGCCAGTCCGCAGACGCGGCTGTTTTTAATGGTACGAGCGATGGTTTGTACGGATTCAAAATCGCCTGGAGAGGAAACGGGGAAGCCCACTTCCATTACATCCACGCCCATACGTTCCAACGCCAGAGCGATTTGCAGTTTTTCTTTAACACTCAGGCTGGCCTGTAAAGCCTGTTCGCCATCACGCAGAGTGGTATCGAAAATAATAACTTGCTGGCTCATCGTAATCTTCCTTATGCATTAACTTTGCCGGTGCTACGAGCATAAAAAAACCCGCGCATTGGCGCGGGTTTCTTAAACTTCTGCAGGTTCGAATCAGTTGTTGATTCCGCCCACTAGTCTACCGCGCAAACTGGATGCGTTTAGTAGTAGACCGAGTAGGCGGAAAGAATGAAACATGAGTCAAACCTCGTAAATTGAGTGCTGCACATATTGGTACTGGAATTGACGTGTGAAGTCAACCTTAAGTACAAGGGTATTTCTGTGAAGTCAGAAGGGCGATGTGCTGTGATTTTTCGGCTGCGCAGAGCAATGACATTAATTAGCAACAGAATAAGTGAATCCATCCACTTAAAAAATCGTTTAGAAAATAGAATTTATTTTAAATTGTTGATAATTAAAATTTTAAGTTGCTAATGCGCATTACTGATAAAACAAGATTAGGCTTGTTGTTAAGAAGAATATGATGTGATCAGGTCGTTTTATAGATAATCACGCCAGAAAGTAATTATCACAAAAGATTGTGGACTGAGTGGTCAGGCAATATGAAAATCATATTTCTTAGAACACGCTGCAAATAATCTATAAACCAGCATTTTCCTCTGTGGTTATGACGAAGCATTAGTTTAATCCTCGCAGGCAATAATCACGCATCAGTGCCTTTATTGCCGGATCGGGCGCGACGTGGCGTCCTGGCGTTTGCAGGGCGGGTTGTCTGCGGTTATGGTAATCGACCTACTCTCAAATAATTAACTCAAGTAGATTCCCTGTACCTGGAAGGCGGACAGAACGCCGCCTTCTGAGCATAAACATAAGGTTTTGATCTTAATTGGCGATCGGGGGCCGGATATCAGTGGCGTGCGGGAAACGCGAACGTCAGTGGATTCAGTCCCTCAAGCCTGGAGGCAGAAAATGGAGATGTTGTCAGGAGCCGAAATGGTCGTCCGTTCGTTAATCGATCAGGGCGTTAAGCAGGTATTCGGTTATCCGGGCGGAGCGGTGCTCGATATTTACGATGCGCTGCAAACGGTCGGTGGTATTGACCACGTATTGGTCCGTCATGAACAAGGCGCGGTGCATATGGCCGATGGCCTTGCGCGTGCGACCGGTGAAGTGGGCGTGGTGCTAGTGACTTCCGGTCCGGGCGCCACCAACGCGATTACCGGTATTGCAACCGCCTATATGGATTCGATCCCGATGGTAATTCTTTCGGGTCAGGTGCCTTCGTCACTGATTGGTTACGATGCGTTCCAGGAGTGCGACATGGTCGGCATCTCCCGCCCGGTGGTGAAGCACAGCTTCCTGGTGAAAAACGCCGAAGAGATCCCAACCGTGTTGAAAAAGGCCTTCTGGCTGGCAGCAAGCGGTCGCCCGGGACCGGTGGTGATCGATCTGCCAAAAGATATCCTGAATCCCGCCAACAAGCTGCCGTACGTCTGGCCGGAAACAGTGAGCATGCGCTCATACAATCCGACCATTCAGGGCCATAAAGGACAGATTAAGCGCGCGCTGCAAACGTTACTGGCAGCACACAAGCCGGTGATTTACGCCGGCGGCGGCGCGATTATGTCGGGCTGCGAAGCCGAGCTGCTGCAGCTGGCAGAGCAACTGAATATTCCGGTAACGACCTCGCTGATGGGCTTGGGCGTGTTCCCTGGCACACATCGTCAGTGTGTCGGCATGCTGGGGATGCACGGCACTTACGAAGCCAACATGACCATGCACAATGCCGATCTGATTTTCGGTATTGGCGTGCGCTTCGACGACCGCACCACCAACAATCTGGCGAAGTACTGCCCGAACGCCACCATCATGCATATCGATGTCGATCCGACGTCGATCTCCAAAACGGTCAGCGCCGACATTCCAATCGTTGGCGATGCGAAGCAGACGCTGGCACAGATGTTAGAGCTGCTGGCGCAAAGCGATGCGAAGCAGGAACTTGATAGCCTGCGCGACTGGTGGCAGACCATTGAAGGCTGGCGCGGTCGCAAGTGCCTGGAATTCGATCGTACCAGCGACAAAATCAAACCGCAGGCAGTCATCGAGACCATCTGTCGTTTGACCAAAGGCGAAGCTTACGTGACGTCTGACGTTGGTCAGCATCAGATGTTTGCCGCACTTTACTACCAGTTCGACAAGCCGCGTCGCTGGATCAACTCCGGCGGCTTAGGCACCATGGGCTTCGGCTTGCCTGCAGCGTTAGGTGTGAAGATGGCGCTGCCGGATGAGACGGTTATCTGCGTGACCGGCGATGGCAGTATCCAGATGAACATTCAGGAGCTGTCGACCGCACTGCAGTACGATTTACCGGTGCTGGTATTAAACCTCAACAACGGCTTCCTCGGCATGGTTAAGCAGTGGCAGGACATGATTTACTCGGGCCGCCACTCGCAGTCCTACATGCAATCGCTGCCTGACTTCGTGCGTCTGGCCGAAGCGTATGGGCATGTGGGCATTTCCATTGCGCATCCGGCGGAGCTGGAAGAGAAGCTGCAGCTGGCACTGGATACGCTGGCGAAAGGCCGTCTGGTGTTTGTCGATGTAAACATTGACGGCAGCGAGCACGTTTACCCGATGCAAATTCGTGGTGGTTCGATGGATGAGATGTGGCTGAGCAAAACGGAGAGGACTTAATTATGCGTCGTATTTTATCGGTTCTGCTGGAAAACGAATCCGGCGCATTGTCCCGCGTAGTGGGGCTGTTCTCTCAACGTGGCTATAACATCGAAAGCCTGACTGTGGCACCGACCGATGATCCCACTTTGTCACGCATGACCATTCAAACGGTCGGCGACGCGAAAGTACTGGAGCAGATTGAGAAGCAGCTGCACAAGCTGGTGGACGTGTTACGTGTCAGCGAGCTGGGTCAGGGCGCTTACGTTGAGCGTGAGATCATGCTGGTGAAAATCCAGGCCAGCGGTTACGGCCGTGAAGAAGTGAAGCGCAGCGCGGAAATTTTCCGTGGTCAGATTATCGATGTCACACCAACGCTTTACACGGTTCAGCTGGCGGGCACCAGCGATAAACTCGATGCGTTTCTCAACACCGTGCGTGACGTGGCAGAAATTGTCGAAGTGGCGCGCTCAGGAATTGTGGGTGTGTCGCGCGGCGATCGCGTGATGCGTTAATCACCCAAAGTAACGATTTCATCTGATTCTAACCCGGCGAAATGCTGGGTTTTTTTATTTTATGCGCTTAACCAGGATGCGAGAGAAAAGCGGTTGCTCGGCGTAGTGTTCTGCGGTTAGATGTTACAAATGTTTTACCCATGGCTACTCTGCGGATATTTTCGTCAGCGCTGGCTTATCAGAATTAAGGTGTCACCGTGAAACTGGATGAAATTGCGCGCCTGGCAGGCGTGTCGCGCACCACGGCCAGCTATGTAATTAATGGCAAAGCGCGGCAGTATCGTGTCAGCGAAAAAACCGTCGAAAAAGTGATGGCGGTGGTGCGTGAACACAACTATCACCCCAATGCCGTCGCGGCTGGGCTGCGCGCCGGGCGCACACGTTCAATTGGCCTCGTGATCCCCGATCTGGAAAACACCAGTTACACGCGCATTGCGAATTATCTGGAGCGTCAGGCGCGTCAGCGCGGCTATCAGCTGCTGATTGCCTGCTCAGAAGATCAGCCAGACAACGAAATGCGCTGCATCGAGCATTTGTTGCAGCGCCAGGTTGATGCCATCATTGTTTCAACTTCACTGCCACCAGAGCATCCGTTCTATCAGCGTTGGATCAACGATCCGTTACCGATTATCGCGCTGGACCGTGCGCTGGATCGTGAACACTTTACCAGTGTAGTGGGTGCCGATCAGGATGATGCGCAGGCGCTGGCGGCTGAATTGCGTCAGCTACCGGTGAAAAATGTGCTGTTCCTCGGCGCGCTGCCTGAGTTGTCGGTCAGCTTCCTGCGTGAGTTAGGTTTCCGCGATGCGTGGAAAGATGATGAGCGGCCAATTGATTACATCTACTGCAACAGTTTCGATCGGGCCGCCGCTGCGGCGCTGTTTGAGAAGTACCTCGAAGATCATCCGATGCCGGAGGCACTTTTCACCACATCGTTTGGGCTGCTGCAGGGCGTAATGGACATTACGCTGAAGCGTGATGGTCGCCTGCCGACGGATTTAGCGATCGCCACCTTTGGCGACCATGAATTGCTGGATTTCCTCGAGTGCCCGGTGCTGGCGGTGGGGCAACGTCACCGCGACGTGGCTGAGCGCGTGCTGGAACTGGTGTTAGCCTCGCTAGATGAACCACGTAAACCCAAGCCTGGTTTAACCCGTATCCGTCGCAATTTATTCCGCCGCGGACAATTAAGTCGCCGCTCTAAATGAAATGCTGGGCAGTTCGCTGCCCAGCATTTATTAATCCTGTCGATATTTTGAAACCTTAGGGCGTAAATAAGCGTAAATAATCGCCACTCCAGCTAACAATTTAACCTTGCTGACTTTTCTTAATTGTTTACATGTTCACCAGTGAGGCGCGGCAGAGCTGGCGCGATGATGCTGGGCTTCCTTTCAGAAATCCCCTAAAATGCCGCCGCTGTCGCAGATTGCGGGGCAATTATATTTTTGCGCTGGAGCGCTTTATTTTTCACCATTTTTCCTCGTGCAGAAATTTTTATTCAATTATTCATCAGGTTAATTTTTTATTTTACGAATCCATGTCGATTAATTCCCTCATTGATTAATTTCACCCGATGTAAATAGTGATATTCACTTGCCGTTGCGGCTTGACAAGGATTTCATCGGCTCCGTAAACTCGTTTCGTGGTAAAAAGTGGGATAAAGTGGTGAAAACGGGTGATTGAGGGGTAAGGCTGGCATGTTCCGTGGAGCAACGTTGGTCAATCTCGACAGCAAAGGACGATTAGCAGTACCAACGCGCTATCGTGAATTGCTTGTCGCAGAGTCTCAGGGGCAAATGGTATGCACCATTGACCTCCACCAGCCATGCCTGTTGCTTTATACCCTGCCCGAATGGGAAATCATTGAGAAAAAGCTGTCTCGCTTATCCAGCATGAATCCTGCCGAGCGTCGCGTACAGCGACTGCTATTGGGACATGCCAGTGAATGCCAGATGGATAATGCGGGTCGTTTGTTGTTGGCGAACACGTTACGTCAACATGCCGGCCTGACCAAAGAAGTGATGCTGGTTGGACAGTTCAATAAGTTTGAGCTGTGGGATGAACAGACCTGGTATCAACAAGTTAAGGATGATATTGACACAGAACAGTCGGCTCAGGAGCCTTTATCTGAGCGGTTGCAGGACTTGTCGCTATAGCTATGCAGGAAAATTTCAAACACACCACAGTGCTGCTGGATGAGGCGGTAAACGGCCTCAATATCAGGGAAGACGGCATTTATATTGATGGCACTTTTGGTCGCGGCGGTCACTCGCGCTTAATCCTTTCGCAGCTTGGTGAGAAAGGGCAACTGATAGCGATTGATCGCGATCCGCAAGCGATAGCCGCAGCCGCTGAGATAAACGATCCGCGCTTCTCGATCGTCCATGGGCCGTTTTCGGCTTTGGCGGAATACGTCGAAGAGCGTGGATTGACCGGCAAGATCGATGGCGTTCTGCTCGATCTGGGCGTTTCTTCTCCGCAACTGGATGATGCCGAACGTGGCTTCTCCTTTATGCGTGATGGGCCACTGGATATGCGTATGGATCCAACACGCGGGCAATCGGCCGCCGAATGGCTGATGAGCGCAGAGGAGGCGGATATCGCTTTCGTGATCAAGACCTACGGTGAAGAGCGTTTCGGTAAACGGATTGCGCGCGCCATTGTAGAGCGTAACCGCGACCAGCCGATGACGCGCACCAAAGAGCTGGCGACGGTGATTGCCGCCGCCATGCCCGTCAAAGACAAATTTAAGCACCCGGCAACGCGTACTTTCCAGGCGATTCGTATCTGGATCAACAGTGAGCTGGAAGAGATCGATACCGCGCTGAAAGGGGCCTTGTCGGTTCTCGCGCCAGGCGGCAGGTTGTCGATCATCAGCTTCCACTCACTGGAAGATCGCTTAGTGAAGCGTTTTATGCGCGATCAGAGCCGTGGTCCGCAGGTGCCAGCAGGCATTCCGATGACGGAGTCGCAGCTTAAAGCCTTAGGCGGCCGTGAGCTGAAAACGCTGGGCAAATTGATTCCTGGCGAAGCCGAAGTGAACGAAAACCCACGTGCGCGCAGTTCGGTATTGCGTATCGCGGAGCGAACGGCCTCATGATTGGCAACGAGCGCCACAGCTTACCCGGTGTCATTGGTGGGGACTTGCTGCGATTTGGCAAGATCCCGCTGTTGCTGTTGATCGCGGTGCTGGTGTCCTCGGTAATGGTCGTGACCACCACGCATAAGACGCGCCTGTTAACGGCGCAGCGTGAACAGCTGGTGCTGGAGCGTGATGCGCTCGATATCGAATGGCGCAACCTGATTCTTGAAGAGAACGCACTGGGCGATCACAGCCGCGTAGAGCGGATAGCAACCGATAAACTGCAAATGCAGCATGTTGATCCTTCGCAGGAAAATATTGTGGTGCAGAAATAAGGAATCGCAGAACTCAATGAGTGGCGCAGGCAAAACGCTGAAGTTAAAAAAACAAGAAGATAAGGCCAGCTTTGTAAGCTGGCGCTTTGCGTTACTGTGCGGGTGCATTTTACTGGCGCTGGGCGGACTGCTGTCGCGCGTAGCGTGGCTGCAGGTGATCAACCCTGACAAGCTGGTGAAAGAGGGCGATTTGCGTTCGCTACGCGTGCAATCGGTGCCAACCGCGCGCGGTATGATCAGCGATCGTGCCGGTCGTCCGCTGGCGGTGAGCGTGCCGGTGAATGCGATCTGGGCCGATCCGAAAGAGCTGACCGAACACGGCGGCGTCTCGCTGGATAGTCGCTGGAAAGCGCTATCGGATGCGTTATCGATTCCGCTCGATCAGCTTGCTGCACGTATCAATGCCAACCCGAAAGGGCGATTTGTCTATCTGGCGCGTCAGGTGAATCCAGCGATTGGCGAGTATGTGAAAAAGCTTAAGCTGCCGGGCATCTATCTGCGTGAAGAATCGCGCCGCTATTATCCGGCGGGCCAGGTGACCGCGCACCTGATTGGTTTTACCAACATTGATGGCCAGGGCATTGAAGGCATCGAAAAAAGCTTCGACAAATGGCTGACCGGCGCACCGGGTGAACGTACGGTGCGTAAAGACCGCAACGGCCGCGTCATTGAAGATATCTCCTCGGTAGATAGCCGCGCCGCGCACAACCTGACGCTGAGCATTGATGAACGTCTGCAGGCGCTGGTGTACCGCGAACTGAATAATGCCGTGGCGTTTAATAAAGCCGAATCAGGCACCGCGGTGCTGGTGGATGTAAACACCGGCGAAGTGCTGGCGATGGCGAACAGCCCCGCTTACAACCCGAATAATCTCAGCAACACGCCGAAAGACGTGATGCGTAACCGCGCTATTACCGACATCTTCGAGCCAGGTTCCACCGTGAAACCGATGGTGGTGATGACGGCTTTGCAGCGCGGTGTGGTGAAAGAGAACAGCGTACTGAATACCGTGCCGTACCGCGTCAATGGTCATGAGATCAAAGACGTGGCGCGCTACAACGAATTGACCCTTACCGGGGTTTTACAGAAGTCGAGTAACGTCGGGGTTTCACGTTTGGCGTTAGCGATGCCCTCCTCAGCACTGGTAGATACTTACGCGCGCTTTGGACTGGGTAAACCGACCAATTTGGGGCTGGTCGGGGAAAGTAGTGGCTTATACCCTCAAAAACAACGGTGGTCTGACATAGAGAGGGCCACCTTCTCTTTCGGCTACGGGCTAATGGTAACGCCGTTACAGTTAGCGCGAGTCTACGCAACCATTGGCAGCTACGGCATCAATCGCCCGCTGTCGATCACCAAAGTTGACCCGCCAGTTGCGGGTGAACGCGTTTTCCAGGAAGACCTGGTGAAAACGGTGATGCACATGATGGAAAGCGTTGCGTTGCCTGGCGGTGGTGGGGTTAAAGCCGCCATCAAGGGCTATCGCATTGCCATCAAAACCGGTACCGCCAAGAAAGTTGGACCGGATGGACGTTACGTCAACAAATACATTGCTTATACCGCAGGCGTTGCGCCTGCCAGCCGTCCTCGTTTTGCGCTGGTGGTGGTGATCAACGATCCCCAGGCCGGTAAATATTATGGTGGTGCGGTTTCAGCACCGGTGTTTGGCGCCATCATGGGCGGCGTATTGCGTACCATGAATATCGAACCTGATGCGCTGCCAACAGTTGATAAGAACGAGTTGGTGAAGAATAGAAGTGAGGAATCAAGTGACAGATCGTAACCTGCGCGACTTACTGGCCCCGTGGGTGCCGGGTGCGCCGGCGCGTCCACTCCGTGACATGACACTAGATAGCCGCGCGGCGGCTTCTGGCGATCTGTTTATCGCCGTGGCGGGCCATCATGCTGATGGACGTCGTTTTATTCCGCAGGCTATTGCACAAGGCGTAGCGGCAGTGATTGCCGAAGCCGAAGGCGAAGCCAGCGATGGAGATATCCGCGAGATGCATGGCGTCCCGGTTATCTATCTGGCGCAGTTGCAGCAGCGTCTCTCTGCACTGGCCGGACGCTTTTATCAGCAGCCTGCAAGCAAACTGAAATTGATTGGTGTTACTGGCACTAACGGCAAAACCACCACCACGCAACTGATGGCGCAGTGGGCCAATCTGCTCGGTGAAACCGGCGCAGTGATGGGCACGGTAGGCAATGGCCTTTACGGTCAACTGGTGGCAACCGAAAACACCACCGGTTCTGCGGTGGATGTGCAGCATGTGCTGAATGATTTAGTCGGGCAGGGCGCAACCCTGACGGCAATGGAAGTCTCCTCACACGGCTTGGTGCAGCATCGCGTTGCCGCCTTGCCGTTTGCGGCCGCGGTATTTACTAACCTGAGCCGCGATCACCTCGATTATCACGGTGATATGCAGAGTTATGAATCCGCTAAATGGTTACTGTTCTCTGAGCATCAGGTCGCTGAAGCCATCATCAATGCGGATGATGAAGTGGGGCGTCGCTGGCTGGCGAAATTGCCGGATGCGGTAGCGGTCACCATGGAAGACAATCTGCAATCGGGCTGTCATGGCCGCTGGCTGAAAGCCACGGCGGTGGATTATCACGACGGCGGAGCGCATATTCAGTTCAGCTCCAGCTGGGGCAACGGCGAGTTTGATAGCCGCCTGATGGGCGCTTTCAACGTGAGCAACCTATTGCTGGCGCTGGGTACGCTGCTGGCGCTTGATTACCCGCTTGATGCGCTGGTTGCCACTGCGCCGCAGCTGCAGCCGGTGTGTGGTCGCATGGAAGTATTCACTGCGCCAGACAAACCTACGGTGGTTGTCGATTACGCTCACACGCCGGATGCGCTGGAAAAAGCGCTGGAAGCGGCGCGTCTGCACTGTAAAGGCCAGCTGTGGTGCGTGTTTGGCTGCGGTGGCGATCGTGACAAAGGCAAACGTCCGCTAATGGGCGCGATTGCTGAGCAATTCTCCGACATCGTCGTGATCACCGACGATAATCCACGCAGCGAAGAGCCGATGGCGATTGTGAATGACATTCTCACCGGCTTGCTCGATCCGGGCCGCGCACGCGTGGTTTCCGGTCGTGCGCAGGCGGTCACCAACGCCGTGATGCAAGCTGGCGCCGATGACATCGTGTTGGTGGCCGGAAAAGGCCACGAAGATTATCAAATCATTGGCAACCGCCGTTTGGATTACTCCGATCGCGACACCGTCGCCCGTTTGTTGGGGGTGATGGCATGATTCCCGTTTCTCTCAATACGCTGGCCGAAATCAGCGGCGGTCAACTGCACGGCGCTGATTTAACCCTTGCCGATGTCACCACCGATACTCGCAAAGTTACCGCCGGCAGCCTGTTTGTGGCGCTGGTGGGTGAACGTTTTGATGCTCACGACTTCGCTAACGATGCCATTGCCAACGGCGCGCAGGCGCTGCTGGTCAGTAAGCTGCTGCCGGTTTCAATACCGCAAGTGGTTGTGGCTGATACGCGGATTGCTTTTGGGCAACTCGCCGCGTGGGTACGCCAACAGGCGAATGCTCGCGTGGTTGCGTTGACCGGTTCATCTGGCAAAACCTCGGTCAAAGAGATGACCGCCGCGATTTTGCGTCAGTGTGGCGAAACGCTTTACACGGCTGGCAACCTGAACAACGACTTCGGCGTACCAATGACGCTGCTGCGTCTCACCAAAGAGCATGCTTACGCGGTGATCGAGTTAGGTGCCAACCATCAGGGTGAAATTGCCTACACCACCGATCTGGTGCGTCCGGAAACTGCGCTGGTGAATAACCTTGCTGCTGCCCATCTGGAAGGCTTTGGCTCGCTGGCGGGTGTGGCGAAAGCCAAAGGCGAAATTTTTGGCGGCTTGCCGGTACACGGTACCGCCATCGTCAACGCTGACAGCAATGATCTGGCCAACTGGAAATCACAGTTTGCAGATAAAACCTTGTGGCGCTTCTCGCCGCAGCCGATGGCTGATGCAGAGTTCCGCGCCAGCGAAATCGTGCTGCGAGCCGATGCCACGCTGTTCACGCTGCATACGCCACGCGGTGATATCGCCGTGGAGCTGCCGCTGCCGGGCCGTCATAACATCTCGAATGCGTTAGCCGCTGCAGCGCTGGCATTGTCAGTAGATGCGCCGCTGTCGGCGATTCAAGCTGGCCTTAAAACCTTGCAGGCTGTTCCTGGTCGACTGTTCCCGATTCGCCTGGCGGCCAATCAACTGCTGCTGGATGACAGCTACAACGCCAATGTCGGTTCGATGACTGCCGCCGCACAGGTGCTAGGCGATATGCCGGGCTACCGCGTGATGGTAGTGGGCGATATGGCTGAATTGGGTGATGAAGCTGAACTGTGTCATCGCCAGGTCGGCGATGCGGCCAAAGCGGCAGGTATCGATCACGTGCTGAGCATTGGGACTCTGAGCCAGCTGATTGGCGAAAACAGCGGTAAAGGCGAGCATTTCGCAACGAAAGCCGCGCTAACTGAACGTTTACGCACATTGCTGTCCGAACATCAGGACATCACTATTTTGGTTAAAGGTTCACGTAGTGCCGCCATGGAGCAGGTAGTACAGAGCTTACAGGAGAAAGGAACATGCTAGTCTGGCTGGCCGAACATCTGGTCGCATTTTATTCCGGCTTTAACGTCTTCTCGTATCTGACGTTTCGCGCCATTGTCAGCCTGCTGACCGCCTTGTTCATTTCTCTGTGGATGGGCCCGCGCCTGATTGCCTGGCTGCAGAAGCTGCAGATCGGTCAGGTGGTGCGTAACGACGGTCCAGAGTCACACTTCAGCAAACGCGGCACGCCAACCATGGGCGGCGTGATGATCCTCACCTCCATCACCATTTCGGTGCTGATGTGGGCCTATCCGTCTAATCCATATGTCTGGTGCGTACTGGTGGTGCTGGTCGGTTTTGGCATCATCGGCTTTGTGGATGACTATCGTAAGGTGGTGCGCAAAGACACCAAAGGCCTGATCGCGCGCTGGAAATATTTCTGGATGTCAGTAATTTCGCTGGCGGTTGCGTTCGCGCTGTTTATCGCCGGTAAAGATACGCCTGCAACGCAGCTGGTGGTGCCGTTCTTTAAAGACGTGATGCCGCAGCTGGGCCTGTTCTACGTGGTGCTGGCCTACTTCGTGATTGTCGGTACCGGCAACGCGGTTAACTTAACGGATGGTCTTGATGGCTTAGCCATTATGCCAACGGTGTTCGTGGCAGCAGGCTTTGCGCTGGTGGCGTGGGCGACCGGTAACGTTAAATTTGCCGAATATCTGCACATTCCTTATTTACGGCACGCGGGCGAATTAGTGATTGTCTGCACCGCGATTGTCGGAGCCGGACTCGGATTTTTGTGGTTCAACACCTATCCAGCGCAAGTGTTCATGGGCGATGTCGGCTCATTGGCGCTGGGTGGTGCGCTCGGCACCATCGCCGTGCTGCTGCGCCAGGAATTTTTGCTGTTAATCATGGGCGGCGTATTTGTGGTTGAAACGCTGTCGGTGATTCTGCAGGTGGGATCGTTCAAGCTGCGCGGTCAACGTATTTTCCGCATGGCGCCGATTCACCATCACTATGAATTGAAAGGCTGGCCGGAGCCGCGCGTCATTGTGCGCTTCTGGATTATTTCGCTGATGCTGGTGCTGATTGGCCTGGCAACGCTGAAGGTACGTTAATCATGGCTGACTATCGGGGCAGAAAAGTCGTCATCATTGGATTAGGCATTACTGGCCTCTCCTGTGTTGATTTCTTCCTCGCGCAAGGCGTAACGCCACGCGTGATGGATACCCGTGTCTCGCCGCCGGGGCTGGACAAACTGCCAGCTTCGGTGGAGCGCTATGTTGGCGGTATTAATAGTGATTGGCTGCTGGCCTCCGATCTGATTATCGCCAGCCCCGGGATCGCGCTGGCGCATCCTGCATTGAGCGAAGCAGCCGATGCCGGGATTGAAATCATCGGCGATATTGAGCTGTTCTGCCGTGAAGCGCAGGCTCCGATTGTGGCGATCACCGGTTCGAATGGTAAAAGCACCGTGACGACGCTGGTGGGTGAAATGGCGCGCGCAGCAGGTTGGCAGGTAGGCGTGGGCGGTAACATCGGTTTGCCGGCGCTGACGCTTTTGAAATCGCCAGCACAGCTTTATGTACTCGAACTCTCCAGCTTCCAGCTGGAAACCACGCATAGCCTGAAAGCGGCGGCGGCGACGATCCTCAATCTCACCGAGGATCATATGGATCGCTATCCGCTCGGCATGCAGCAGTATCGTGCCGCCAAGCTGCGCATTTACGAAAACGCCAGCGTCTGCATAGTGAATGCTGACGATGGCATGACCATGCCGGTGCGCGGTGTTGATCAGCGCTGCGTAAGCTTCGGCATCAACCTCGGCGATTATCATCTCAATCAGCAGCAGGGCAGCACCTGGCTGCGGGTAAAGGGCGAGAAAGTCCTGAACACCGATGAGATGACGCTGGTCGGTCAACACAATTACACCAACGCGCTGGCAGCGCTGGCATTGGCCGACGCGGTGAATATTCCACGCGCTTCCAGCCTGAAAGCGTTAACCACCTTTACCGGCCTGGCGCACCGCTTCCAGCTGGTGCATGAAGCCCACGGTGTGCGCTGGATTAACGATTCCAAAGCCACCAACGTTGGCAGCACCGAAGCGGCGCTGAATGGCTTGCAGGTGAAAGGTACCTTGTGGCTGCTGCTGGGCGGCGACGGCAAGTCGGCTGATTTCAGCCCGCTGGCGCGCTATCTGCAGGGCGACAACGTGAAGCTGTTCTGTTTTGGTCGAGATGGTGATGCGTTAGCGGCATTGCGTCCGGAGATCGCCACGCGCACTGAAACCATGCAGCAGGCGATGACGCAGATTGCCGCCCAGGTTAAAGCCGGCGATATGGTGCTGTTATCACCGGCCTGCGCCAGCCTTGACCAGTTCCGTAATTTTGAACAGCGCGGCGATCAGTTCGCGCAACTGGCGAAGGAGTTGAGCTGATGCGCATTCCTGGAGCCGGTATCGCCAACTATCTGTCGTTGCGCCTGCGTGAGTGGGTGATGGGCGCGCGCGACAGTGATGATGCGCCGGTGGTGCTGTACGATCGCACGCTGCTGTGGCTGACCTTTGGGCTGGCGCTGATTGGTTTTGTGATGGTGACGTCGGCGTCGATGCCGGTTGGTCAACGTCTGAACGAAGATCCATTCTACTTTGCCAAGCGTGATGCGTTTTATATCGCTTTAGCGTTTGGTATGGCGCTGGTGACCTTGCGCATCCCGATGGATTTCTGGCAGCGCTACAGCAACGTGATGCTGATGGTGTCCGTGGTGATGCTGCTGATCGTCCTGGTCGTCGGTAGCTCGGTGAACGGTGCATCGCGCTGGATTGCCCTTGGCCCGCTGCGTATTCAGCCAGCCGAGCTTTCGAAGTTGACGCTGTTTTGCTATCTCGCCAGCTATCTGGTGCGCAAAGTCGAAGAGGTGCGTAACAACTTCTGGGGCTTCTGTAAGCCGATGGGCGTGATGGTGGTACTGGCCGTGCTGCTGCTGGCGCAGCCGGACCTCGGTACCGTGGTTGTACTGTTTGTTACCACGCTGGCGATGCTGTTCCTCGCCGGGGCGAAAATGTGGCAGTTCCTGGCGATCATCGGCTCCGGCATTTTCGCCGTGGTGCTGCTGATCATCGCCGAACCGTACCGTATGCGCCGTGTGACCTCCTTCTGGAACCCGTGGGAAGATCCCTTCGGCAGCGGCTACCAGCTGACGCAATCGTTGATGGCGTTTGGGCGCGGTGAGTTCTGGGGGCAGGGCTTAGGCAACTCGGTGCAGAAACTGGAATATCTGCCGGAAGCACATACCGACTTCATCTTCTCCATCATCGGTGAAGAGTTGGGTTATGTCGGTGTGGTTTTAGCGCTGTTGATGGTATTCTTCGTCGCTTTTCGCGCGATGTCGATTGGTCGCCGTGCTCTGGAGATCGATCAGCGCTTCTCAGGCTTCCTCGCTTGCTCAATTGGCGTGTGGTTTAGCTTCCAGGCGCTGGTTAACGTGGGTGCAGCTGCTGGCATGCTGCCGACGAAAGGTCTGACGCTGCCGCTGATCAGTTACGGTGGTTCGAGTCTGATCATCATGTCGACCGCCATCGTGTTTTTATTGCGCATAGATTATGAAACGCGTCTGGCAAAAGCGCAGGCGTTTACCCGAGGTGCACGATGAGTGGCAAACGGTTGATGGTCATGGCAGGCGGTACTGGCGGACATGTGTTCCCGGGTCTGGCCGTTGCCCATCACCTGATGGAACAAGGCTGGCAGGTGCGCTGGCTGGGAACCGCTGACCGAATGGAAGCGGATTTGGTGCCGAAACACGGCATTGAAATTGATTTTATCCGCATCAGCGGTTTACGCGGTAAAGGTGTTAAAGCGCAGTTGCTGGCACCGGTACGCATCTTCAATGCATGGCGCCAGGCGCGTCGCATCATGAAGAGCTGGCAGCCGGATGTGGTGCTGGGAATGGGCGGCTACGTTTCGGGTCCTGGCGGCTTAGCGGCGTGGAGCTGCGGTATTCCGGTGGTGCTGCATGAGCAGAACGGCATTGCCGGACTGACCAACAAGTGGCTGGCGAAGATCGCCACCAAAGTGATGCAGGCGTTTCCGGGGGCGTTTCCAAATGCTGAAGTGGTTGGCAATCCGGTGCGTACCGATGTGTTAGCGCTGCCGTTACCGGCAGAGCGCCTAAGTGCACGTTTCGGACCGATTCGCGTGCTGGTGGTTGGCGGCAGCCAAGGCGCGCGCATCCTCAACCAGACCGTGCCGCAAGTGGCCGCAGCGTTGGGCGAAGCCATTACGGTTTGGCATCAAACCGGTAAAGGCGGACTGGAAACCGTGCAGCAGGCTTACCGCGCAGCGGGTCAGCCGCAGCACAAAGTCACCGAGTTTATCGATGACATGGCCGAAGCTTACGCCTGGGCCGATGTCGTAGTGTGCCGTTCGGGCGCATTGACGGTAAGTGAAGTGGCGGCTGCAGGTTTACCGGCAATTTTCGTACCGTTTCAGCATAAAGATCGTCAGCAGTACTGGAATGCGTTGCCGCTGGAAAAAGCGGGCGCAGCCAAAATTTTCGAGCAGCCGCAGTTCACCGCGGCTGTGGTAGCGGACACGCTGCGTCACTGGGATCGCACCACATTGCTGGCGATGGCAGAAAAAGCCCGTCAGGTCGCGATTCCCGATGCAACCGAGCGGGTTGCAAATGAAGTGGCGCGCGTCGCGAAGTAAATTAATCGGCCAGTTGATTTGGCCCGTACCTTCAGCAGGTACAAACGGGAAAAACAGGTAATTGAAACAGATGAATACACAACAATTGGCAAAACTGCGTTCTATTGTGCCCGAGATGCGTCGCGTCCGGCACATTCACTTTGTCGGCATCGGTGGTGCTGGCATGGGCGGTATTGCCGAGGTGTTGGCGAACGAAGGCTATCACATCAGCGGTTCTGATTTGGCGCCGAACGCGGTGACACAGCATCTGGCTGCGCTGGGTGCGACGATTTATTTCAACCATCGTCCGGAAAACGTCACCGATGCCAGCGTTGTCGTGGTGTCGACGGCCGTAGCGCAGGATAACCCTGAACTGGTTGCCGCCCGTGAGCAGCGTATTCCCGTGATTCGTCGTGCTGAGATGTTGGCTGAACTGATGCGTTTCCGTCACGGCATTGCGGTTGCGGGCACGCACGGTAAAACCACCACCACCGCGATGGTGACCAGCATTTACGCGGAAGGCGGACTGGATCCCACCTTCGTTAACGGTGGCTTGGTTAAAGCCGCAGGCACGCATGCGCGCCTGGGCAGCAGCCGTTATCTGATTGCTGAAGCAGATGAAAGTGATGCGTCCTTCCTGCATCTGCAACCGATGGTGGCAATTGTCACCAACATCGAAGCGGATCACATGGACACTTATCAGGGCGATTTCGAGAACCTGAAGCAGACGTTCATTAACTTCCTGCACAACCTGCCATTCTATGGACGCGCGGTAATGTGCGTGGATGATGCAGTGATTCGTGACCTGATCCCGCGCGTAGGCCGCCAGGTAACCACCTACGGCTTTAGCGATGACGCGGATGTGCGTATTGAGAATTACGAGCAGCGTGGCGCACAAGGCCACTTCACCATTATTCGTCAGGATAAGCCGGTGCTGAAAGTGACGCTGAATGCGCCGGGCCGTCATAACGCGCTGAACGCGGCCGCCGCGGTAGCTGTTGCCAGCGAAGAGGGGATTGAAGATAACGCGATTCTGGCCGCGCTGGAGAGCTTCCAGGGCACCGGACGACGCTTTGACGTGCTGGGCGAGTTCGATACCGCCGCCGTCAATGGTAATCCAGGCAGTGCGATGCTGGTCGACGATTACGGCCACCATCCCACCGAAGTGGATGTCACCATCAAAGCCGCACGTGCGGGCTGGCCTGACAAGAAGCTAGTGATGGTGTTCCAGCCGCATCGCTACACGCGTACGCGTGACCTGTTTGATGATTTCGCGAATGTGCTGTCGCAGGTGGATGTGTTGCTGATGCTGGATGTCTATCCGGCGGGTGAAGCGGCGATTCCCGGCGCTGATAGCCGCTCGCTGTGCCGCGCGATTCGTAACCGTGGCAAAGTTGATCCGATTCTGGTCTCTGAGCATGACGCGCTGCCAGATGCGCTGGCACCGTTGCTGTCGGGCGACGATCTGGTGATCGTGCAGGGTGCAGGCAACATCGGCAAGATTGCCCGCAAGCTGGCCGAAAACGAATTACAGCCTGCCGTTAAGTCGGAGGCGCGCCATGACTGAGAAGGTTGCAGTATTGATGGGCGGCACCTCGGCCGAGCGTGATGTGTCGCTGATGTCCGGTGCGGCAGTGCTGGCCGGACTGCGTGAAATGGGCATTGATGCGCATGTAGTCGATACGCGTGATGTGTCGGTGCTTGACCTGAAACAGCAAGGCTTCGCTAAAGCGTTTATTGCTTTGCACGGTCGTGGTGGTGAAGACGGCACGCTGCAAGCGGTGCTGGAGTTTCTGCAACTGCCCTATACCGGCAGCGGTGTGATGGCTTCCGCCATCACCATGGATAAGCTGCGCAGCAAATTGCTGTGGCAGGGCAGGGGATTACCCTCAGGCAAATTTGTCTGGCTGACGCGTCAGCAGCATGAACAAGGTTTGAACGCGGATACCACCAAAGCCATTGAGGCGCTGGGTTTACCGCTATTTGTCAAGCCAAGCTGCGAAGGTTCTAGCGTCGGTATCAGCCGCGTGAACCATACGGATGCATTACCCGCAGCGCTTGAAGAAGCCTTTCGTCATGATGATGACGTGCTGATCGAAGCTTTTCTGAGCGGCGCGGAATACACTGTGGGCATCGTGGGTGAGCAAATTCTGCCTTCTATCAGAATTAAAACCGCCAGCGAGTTCTATGACTATGAAGCTAAATACATTTCTGACGATACTGAATACTTCTGCCCGAGCGGATTAAGCGCCGAGCAGGAAGCAGAATTGCAGACGTTGGTGTGGTCAGCCTGGCGCGCATTGGGTTGCAGCGGCTGGGGTCGCGTGGACGTGATGGCTGACGGTGAGGGCAACTTCCAGCTGCTGGAAGTGAATACTTCGCCCGGCATGACCAGCCACAGTTTAGTGCCGATGGCCGCGAAGCAAGCGGGATACAGCTTCCCGCAGCTGGTGGCGCGTATTCTGGAGCTGGCTGACTGATATGTCTCAGGCAGCGATACGAGTACGCAATCGCGAACCTCAGGAGCGGACACGCTCCGGGCGCAGCAACGGTGCGCGACTGTTTGGCATGGTGTTCCTGTTGATTGTGTTGGGCATTATGGTGGCGGGTGGTCTCGTGGTGCTGAAGTGGATGAATGACGCGTCACGCTTGCCGTTATCGAAGCTGGTGGTGACCGGGCAAACCCACTACACCACGCATGATGATATTCGTCAGGCCATTTTATCGCTTGGCGCGCCGGGAACCTTCATGTCGCAGAACGTGGATATCATCCAGCAGCAGATTGAGCGTTTACCCTGGATTAAGCAGGTCAGTGTGCGCAAGCAGTGGCCTGATGAGCTGAAGATAAATCTGGTGGAGTATGTTCCGGTTGCACGCTGGAATGACTCACATATGGTGGACGTCGCTGGCGTCTCCTTCAGCGTTCCGGCCAGTCACGTTGGCAAAGAAACGTTGCCGATGCTGTACGGTCCGGAAGGCAGTGAAAACGAGGTGTTAGCCGGCTATCACACCATGAGTGATGTATTAAAGGCTAACAAGTTTACCCTGAAGGTCGCGTCGATGACGGCGCGGCGCTCGTGGCAATTAGTGACCAGTGACGATGTGCGCATCGAACTAGGTCGTAGCGATACCATGAAGCGTCTGAACCGTTTTATTGAGCTTTATCCGGATTTGCAGCAGCAGGGCCAGAGTCAGAACCAGCGCATCACGTACGTTGATTTGCGCTACGATTCGGGCGCCGCAGTCGGTTGGGCCGCTGCACCGATAGAGCCACAGGACAGTAATCAGCAACAGAACCAGGCACAGGCTAAACCACAATGATCAAGGCAACGGACAGAAAACTGGTAGTAGGACTCGAAATTGGCACCGCGAAGGTGTCCGCCCTGGTTGGGGAAATTCTGCCCGATGGTATGGTCAATATTATTGGGGTGGGCAGTTGCCCGTCTCGCGGCATGGATAAAGGCGGCGTAAACGATCTGGAATCGGTGGTGAAATGCGTACAGCGCGCCATCGATCAGGCTGAATTGATGGCGGACTGCCAGATTTCCTCAGTCTACCTTGCTTTATCGGGCAAACATATCAGTTGCCAGAACGAAATCGGGATGGTTCCGATTTCGGAAGAGGAAGTGACTCAGGATGATGTAGAGAACGTGGTGCATACGGCGAAATCCGTTCGCGTACGTGATGAGCATCGTATTCTGCATGTTATCCCGCAGGAATACGCCATCGATTATCAGGAAGGCATTAAGAATCCAGTGGGACTTTCTGGCGTACGTATGCAGGCGAAAGTACATTTGATCACGTGCCACAACGATATGGCAAAAAATATTGTCAAAGCCGTTGAACGTTGCGGCCTGAAAGTTGACCAACTGATTTTTGCCGGGTTGGCATCCAGTTTCTCCGTACTGACGGAAGATGAACGTGAGCTGGGCGTCTGTGTTGTTGATATCGGTGGCGGTACAATGGATATCGCTGTCTATACTGGCGGTGCACTGCGTCACACTAAAGTGATCCCGTATGCCGGGAACGTGGTAACTAGCGATATCGCTTACGCTTTTGGTACACCGCCGACCGACGCAGAAGCGATTAAAGTGCGTCACGGTTGTGCATTGGGCTCGATTGTCGGCAAAGACGAAAATGTCGAAGTGCCGAGCGTAGGTGGACGTCCACCACGTAGCCTGCAGCGTCAAACGCTGGCTGAAGTCATCGAGCCGCGTTACACCGAACTGTTGAATTTGGTCAACGACGAGATTCTGCAATTACAGGAGCAGCTGCGCCAGCAAGGCGTTAAACACCATCTGGCGGCCGGTATCGTGCTGACCGGTGGTGCGGCGCAGATTGAAGGTTTGGCAGCTTGCGCACAGCGCGTGTTTCACACGCAAGTGCGCATCGGACAGCCGCTTAACATCACCGGCCTGACGGACTATGCGCAGGAGCCGTATTACTCTACGGCGGTTGGTCTGCTGCATTACGGCAAAGAGTCACACATGAACGGTGATGCAGAAACGGAAAAACGTGCTTCAGTGGGCAACTGGTTCAAGCGAATCAACAGCTGGCTGAAGAAAGAGTTTTAATTTTTGAAAAAGGAGATCATGCTGGCAATGTTTATGATCTCCAGGCGACAGGCACATAACGGAGAGAAATCATGTTTGAACCTATGGAATTAACCAATGACGCGGTGATTAAAGTCATCGGCGTCGGCGGTGGCGGTGGCAACGCCGTAGAGCACATGGTACGCGAGCGTATCGAAGGTGTGGAATTCTTCGCTGTGAACACCGACGCGCAAGCGTTGCGTAAGACAGCGGTCGGCCAGACGATCCAGATCGGGACCAATATCACCAAAGGTCTTGGTGCAGGTGCGAACCCAGAAGTGGGCCGCAACTCTGCAGAAGAGGATCGCGAAGCACTGCGTGCTGCGCTGGATGGTGCAGACATGGTGTTCATCGCAGCTGGCATGGGCGGCGGTACCGGTACTGGTGCAGCGCCAGTTGTGGCTGAAGTGGCAAAAGATTTGGGTATCCTGACCGTTGCGGTGGTAACTAAGCCGTTCAACTTTGAAGGCAAAAAGCGTATGGCTTTTGCTGAGCAAGGTATCGCTGAACTGTCTAAGCATGTCGATTCACTGATTACTATTCCAAACGACAAGCTGCTGAAAGTTCTGGGTCGCGGTATTTCTCTGTTGGATGCGTTCGGCGCAGCCAACGACGTATTGAAAGGCGCTGTACAGGGTATCGCTGAACTGATTACCCGTCCTGGCCTGATGAACGTTGACTTTGCGGACGTGCGTACCGTGATGTCAGAAATGGGTTACGCCATGATGGGTTCAGGCGTGGCATGTGGTGAAGATCGTGCGGAAGAAGCGGCAGAGATGGCTATCTCTTCTCCGCTGTTGGAAGACATCGATCTGTCTGGCGCGCGCGGCGTGCTGGTCAACATTACTGCGGGCTTCGACCTACGTCTTGATGAGTTTGAAACCGTGGGTAACACCATCCGCGCCTTCGCTTCTGACAACGCAACCGTGGTTATCGGTACTTCTCTGGATCCAGAGATGAACGACGAACTGCGTGTGACCGTAGTTGCAACCGGCATCGGCATGGATAAGCGTCCGGAAATCACGCTGGTGACCAACAAGCCGGCCACTCAGCCAGTGATGGATCATCGCTACCAGCAGCACGGCATGGCGCCGCTGCCGCAGGAGCAGAAACCGGCTGCGAAAGTGGTGAATGACCAACCGGCGGCATCCAGCAAAGAACCCGATTACCTTGATATTCCAGCCTTCTTGCGTAAGCAGGCTGATTAAGAATATCCCGAGAATTGGGATTCTCCGCTCTTTGTGCTAAAGTATTCGCCCGCTGGTAATTTATACTGGCGGTCGGACAGGTAATATTGCGAGATAAAGCGATGATCAAACAAAGGACATTAAAACGTATTGTTCAGGCGACTGGTGTCGGTTTACATACCGGCAAGAAAGTCACACTGACGTTACGCCCTGCGTCGGCTAACACCGGGGTCATCTATCGTCGCACTGACTTGAATCCACCGGTAGATTTCCCGGCTGATGCAAAATATGTGCGCGACACCATGCTGAGTACTTGCCTGGTGAACGATGAAGGCGTGCGTATTTCAACCGTTGAACATCTGAACGCCGCATTGGCGGGCTTGGGCATCGACAACATTATTGTTGAAGTTGATGCACCGGAAATCCCGATCATGGATGGCAGTGCCGCGCCTTTTGTCTATTTGCTGATGGACGCTGGCATCGAAGAGCTAAGCAGCGCGAAGAAATTCGTACGCGTTAAGCAAACGGTGCGTGTGGAAGATGGCGATAAGTGGGCCGAGATCAAGCCGTATAACGGTTTCTCACTTGACTTTACTATCGACTTCAAACATCCAGCGATCGACTCAAGCTCGCAGCGTTACCAGCTCAACTTCTCGGCTGAGAACTTTGTTCGCCAAATCAGCCGTGCGCGCACCTTTGGCTTTATGCGTGAAATCGAATATCTGCAGTCTAAAGGCCTGTGCCTGGGCGGTAGTTTAGATTGTGCGATTGGCCTTGATGATTTCCGCGTATTAAACGAAGACGGTCTGCGCTTTGAAGACGAATTTGTTCGTCATAAAATGCTCGATGCGATCGGCGACCTGTTCATGTGCGGTCATAATGTTATTGGCGCGTTTACCGCCTTTAAATCGGGCCATGCGTTGAACAACAAGTTGCTGCAAGCGGTTCTGGCTAAACAGGAAGCCTGGGAATGGGCGACCTTCGAAGATGAAGCTGAACTGCCACTGGCATTCAAAGCACCAAATTTAGTTCTGGCGTAAGTCAGACATAAAACGGCAGGTTTCGCTGACACCCTCTCCGGTCAGTTTAACCTGCCGTTTTTTATTGCCTCATTTTTATTCCTGCCAAGCCGATCTCAATTCGCTGTAGCAACTGGCGAAACCCTGTACAAAAAAACGTTAATTCCGCCGAAGCCCCTTTAATCACTGGTGTCGAAGCCCCACATAAGTGCTATCATCTGGCGCTCACATAAGCTGGGTAACGCAGATTTTTGCTACCGCTTTATTACCATATTCAATGCATTGTGGACGGATTGTGATCGGGATTTTCTCACGCTGGCGACAATTAGGCAGACGCTATTTCTGGCCACATCTCCTGTTGGGGATGGTGGCGGCCAGTTTAGGTTTGCCTGCCTGTGCGCAAAGTTCTGAGCCGAAAGCAAATGATTCGCCGATCAGCAGCCTGTTTGTCGGCAATGTTGTCCACTTTGATCATCTGATTCGTCTGCAGGAAAGCGCGCGTCGACCGAATTTCAACGTCGATTACTGGCACCAGCATGCGATTCGCACCGTTATTCGCCACCTTTCCTTTAGTATGACGCCGCCCGCTCAGGCGGAAGCCGATCAAGCTGTGCCGCTGGCGGCACAAAAGCTGGCGTTGATAGGTTCGCTTCAGGCGTTGCTGACTTCTCCGGCGCAATCGCTGACTGTTGTTGAGCCGCAACAAAACCTGCGTCACAACGAACCACAAATCCTTTCCTCTGCTGATTGGCAAGCTGCTATTCATGGCATCCGCGCCGGGCCTTTCATTGCTTAACTGCTAACGTTTTTTCCACATCCTGAATCAGATTTTGCAGCCCGTGAAATCACGGCTGAATTGAGAAAAATTTATCATGTTAATCAAATTATTAACTAAAGTATTCGGCAGCAGCAATGATCGTACTCTGCGCCGTATGCGCAAAATCGTCGACGTCATCAATAAGATGGAGCCGGATTTCGTAAAGCTCTCTGACGATGAACTGAAAGCGAAAACTGATCTGTTCCGCGAGCGCCTGAAAAAAGGCGAAAGCCTTGAGAGCCTGATTCCTGAGGCCTTTGCCACCGTACGTGAAGCAAGTAAGCGCGTCTTCGGTATGCGTCACTTTGATGTGCAGCTGATTGGCGGCATGGTGCTCAACGAACGTTGCATCGCAGAGATGCGCACCGGTGAAGGTAAAACCCTGACCGCGACTCTGCCCGCTTACCTGAACGCGCTGAGCGGCAAAGGCGTGCACGTTGTTACCGTCAATGACTATCTGGCGCAGCGTGATGCCGAAAATAACCGTGCACTGTTTGAATTCCTTGGCCTGACCATCGGCATTAACCTGCCAAACATGCCAGCTGTGGCGAAGCGTGCAGCTTATGCCGCTGACATCACCTACGGCACCAACAACGAATACGGCTTTGACTACCTGCGCGACAACATGGCGTTCAGTCCGGAAGAGCGCGTGCAGCGTAAGCTGCATTACGCATTAGTGGATGAAGTCGACTCAATCCTGATCGATGAAGCACGTACGCCATTGATCATCTCTGGTCCGGCGGAAGACAGCTCTGAGCTGTATACCAAAGTTAACAAGATCATCCCGCATCTGGTGCGTCAGGAAAAAGAAGACTCTGAAACCTTCCAGGGCGAAGGCGATTTCTGGGTCGATGAAAAAGCGCGCCAGGCACATATGAGCGAGCGCGGCCTGGTAAAAGTTGAAGAGCTGCTGGTTAGCCAAAACATTATGGTAGAGGGCGAGTCACTCTACTCCCCAACCAACATCATGCTGATGCACCACGTTACTGCGGCGCTGCGTGCTCATGCACTCTTCACCCGCGATGTTGATTACATCGTTAAAGATGGCGAAGTGGTCATCGTTGATGAGCACACCGGCCGTACCATGCAAGGTCGCCGCTGGTCAGATGGTCTGCATCAGGCGGTTGAAGCGAAAGAAGGCGTGGAAATCCAGAATGAAAACCAGACGCTGGCTTCCATTACCTTCCAGAACTACTTCCGTATCTACGAGAAACTGGCCGGTATGACCGGTACCGCAGATACCGAAGCATTCGAATTCAGCTCCATCTACAAGCTCGATACTATCGTGGTGCCAACCAACCGTCCGATGGTGCGTAAAGATATGGCCGATCTGGTCTACATGACCGAGAAAGAGAAGATTGACGCCATTATCGAAGACATCCGTGCCTGCACTGCTAAAGGGCAGCCGGTGTTAGTGGGTACAATTTCGATTGAGAAATCTGAAGTCGTTTCCAATGAACTGACGCGCGCGGGCATTAAACACAGCGTACTGAATGCCAAATTCCATGCCAGCGAAGCGGATATCGTTGCTCAGGCGGGTCAACCTGCAGCGGTTACTATCGCAACCAACATGGCCGGTCGTGGTACCGATATCGTGCTGGGCGGGAGTTGGCAGGCTGAGCTCGCCGCAATGGACGAGCCAACCGAAGAGCAGATTCAGGCGATGAAAGAAGCGTGGAAACTGCGTCACGATGCGGTGCTGGCTGCAGGCGGTTTGCACATTATTGGTACTGAGCGTCACGAATCTCGCCGTATCGATAACCAGCTGCGTGGTCGTGCGGGTCGTCAGGGTGATGCCGGTTCTTCACGCTTCTACCTCTCGATGGAAGATGCATTAATGCGTATCTTCGCTTCAGATCGCGTATCGAACATGATGCGTAAACTGGGCATGAAGCCAGGCGAAGCAATCGAGCATCCATGGGTGACTAAAGCGATTGCCAACGCGCAGCGTAAAGTGGAAAGCCGCAACTTCGATATTCGTAAACAGCTGCTGGAATACGATGACGTTGCCAACGATCAGCGTCGCGCCATCTACAGCCAGCGTAACGAACTGCTGGATGTGTCTGATGTGTCTGAAACCATCAATAGCATCCGTGAAGATGTCTACAAAACTACCATTGATACCTACATTCCGCCGCAGTCACTGGAAGAGATGTGGGATGTTGCCGGCCTGGAAGAGCGTCTGCGTAACGACTTCGATCTCAACTTGCCTATTGCTGAGTGGTTGGATAAAGAGCCCGATCTTCACGAAGAGACGCTGCGCGAACGTATCATGACCCACGCCGCGGAAAGCTATGCTGCTAAAGAAGAAGTGGTTGGCGAAGAGATGATGCGCAACTTTGAGAAAGGCGTGATGCTGCAAACGCTGGATTCGTTGTGGAAAGAGCATCTGGCAGCGATGGATTACCTGCGTCAGGGCATCCACCTGCGCGGTTATGCCCAGAAAGATCCGAAGCAGGAATACAAGCGTGAATCCTTCTCTATGTTTGCGGCGATGCTTGAATCACTGAAGTACGAAGTGATTAGCACCCTGAGCAAAGTTCAGGTACGCATGCCAGAAGAAGTGGAAGCGATGGAGCAGCAGCGCCGTGAAGAAGCGGAGCGTTTAGCGCAACAGCAGCAGCTGAGCCATGTTGATGATGCCACCGCAGCAGCCGAAGCGTTAGCCGCACAAGGCGGGGAGCGTAAAGTGGGCCGTAATGATCTCTGCCCATGTGGTTCCGGCAAAAAATACAAGCAGTGCCACGGTCGTCTGGCCTGATAAAAAAAGGAGCCTTCGGGCTCCTTTTTTTTTGCTGACGATTTAGCGTGTTATCGCCATGAGTTTCTCTTCATTTAGGCGCACGCCATGATACGGCAGCGTGACCAGTAAACCATCCGGTAAGCCAGCTCGCTTCAACAGCGCCCGGCTTTGGAACAGTAGCTGATGGTAATTGTTATCGCTTATGCTCGGATAGCTCTCATTCCAAACGGTGGCAATAATCTGACGCTTCGAGGTAATCCGCAGCAACAGACAGGAGAAGAATCGTTTTTGCGCTTCATTCAACGAAATAACTTTGTGTTCAGGCCACCATGTTAAGGTGTTCTTTGCGCTGTCTAACGTCAGGATGTCATGAAATACCAGATGGCGTAGGGCATGTAATTGTTCCGGCGTAGTTTGCGCCAGAAACGTTGTTTCTTTGAATTCCATAGGTAGTCGGGTTTAACAGAAGAAAGTGCTGCGAGTATTCCCAACATTCCCGGTTGCGATCCTTACGACATGTCTTAATCACTGGCTTTTGTAGGGCGTGGGACGTCACTTTCCGCTCAACGGTTAACATCACTCGATGTCTGATTTACACTCAGCGCTCATTTTATTAAAAAAGCGGAATCCAGCTTATGAAACACCTGCAGGTTGCGGTGGGCATTATTCGCAATACAGAACGTCAAATCTTCCTTGCCCAGCGTGCGGCAAGCTCCTATATGGCGAATAAGTGGGAGTTTCCCGGCGGAAAAATTGAACAAGATGAATCTGCCGAGCAGGCGCTCAAGCGTGAGCTGATGGAAGAAACCGGTATTGAAGTCACGTCGGCAAGCGCGATTGGTCAGGCCGATCACAGTTATGAAGATCTGCGCGTTACGCTGCATTTCTTCCTGGTTGAAGGCTGGAACGGCGAACCTTATGGTCGTGAAGGTCAGCCACAGCGTTGGGTCGAACAGCAGGATTTGGTCGCGGATGAATTTCCGCCTGCGAACCATGAATTGATCAGCCGATTAGTGGCTGGCGAGATTTAAGTGAAGGGGCGCTAAGCCCCTTACTTTTTACTGCTGTTCTTCGCTCCAGTCATCGCTGTCCATCTGGTCACCGCTGCTGGGAATACGTTTCTCTTCTGCTGCCCATTCACCTAAATCAATCAGCTGGCAACGTTTGCTGCAGAATGGCCGCCACGGGCTCAACTCATCCCAAATCACATCGCGACGACAATTGGGGCAAGGTACGGTAATTATCTCTTCCGGCATAACTTCCTCTAACAACAAGCTAATTCAAAATTCAGTCGGGCTGGTACTTCTCCGCGTTCGCTGTCTAATGGCAGGAAACGAATCGCATAACGGCTTTTGTGACCCGAGACCTGTGGGTACAGCGCGTCTTCCAGAGTTAATTGCAGGCGCAGTAAATCGGATCCTTCGGCGTTATCCTGATAAAAACCGTTGAGGCTGGTTTGATGACGAAATATGCCAGACTGGCGCACCAAATCGAGGATCATCGTCAAACTATTACGCAGCGGATTTAGTGATGCCAGCCAGCCATTCACCTGAACATCTCGCACTGCTTGCTCCTGATGCAGCCAGATGTGCAGGCTGGGTAGATCGAAACTGCAGCAGCCGCCGGGAATGCTCAAACGCTGACGTACCAGAGCAACCAGGCGATCTTCACGTAACTGTTGGCCCATGCGCGGTGCCGCCATGAGTTCGCTTGAGCATTGCTTCAACTGCTGACGCAGATCATTCACGCGCAGTTCATCAATGCCTGGGACATCCAGCCAGGCGCGTAATTTTTGTTGCTGGCGCTCTAGTTCTTTTAACAATTCAGTGCGCATATCTCCGCGCTCAAAAATATCCAGTAAATCGCTAAGAATACGGAAAACGCCAAGTGCTGATACCGAACCGTTAACCGGCACCGTTTCATGCAGCTGATCAATCAGATATTCGACGCGCAGCCAGGTGCGCATCTTCTCATTCAAAGGGTGTTCAAAAAGAACAATTGTGCTCATGATGTTAATCCTTTCCGGTTGCTGCCAGGCGTAGATAGCGCTGGTGAAGCTCAGCAACGCGCGGTAGCACCTGTTCAGGCGTACCACTGTTATCAATGATGTCATCCGCACAGGCCCGACGCTGTTCACGACTAGCCTGTGCGGCAAGAATATTTTTCGCCTGACTTAGCGAAATACCATCTCGCTGTTGGGTGCGTTGCAACTGCGTGGCGGTATCCACATCCACGACCAACACGCGATCGGCCTGATGCTGTAAGCCGTTTTCGACCAACAGCGGCACCACCCAAAGCACATAAGGTGAGGTGGCCAATAATTTTAATTGTTGCGTGCGGGCGTTGATGAGTGGATGAAGCAGCTGATTGAGCCAGTTTTTCTCTTGTGGCTGTTGGAAAATAATTTCACGAAGCCGCGCACGATAGAGCGTGCCTTCTGCCGTCAAAATGGTATCTCCATGACGCTGAGCAATCGCCTTTAGGGCAGGCGTTCCGGGCTCAACAACTTCTCTGGCAATGACGTCAGCGTCAATAATATCAACGCCTAGCGCTGCGAAAGCGTTGGCAATAGTGGTTTTACCACTGCCAATGCCGCCGGTGAGCGCAACGGTATAAGGCATAGCGTTCTCGCAAAATTTATATCGTGAGCGGCGATTAACCACAGCAAGATGAGAGCATGATCACAATCAATTTTCTCAGCTAAATTTAAGGGATTGTAGCCTAAATAAAGTGAAATTCGCAGTCTTGTCGCGGAACGAATGGCGCGTATGATAACGACACTGGAGCCGTGAGCGCTACCCGAACCGCGGTTCGTCGTCACTAACCAGGATAATCAGCTATGCGCATTGAAGAAGATCTAAAACTGGGCTTTAAAGATGTTTTGATCCGCCCAAAACGTTCCACTTTGAAAAGCCGTTCCGAGGTTGAGCTGGAACGAACCTTCACCTTTAAACACTCAGGCTTGAACTGGAGTGGCATACCGATTATTGCCGCCAACATGGATACCGTCGGTACTTTCACGATGGCTGAAGCCCTGGCGAGTTTTAACGTACTGACCGCAGTGCATAAACATTACAGCGTGCAAGAGTGGCAGGCATTTGTACAACGCGTGCCAGCGGCGGTGCTGAGTCATGTGATGGTCTCATCTGGTACATCAGAATCAGATTTCACGAAGTTATCCGCCATTCTGGCGTTATCATCGCAGCTCAACTTTATCTGCATCGACGTTGCTAACGGCTACTCTGAGCACTTCGTTCAGTTCCTGCTGCGCGTGCGTGAAAGCTTCCCAGGTAAAACCATCTGCGCAGGCAACGTGGTTACCGGTGAAATGGTGGAAGAGCTGATTTTGTCTGGCGCAGATATCGTCAAAGTGGGTATTGGCCCCGGCTCAGTGTGCACTACACGCGTGAAGACCGGCGTTGGTTATCCTCAGCTTTCTGCCGTTATCGAGTGCGCAGATGCGGCACACGGTTTAGGCGGACAGATCGTCAGCGACGGCGGCTGCTCGGTTCCAGGTGACATTGCCAAAGCTTTCGGGGGCGGTGCAGATTTCACCATGCTCGGCGGCATGCTTGCGGCACATGACGAGTGTGAAGGAACCATCGTCGAAGAACAGGGTGAGAAATTTATGCTGTTCTACGGCATGAGCTCCGAATCGGCGATGAAACGCCACGTTGGCGGTGTTGCGCAATACCGTGCGGCGGAAGGCAAAACCGTGCGGTTGCCGGTGCGCGGCCCGGTTGAGGAGACGGTTAAAGATATCCTCGGCGGTTTACGTTCGGCCTGTACCTACGTCGGTGCTGAACGATTGAAAGAGCTGACGAAACGCACTACCTTTATCCGCGTCGCTGAACAAGAGAACCGCGTATTCACTCGTTAATCTCTGCCAACGGGCGCGCATCGCGCGTGCCCGTCATCGAATGGCATCGCCAAGACCAAATACCGGCAGATACATTGCAATCACTAAGGTGCCAACAATCCCGCCGATTACCACCATCATCATCGGTTCCAGCGATGCCGCCAGAGCATCAGCGCGCGCTAATGTTTGCGCCTCGTGCCACTCCGCCAGCCGTGCCAGCATCACATCTAACGCACCTGCTTCTTCACCCACTCGGATGAGTTGGGCACACAGGGGTGTAAACAGCAGATGCTGTTGCAGCGCCTGATGCAGCGGCGCACCCGCAGCAATGTGCCGCTGCAACTGAACGATGGCATCGCGCCACAATCGCGATATCAAGGTTACTTCAACCGCCTGCAGGCTTTGCAACAAGGTCAAACCGGATTGTTGTGTAAGTTGCAGGATGGCGTATATCTGGCTGAGCTGCCCGCCGCGCCACAGCGGAGATAACAGTGGCATGCGCAGTAACCATTGATGTACGCGCTTTTGCCACGGTACCGAACGTCGATAAGTCTGCTGCACAATCATCAGTAATACGGCACCTACCAGCGACAGCGGCAGCGCGGCCTTCTGCAGCAGTTCTGACAGCGACATCACCGCAGCAGTAAAAGCGGGCAGCGGCGCATCAAAACTGGCATAGACAGAGACAAATTCTGGCAAAACAAACAGCAGCATGCCAGCACTGACCGCGAGCGCTACCAGCAAGATAAACAGGGGATAGCGCAGCGCCTTCACCACTTTTTGCCGTAAGTATTGCTGCTTGCTTTGCTGCTGCGCCAGCTGGCGACAGCACTCGTCGAGTTGGCCGGTTAATTCACCCACTTGCATCAAAGCAGGAAACAGCGGGGGAAAGATCTGCGGCCACTCCTGCAAGGCTTGCGAGAAGGGCTCACCGCCGATGACGCGGCGCTGCAATCCTTTCAGTAATACCCGCCAACCGGCATGAGGATGGCCTTCTGCCAGCAGAATCAGACTTTCCGCCAGCGGCAAGCCGGCCTTCAGCAGCGTCGCCAGTTGCCGCACCAAATCGATTTTTTGCTGCCACTTCCAGTCGCGCGAACGCCAGCATTTTCCACGCTGCCAGTTTACTGGCAGCATGCCGCGATCGGAGAGTTGATTGAGCAACGCATCCTGGCTGGCATTAAGTGATTCGCCCTCCTGCAGCACGCCCATGGTATCAAGAGCCTGCCAGCGGAAATGATAGAGATTAGCCATCGCCCAGTCCCACCACGCGCTGCATCTCTTCGAAAGAAGTATCGCCGCGACTTACTGCTTCCAGCCCCGCAGCTAGCAATGTTTTCATTCCCTGTTCATTTGCCAGCATTAACAGATGTTCCAGCGGCATATCTGCCGAGATAGCATTCTGCAATTTGCTGGTTAGCGGCAAGACTTCAAACAGCGCCAGCCGCCCGTAATAGCCGGAGAAGCAGTGATCACAGCCCGGCGCTCGCCAGGTTTGCAGCGTGCCCGGCCAGAGTTCGCCCGGCAGATGGGCAATAGCTTGTCCCGGCTGACGGCAATGCACGCACAAGCGTCTGACCAGACGCTGCGCCACCACCAACTGCAAAGCGGGGCCCAGCAGATAACCGGGAATATCCATCTGGCGCAGGCGCGTCAGGGTTTCAGCAGTCGAGTTAGTATGCAGTGTGGAAAGCACCAGATGGCCGGTCTGTGCTGCTTTAACGGCGATGCTGGCCGTTTCGGCATCACGGATTTCCCCCACCATAATCACATCGGGATCCTGGCGCAGTAGTGCGCGCAGCACACGATTGAAATCGAGCCCGCTACGCGGCTGGATCTGCGTTTGATTAATACCATCCAGCGGGATCTCAACCGGATCTTCCACGCTACAAACGTTCTTCTCTGGCACATTAAGCGCGCTTAACCCGCTATAGAGCGTGAAGGTTTTACCGCTGCCGGTCGGTCCGGTGACCAGAATCAAACCCTGCGGTTTCGCTAGCGCGTTTTTCAGTAAACGCAGCTGTGCTGCAGGCATGCCGAGTTTATCGAGGGTGATGGCGCTGTTTTCACTTTGTAGCAGCCGCACCACGGCTTTTTCGCCCTGGCTTACCGGTAGCGTTGAGAGACGAAACGCCGCCAGTTTGTCCTCTATTTCCAGCGTAAACTGTCCGTCCTGCGGCAGACGCCGTTCGGCGATATCCAATCCTCCGAGAATTTTCAGGCGCGCCAGAATCGCAGCGGGTTGTGCTTCAGAAGGCTGCGGTAGTTTGTGCAACACGCCATCGATGCGCAGACGCACCCGCAGTCCATGGCGCTGCGGTTCAAAATGCACATCTGAGGCGCGCCGCTGAATGGCCTGGCGCAAAATCTGATCGACCGCGTTAATCGCTGACTCAGCGCTGGCCTGTTCACGTGGTGCTGCAGCGACATCCGGCTCGTGCAGCAACTGCTCAAGCCGTGCCGCAGGCCAGCACTCGACCTCCACCTTGCACTGGCTGGCGAACTGTAGCGCTTCCAGCAGCAGCGGATCGGGTGTGTCGGCTACCGCTACGCGCAGTAGCGTGGCGTCATGGTGCAGAATCACCGCCTGATAACGGGCGCACAACGTGTGCAGCGCACTATTAGGTTTGTCCATCAGTTGGCATCCTTGTCGGCAAAGCGAAACTGCTCGAGGCAGCTATCGCGCAGGCTGCTGTTATCGCTGGTACAAGTGCGTTGCCAGCTCAACGTGCCATCCGTTGCGCTCCAAATCGGCAGCATTTCAACCGTTAATCCGCTGAGACTTTCCTGGCCGGTCAGGTTGATGGTTCCGTTGACCACGCTCAGCGTTGCCACATAGCGCGAACCTTTGGCCACCGGAATGCCGCGTTCTCCTGCCTGACACTGCGCCGGTCCGCCGCGCTCAATGGCACAGAGTTCTACTGCTGTTTTGTACGGCACCATGGTTTGCAGCATGTCGGTGAGCGCTGCGCGTTGCAGGTAGTTTTGATAAGCCGGTAAACCGATGGCGCTGAGAATGGCGACGATGCCAATCACAATCATTAATTCGATAAGGGTAAAACCGCGTTGTCTGTCCATAGTGAGGCTCCTTGTTGTGGAGCCGCTACGGTAGAAAAGGGCGAGGGAAAGCGGAAGTCATGGCTGCGCGAGGCTGGAAAGCATCGCGCAGAGAATCGTCAGATTTACAGCGGAGATAACAGCATTTTGGAAGCCAGCTCGCATATCTGCCGCACTAACACGCGGCAGAACGGGGCATTAAAGCTCGCGGAAACGCATCGACAGATCCAGCGCGCGCACATGTTTGGTCAGCGCGCCGACAGAGACATAATCAACGCCGGTCTGGGCAATTTGTGGCAGCGTGGTTTCGGTTACGTTGCCAGAGACTTCCAGCAGCGCGCGTTTGTGGGTTAGCGCAACCGCTGCATGCATCATCTCAAGGCTAAAGTTGTCGAGCATGATGATGTCCGCTCCGGCATCGATGGCATCCTGCAGTTCCGTCAGCGATTCAACTTCAACTTCTACCGGCACATCCGGCGACAGCCACAGCGCTTTTTCTACGGCGTTACGCACCGAGCCGCTGGCGATAATGTGGTTTTCTTTTATCAGGAAAGCATCCGAAAGGCCTAAACGGTGGTTATTACCGCCACCGCACAACACCGCATATTTCAGCGCGGTACGCAGGCCTGGCAAGGTCTTGCGTGTATCAAGCAACTGGGTTTCGCTGCCCGCCAGCAGGGCGACATAACGGCTAACCTCGGTGGCCACGCCAGAGAGCGTCTGCACGAAGTTGAGTGCGGTGCGTTCTGCGGTTAACAGCAGGCGCGCCGGGCCGGTAAGCTCGAACAGCAGCTGATCGGCAACCAGCGCTTGTCCATCTTCTACATGCCAGTTAAGAGTGACTTTATTACCGAGCTGGATAAAGACTTCCTCTACCCAGCGTTTACCACAAAAAACACCGGCTTCACGGGTGATGACTTTTGCCACCGCCTGCTTTTCTGCTGGCAGCAGCAACGCGGTGATATCGCGATCCGCATCCACTTCGCCACCTAAATCCTCCTGAAGCGCCCGGGCAACGGCTTCCGGGATATCCTGTTCTATACGTTTAATCAGTTCCTGACGGCGATGATCGGGATCGTAACGACGCGTTGCCATGGTTTTGCCCCTCCACAAGACGAATTTCGTGCGCTCACCTTAGCCTGATCTATCGACCATTGCCAGTTGCTGGCGGTGAAATGTTTAGTATCCTGAACTCGGCTGCGTCGGCGCATTAAGTCGCAAGTCTGCTGGATGAAACATGTTATTCTCAGCCTGATTTTGCTTAGGATTTAACAGCATGAAACTGGAAGAGGGCTGGATTACCAGCGCGCGTAAAGTACTTTCACCACACTTCAATCAGCGTCCAAATGATGAAGTGCCCTCGCTGTTGGTGATTCACAACATCAGTTTACCGCCCGGTGAGTTTGGCGGGCCGTGGATCGATCGCTTATTTACCGGCACGTTGCCTGCCGATGCGCATCCCTATTTTGCGGACATCGCCCATTTACGCGTGGCGGCGCATTGTTTAATCCGTCGCGACGGCGAGCTGGTGCAATACGTCTCTTTCGATCAGCGCGCCTGGCACGCCGGCGTGTCGCAGTTTGAAGGACGTGAAAGCTGCAACGATTTTTCCATGGGCATTGAACTGGAAGGCACTGATACGCTGCCCTATACCGATGCCCAGTACGTGACTTTGCAGCAGGTGACTCAACTCCTGCTGCAGCACTATCCGTTGACGCCTGCGCGCATCACCGGCCATAGCGATATCGCACCAGAGCGGAAAACCGATCCCGGTTCCTCTTTTGACTGGTTGCGCTATAAAGAATCCATCAGGCAGGAGAATCCCTGAGACAGCAGGAGCGGGTATGACGTTGTTTAGCTTGTTATTAGTTTTAGGTTGGGAACGCCTGTTTAAGTTGGGTGAGCATTGGCAACTGGACCATCGGCTGGAGCCGCTGTTTCGTGGCCGCCAGCGTTTTTCCCTGCTGCGCACGCTGATGATGACAGTGATAGCGATGCTGATCGTCTGGCTGGTGGTGTGGAGCCTGAAAGGCATCTTGTTTGGCGTGGCGCAACTGCTGTTCTGGATTTTGGTGGGATTGCTGTGTATTGGCGCGGGTTCGGTGCGACTGCACTATCACAGCTATCTCAAAGCCGCGAGCCATGACGATGAAGCGGCGCATCAGGCGATGGCGGCTGAACTGACGCTGATTCACGGCGTGCCGGTTGAGTGCAGCGAGCGCGAGTTCCTGCGTGAACTGCAGAACGCGCTGATTTGGATTAACTTCCGCTTCTATCTTGCACCGCTGTTCTGGTTTGTGGTCGGTGGACCTTACGGCCCGGTGCTGCTGGTGGGTTATGCGTTTCTGCGCGCCTGGCAGAGCTGGCTGGCGAAGCATCAGACGCCGCTGGCGCGCTCGCAGTCTGGCGTTGATCGTCTGCTGCACGTTTTGGACTGGATCCCCGTGCGTTTGGCCGGCGTGGCTTACGCGCTGCTCGGCCACGGCGAACGTGCGCTGCCAGCGTGGTTTGCCGCGCTGGGCGATCTGCATCGCCCGCAATATCAGGTGCTGACCAGCCTGGCGCAGTTCTCGCTGGCGCGCGATCCGCACATGGATAAAGTCGAAACGCCACGTGTTGCAGTGGCGTTGGCGAAACGTATTTCTCTGGTGCTGGTGGTGGTGGTCGCGCTGTTGACGATCTACGGCACGCTGGTGTGATCGGCTGGCGGCACGCCAAAATCCGGTGTGCCGTCTTCACGCCAGTCGAAATATTTCAAGCGCGTATGGCGATTCGGATCCCACAGCGGATCGCCCTCAATTTCGGTGTAATTGTGCGCGTGATACACCAGCACCGCTCTTCCCGCTTCATCCACCGTAAAGCTGTTGTGTCCCGGTCCGTATTGCTGATTATCCCAGCTGGTGGCAAATACCGGCCGCGCGGATTTACGCCAGGCGTTGATGTTGAGCGGATCGGCTAACACATCAATGCTTAATATCCCCAGACAGTAATTTTCATCGGTCGCGCTGGCGGAATAGGTGACAAACAGCTGGTCGCCATGCTGAATCACCGCCGGTCCTTCGTTGACGCTGAATCCCGCGCACTCCCATTCATACTCCGGTCGGCTCAGCATCAGCGGGGCGCTTTTTAGCGTCCACGGATTGAGCAACTCGGCGAGATACAGGTTAGAGTTTCCGGGAATCGCCGGATCTTTTTGCGCCCACAGATACCAGTGTTTACCTTGATGGTGGAAGTAGGTGGCGTCCAGTGAGAAGGAGTCGATGGGCGTATGTACGCGGCGGCAGGGCTGCCAGTTACCGCTCAGCGGATCGGCATCATTACACACCAGCGCATACATGCGGTGCTGGAACAGGCCATCTTTTATCGCCCGCGTCGGTGCGGCAGCGAAATAGATCACCCATTGCCCGTTGATGTGATGCAGTTCTGGCGCCCAGATCAGCGCGCTAAAGGGGCCGGTATCCGGTTTGTGCCACACCGTTACCGCTTCTGCCTCAATCAGGCCAGCCAGCGTTGAGGCATAGCGAATCTCCAGTCGGTCATATTCCGGCACCGAGGCGATAAAATAGTAGCCATCGGCATGGCGCAGAATAAAAGGATCGGCGCGTTGCGTAATAAAAGGATTGGGCCAGCTCATTTGATCTCTCCGGGTTGCGCAGTCGCAGAGGACGCGATAGGGGATTCGTGGTGTGAATGGGCACGGCGCAGCGCCAGATCGGCCTGAATCGTACGCATTAAGTTGCGATCCACTTTCATTAAACGCACCACGCCGGCGGTGATCAGATATCCCACGCCCGGAATGACCGTGAACAGCAGCATGATGCCGTTAATCGCGTTGGGGGTCTGCTGTTTTGCGCCGGCATCGTAGCCATAAATCGACAGCAGGAAACCGACCATCGCCCCCGCCACCGCCAGCCCCACTTTGAGGAAGAACAGGTTGCCGGAGAAGCTCATACCAGTGATGCGTTTGCCGGTTTTCCATTCGCCGTAATCATCCACGTCGGCCATCAGCGACCAGTGCAGCGGCGAGGGAATCTGGTGCAGGATATTCAGCAGGAAGTAGGCGATGACCACCGCGACGGTGGCGTGCGGATCAATCCAGTAGAAGCCGCAGGAGAACAGCGCCAGCGCGATGTTGGTCCAGAAGAACACCTTGAGCTTGCACCAGCGATCGGTGAGGATTTTTGCCAGTGTGCTGCCGAACATCATGCCGATGACGCCCAGGCTGATAAACAGCGTGGCAAAGTGCGTTGATTGCCCCATCACCCAAGTGACGTAGTACATGGTGGCGGCCATGCGGATAAAACCGGGGCAGACGTTGCAGAAGGTCAGCAGCAGAATGCGCACCCACTGATCGTTTTTCCACACGTCGCGCAAGTCTTGTTTCAAATCATCGTTGCTTGGCGTGGCCGGGCGAATGCGTTCACGCACATTGGCAAAACAGAACAGGAACATCGCCAAACCGATCAGCGCCAGCACGCCCATGGCCATTTGATAACCGCGCGCTTTGTTGTCGCCGCCAAACCATTCGGCCATCGGCAACAGCGAAAGTGAGAGGATCAGCGTGGCAATGCCCACCATCACAAAGCGATAGGACTGACATGACACGCGCTCACCCGGATCGTTGGTGATCACACCGCCCAGCGAGCAGTAAGGGATGTTGATGGCGGTGTAAGTGAGTGACATCAGGAAGTAAGTGACAAACGCCCAGATAACCTTGTTGTCGTAGCTCCACTCCGGCGTGGTGAACATCAGCACGCTAAACAGCACGTAAGGCACGGAAACCCACAGCAGCCACGGACGGAAGCGGCCCCAGCGACTTTGCGTACGATCGGCAATGGCGCCCATGATCGGATCGGTTACCGCATCAAGTACGCGTACCGACAGTAATAGCGTACCGACCAGCGCCGGGGCTAAACCAAACACATCAGTGTAGAAATAATTGAGGAACAGCATGATGGCACCGCCAATCATGTTGCATCCGGCATCGCCCATGCCATATCCCAGTTTCTCTCTGAACGAGAGGGCTGCTCCTTTCATTGATCGTCTCCAGCGATATGATGAGCAGGAATTATCTGTGCAAAATCAGTAATCTGCTGGGGAGCAAATGGTCGGGTAGATGGACAAAACGCGCGGGCGGGGAAAAGTGTGAGCCAGATCAGAAGTGCTGCCCGGCATCAGCGTGCCGGGCAGGGAACAACATTACGCTTTCTGTAGTTTGTTCTTGATGGTGTAACCGATAGCCAGAATCACCAGCCATACCGGAATCAACCATACCGATATCGCCATGCCTGGCGTCATCAGCATAATGACCAACACACCGGCGAGGAACACCAGGCAAATCCAGTTACCCAGCGGATAGAGCACCGCTTTGAAGCGCGTGGTGACACCTTGCTGGTCTTTCTTTTTACGGAATTTCAGATGCGCGAGGCTGATCATCGCCCAGTTGATCACCAGTGCGGAAACCACCAGCGCCATCAGCAGGCCAAAGGCTTCGCCTGGCATCAGGTAGTTGATCAGTACACACAGCAGGGTTGCTACGGCTGAGACCAGAATGGTCGCGACCGGCACGCCACGGCTATCCACTTTCAGCAGCGCTTTCGGCGCGTTGCCTTGTTGCGCGAGACCAAACAGCATGCGGCTGTTGCAGTAAACGCAGCTGTTGTAGACCGACAGCGCCGCCGTCAGGATTACCACGTTCAGCGCGTTGGCCACAAAGGCATCGCCCAGCTCATGAAAAATCAGCACGAACGGGCTGGTATCGGCAGTGACTCGCGTCCAAGGCAGCAGCGAAAGCAGCACCGCCAGTGAGCCAATATAGAAAATCAGAATACGCCACAACACCTGATTGGTGGCTTTCGGGATGCTCTCTTGTGGATTGTCGGCTTCTGCGGCAGTGATGCCCACCAGCTCCAGACCACCAAACGAGAACATAATGATTGCCATCATCATCACCAATCCGGTCATGCCGTGAGGCAGGAAGCCGCCCTGATCCCACAGGTTGCTGACGCTCGCCTGCGGGCCGCCGTTGCCGCTAAACAGCAACCAGCCACCGAACAGAATCATGCCGATGACCGCGACCACTTTGATAATCGCGAACCAGAACTCCATCTCACCGAACACTTTGACGTTGGTCAGGTTAATGGCGTTGATCAATACAAAGAAGATGGCGGCGGTGGCCCAGGTAGGAAAATCCGGCCACCAAAATTGTACGTACTTGCCCACAGCGGTGAGTTCGGCCATGGCAACCAGCACATACAGCACCCAATAGTTCCAGCCCGAGGCGAAACCGGCGAAGTTGCCCCAATATTTGTAGGCGAAGTGACTGAAGCTGCCGGCAACCGGCTCTTCAACCACCATCTCGCCGAGTTGGCGCATGATCAGAAAGGCAATAAAACCGGCAATCGCATATCCCAGAATCACGGCCGGACCGGCCGATTGAATCACTGATGCGCTACCCAGAAACAGGCCAGTACCTACGGCTCCGCCCAGCGCAATCAGCTGAATATGGCGATTCTTTAAGCCGCGGTGCAGCGTGTCGCCATGCTGTTGTTCCATACAAACCTCGTGATGTTGTTATTGTGCACCTGCAGTGCGCGCACTGTAAGGCTGTTTACCTTAATGTATTCTTTTCTTTACGGTATCTGGCGTGCTGTGTGCATGCATGAGCTACCACGGCGTTCAGAATAGTGATAAGCGCGTCAGTTTGCACCTGCTTTTGCTTTTTGTGCTGAGAGATGACTGAAAAAGCAGCAGCATCCTCTGCGCGCCCGTCGCAGTATTTTTGCCATGAAAAAAGGGTGAACACGAATAGGTTTCCCTTATGGTTGAACCGTTTTCTGGACGCTAACTCAGTGTAAGGTTAGGTAAAAGTGCAATTCATTAACATTTGCCGTGTGCGGGGGATTTCTCGCTTGATGCCGGTAGGTTAGCGCACCAGCGCTGCGATCATCCCCTGAAGTGTGACCGCACCCATATAGACACAAGGTGAATACTTTGTTACTTTACCGGCACCATTTTTCAATTGGTATTACCAATTTACTCCGGACGTTTGGCTGATAAGAAGGGAAGATGGCCTACAGTAAAATTCGCCAACCCAAGCTCTCCGATGCGATCGAGCAACAGCTGGAATCCCTCATTATGGAAGGGACGCTCCAGCCGGGTGAAAAACTGCTCCCCGAGCGTGAACTGGCGAAACAGTTTGATGTCTCACGTCCATCCCTGCGCGAAGCGATTCAGAGCCTGGAAGCCAAAGGCCTGCTGCTACGTCGTCAGGGCGGCGGCACCTTCGTCCAAAAAAATCTCTGGCAAAGCCTGAGCGACCCGCTGGTCGGTCTGCTTGCCGAACATCCAGAATCTCAGTTTGACCTGCTGGAAACCCGCCATGCGCTGGAAGGCGTGGCAGCCTATTACGCGGCACTGCGTGGCACCGATGAAGATCTGCAGCGCATCCGCGACTGCCATGTTCATATTCAGCAGGCACAGGACAGCGGCGATCTCGACGCCGAAGCGGATGCAGTGATGAAGTATCAGATCGCTGTCACAGAAGCCGCCCATAATGTGGTGTTGCTGCATCTGCTGCGTTCCATGGGCCCTATGCTGGAACAAAACGTCCGTCAGAATTTTGAATTGCTCTACGCTCGTCGGGAAATGCTGGCGAAAGTGAGCGGTCACCGCGCCAGTATCTACGAGGCGATTGTGGCTCGTGAGCCAGAACAAGCACGCGAGGCATCTCATCGTCACCTGGCGTTCATTGAGGAAATCTTGCTGGATAGAAGTCGGGAGCAGAGTCGTCGTGAACGCTCCCTGCGTCGTTTACAGCAACGTAAGGAATAACGCACGGCAACGAACGTGCGGAAAACACGACGGGCCTGTCTTCTTGTGCTGTGAACCAGAAGCAAAGCACAAGAAGACAGGCTCCTGATAATTTCAACGTATTAGACACAGATAAGGAATACACCCCATGTCAGAACGTTTACAGAATGACGTGGATCCGATCGAAACTCGTGATTGGCTACAAGCGATCGAATCGGTCATCCGTGAAGAAGGTGTTGAGCGCGCGCAGTATCTGATTGATCAGGTAATGAGTGCAGCACGCAAAGGTGGCGTGAAAGTTGCCGCAGGTTCCTCTGCAATCAGCAACTACATTAACTCTATTGCTGTTGAAGATGAGCCGGACTATCCGGGCAACACCTCTCTTGAACGTCGTATCCGTTCCGCAATTCGTTGGAACGCCATCATGTCGGTGCTGCGTGCGTCGAAGAAAGATCTGGAGTTGGGTGGCCATATGTCCTCCTTCCAGTCTTCCGCGACCATTTATGAAGTGTGCTTTAACCACTTCTTCCGCGCGCGTAGCGACAAAGACGGCGGCGATCTGGTTTTCTTCCAGGGTCACATTTCTCCAGGTATCTACGCCCGCGCCTTCCTTGAAGGTCGTCTGAGCGAAGACCAAATGAATAACTTCCGTCAGGAAGTGCAGGGCAAAGGTCTCTCTTCTTACCCGCACCCGAAACTGATGCCGGACTTCTGGCAGTTCCCAACCGTATCAATGGGCTTGGGTCCGTTGAACGCGATCTATCAGGCGAAATTCCTGAAGTATCTGGAACACCGCGGTCTGAAAGACACCTCAGCACAAACCGTTTACGCCTTCCTCGGTGATGGCGAGATGGATGAGCCGGAATCCAAAGGTGCGATCACCATCGCCACCCGCGAGAAGCTGGACAACCTGGTGTTCATCATCAACTGTAACCTGCAGCGTCTGGATGGCCCGGTCACCGGTAACGGTAAGATCATCAACGAGTTGGAAGGCATCTTTGCCGGTGCTGGCTGGAACGTGATCAAAGTGATTTGGGGCGGTCGTTGGGATGAACTGCTGCGTCAGGACACCAGCGGCAAGCTGATTCAGTTGATGAACGAAACCGTTGATGGCGATTACCAGACCTTCAAATCCCGTAACGGCGCATACGTGCGTGAGCACTTCTTCGGTAAATATCCGGAAACCGCAGCTCTGGTGAAAGACTGGTCAGACGAAGAGATCTTCGCGCTGAACCGCGGCGGCCACGATCCGAAGAAAGTCTACGCTGCACTGAAAAAAGCGCAGGAAACCAAAGGTCAGCCAACGCTGATTCTGGCCCATACCATCAAAGGTTATGGCATGGGTGACACTGCTGAAGGTAAAAACATCGCGCACCAGGTTAAGAAGATGAACATGGATGGCGTTCGCTACATCCGCGATCGCTTCAATGTGCCGGTGGCCGATGACAAAATCGAAGAGCTGCCATACGTCACCTTCGAAAAAGGTTCTGAAGAGTACAACTATCTGCACGGTCAGCGTGAGAAGTTGGGCGGCTACCTGCCAACGCGTCAGGCGGAGTTCAGCGAGAAGCTGGAAATGCCAACGCTGGAAGAGTTCCGTCCACTGCTGGAAGAGCAGAATAAAGAGATCTCCACCACCATCGCCTTCGTGCGTGCATTGAACGTGATGCTGAAGAACAAGTCGATCAAAGATCGTCTGGTTCCAATCCTTGCCGACGAAGCCCGTACCTTCGGTATGGAAGGTCTGTTCCGTCAGATTGGTATCTACAGCCCGAACGGTCAGCAGTACACCCCGCAGGACCGCGAGCAGGTTGCGTACTATAAAGAAGACGAGAAAGGCCAGATTCTGCAGGAAGGGATCAACGAGCTGGGCGCGGGTTCATCCTGGCTGGCGGCGGCGACCTCTTACAGCACCAACAACCTGCCGATGATTCCGTTCTATATCTATTACTCGATGTTCGGCTTCCAGCGCATCGGCGATCTGATGTGGCTGGCCGGCGATATGCAGGCACGCGGCTTCCTGGTGGGCGGTACTTCAGGTCGTACTACGCTGAACGGCGAAGGCTTGCAGCACGAAGATGGTCACAGCCACATTCAGTCGCTGACTATCCCGAACTGTATCTCTTACGATCCGTCTTACGCGTACGAAATCGCGGTCATCATGCAAGATGGCCTGGTGCGTATGTACGGCGAAGCGCAGGAAAACATCTACTACTACATCACCACGCTGAACGAAAACTACCACATGCCTGCGATGCCGCAGGGTGCGGAAGAGGGTATCCGTAAGGGTATCTACAAGCTGGAAACCGTAGAAGGTAGCAAAGGCAAAGTGCAGCTGCTGGGTTCAGGTTCAATTCTGCGTCACGTGCGTGAAGCCGCGCAGATCCTGGCGAAAGATTACGGCATCGCTTCTGACGTCTACAGCGTAACCTCGTTCACCGAGCTGGCGCGTGATGGTCAGGATTGTGAGCGCTGGAACATGCTGCACCCAACCGATGAGCCGCGCGTACCTTACATCGCGCAAGTGATGAACGAAGCACCGGCCGTCGCATCGACCGACTACATGAAGCTGTTCGCAGAACAGGTTCGCAGCTACGTGCCTTCCAGCGATTATCGCGTGTTGGGTACCGATGGCTTCGGTCGTTCTGACAGCCGTGAAAACCTGCGTCACCACTTCGAAGTGGATGCATCGTATGTGGTTGTGGCTGCGCTGGGTGAGCTGGCTAAACGCGGTGAAATCGATAAGAAAGTGGTGGCTGAAGCCATCACCAAATTCAATATCGACGCCGATAAAGTTAACCCGCGTCTGGCATAAGAGGTAAGAGAGTAATGGCTATCGAAATTAACGTACCGGACATCGGGGCAGACGAAGTTGAAGTCACCGAAATCCTGGTAAAGGTGGGCGACAAAGTTGAAGCTGAACAGTCGCTGATCACCGTGGAAGGCGATAAAGCCTCCATGGAAGTGCCTTCGCCGCAGGCGGGCGTGGTTAAAGAGATCAAAATCTCGACCGGCGACAAAGTCGAAACCGGCTCGCTGATTATGATTTTTGACGCAGAAGGTGCCGCAGAAGCGGCGCCAGCGCCAGCCGAAGAGAAGAAAGCGGAAGCCGCTCCTGCTGCCGCTGCTGCGGTCAGTAAAGAAGTCAACGTACCGGACATCGGCGGCGACGAAGTTGAAGTCACTGAGATCCTGGTGAAAGTGGGCGACACCGTAACGGCTGAGCAGTCGTTGATCACCGTTGAAGGCGACAAAGCCTCAATGGAAGTCCCGGCACCGTTCGCGGGCGTGGTGAAAGAGATCAAAATCTCCACCGGCGACAAAGTGAACACCGGTTCACTGATCATGGTGTTCGAAGCAGAAGGCGCAGCGCCGGCGGCTGCTCCAGCAGCTAAACAGGAAGCGGCTCCAGCAGCAGCACCTGCGGCTTCTGGCGCTAAAGACGTCAACGTCCCAGACATTGGTGGCGACGAAGTTGAAGTCACCGAGATCCTGGTGAAAGTGGGCGACAAAGTCGCTGCTGAGCAATCCCTGATCGTGGTGGAAGGCGACAAAGCCTCAATGGAAGTGCCTGCACCTTTCGCCGGTATCGTGAAAGAGTTGAAAGTGTCGACTGGCGATAAAGTCAGCACCGGTAAACTGATCATGGTGTTCGAAGTGGAAGGCGCGGCACCGGCTGCGGCGCCTGCGGCTAAGCAGGAAGCGGCTCCAGCGGCAGAAGCCGCGAAACCGGCAGCGGCCCCAGCAGCAGCGAAAGCGGATGCGAAAGGCGAGTTCGCTGAGAACGATGCTTACGTACACGCGACGCCGGTGATTCGTCGCCTGGCGCGCGAGTTCGGTGTTAACCTGGCGAAAGTCAAAGGTACCGGCCGTAAAGGTCGCATCCTGAAAGAAGACGTGCAGACTTACGTCAAAGACGCGGTGAAACGCGCTGAAGCGGCTCCGGCTGCAGCAGCCAGCGGCGGAAGCCTGCCAGGTCTGTTGCCTTGGCCGAAAGTGGACTTCAGCAAGTTCGGCGAAATTGAAGAAGTGGAACTGGGTCGTATCCAGAAAATCTCGGGTGCCAACCTGAGCCGTAACTGGGTGGTAATCCCGCACGTTACGCACTTCGACAAAACCGATATCACCGATCTGGAAGCGTTCCGCAAACAGCAGAATGCCGAAGCAGAGAAACGCAAACTGGATGTAAAATTCACGCCAGTGGTGTTCATCATGAAAGCCGTTGCCGCTGCTCTTGAGCAGATGCCACGCTTCAACAGTTCACTGTCTGAAGATGCACAGAAACTGACGCTGAAGAAATACATCAACATCGGTGTGGCGGTTGATACGCCAAACGGTCTGGTGGTTCCGGTGTTCAAAGATGTGAACAAGAAAGGCATCACTGAACTGTCCCGCGAGCTGATGGCGATTTCGAAGAAAGCGCGTGATGGCAAGCTGACCGCCGGCGACATGCAGGGCGGTTGCTTCACCATCTCCAGCCTTGGCGGCCTGGGCACCACGCACTTCGCGCCAATCGTCAACGCGCCGGAAGTGGCTATCCTTGGTGTTTCCAAGTCAGCGATGGAGCCGGTGTGGAACGGTAAAGAGTTTGAGCCGCGTCTGATGATGCCGATCTCACTCTCCTTCGACCACCGCGTGATCGACGGTGCTGATGGTGCGCGCTTTATCACCATCATCAACAACACACTGTCCGACATTCGCCGTCTGGTGATGTGAAGTTAATCAAGGCCGGCGAAAGCCGGCCTTGTTGTAAGCATTCAATGTTGCCGCGGTTGGCAGTTTGTTAACAATTCTGTAAACTCTCGCGGTGAAATGTCCCGGCGGATATAGGGCATTAGAGCTTGGGAAAAGCTTTTTCCTGACTGCCGGTAATCAAACAAGAGGTCATGATGAGTACAGAGATTAAAACTCAAGTCGTGGTACTTGGGGCAGGTCCTGCAGGTTACTCTGCAGCCTTCCGTTGCGCTGATTTAGGTCTGGAAACCGTAATCGTTGAGCGTTACAGCACCCTCGGCGGTGTTTGTCTGAACGTAGGCTGTATCCCGTCAAAAGCGCTGCTGCACGTCGCCAAAGTGATCGACGAAGCAAAAGCCCTGGAAGAGCACGGTATCGTGTTTGGCCAGCCGCAAACTGACATCGACAAAATTCGTTCGTGGAAAGAGAAGGTGATCAACCAGCTCACTGGCGGCCTCGCGGGTATGGCGAAAGGTCGTAAAGTGAAAGTGGTGACTGGCCTCGGCAAATTCACCGGTGCTAACACGCTGGTGGTCGAAGGTGAAGGTGGCGCAACCACCATTAACTTCGATAACGCGATCATCGCGGCCGGTTCTCGTCCAATCGAACTGCCATTCATTCCGCACAACGATCCGCGCGTGTGGGACTCAACCGATGCGCTGGAACTGAAAGAAGTGCCGAAGCGTCTGCTGGTTATGGGCGGCGGCATCATCGGTCTGGAAATGGCCACCGTTTATAAAGCGCTGGGTTCAGAGATCGACGTGGTTGAGATGTTCGACCAGGTGATCCCGGCTGCTGATAAAGACGTAGTGAAAGTCTTTACCAAGCGTATCAGCAAGAAATTCAACCTGATGCTGGAAACCAAAGTGACCGCTGTTGAAGCGAAAGACGACGGTATCTACGTATCGATGGAAGGTAAAAAAGCGCCAGCTGACGCACAGCGTTATGATGCGGTGCTGGTGGCGATTGGTCGCGTACCGAACGGTAAAGGCCTTGATGCGGGTAAAGCAGGCGTGGAAGTGGACGATCGCGGCTTTATCCGCGTCGACAAGCAGATGCGCACCAACGTACCGCACATCTACGCTATCGGTGACATCGTGGGTCAGCCAATGCTGGCGCACAAAGGTGTGCATGAAGGCCACGTAGCGGCGGAAGTGATCTCGGGTCTGAAGCACTACTTCGACCCGAAAGTGATCCCATCCATTGCTTACACCGAGCCAGAAGTTGCCTGGGTTGGTCTGACCGAGAAAGAAGCCAAAGAGAAAGGCATCAGCTACGAAGTGTCCACCTTCCCGTGGGCCGCTTCAGGCCGTGCTATTGCGTCTGATTGTGCAGACGGCATGACTAAACTGATCTTCGACAAAGAGACTCACCGTGTTATCGGTGGTGCGATTGTCGGCACCAACGGCGGCGAGCTGCTGGGTGAAATCGGTCTGGCGATTGAAATGGGCTGTGATGCCGAAGATATCGCTCTGACCATTCACGCGCACCCAACGCTGCATGAATCAGTTGGCCTAGCTGCCGAAGTGTTCGAAGGTAGCATCACTGACCTGCCGAACCCGAAAGCGAAAAAGAAATAAGTTCGCGCTTTGAATAAAAAACGGCTCCTTTAAGGAGCCGTTTTTTATTAGTGGTTCTATTTAAATAAACAAATAAAAAAGGCGCAAGAGCTAACACATGCGCAATGCCGGAATAGCGGGAGCGGACTCCCGCTAGTGAATTTTTACTGTTGCGCTTCGTAAGCCATAACAGCCGATAATTCAGCAGTGAATATCCGTAATCGTAATTCACAGAGTGAACTGCGATTAACCAGACACAATCCTAATAGAATGAGCCCGCTGATAATCAGCTTGCTGAATATAGACTTCATAGTCACGTTCCTCTTGATTTAGCACGAGCAAGCGACTACCCTGACATTTCTCAGGTGTTAGGGTATGATGCTTGCCCGTGCGGTTAATGAAAGTTAACTGCACGGTTTTACGCTCCACAACCTACCCCAATCTTTTCAGCTTGAAGCAAGTTGCCTCAAGCGCCCGCAGGCAGTCTACGCCAAACTTCTTTTATTTCATCTAATATTTTAAATTATTTATAATTAATGGATTTTTATATTATCTAATCATTTAAATAGATCGCGTAATGGATGTTTTTAATTAAAAATTAATTTCTTTAAGCCGATCAATAAAATGACTTGGTGGCACGGGCAGATATTTCCGGCTCGGATAGTAGAGCCAGAATCCTTCTTTTACCTGAGTGAAGTTCGCCAGTATTTCCACTAACTCAACGCGAATTAAAACTTCCCGCACCGTAGCTTCATGCAGAAAGGCAATGCCTACGCCCGCACGGGCTGCCTGTAATATCGCTCATTACTACCCTGCAGAATGCGCAGGCTCATAACCAGAAGTTAGTGAATCAACTTAACGAGATGGCTGGAGGTTATGATGCAACAGCCGCTCAGCTAGCGTTAGCGTGGGTGCTGGCAAAAGGCGAGTTTATTGTGCCGATTCCCGGCGCCAGCAAAATCGCCCATCTGGAACAGAACTGCGCCGCCGCCGATTTAGCATTACGTCATACGGACGTCGCCACGCTGGACGAGTTGTTTAGCGAGAAAAATATTCTGGGCGAACGCTATAACGACAGCGAATTCGTGCTGGTTGATCGTTAACACTCTTCTCCGTACATAAGAACAAGCAGGCTTTCATAGCCTACTTTTTTATGTGATCCCGCTCAATTTGCAGATGAAGCTGCTAAAAAACGCACGAATGTTGCTTTTTTGTAAACAGATTAACAATCAGGCGAAATGCTGCTATGCTGCCCCACGCGGAACCGGGCACCTCACCCTACTGTTCGACAGCATCAAGGGGTGCACCGGAAAGCTATACAATGAGAGCGAGGAGAACGTCGTGCTAGAAGAATACCGTAAGCACGTTGCCGAGCGTGCTGCCCAGGGAATCGTACCTAAGCCGTTAGATGCTTCCCAAATGGCCGCGCTGGTTGAACTGCTGAAAAACCCGCCAGCGGGTGAAGAAGAATTCCTGACCGACCTGTTGGTCAACCGTGTCCCACCAGGTGTTGATGAAGCGGCGTACGTAAAAGCCGGTTTCCTGGCAGCTGTCACTAAGGGCGAAGCCCACTCTCCTCTGGTTACTCGCGAAAAAGCCGTTGAGCTGCTGGGCACCATGCAGGGCGGTTATAACATCCATGCGCTGATTGAAGCGCTAGAAGATGAAGCCTTAGCACCGATTGCTGCCGAAGCCCTGTCTCACACGCTGCTGATGTTCGATAACTTCTACGATGTCGAAGAGAAAGCCAAAGCAGGTAACCCACACGCGAAAAAAATTATCCAGTCCTGGGCCGATGCCGAATGGTTCCTGAAGCGTCCAAAACTGGCTGAAAAAATCACCACCACCGTGTTCAAAGTGACCGGCGAAACCAACACCGACGACCTCTCTCCGGCGCCGGATGCATGGTCACGTCCGGATATTCCACTGCACGCGCTGGCAATGCTGAAGAACGCCCGTGAAGGCATCGAACCCGACGATGCGGGTAACATTGGTCCGATCAAACAGATCGAAGCACTGCAGACTAAAGGCTTCCCGCTAACCTACGTCGGTGACGTGGTCGGTACCGGTTCTTCGCGTAAATCCGCCACCAACTCGGTGCTGTGGTTTATGGGCGACGATATTCCGTACGTGCCGAACAAGAAGGGCGGCGGTCTGTGCCTCGGCGGTAAAATCGCTCCTATCTTCTTCAACACCATGGAAGATGCGGGCGCCTTGCCGATCGAGCTCGACGTTGATCGTCTGAACATGGGCGATGTCATTGACGTTTATCCGTACAAAGGCGAAGTGCGCAATCACGAAACCGACGAATTGTTGGCGACCTTCGAGCTGAAAACCGACGTGCTGCTGGACGAAGTCCGTGCTGGCGGTCGTATTCCGCTGATCATCGGTCGCGGCCTGACCACCAAAGCGCGCGAATCGCTGGGTCTGCCGCATAGCGATGTGTTCGTGCAAGCCAAAGATGTGGCTGTTAGCACCCGCGGTTACTCGCTGGCGCAGAAAATGGTCGGCCGCGCGTGCGGCGTAGAGGGTGTCCGTCCGGGCTCATACTGCGAACCAAAAATGACCTCTGTCGGTTCTCAGGACACCACCGGTCCAATGACCCGTGATGAACTGAAAGACCTGGCGTGCCTCGGCTTCTCCGCTGACCTGGTGATGCAGTCATTCTGCCACACCGCCGCCTATCCGAAGCCGGTTGACGTGACCACGCACCATACGCTGCCAGACTTCATCATGAACCGTGGCGGCGTGTCGCTGCGTCCGGGCGATGGCGTTATCCATAGCTGGCTGAACCGTATGCTGCTGCCAGATACCGTTGGTACCGGCGGTGACTCACACACCCGTTTCCCAATCGGTATTTCCTTCCCGGCAGGCTCTGGTCTGGTGGCGTTTGCTGCTGCGACGGGCGTGATGCCGCTGGATATGCCGGAATCGGTGCTGGTGCGCTTCAAAGGCGAAATGCAGCCGGGTATCACCCTGCGCGATCTGGTACACGCCATCCCGCTGTATGCGATCAAAGCTGGCTTGCTGACCGTTGAGAAGAAAGGGAAGAAAAACATCTTCTCTGGCCGCGTGCTGGAAATCGAGGGTCTACCGAAACTGAAAGTTGAGCAGGCATTTGAGCTGACCGATGCCTCGGCTGAGCGTTCTGCTGCCGGCTGTACCATCAAGCTGGATAAAGAGCCGATCATCGAGTATCTCAACTCGAACATCGTGCTGCTGAAGTGGATGATCTCGGAAGGCTACGGCGATCGTCGTACGCTGGAGCGCCGCATTGAAGGCATGCAGAAATGGCTGGCCGATCCGCAACTGCTGGAAGGCGATGCGGATGCTGAATACGCGGCGGTGATCGATATCGATCTGGCCGAGATCAAAGAGCCAATTCTGTGCGCACCGAACGATCCAGACGACGCGCGTTGGTTGTCTGACGTGCAGGGCGAGAAGATTGACGAAGTGTTCATCGGTTCGTGCATGACCAACATCGGTCACTTCCGCGCGGCCGGTAAGCTGCTGGATGCCCATAAAGGCCAGCTGCCAACCCGTCTGTGGGTTGCGCCGCCAACCAAAATGGACGCCGCCCAGCTGACCGAAGAGGGCTATTACAGCGTCTTTGGTAAGAGCGGTGCGCGTATCGAAATTCCGGGCTGTTCACTGTGCATGGGTAACCAGGCGCGTGTGGCAGACGGCGCGACGGTGGTTTCCACCTCAACCCGTAACTTCCCGAACCGTCTGGGTACCGGAGCGAACGTCTTCCTGGCGTCAGCGGAACTGGCGGCGGTCGCTTCGCTGCTTGGCAAGCTGCCAACGCCGGACGAGTATCAGCAGTTCATGCTGCAGGTTGATAAAACCGCGGCTGACACGTATCGCTACCTCAACTTTGATCAGCTGGGACAATACACTGACAAAGCCGACACAGTGATCTTCCAGACTGCCGTTTAATCGGTTATCGGGATGAACAAGGGGACGATGAAAATCGTCCCTTTTTTTATGCCCTTTTTTCCGCTGACATCTCCAGGCATAATGCGAGCGCGATCCCACTTTATTCAGCGTGCTGCGCACAAAATGCACTAACACTGTGCTGCACAGCGCGTCATCAGTATGAGGCAATCATGGAATATGAATTTCTGCGTGATTTGACCGGTCAGGTCAAAGTGCGTATGTCGATGGACCACGAAGCGGTGGGGCACTGGTTCAACGAAGAGGTCAAAGACAATCTGCCGTTGCTGGATGAGGTTGAGGCCGCCGCCCAACAGGTGAAAGGCACCATCAATCAGTGGCAGCGTGTCGGGCATGAATACACGCTGTGGCTGGATGATGAAGAGGTGATGATTCGTGCCAACCAGCTGGCGCTGGAAGATGACGGCATGGAAGAGGGCATGACTTATTACGACGAAGAGAGCCTCTCTTTCTGTGGCGTCGACGATTTTCTCGCAGTGATTGCCGCTTATCGGCTGTTTATTGCCAGTAAATAGCTAAACAGTAAGGTCGCCATTGATGAACTGAACCCCATAACCTGGACCGTTTAGTTAAAGCGCTGCGTAATGCTGAGTCCTGTACGCTACCGGACTCAGCCCACCCAACCCCATTTTTATCCGCTTAGTATTCCAGAAGTGGATATAGT